>Ga0315274_10000227_pt1 | contig 86803 bp, 110 predicted proteins | sample YL17G02_20_MG_FD_203700 | JGI IMG/M metagenome (GOLD analysis project Ga0315274, IMG submission 203700) | Sediment microbial communities from Yellowstone Lake, YNP, Wyoming, USA - YL17G02_20 | ecosystem: Environmental > Aquatic > Freshwater > Lake > Sediment | place: USA: Wyoming | collected...
GGGGATGTGCAATCGGAAATAGTGGAGAGATACGTTAGAAATCAGGGAGAGAGAGGTGATCAGAAAAGACTTAATGAATACTTTGCTTACTGAATGCCACCGATTTCAATCGGTGGTTGTTTACATTATCTATTTTTTAATAGATGGGTGGTCGGATTCTAACATCTTTTTTTTCATCCTCAGTTTTAAGAAGTTCCTGTATTTCTCTATATCTTTCTAAAAATTCTAAGCCCTTTTTATTTATCCTATAAATATCTCTATTATTTACAGAAATTTTATCTAATAGATGGACTCCTACCACAAATTTTAGATAACCATTTAATTGGGTAAAACTTAGATTAGCTCTATACATAATCTGTGTTTTCAAAGCACCATCTTTAGCTATATCCAGGATTTCACCTATTATGTATAATTTATCTCGTCTTTTTGGTTGGATTATAGATGGATTTATTGGTGCTAATGGCACTAGATCTTTTGTCGGTTCATATAAAGTATGTTCTAATGATTCTGCTGTTCCTGTGTCTCCATTCCCGTACATTATCATTAACACCCTTTTACATCGTTTCTTATAAATTTTAAGAGTGAAGCTTAAATACGTATATCCCAACCAGAGAAAAAACTTTATTAAGTTGTTCTAACATCATTCTATCGCATTTAACGTTCATGTCTCAACGACATATCCGTATATTCCTTTCGTGTTTAGGGGTTATTCTATGGTTTTTGAACTTCTGAGTAAAAAATTACAAGAAGTGGTAAAAGAAAGGGGTTTTAAAGAGTCAACACTAGTTCAAAAACTAGGTATACCACCGATTATCTCTGGTAAAAATGTTCTTCTTATTGCACCAACAGGTGTAGGAAAGACTGAAAGTGCAATGCTTCCGATATTTGACGAATGGATTAAGAAGAAACCCAAGCCTATAAGTATTCTTTACATTACACCTTTGAAGAGCCTTAATCGTGACATGCTAAAACGTTTACTCTGGTGGGGAAATGAGTTGGACATAGATATATCAGTCAGACACGGTGACACGTCTGCATATGCTAGAAAAATGCAGGCTGAAGTTCCTCCCGATTGTTTGATTACTACACCCGAAACGTTGCAAGCGATACTACCGGCTAAAAAGATGAAAGAACATTTGAAGAATGTTAAATTTGTTGTCGTCGATGAGGTTCATGAGTTAGCAGCATCCAAAAGAGGCACACAGTTAACAGTGGCTTTAGAAAGATTAAGAGAATTGTGTGGTGACTTTCAGATCATTTCTCTGTCAGCAACTGTCGATTCTCCAGAGAAAGTTGTCAAGTTTATTTCTGGCGGTAAACCGATGGAGATAATTAAAGCCATTGAAACAAAAAAAATTAAAATTCAAGTTATAAACCCGAGACCAATTCCTTCAGATTTAAATCTAGCAGAGACAGTGTTCACCAACAGATTGACTGCAGCCAGGTTGAGAACAGTCCAAGATTTAATCAAGAATCATACTTCTACTCTAACATTTACTAATACAAGAGATTTTGCAGAAATTTTAACTTCAAGGTTAAAACAGGCTTATTCTAGTTTACCAGTCGATAATCATCACAGCAGTCTGAGCAGGGAAGTAAGGATAAGAGCAGAGAATGATTTCAAGGATCAAAAGTTGAAGAGTATCATTTGTACATCATCGCTTGAATTGGGAATAGACATAGGTTCTATAGATTTTGTTATACAATACATGAGCCCGAGGCAAACTTCCAAGATTATACAAAGAATCGGCAGGTCTGGCCATGAATTGAGTAGAGTTTCAGATGGCGTCATAATTTCGACTGATACTGATGATACTTTTGAATCGGCAGTCATAGCTAGACAAGGCATGTCAGAACATCTAGAACCGATGAACATACATGAAAACGCTTTAGATGTCTTAGCTCATCAAATCATTGGAATTACTAGAGACAAATACAGAGTAAGCCCGGATGAAGTCTATAGAATTATTAAAAGAGCTTATCCTTACAGGAATTTGACAAAAGAACAATTCATGTCAGTTTGCAAACAATTGGGTAACTTGAGGTTTATTTTCTTGAATGAAGATGATACGATTAAAACATCTAGGAATGGGCTGATGTATTATTTCGATAATTTGAGTACTATCCCTGATACCAAAAGTTACTTTGTCATCAATACTATGACCAATGAAAAAGTTGGAAGTCTTGACGAGGAATTTGTTGCCATGCATGGACAGGAAGGAGTGACATTTATTATCAAAGGGGAACCTTGGCAGATCGTTACGATTGACAATAGAAGAATCTTTGTCGAACCTTCAGGTGATGTAGATGCAGCAATACCAGGATGGGAAGGAGACTTGATGCCTGTTCCTTTTGAAGTCGCTCAAGAAGTTGGTTCAGTTAGAAGATTGATTGCAGATATGATTTTTGATAAAGTGAACAGAGAGGAAATCTTGAATGAAGTGAAAAGAAAATATCCGGTTGATGATAGTTCTGCTAAAAAAATGATCGGTATTGTTTCGAAACAATTGAAATATGGTGTTGTTCCGACTGACAAGAGAGTTTTGATAGAAAAACAAGATGATGTTCTGATTATACATACGTGTTTAGGTACAAAAGGTAATGAGACTCTTGGAAGACTTATATCAGCTGTCCTTACCGCTAAGATTGGTTCTGTTGGTTTGAAGACAGATCCTTATCGAATAATTCTACATTTGCAAATAATGGATAAAGATTTGATTGAAGACACTTTGTTTAAGACTAAACCTGAAGATGTTGAACCACTGCTTGAGTTGAACTTATCCAATTCTCGTCTTTTTCAATGGAGGTTCATTCATGTTGCCAAGAGATTTGGTGTGATAAAAAAAGACGCTGATTATGGAGATAGATGGTTGAGTAGAATAATTGACTTGTACCAAAGAACACCAGTCTGGGAAGAAACATTGAGAGAAATTAAGACTGATAAACTGGATATTGATGCTGTCAAAAAATTTCTTGAGAAGATTCAGAAGAAAGAAATTAATATCGTATTCAAAGAAGGATTGTCTCCGATAGGAAAATTAGGGATAAAGAAAAAAGCTGAGTTGATCGGACCTGAGAAAGTGGATTTACAAGTATTGGATATTTTTGAGAATAGATTGAACGAGAAGAAAGTGTTGTTGGTCTGTTTGAATTGTGGAGATTGGACAAGAACTTTCAAAATCAAAGATTTACCGAAAGAGATAAGGTGCGATAAGTGTAAGGCCAAATTAATCGCAGTCGGAAGGCCAAGTTGGACTGAGATGCAAAAAATAGTTAAAAAGAAGATTAAAAGAACGGAAATGACGATGGAAGACATGAGACGATTTGACAGACTTGAGAAGACTTCTGACCTAGTCATAGTTTATGGTCCACGTGCTGTTAAGGCTTTGGCTGTTCGAGGCATAGGACCTAAGACTGCAGCAAGAGTTTTGAGAGGAATGTACGAGACAGAAAAAGATTTTGTTAAGGCTTTGTTAGATGCTGAAAGACAATTCATAAGGACGAAAAGATTCTGGGGATAAATCATAAAATATATTTTAATTTTTCTCTTAATTTTTGGATATCTTCATTACTTATATTTTTTATTACAAGTTTTATTTTAACAAGAAAATCCTCTGCTTTCTTAAGTAAATCTATCGCAGACTCTTTTGTAAGAGTAAAATCTACATAATATTGTTTATCTATGCGTTCTTTTTTAGCAAATTTTATAGTTCTATGTAAATCTACTCTTCCGAATAAATTTTTAAGTAAAATTATAGAGCCAGAATGGTTTTCACATTTTATACCAATCTTAAAGAGTAAAGCGGTTAGAGAATTATACATAGCATAATATGACAAAGAAACAGAGTTTTCATAAAGATTATTTTGTAGTAAGATTTTTGCAGACTTCAAGCTATTCTCCGCTTTTTTTATATAAGAGTTGCAAATATTTTCAGAAGGTTCAACAACTTCTATTTTACCTTGTTTCTTTAATTTAATCAAAAAATTTGATTTTTTCATAAAATTCTTCAACACCTTTCAAAATCACATGATCTTTAATTATTTCTTTTATCAGTGAGGAATTTAGGTCGAAACTTCCAATTTTTACGCTGATTCTTGAATGAACAGATTCTAACTGATTTTTTACTTTTTTGTCTTTTGTTTCTACGTACACGTCTATATCGCTGCTTTCTTTTGCAATGAATTTAGCATAACTACCAAAAATTATTATTAAATTCTCACGACATTCCTTTAGTATATCTTCTGCTATCACACTCAATTCTTGATATTTTTTGAACAATTTTATTTGTTTATAACGTTCTGCGTTGAAAACATAACTTTTAGACTGTAAATTCTTTTTTATAAAAAATACTTTGTTTCTACCTTCTGATTTATAGTCTATGGCATTTTCTTTAACCAGTTCGTTCAGTCTTCTTAAAACAGTTGAATGTGATTCTCCTAAGTTTTTAGCAATACCTCTTACATGATTATCTTCTTTTATTAAAAGTAGTATTATCTCAAAATTCAAATTATTTCTTTTTTGAACCATATGTATCATATTTGAACCATTAATATAAAAACCTTTATGTTGAACACCGAAAGACAATTTATTAGAACAAAAAGATTCTGGGGATAATTTACACGATTATTTTAAATTTAAATTACAGTTAATATATTAGAAATCTTTTCTTGGCGATAAAATGGAATATATCGATAAAAAAACAATTAAATTGGATAAAATACCGACACTATTAGATGAATTTGTCATCGATTTTGTTAAAATTCTACAAAAACATGCAACGTATGTTATAGTCAGTGGGTATGTATCTATATTATTCGGCAGATCGCGAGCCACAGAAGATGTAGATATTGTAGTTGAAAAAATGTCAAAAGATCAATTTTATGAACTTTATTCAGATTTACAAAAAAATGGTTATTGGTGTGTGAACATTGAAAATAATGATGAAGTTCTAAGAATGTTATTAGATGGTTTTACAGTTAGGTTTGCAAAAAAACCGAACATAATTCCCAATGTAGAATTTAAATTTGTTAAAAATTCTCTAGAGACAAAAGCTATAAAGACTAGCTTGGATGTTATCATGTCTAGTGAAAAAATAAAAATTTCAAACATAGAATTACAAATAGCATATAAAGAGAAAGTACTAAAATCTGATAAAGACTTGGAAGATGCAAGACATTTGGAAACTGTTTTTAAAGATAGAATAAACAATAACTTATTAGAAAAATACAGGAAGATGTTGGAATGAAATGGTTTGATAAGGCAAAGAATAAAAAAGAAAGGATGAAATTCGTAGAGCTTTGGGCTGAATATGTTAGAACTCATTCTGATGAAGAATGGAGCAGACAACAAAAAATAGTCGTCGATTCCCAATTAAAAAATTTAATAAATCCGAATAAAAAATTTGATTGAAAAATCTATTTAGGACATGAAAATTCTGGGGATAAAAGGTTTTAATTCCTAAAACCCCATATATTAATTGATTTTTATGAAGATACCAACAAAATTCAAGATAAATACAGATGATTTTAAGGTATTTTTTGACAACAACAAGAAGACTCATGTTTGTGAGAATGCTGAGACAGGAGAACAGACTAACGTCGGTGTTTTAGGAATCCTAATGCAGATGGGAATACTGAAACCGATAGAAGAAAACAGGGGAACTGACGAAAGATTAAAGTTCCTGTCAGAAAGGATTGACAGTCTAGAAAACAAGATAGACGAAGTAATGAAAGGTATGGACAAATTTACGATGAGAGATAGAAGAAAAGAAGTCAAAGAGGATTTTGAGGAACCACAAGAAGAAGAGGAAGAACCCGAAGAGAAAACAGAAGAAGTGGAAGAGGAACCTAAATCTGAGATAAAGAAACGCATCATGAACAATGTCTTAAAACAGGCAGAAAAGAAGGAAGAACCAGAAAAAGTCGAAGAAGAAGATGAGGACGAGGAAGAAGGCGATGAAGTCGTAGAAAGCGATGAAGAAATAGATAACTGGATGAGAATCTAACCTTGAGTCTTAAATCCCATACTATTTGGATGTCCTCCATTTTAAAAATTTAAAGCTCTTCTAGTGACAAAAATCTATCTGATTTAGAGTTGTAAAATATATATGTCAGAAAAGTTACTTATTATGGATTACTCAAAGAACAAAATTCATTAGATTTGTGATTATAATTCATTGCCAACCAATCTTTGCTGCATCTCTTCCCTTTTGTTCTAAGCAACCTTCGAGATCTTTAATTTCTTTTTCAAAAGCAATAGAATATTTTCTCATTTTTTCCAGAAGTGACTCGATTGAATCAACTATCATGTCACTGTAATGGATGTTTTTACGAAAAGTTGTATATTCATTCCTAATTTCATTTACTTCCTTTTTTTCTAGGTTACTTGGTTTATATCCTCTCTTAATTGCTACTCTATCTACAATACTTAGTCCAGTCTTATCTGGGGTTGTTGCTTGATGTAATGCCATACCAAGTCTATATAGTATTCCAGCATCAGGTCCTATTTCAGATTCTTTATGGGCGTATGCTAATTCTAATGTTGATGGATTATGCATAAAATAAAATTAGATATTAAGAATTTAAGTTTGATTTAAGAATGGGATAATTACACCGATGAATCTATCTGATTAAATCATCCACTAAAATAGTTTGTTATAGTACCGAAATATTCTTCTATAGCATTTATGAATGGGGTAAATATATCTGGTTGAATTAAATACAATAAAACGAGGCCTAACAGTGTAAAACATAACAATAATAACATGGTAGTTAAAGCTTCAACTACACCTTCAGTTGATAATTTCCTCAATTCCATAATTTAACTTTCTTTTCTCAGAACAAAAACCTATCACATATCAATTTTTTTTTCTATAATGTGATGTATTTAAAAAATTTACTATAAATCTTATAGTTGAGGGGGTAAAATAATGAAGAAATTGATCCTTTTGGCAATTATTTTACTCAGCATAGGAACCGCATTGGCATTAACTACTGACTTCTTGCAAATCGGTGATGCAACTAGTGAAGATGCACGTATTTCAGGTTTTGGGCCTATCGAACCAGATACACACGGTGGAAACTGGGGTGGTATGGTTTCTAGTCTAGAACTAAGTCCAAGCGACAACAAATGTAGAGTAGCATGGGAAGGAACTGAAGGCGATACGAATGAAGGAAGAAGTGCTCACATAACACTTGACAATCCAGAAAAACCATGTTGGAAAAACTCTAACAAAATGTGTGCAAAGCCAGCGAAGACTCTGATATTGAGAGTTTTAGATGGACAAGCGGATGACAATTTCATGGTGTTTGCAGAATGTGGTGAAAAACCAAAAACTTGTAAAGACCCAACGTTCTTAATCTATGAATACGATGGTAAAAACACAGGCGTAAAAGAAGAGTGGAAAACACATGAAATAGATATGGCAGGTGTACCAAATTGGTGTAGAGTAAAACCAATGACATTCAGAATAATGGCAACAGGAAACGCATGGGCAGATAGATCAACTTATGGACAATTAGCAATTGATTATGCTGAGTTGGAGTAAGAATTTTTTTCTTTTTAATTTTCTTGTACAGAATTAGTATTTGTTTCTTCAGGAACTGGTGTTTTTTCTTCTGGTTGAACCTCTGTATCCACAGGTTCTTCTGTCGTAACAGTCGTATCTGTTGAAGTTTCTTCTTGAACAATTTCAGCATCAGCAGTTTCTTCAGGTGGAACATCTTCTACTGTTTCATCCTGTGTTTCTGCAGGTTTAGACCATTTATTCCAATCAGGGTATTTTTGCTTTGGAAAATTTAACTTGACTATCAAGAAATAACTTCCTAAGCAAGACAAAATAGCAGATGCAGATATTAAGATTAAAAACTGTTCCACAGAAATTGGTCTATTCAAGAAATTATTTGCCATAGTGAGGACTGTTGTTGTAGTAACGGATACGGAATCGCCTGAGAAAGAAGTATCTGATTTTATTTGTGTATTATCATCCTGTGAACTACCGTCATTTTTTACAGTACTATTCTCTGTCCCATCATTTACAGGACCTATTCCATATATCACGTCTTGTCCGGTTGGGTCTTTAAAATGATTATGATAGAGCGTATCTCCACAACTGACAGCTGACAAGTTATACTTTTCCAAGACTTGCAGTTTCCCTTGACATTGAACATCTGGGTTTATCGTATTTACAGCGTTTTCCAATGCTTCGACTCTTAATTCAAGATCTTTCATTTTCAAGTAAAGATAATACGTGTCCTGATCGCTGGCAAAGTATTTGTCCAAACTTGTTGCTATCATCCTTTCTTGAGGATAAGGATTCTTTTCCTTTCCCAATAACCAGTTTACTGCCCCGTCAATAAAGTATGTGAGTTGATCAAGACTTATTCCCTTGTCGTCCGAAGCCCATTGGTTTTGATTCTGGTTTATGTATTCACCCATTGAGTTTAATGTTTTTTCTTGGCAAATCGTCCAGATCATGGTTATATGTGTTTCATCATCATATCCTAAGCTTTTAACATAATCGACGAATTGTAAAGGAGGTAATGTGCTTATTCTAGAAAGATACTGTTGTAAGTAAGGATCATTACAAACTTCATCTATACTTGTTAGGCCTGTTGTGTTTGTTATAGGATTACCACCGGAACCTTGTTTGATCTCATCTAGTAACATGTCCTTTGGACCTGAACCTGTTAAGTTTCCGTAAACATCTCTTTCAAGTTCTTCATCGTTTAGGACACAGGTGTCATTTATGTAAGCAGTACCGTTGATATAGTATTCTTTTTGACAGGATACACTTGCTTTAACGATGGATGGAATGAACATTAGCAAGAATAAGCAAAAACTGATGCTGTAGATTTTCTCTATTTTCATCCGAGCACCATCCCGAAGGTGAAGTTTACAGGCTGGTCTGATTTGCTAAACATTTCATAGATACCAGAGCCTTGTAAGTTTAAACTGTTGAACCAACTTAGCGTTGGGGTACTGAAAGTTGCATTCACATTTACCGTATCAGTACCATTACCGTACAGATAAACGAAATTACAACCCGTTCCGATACAATTTGGAGCCAATGTTAGAGGAGAATAATAAGTCGGTGAGTTGACTAGATGATAACTATTTTCCATTAGTACGTTACCATTATCACAGTCTTCTGTTCCCCCACCATAACTGGCTTGATAATCGAAATTACCATTTTCTGTGTGAGTTTGAGTGAATAAGGCATAAGTATCTTTGTTAGAAGTGGAATACTGATAACCGTATCCTTGATTACTGTTTGAGAAAATTGCTGCATACAGTGAGCCTGTTCCGGATAAACCTGTGTTGTAAACTGTTTCTGTAGATTCACCATTTTCCTGGTTAGTTATTGTTTGTTGATTGTCTACTTGTCCATTGTTTATGTTGGATTGGTCATAAGAGCAAATATCATAGTTATAACATTCTTGTTTATCGTTGGTTATGTACTGGCTTCCGGCATACTGTTCAGCACTTCCTTTTGCCTGTTCTTTTATGTTACCCATCTGGGAATTAACTAGGAAATCGCCAGTTCCTTGATAGTCTCTATAACTATAGGATGCCATAGCTGTGCCAAAGGATAACAAAAGACTCAATATTGCTATTTGAAAGCAAATTTTTTTCATTTTTATTACCTATATCACTATTTAGTAATTACATGTTAATTTTAAATCCTTTCATTTTACTTGTTGAAAGCCCATTACAGGGATTTAACCTGTTAAATGGACAAAAAATAAAAGAAAAAAAAGGGCTAAACTACTTACAGTTGTTTAGTTTTAAGATTACACAAATGGATTTGCAAGTAAATCCATGTTATCTCCGATTCTCTGTGTAAATTGGAACATGTCGTTTGTTATTATTGTTTTACCGAAATATTGTAGGGTTTGTGCTGGTGGTATGTTTGTTATTGCATTTACTGACTCATAGTCGTAAAATGGTACTGGAGTTGCAAATGTAACATCTATTTTCATCTGTGTTGGATGTCCTAAAAGACCATTTTCATCTACAGATCTTGTGTTTGTCGTCCAAAGAACTTCTTTATTGATTGTTGTATCTCCGCTACCCATGATTGATTTGTACTCTTGTAAGTTCCATTCTGCTGGTGCATTTACGTATTTATCCATATGGATACTACCAACGTTAGTAAAGCCTTCAGTTACCCACAAATGTGGCACAGTCGATGGTGTATCAACATACCAATTTCCTTGTTCTGTATCACCGACTCTTTGCCAGTTTGTTCCACCATGAGTTGTGTATTCAAGATAATTTGTGTTACCAGTTGTAGTCAATTCTGCCCAAATTTGTGTTGATGCCATAACTGGAGCTGCTAACATGACTAATGCTACTAAAGCTGCTAATATTGCTTTCATTTATATCATCCTCAAAATTGGGTATTTACTCTTGCGAGCAAAGCTCACGTAAGTTGCTTTGTTTAATCGCCCCTCACTCGGCGATCTCAATAAATGAGTATAAAAAAAAGTATTAAAAATGACACTACTTAGTGATGAAAACATTCCACTCTATAAGAGTGTAAATATAATTAAAGATTTAAGACTATTCATCACTTAATGATAGTAATCAATTTTCTATCAAATAGAAAATTTACCTTGGGAGAACTGATGTTCCTATGGTTACATTTATAGGGATTCATGCTCGAAAATTTCACTCGCCACGTAGTTATCCCGTAGTGTAATTATTAGATAGTGACAAAAACATAGAAATGCTTATAAAGTAAATTTAATCATTTTATTCTGATTAAAATGCCGAAACAACCATCAAATGAATATGATATGAGATTAAGGGGTCATCATTTGAAAATGTTATATGCTGCAACATGTTCTGAGCCTATTGATCGTAAAGCATATTTTAATAGTATTATGAAACAATATAAAGATCACCCTGAAATAGTTGATAAAATTAGACTTATTTCTGGGAAAATTATTTCCGACCCTAATCTCAAAATTAAAATGATTATAGGACTTGACGATGTATGTTTACCAACTTGTCCTGAAATGAAAGAATCTTGTAAAGACAAAGAAGGTGACTTACATTACTTAAAAATTTATGGTTTAAAACGTGATTATGTTTATTCATCCTCTGAATTGTTGAAAATATTAAATCAAAAATAACATTTGCCGGGCTCGTGAAAATTTTCTCTTTCTTTCAGTCGCCGTAATTATCCCGTTCTTAAATCAGGTTTAAATGTTTAATTACTCATCGTTAAACTTAGTTAATGCTTTAACATAATAGTGAGAAAAATGACATATCATTTAAAAACAAAATCTCATGGTGAAATTACAGCTGGTTTTACAACACCACAAATTGGGATGATTACGCTTGGAAAATATGCTTTTACAACAAAATATTTCTGCGAGTTTATACAAAATTTAGCAGATAATTCTGATTTAAGAGAAGGAGCTATTTCAGCGTATGGTTTAGAAAAATTATTAGAAGAAACCAATAAGGATCTTCTAGACTTTTATGCCAAAGCGGATGAAGCTATAAACACAAATAAACCAAAAAAATCGGTTGTGATTAGAGAAATAGGCCAATCCCAAAAAAAACTTTTAACGAGTGATAAATACGATCAAAGTCATGAAGCAACGATGCTCATTGTAAAAATAAGTGAAGACGCCAGAAGTATCACTATCGGTGAATACGAAATTGCTGCATTAGAATTTATGCTAATGGCTGACCATGTTGCCAATGGCGGTTGGTTGGGTTGGAGGAGTATAAAACCAGAGTTTGCAGAACCAACTGTTAAAAAAATGAGAGAATCAAAGAATCCATTATTTGCAGAGTATCAAAAGCTTTTTGATAAAAAGGATAGACTTTTGTTCTCTGGGAAGAGAAATGGAAATAAGTGTTAATATCGTTTTCTGAGAATCTCAAAAAATTCTGTTTTTATCTCTTTTTTTAATTTTATACTATAAAACGCTCTCAGATTCATTGGATAATCGGCCTTTATTTTTTGATTCGATATTTTGTATACTATACTTTTGATTTCATTTTCTCCTATATCCTTTAATTTAATTCTAAGATCATATGCCAATTGACTATCATACAAAATATCAGTTACAATTCCTTCGACAAATTTTTCATATACTCTTTGTTTGAACCACATTCAGTCACTTTAATCCTTATAATCCTTAAAGATTAAAGCATATCGACTTCCTTGCAAAATCAAAACCCTTACTGGAAATTATTTAGAATTTAGAACAGTATATGGACGTGGAGATCAAGTAAAGAAATTTTATCCTTGGGCTATTAAAATTAGTGGAAACGAATGGCTCATATATTACATCATTTATCGTGATAGTTAAGTAAACTGATTTATAGGACGACCTCTAATAATCAAAAAAAGCCATAATCAGATAGATTTTTGTTCTGTTATATATAGAAAAAAATATAAGGAATTGTTAGAACAAAAGATTAAGGAATTAAATAAAAAAGGTGATTGAATGAAAGAATATAATGTAGAACTTTATACACATAGAACTTATCCGTCGCCTTTTGACGTTGGATATACCTACAAACCTAGTGTTGAAATCCCAAAAGAAGTAATAAAAGAATTAGGTTGGAAAAAAGAAACAAAATTAAGATTAAGATTTGATGAAGAAAATAGAAAACTGATAATAGAAGAAGACACAAAGACAATTGGTTGAAGAAAAGAAGAAAGAATGGAAAAGATAGTTTTTTGTTCTGAGAAAAGAGTTAAATTTGATGGAATTGGCTCGTAAATGAAATCAAACAAGCTTAAAGCTTTAACCTAGTAACTTTATTCATGTTATCCGTTTTATCAGAACTTGAACCTTTGATCAGAGAAAGACTACCACCTGAAAGATATGGATTCAAATATCAATTAATGGGTTCGATTTTTCGACGAAGTTATGGTTATTCTATAAGACTAAAACGTGATGACCCAAAAAATTATGGATGGGAATGTTCAGAATCTGCATTAACAATTCAAGATTTACTGAAGGAAAAATTAGGAGTGAATGGTCATATTTGTGGAGGTATTGATGAATATGGTCTTTTTAAATTTCATCTTTATGTTTTTGCAAAAGAGCCATTCAATGTAATTTTAGATGGAGTCCCAATTTATCGGTTCATAGACGCATTACACCAAGTTGGTATAATAATACCAAGAGAAGTTTTGGTAGAAAATATTTCTAAACCAAGAAGATTAAGAGAAGGTCTTCCTATTTCCCTTTTAATTCGTAAGGAAAGCATGTATTGCACTAATCTGCAAATGTTAGAAGAAAAACCAAAAATTTTATACAAAATGCTATTGGCGACATACAGAGTTGTTAATTATGAACCTATCGATGTAGTGGAAACAACAGTTTTTTTATATCCAAAGAAATTTGACAAAAAGAAAATTTCACCAATACAAAAAAATGTAAATCCTGAAGAAATTAAAGAAAGGTTCCAAGAATTAAAAAAAATGGGTATGGGAGATTTCTGTGTTATAGGAGGAAATATAAGTTTTATTGGCCCTCAAAATAAGATACCCTTAGATGATTCAATAGTTGGAAAAACCAAGGAAATTCATGAACAGGATTATGATGTTCTTTCCAATGTGGCAGAACAAATTCTTTTCTCCTAAAGAACACCTTCAATCTCAGCAGATTCAGATAGATTTTTGATTCTTAACACCTGGGAGGACTGTTATCGCTATGGTTACATTTATAGGGATTATTTTGATTTCAGTTGTAATGATTAGTATTTCTTTTTTTCAAAAGAATAGACAACCTCTCCACAAATCCTTTTGCGGTTTTCAATGAACTTTCAGCCTCATTTTTTGATGTGAAGAAACTTATGTCATATTGACTGTTATGTCTTAGTTCTCTATAATGATCCAAAAGTTCTATCCATTTACTTTCGAGTAAGTTGTTCTTAACGTATTTTTCTTCAAGATACCTAGCAATACAATAATGACTTTTCTCACGAAAACCATCGAAAAATAATATTGCTCTTGCTGCATGAAACATCGCTAAGTATGAAGATAATACAGACGAATTAAAAGTTTCATTCTTTAAACCCTTTTCAGCTTCTTCAAGCCATTTATTCGCAGCTCTAATGCTACCGTTTGCTTTTTCTTTTGATGGTGGTATACTTCTCAATAAACCTTCCCTGACGCAATCTTCAAAATCAAATCGCTTCAATTCCATCGCCATAGATCGTTATCGAACCGAATATTAAAGAGTGATAAAAAGTTATGTCATTTTTTGTCAGCAACTGAATCTTTTCTTTCGTTAAATACAATGGTTTAACGTCACCAAACATTTTTTTTAACCCATTAGTTAATTTGGCTAGACTCTCTTCATTTACTGGGTCTATCAATATCCATAAATCAATATCGGAATCATCGGTATTCGTGCCTTTTACAAAACTTCCGTATACTCCAGCACTCTTAACAAATTTATATTTTTTGAAGAAATCTGTATCAAAAATGTTTAGATTTAACAGAATTTTTATGGTTTTGGTTCTAATATTATTCTGAACTAGAAATTTACCAGCAGATCTTTTCAGAATGCCTTCTTTAGTCAAAGTATCGAAATATTTCGATATCAAACCTTTGCTGAGTTTAAGATCTTTAGCAACTTTATTCACACTAAGGCGTTCAGTCTTGTAAATAATTTGATTCAATATTTTTATTCTCTCTTTTGTAGAAAGCAATATTTCTATGTTCATAGTTCATAAATATAATGTTCATGATTTATAAACTTTTTGTTCACGATAAGGAAACGGGATAGATTAAATTTGAATATTATTAAAAGTCCTCCCTAGGAGAACTGTTGTTGCTATGGTTACATTTTGAGGGATTTAGTCAATTGGATAAATTACGTTCGACAACCTTGATACATTGGTATTTCGATTCTAAATCCTTTATATCTAAATTTACCTTGTAGGTATCTTTCCATTAATTTTTTTTCAACAGGTCCTAACAATTCTATTCTCTTAATGTATCTTTTATCTAAACCATTAGGACATTTAACATACAAAGAATTATTATCACATTCATCTATCCCATGGGGTAATTCAAGAATCGATTCATCAACTTCAATTAGAACACCTTTTCTTCGTCTTGCGTGAGATTCGAGTGAAGCTAAATTTCTTAAGGGCAATTTTAAGTTATGCTTTCTTAATTTGACTTGCACTTCTTTTGGTTCAATGAATTCTAGTCCCCAGTCATTTAATATGTTATAAAGTGCAGCTGTTTGACAACCAAGTTGATTAGCCAAATAATCAGTAAATGCGGTCATTTCAGCATAATGTTTTGTAGCTTTAAAACAGATTCCTCTCCCCATTACTGATAACCCATCATATTTTTCACTTTCAAATTTAGAAGGATCTACGGGAAAAAAGAATAGACGACCATCGTTGCCATCAAAATCATCTTCATATGTTATGCCAGAAGGTAACCTATCACTTTTAGCCAATTCAAAGACAGCTTCTATACTTCCTCCATGTATCATAAATGGGCTTTCTAAAACTCTATTATCCAGCCCCCTTATTAAATATTCTAAGTTTTTCATACTTACTTAAAACAAAGAAAAACATTTAAACCTTATTGAAAATTCGCCCTGAGATAACTGTTGTTGCTATGGTTACATTTATAGGGAGATAGATTTTCTATCAAACGGAAAATTTAAGGTGGGCCTGAACCCATTTGTATATGAATCCCTCCGGTCCAAATATATTTGCTATAAGGTATATTTCATATGCTTTAGCCTGAAATTATAGCACCTACAACAAATATAGGGCATGTTTTTTCATGTCATTATTATCTAGTTACTAACAATCTTACCAATCTTCTTCACTACCTTCTTCATCTTTATTTTCATCATTCTCTTCTTCTTCGTAACCTACCAATATATCACCTCCTATAAAAATCAAAAGTTCTTTTTACTGTTGAAAAGTGATTTTAAATACTTTTTTAGTTTTTCTGAATCGAATATGTTTTGTTCTTGAAAGATTTATATAAAATCCTCTAACCAAAATTAAGTCCAAGAATACTAATCAAAAACTTAACCTAGGATTAGAATCTCTTTGGTGCATGCTTTTGATAACATTCTCTACAGTAGACTGGCTTACTTCCATTAGGTTTGAACGGCACTTCACATTCTTGTCCACAATCGGCACAAGTTGCTTTGTGCATTTCTCTTTGTCCAAAACTTCTTTTCTCGAATGGCATTTGTATTCCTCCTAATTGAATTTAGAAATGTAGATTTTATAAGATTATAAACTTATCGAACGGTGGATTTAATCCTGTACAAATATCCACTAATCAGAATCAGACAGATTTTTCTTCTTTGGGAAGAGAAAATTAAGGAAATAGTTTACTCTTATTGATTAAAAATATTCTGTAGTAAAATTACCACTAAGTAACATCAATCTAAAATAAATCTTTGTTCATCCGAAAATAAAAAAAGGGGTGTGATAGTTTTTGTATTAGAATTAAGATTCTCATACTTTTGTTTTTAATTGAGCGCCGAGGAGGGGCGCGATGACAATGAAAGCTTTGCTTGATGAGTAAATACCCAAAATGAGAGGAAAAATAAATGAAAAAAATATTTTTATCGGGAACATTAACAATGATGATAGTACTAGTTAACCTACTCAGTTCAGTATCTGCTAGTTGTTATTCATTTCCATATTCAGGTAATTCGTGTCGTTGTAATCCACCTCCCACACTTTATGGACTTTATGTAGGAGATGGTGAAACAAGTACATTAGGCTGCATTGCAGGTTTGTGGGTATGCCCAAAGGAATACTGTCCTATTTCTGGAACTTGTAGTTGTACTTCAGAAATATTGTTTACAGGTTATACTTCAGGGGCTACAGGATCTGGAGACGGTAACTTTGATGTTTGTAGTGGAGTAAGCGCATCTGAAGGATCTCCAGTAGAGATTTGCTGGGGAGGTACAACAATGGGTAAATTAAATTTCACGAATGGATGGGATGTAAATGAAAGGGAAATGGTCTATGGATGTTATTATGGAATTAGTGGATCTGGTATGAGTGAATCAACAATGGGTGTTCAAACTGTTGAAGATTTTGAATCCCCATTAATTCAAGTAATAGGTGAACCTGAATTAACAACTTCAGATACAGAAGGTGTACAGATAACATCAACAACAATTCCACTTCATTGGAAATATGTAACTTTCGATGGAACTAACATAGTATATCCTATTGGAACACCTAAACCGCATAATCTCTGTTTAAATGAACAAAAAAACTATTGTATCGGAACTGAATGTTACCCATATTGGGTCTGGGATTGTCTTGACCCTAGATTTTGGTCGAATGAAACAGCTTATGCTGTTTGTGAATCTGCTAAATGCGGTGCTGATATAAAGTGTGATGAGCAACATCCAGATAATTTTATATTTCCATTCAGTTGTTCAAAGGGTAGCCCAAGTTATTTTGCGGACATATGTACAATAAATTGTTCATTCGTTAAAGGAAACGTATGTAGATCCAGTTCATTCGCTTCAGGATGTACTGCAGATTCAGCATGCAATGGGATACCTTCAGGAACTAACGGTTGTACTAGTGATTGTAAAAAAATAACAACAACTACTACCACAACCACAACAACTACTACCACAACTACTACACTCGCTCCAGTACCATGTACAAATATTGATGTAAGTTGGGCTCAATATCAGTGTTCTAGAGCATGCACACCCAATAACTATGGATACATCTATTGTATGTGTAATTACGGTTATAGTACCTGTGATGTAAACAAATATTATTGCAGTAACAGTGCTATTAATGATGGTTGGCCAACTTATGATTGCGGTGATAAAGTTCCACCTCAATACTCCAATCTTCAGAGACCTCAAGATCCAAGCCTTTATTTCCCAACTGCAACATACAACTTCAATGCAACTTGGACCGATAACCGTGCAGTAGATACAGTTATATTGCAAATGGATGGTGTAAACTATACAAGCCTAACAAAAACCGGAAATACTTACAGCCTGACTTTTGCAACCTGTACTAGCGGAGGCTCGGGTGGAGGGGGAGGCGGCGGTCATTTCTACATGTGTTCTATGGATCCTATCACTCCTTTACTTCAACTATTAAAATTCTTGACTAGAGGTACTGTAAGAGCAGAAGATACTCCCTGTCTTGGAGTTGGAACCCATTACTACAAGTGGTATGCAAGTGACACTAGCAACAACTGGAATTCCACTAATCTTTTAAGCTTCACTATCCTTGCAGGAGACCCATTGATAGTTAACGTAATCTCTCCAGAGAGCAAGACATACTCCACGACATTGATAAACTTAATCTACTCTGTTGAGGATGGAAGCAATGGAAATACGCTGTCTTGGATCGGTTACAGTTTAGACAATACGCCAAATGTGACATTGACAGGAAACACTTCAAAAAACGTGGCTTTAGGAACCCATAACATAGTATTCTATGCTAACAATACTTGGGGAAATCAAAACTCTACACAGAGAAGTTTTACTGTAGCATTACCAACGACAACTACAACGACAATTACGACAACAAGAACTACTACAACTACCGTTCAAAGTTGTACATGCAGTAATTGGGAACCAACTTTTGATTGCTGTTATTACAGAACTGGATCGAAGGAACGTTGGACTAGAATATGTACACCTCGTGGATGTGCAGCAGAATCAAAATGTGAAGGATACTGTTTTGTTTAGAGGATTCCTTTTTTTCCTTTTTATTTTTTCTCCATTAGGATTTTATTGACTATATCCCAAATCTCAACGTGGACTTCTTCTACAGGTTTTGTAGTATCGATCACATACCATTTCTCTTGGTAAGGTGGGTTCTCGGCTAAACTATGGAAAGCATTCCTGACTCTATCTTTCAAACTTCCCTCTGGTTTCTCTTCTTCTATGTTCAAGAATTTTTGTAGACTTTCCTGTTTTATACCTCTTTCAGAACTTTCTGCAGGGACATCCATCAAGAAAACTATATCAGGTTTTATTATCGGCTTTTCTAATTCTATCAACCATTCTTTTGGTAGGCCTAATACAGACTGATAAGCTATGTTCGAATAACAGTATCTATCAGTTATAACAACCCAACCTTTCTTCAACCATTCTTTTATCCTGTCTTGATACTGCATCCTGTCAGCTGCATACAACATAGAAGCTGCTTCCGGAGTTAGTGATAAACTTCTTGTTATCCAACCCTTGATCAATTTCCCTATATCTGAATCATACGAAGGAAAGTTTATTGTCACTACTTCTTTGCCCATTGCTTTTAAGCGATCTTCCAATAATTTGACATGAGTTTTTTTACCGGCTGAGACTGTACCCTCAAAAGCGATGAATATACCTGTCATAACTAACTCACTAAAATTAACTTTCTATTCTTAAGTTATATAAGCACATCACTTTTTACAGTGGGCCCGCTGAGATTCGAACTCAGGACCTTTCGGTTATCAGCCGAACGCTCCGCCAACTGAGCTACGAGCCCTTGAAAAAGTTATTTCAAATACTAAGTATTTTAATCTTGTGTTAAGAAGTTTATTAGTGAGGGCCGATAGATCAACGGTAGATCACCTGCTCCGCAAGTAGGAGGCTGAGGGTTCAAATCCCTCTCGGTCCAAAAAATCTTAAAAATTAGTTTATTAAGGGTATTTAATGCCCGAATTTGATAAATTGAAAAATATTGACGTAGGGGATTTGAACCCTTGCAAAAGAACAAAAATCTAACTGAATTTAATTATTTTTTGAATTGAAAACCTCTTTCTTGGTGGTATATTCAAATTGGGTGTATAATTGACATAAACTATGAAAACATCAAAACCTTGACTGAGTATTCTGAAATGTTCCTTTTGTTTTCTGCTTATAGTTCCTTTTCCAAGTTTAACTTCAACAAAGATTATTTCATCATTTTTCATGAAAAGTAAATCTGGTTTACCCAACATTTTTTTGGTAGTTCTTATGATTTTTCTTTGTTCTACTGTCAATTTATTCACAGGCACTATTTCAGAAGCATTGAATATTTCTTCATACCTTCTAGTAAAAATGCACATTTCTTCCATAGAACTAACTATTTTATAACCTTCGTATCCCTTCTTTTTGTAATAATTAAAAACAAATCTTTCACTTTTCTCAACCATCTCTCTTCTTAGTTTTGGATATGGTAATTTCATTTCTTCATCATAAATTCCTCTACCAGTAAAATATTGAATATCTATTCCAGTCCAATCAATACCATGAATCTTCAATTCTACAGAAATGGTTTTTAAACTTTGCCCAGAATCAAACATTTTCCTTGCAAGTTCTATTGCTTCAGTTTTGTTTAATTTCATTCTTAAATTATATATTTAATAAAATTATAAAAGACACTATAAAAGCAAAAATAATGCCAAAAGCAAAAAATAAAACAAAAACCTTTCCTATATTTTTATCATAAGATTGTAAATACATAAAACCAGAACCAACACAAATAATAAAAAATATTGAAGAAAGAACTGATACTCTTACAACTATAGTTTTAATGTATGTGCTTTTTAAAAATTCCGTATTATTGAATATACTTGCTACAACAAGAAATAGAGATGCTAAAGTTGCAAAAGGCACTACTTGTTTAATTATATCAAAAACATCTTCTGGTTTTAGTTCTTTTTCTTTATTATCATTTTTATCTATTATAATTTTTTTATTTTTTTCTTTGATTTTCATAATCCTAATTTTCTCTTTTTAGAACAAAAACCTATCTTATCTACTACTTCCTTCGTAATTATCGATGAGCGTGAGGATGATGGTTTTCTTCTTATACTTGTCGTAAATTCAGACAATGAGGCAGATTACAGTCGACATTGCGTAGAGATCAGTCACAGCTTCTTGTCCTGAAGGGCTCCGATCGCCATCGGATGACGTCCTAGTGTAATTATCTTGTCCGTCCATGCCAGAGTCACCGGAGTGATTGAGTGACTCACCGTGAAGAAATACAAATCGGCGATGGTTATTCCGATGAATTGCAGAATTGACCCAAAAGAAAACGCAAAGTTCTTCTTCCTGAATCCGTAGTACGGGAGGTAACACAAAAAGATCAATGACTGCAATATCAAGGCAACAGCGCGTCCTATCCCAGAACTCGACAATGCGATTGTGGCGAAATTCGTGTTTGTCAGGACCATGCCGATCATGACAAGGACATTAACCACTCTTACGCCAGTATTCTTGAAATATAACAGGCAACCTACCGCGATGACGAGCAGATGAAGTCCGGCCCATGTGTTCATCCCCGCTCCTCCGTGTGGGAAGATGAGGCTGAACGACGGTAGGAAGTATAGGTCCGATATGAACATCGGAGGGACGCTTAGCAGCATAATTAGCCAGAACTTGTTCCTAGACTTGTAGTAGGCGTAGGTGAAAGCGATGAAAGTAATCGGATGTGTCAGAAGGTAGCCGAAGGTCGCAGGGCTAGGCTTTGACAGTAATCTTATAATAAGTACGGTCGAGACCAGGATCATCGCGTACAAGAATATTTTCAAAACTGTCCACTTTGTTATTGTCGCCATAATCTAATTTTATTTTTTTCAAGAACAAAAACCTATCTTATTTCCCAAATTATCTGTGAAATAGCATTTTATTCTTTTTCTTTCTAATACTTTTTTCCTTTGAACTACCTGATCCTGTTCCCATATCTTATCAAAAAAACTATGAATTGTAGTGTTTTAAAGTTTGTCAATAACAAAAAACTATCTGATTCTTGAATTTGAATTACAAATAGCATAACATTAGAAATTTTAAAAAAAAGGAAAAGGGAAAAAACTTCAAAGTTATCTTCTTACTCTTGTATCTGCTCTTCTAGCATTTCTTTCAGTCAATCTTACTGTATCAGCTGCAATACATTCAGCGAGATTCGTAATAGCATCTGCAAGGTCTGCTGATGCATCTTCATAGTCTTCTCTATCAAATGACCTTCTATCGAATACTCTTCTGTCTCTTCTTCTAACTGCTGAGTCTTTTGCTCTTCTGGCCACAGACTCGGCATATCTTTCTAGAGAATCAGTTAATCTCAACGCAACATCATCTGCGTTTACATCTAATCTCACATCGTCAGTTGCTCTTTCCGCTGCTCTTGCTGCTATATCTTCAACAACATTTGTCACATCTAGTCTATCTCTATTATCTATTCTTTCTCTTGTTGCCATACACAAGTATTTATTTTTTGATATAAAGAAGGTTTCTATTTGATATAAATCATGAAAATTTGTATTTTAAACCTTCAAAAGCTTTTTTAAACCAATTTGGAGATAAGTAATCCGCATTAACTAGGTTTGCAGAGAATCTTTTTATTTCTATTGCACTTCTTGAAAATGGATACAACCCGACTATTGGTTTCTGTAAAATCAAACTCTTAGGAATTAAATTATCAAGAGAGATGCTTGCTAAAACTTTTACTGAAAATTTATTCGTAATTTCATCATTCATGTTTGACTTTTTCACATTATTCTTGTTTAAAATAACACCTAAAACCTTACTTCCAAGGGTTTTGTTTAATAAAAATCTGAAAGTGTCAACGATAGTCGGTAATTCTGGGTTAGCCACCAAGAAAATTCCAGTACTCACGTCAACACAATTTAAAACATCATCTCCCATACCAGGTGGTCCATCTATTAAAATAATATCGAAATTATCTTTTACTTGATTTATAACTTTTTTTAAATCAACTTTTTTATTTAAATCATCGATATAAGGGCTCGATGGGATTATTTTCATTCCAGAATAATCATGCATCAATTCCTCTAAAGATTGAGATTCATTAATATTTTGAATATTGGGAGAAGATGGGAGGGCTAGATGGTATCTTAAATTTGGTGAAGAGAAGTTACCATCTATAAGAAGAACATTTTTCCCAAGTTGAGAAATTGAGAGTGCAGTATTCACTGCTAAAGTTGTCTTGCCAACCCCACCTTTGCAAGATAAAAAACTGTAAATCATGTATACTAATTGACATTAATCTATTTTAAAAATATCTATAAGAAAAAAAGGATGGATAGAGGTTCCTTAGTCAATTAAAGATTCAAGTTCTTTTCCTAGAACAAAAATCTATCTGATTCAGTATTTAATGAATATTTTTATATTAAAAACCGTATTTTAATCTATGAATTTAATTTTTCAATTCAGTCAAAGTTGGTACGTCATATTTTTCAGTTTTTTGTTACTATGGCTAATTTTATTAATCCATAGAAAAAGTTACAAAAATAAAAAAGAAGTTAAAGAACAGTTTTGTTTAGCTATTGTCGGTGTTTTTACTTTATTAGTAATGGAAATTTTTGCTGTTAGCATGGATTTGTGGCATTATTCTCCTGCTGATTGGCCAATAATTTTATGGCCCGCATATTTTGTTGCTATACTGTTCGGATATCAATTGTTAAGAACTATAGAAAGAATGTTTTAAAACAGTCAATTAAAAAACCTATCTAATTTTTTCTGGGTTGATTAGTCGTCGCGAATTCTTGGATTTCAACATAATTTAACATTTTTTGAATTCGATTGTCACTATATTTTTTAGACAGGTTAGAATAAACATCTTGTCTACTCATAGGACCAGGAAGCAACAAGCGCAAAAATTCACGTAGAAGAGCCTCAGCAGGAATATATTTTTCTAACAATGTTACATCTTTTGGAGATTCTGCCCGTCCTTTTTCAGAAATTGTGTATATTTTTCTCATGTTTTCGTTGTATTTTAATTATTGAAATTATTTAAATCTTTCGACAAGAACTAAATAGCTGATAATCTTGTTTTATTGTTTCCTTATGTAGTAATAACCTATGAAAGCCAATACAATTCCATAAATCAATATCGTTGCACTGATTACTAATGGCAATATATCGTAATCTAATCCCGGTATAAAAACACCCCCAGTCACTAATAAGATAAATCCGGCAAAAGCAATTAAAAGGCCTAATACGTATAATAAAGAAGTATTTTCTATGTATTTCAAAACACCCATAATTTAAATTTCCTTTCTCAGAACAAAAAACTATCCTTTTCTCTAAGGACACCAGAAGTGTGATTTGAACACACAAGTTCACGAAGTTGTTATTAGAGAGAATTAATTTAAAGATTGTTATCTATTGAAAGAAAAATTTCATACTATTTTCCTACTAGCGTTCTGAAAAAAATTAGATATTTTTTAATATTAAGGATAATTTATCTTAGGGAAATATTCCAGCCGTCTTGTTTTTTAGATATAAAATATTTAAGGAATCTTTCATCTTTAAAAACTCCAGGATTCTCTTTTAATTCTCTACTTTGAAGAAGATTTCTAGTAGTTTCGTATTTTCTAGTTCTAGTGAAATAGTTCCATGTCCTTTCAAGTTTCTGCTTTTGTTCTATTTTTGGTTTGTCACTTTTCATAAAAGCTGAATAAACACTCATTAGGGATAATTTATCCATGAAGCTAATTGGGTCGTTCACTTCCGGCAGTTTAAGTTGGCTTATTAGTGTAATAAATTGTCTTGCAAAACAACCAGTGTAATAACCAGCTTCAATCGCGTTATTTTCAGCTTCGTAATCTTCTTTGGTTCGGTTGATGACTAGATTTAGAATTGAGGAAACTCCCCTTAGACTTAGTTTATAGTATTTAAAATAATCTCTAAGATGACCTGCTTCATGAGCGTATAATCCTTCATATTCTTCTAAGTTTTTTAAGAATGATTTAACTCCATCCTCCCAGACAATAACTTCTGGATATTCGTAAAGAGCTGACTCAGCAAGACCGACAACATTTGGCACGTTAATCTTTCCTAAGCCATATTTTTTTGAGAAATCAGTAGTCCTTTGCAATTTTGTTTTTAAAGTATCTTCCATTGTTTTGCATACGAATAAATAAAATTCAGGAGGAAAATCTTGCATGCTTCTATATATGTTATCAAAAATTTCTACTGTCAAGTCTCTAAATTTAGGTGAAACATCACCAACTGTCAATGCTTTTAAAGCCATATAAATTAGTGAAAAAGGAAAACATTTAAAGTCTTCATACAGAACAAAAATCTATATAATTCTATAGAAATAACATTTAAATCTCTTCGTATGGTTTATTTATGTATAATTTTATGGCTAAAATATGGTAGAGTATTAAATTTTAAGATATAAAAGAACAATATTGAAGTATGTTATGGTCTATTCTGTCTTTTATAACAGCACTTTCTGAATCAACAAAAGATACCATAAGTAAGTTTGGTTTGAGGAACATCAATGAATATGTTCTTGCATGGGCGTTGAGGATTGTTTCATCAATAATTTTAATTTTTCCACTATTTTTTGTGACCATTCCAACTATTGATACAGTCTTCATCTATTCAGTTATTATAGATGCACTATTCTTGACAGTAACATCCGTAATTTATTTGAAAGCTATAAAAATTTCTCCCCTCTCTGTTGCAATTCCAATGCTGACTTTCACACCTCTATTTTTACTTATAACTTCCCCGCTGATTGTTGGTGAAATGCCAGGTACGAAAGGTATATTCGGTATATTCCTAATAGTTCTAGGCGCGTATTTACTAAATTTAACTGAAAAATCAAAGGGTCTTTTATCACCTTTCAAAGCATTAGTAAAAGAAAAAGGCCCAGTTTTAATGTTGGTTGTTGCTATAATATGGAGTATCACAGCAAACATAGATAAAATCGCTGTAGAACATTCAAATCCTTTTTTCTATGCTTTTGTTAACAACGCAGTTGTTTCCCTTTTTTTAACACCAATAGTTTTTATCAAAGCAAAAAAAGATGTGAACAATTTCCCAAAGAATCTGAAGTATATAATTCCTATCGGATTTTTAGGTGCATTGACATATGTAACTCAGTATCTAGCGATTATGTTAACAATAGTACCCTATGTAATTTCCATAAAGAGATTATCTGCGATATTCAGTGCAATTTATGGGTTTATTCTCTTCAAAGAAGGACATGTAAAAGAAAGATTGTTAGGAGTAATCATAATGATCATAGGCGTTTTATTCATAACTTTGTTCTGAGATCAAACTTTGATAGAATTATATAAACAGAAAACTATTTTTTAAAAGGAGGTTCAAAAATGGTATGTTATTGTAAATCTTTGTTGGCTATTTTAGTGATAGTCTTTGCTTGGATAGTGAATGACTTTACACAGATACTCTTGACAATAATAGGTCTAGTATTGCTTATCATGAGTATAAAACCTGATGTTTGTTGTTGTTGCGGTAAAAAACCAGTTAAGAAAGCCAAGAAAAGATAATTAAAAATTGACAGGAATGCTAAAATCAGTTTTACGTAATCATTATATCCGTTAATTTCACTATCTTTATTAGGTACATATGATAATAGCCGCCACTGCAGACATTCATTCGCCCAGATTGTATGAATATTTTGTAAAGGCGATAGAGGATTTAAACGCTAAACCAGACTTATTCTTATTAGCAGGAGATGTTATCAACAGAGGAAATATAGATGAATACCAGAAAATCTCCAATGTGTTCTTTGGTAAGATCACTTGTCCTATAATAGCTTGTTTTGGGAATGATGAGTTTGGACCTGAAACAAGAATAATGATAGAAAACCAAATTCCTGATATAAAATTTTTAGATGATGAAAGTTTGATTATAGAAGCTCAGGATAAGTCTATTGGCATTGTTGGCAGTTTAGGTAGTTTAGACAGACCAACTTACTGGCAAAGAAATAATGTCCCTGATATAGTTGATGTATACAAAAAAAGGGTTGAGACTGTGGGGAAACTTTTATCCGAATTAAGGACAAATTTTAAGATTCTACTCATACATTATGCTCCCTCATATAAGATTCTGGAGGGAGAGGAACCAAGATCTTATCCTGAATTAGGATCAAATGACTATGAAAAAGTTCTTGTTGAACAAAAACCAAACCTCGTCATAACTGGTCATGCTCACAAAGGAAAAAAACAAGCATGGATTGATACGATTCCCATAATCAACGTAGCATTTCCCTTAAACAAACAGATAGTCATAATAGATACAGAAAAAGATTTGAAGCCTGGTCTTGAAAAATTCCTTTAATCGTTTTTTTTAGAAATCCTTAGCATTCCATCCAAGGCAATTCTAGCTTTTTTTATCGTATCTCTATCGATATTTATCGGGTAGATTTCTTCTTGGATTGATTTAAGCACGGCGGGTAAACTATTCTTTTTTTGTTGAATGCAAGTTGCGACAATAGCATAGAACTTTTTGTCCGGTATTTCCAATTTCAACCTTTCAACCATCCCATGTTCAGTGATTATTAGAAACTCTTTCGCATCATCTTCTTTAGCATGATAGAGCATTTGACTCGTGCTGCACACATAATCAGCTAACTTAATTACATCCATAGGACATTCAGGGTGGACCAAAATTTTAGCATCAGGATGCAGCCTTTTTGCCTCTTTCACTTGATCAGCAGTGATCTTTGAATGTACATAACAGAAACCTTTCCATGGGATGATTTTTTTATCAGTCTTCGTTTGTACGTAATTGGCCAAGTTCTCATCTGGGACAAAAATGATTTCATTTTGTGGTAGAGAATTAACGACTTCCACACAATTGGAAGATGTGCAACAAATATCAGATACAGCCTTTGTTTCTGCGGATGTATTAACATATGAAACGATAGCAGCATCAGGATATTGCTTTTTCAAATCTAGCAAATCCTTCCTTTTGACCATTCCAGCCATGGGGCATTCAGCCCCTCTTACAGGGATTAACACTTTTTTATCTGGATTGAGTATTTTTGCGGATTCAGCCATGAAATCAACACCACAGAATACAATAATATCAGCATCTGTTTTGGCTGCGGCTCTACTCAATTCTAAAGAATCACCGATGAAATCTGCTACTTTGTAAATCTCCGGTCGTTGATAATTGTGGACAAGAATAACAGCATTCTTCTTTTTTTTCAACTCATTTATCTTATTGATTAAGCTCAAATTCATTTTGAGACCAATTTATAGAATGATTTGATACTTTTTATTCTTTTACAATTTCTAAACTCATGTCCAATCCTTTGCAAGAATAAGTTATGTAACCGGACGAGGCATAATCAACACCAGCCTCTCCAAATTCTTTTATGTTATCAGGTGTTATGCCTCCAGAAGCCTCGATGCAAATTCCAGATTTCTTCAATTGGGATACAACATTCTTTACATCAGGAATCTTAACCCAATCCAACATTATTACATCAGGTTTTTCTTCAGCTGCGGCTAACGCCTCTTCAACGCTTTCGACTTCTATTTCAATTTTTTTTCCGTTCTTATTTTCTCTAACCCTTCTCAAACATTCTTTTATCGCTTCAATCCTTGAACAATTCAATTCTTTACAGACAATATCGATATGATTACCTTTTATCAAGTACATGTCGAATAAACCTAAACGATGTGTATAACCGCCGCCAATTTTGACAGCACGTTTATCGCTGAAAGAAAAACAAGTCTTCCTTGTAGCCGCCAATTTTGTTTTAGTCGACTTAACCATTTTGTTGGTTAATGTAGCTATGCCGCTTAATCTGACTAAAAAATTCAAGACAGTCCTTTCAACATTCATTATTTTTTTTGCATCCCCTTCCATCTCAAGAACAATATCCCCTTTCTTGATTTGACTGCCTTCTTTCTTCAATTCTTTTATTTTAACCCCTACCTTTTCTAGGAGAGAACGAGCCTCAAAAACACCGGCGAGAATTCCATCATCTTTTGCTATTATTACTGCTTTGATGTTCATTGGTTTTATGACAGAATTTGTAGTAACATCACCAGTCCCTAAATCATCCTCATATGTAGCGAAGACCCTTTTTTTTATTTTCTCTTTGAATGGTTCAACATCAAAATTTAGATCATCTTCGAGCATATCAAGTCCCTATTTGTACAGATTCAGTTATTTTTTTTAGTGTGGCGATAGCAGATAAGGCAGCCAGATAACTTGTTTTAGGATTATCTGGTGTTGGAACGTTTTCTGTTCTTGTCTTTAAAGTACCGAACTTACCTTCTGCAATGATTTCATGTATGTTAGATGTAATGTTTGGGTCGACTATTATTTGAACTTTTGTTCTTTTAGGACCGATTCCTGCTAAACTCAAAGATGCTGCGACATTGACGTTAGAAGGAAATAATTTAACAGCTTCTTCAGCAGGTCCTTCATAAATTATAGTTGGTTCTTTTATATCATTCAATTTTATAGGATTTTTCTCAAAGAAAGGAGCACCTTCCAATGATTTGGGAGGTTTTGTTGTTTTTAATGTCACTTTTTCTATTTCGTTACCTGCAGATTTTATTCCATCCAGACCAGCGATGGCGCCTGACGGCAAATAAACTTTCAAATTGTTTTTTTCTGCAAGTCTTTTTATTTCCAGGAGTAAACTCACATCAACTAACGCACCAGTGCTCATGATCATGACATTCTTTTTTGCTTTCAATGTTTTCGGTATCAGAGTTCTGACTGCTTCTTGTGAGGCTGCTTCTAATATCAGATCTAAATCTTCTTTCAGGATATCATCATAATCTTTGTATTCAGTATGGAATTTTTTTGAGAATTCTACTGCTTTTTTAGAGTCTATATCATAAACGTATTTTAATTCAATGTTGATTCTTTTTTCAGTTATGGCTTTAGCGATAATTGAGCCGATAGAGCCGCAACCTATTAGTGCAATCTTCATTCAATCAAGTTAAAACAAGTGTTTTTAAGATTAATAATTTTTTTCTATCTGTTTATATTCTATACTATATTGTATATATATTATATAAAAATAAAAAAAGGGATGAAGGGGAAGGCATTGTTTTACTCTGCAAATCTTAGATGAACGACATTCCACAGTTCGACGCTGTATGTGTTAGGTGATTGAAGTCTTTCTGCGCCCCAATTTTGAGAGAATTCTCTGACGTCATAAGTTAACAGTGTCATGACATATCTTATTTTTCCTTCACAATACGGTACTGGGTTATATGGACCTTCTAACATTGAGGCATCACTGAATGTTGTGTGGAAGTTGTATAGCCATGCCCATCCGTCGCCAAATGCCGCTTGAACATTGTCTCTGATCCATTGAGCTTTAGAGGGTATTAATCCAAGCAATTCTAATAGATAATTCAAAGCTGCCCCAAGAACTGCTGCAATTGCTGATAATACTGCGGCTAGCATAGTCGGTTGTTTCAGATACATTGCTATTATTCCACCTAGTAGTGCTCCAGCAAATGATCCTCCTAGTGTTGCTATTTTATTCCATACGGCAGCGTTTGAAATTTCATCATTGACCCACTTGGTAATCGTTGGTTCATCTATGTGCGAATGGAGTCTATTAATGCCCCATATATCCCATGAGGAATACCACTCTCCTGGATGCAAAGCAGGATTCCAATAGTTGTTGTCGTGGTCATAGTTCACTTTCATTGATCCGTTTCCTGGTGCTGTCAAGAATTCAATCCCATCCCATGGATAAGTTATTATTGGACCTGTATAGAAAGCATTTGGATTACTTTGTACGGCGAGCATATTTGAACTCTCAGATTCTGGTTCAACCATTTTAGTCATGTTTATTCTGATTTTCTGTGTCATGGCTGAGACGTTTTCGATCATTATTGAAAGCTGTACCAGTTTTGATTGATTCGAGAACACTGTTATTTCACTGTATTCTTGAAGATTGAATTTCATTCCAGATACTTCAATAGTCTGCGTTTGACGGTTAGTAGTCACTTGCGGCAGTTGGATTGAGCTTGCAAAAATATAGGCGTTCGCATGCGTTGTCAACAGTGTCATTATGATTAGCAATGGTACAGAGATTAGATGTTTTTTCTTTAGTTTTCCAAGCATAGTCGATTCACCTCCTTTGCCTCCTTTTTTTAATGACAAAGAAAGATGGTACCAGTAAGATTGCTATTATGGCTGCAATTGCTATCACTATTTGAATCGGGAAATTTTGGTCTGAAGTGTAAGAGGATACAGTGATGTCGACGTTAATGTTTTCGATCAGGTTGGTTATTGGTTCGTACTTGATTTCCATGAAATTAGTACTTGCATACCATGGTTTAGCAGTGTACCCACTGGGTTGTATGTTTTTTATGGCTGCCATGTATGTTTTGTTTTCATTGTCAATGGATGTTGAAATATTCGTTTCAACTAGAATGACTATCGCTGATTGTTGATTGTTGATTTCGATTATCGAAGAGTTTGTATTCAGCAATTCTTTTAGGTTTATTGTGATAGCATGTTCCTTTACATTTCCATGTTCATCAGTTGTCAGAGGTTCACCTTTTACACCAGCTATCTCGAAGTCCCAAAGTAAACCTAAATTCAAGTCCTTATGCAGGTTATACTTTAGGTTAACAGAAGTTTCGCCTTCGTCAGGTATCAGATATTTAGTAATAATGCCATCGATGAATCTTCCGAAACCGTCTGTGGGTTCATATTTGAGAAACTTTGAAATCTGATTCAATTGATAGTCAATGTATCCAAAACCGATTGTTGTTACGATGTTTGCTTCAATTTGATTCTGGCTTTTGTATATACTTGTTAATCCTGTATAACCGAAGCAATTCAAGAATTCTTTGACTACATCGTTTGCATAGGTATCTGCAGTAGTATTTCCAATTACATCCGAATATGTAATTTCGAATGATACGTAGCATCTTCTTCCCTCTCTGACAATTTCACATCTTGCCCCGATGAAGTCTTTACCAAAGGCTGGTATTGATGTATTTACATTTGGTCCTGTTGTCATGTCATTGAAATCCAAGATAACCTTTTTCTCCAAGTATACATTTTCTGCTGGAGGAAATGCGAAGAAAACCTGAACTGTCATAGTCTCATTTGATTTAGTACTTTGTGCAGAAACAATTGTCGAACTGCAGAATAGTTGCATTAGGCTCATTGTGCAAACTAGAAATGCAAACACTAGACATTGGTTTCTTTTCTTTCTTTCCTTCATTTGTTTCACCTTTTCGTTTATTGTTCCACGATTACGCCATTTGGTGTAATATTATAGTCATTGGGCGGAACAAACCCTCGCATAACTGTGAGATAGAGTCTAAAGATTCTTAATTCGAGTGAAGACACTAATTCTAAAACTTAGAATAGAATAATCCCTACTTCTGCTCAAGAGTGATTTTGCGTTAAAAAGAAAAAGAAAAAATGACCCCTTGAGGCATTACCAATTACGTATATCAAAATAGTCTAGAATCCAATCTTTTGATTGTCTTCCATTCATTCTATTTTTCATTGTTTGTGACGTGTGTATTAAAGAAAAGTATGATAACCCTTGATTTTTTTTCATCAGCTCTACCATTAGTTAATACAAGAGAAAATTATTTAAAACTATTTTTCAGGACAATTTTTTATTTTTAACTTGAATTTTATATTCTAATAATTAATGTCTATATATTATAATTGGAAAATAAAAAAAGGAAGGAAATATTATTGATTTGTCGGTGGTTTTATTGGTACTTGATAAGAACCCCACAGTGCTGCACCGATAGCGATGAAAATGCATACAACAGCTATGAATATCAAAATATTACCAATTGTACCATGTTCCTTATCCCAAGCATACAAACCAATTGCAAGGCAAATGACACAGACAATGCCAGGATATATTGCATTGTATGCATTTGGATATATTGTCTCGTATTGTGGCGGTGGCTTCTCTGCTTCTCCTCCCCAGTTTGTTATGAAGGTTCCGTTTCTTAAGATTATGAAATCGTCAGTGATCATGTCTTTATGGAAGTATGTTTCATCTGGGCGTTTGATTGCGACGTCGAATGCTACGCTTATGTCTGTTCCCTTTGCACCTCTTGAAAGTAAATTGTCTTCCGATGCCCTGTATTCTTCCAGACTATCATAACCCCAACATTTTATCATGATTCCCCAGCCTTCGATGTTGTACTCGTCAGCTCCTTGAATGGAATAGATCTCTCTGTAATGATATTGTGGGGTTATGTAAAAACCAGGTTGGTCACCAGTGTGTGTTTTGTCATCCATGTAACTGTATGGTTTCCCTTTCACGTCACCAGTCAGTGCAAAGATGGACGCATCCACATGCATATGTTCGATTAGCAGTGTAAGGTTGGATGGTTGTTCGAGTACCTTTGATTCTATAATCAGTTTCTTGTTGTCAGTGATACCATATACATCGATGTCAGTGTAGTAATGAGTTTCTATCGTGACTGTTCCGTTTTCAACCGTATGGTTAAACTTTATTCCTTCTCTTACTTCCCCGCTTTGTATGGGAAGAAAAGTCCCATCACGATTTACGACGAAATCATCCATTAGACTTTCGGTGTGCCACCATTCTTCATTGTCATACTTGATGAAGATGTTGTAGATTATGGACATCTCAGTGCCTGTGACTCCACGGTTTTTTAGGTGGTCCTCTGTTAGTCTGTAGTCTTCGAGATGATGATAACCTAAACCGAATATCATCAATCCCCATCCCTGCAATCTGTTTTCATCAACTGCTTGTATCAAAAAGATTTCTTCGTACTTGTATTGTATGTCAAAGTACCAGCCAGGTTGCCAATCTCCGTGTAGTTTGTCGTCCATGATGTCTAATTGTTTACCGTCCAACTCTTTTCCACCTTCCACGAAAGCTTGTGCGACCATGTTTTCAATCATCATCGCTGCGTTTGCCGGTTTTTGTATTATCTCCATTTGTATGATGAGGTCTTTGTTTTCTGTTAGGTCCCATTTTTCAAAGTTGCTGCTGTATCTTGTTAGAAGAGTTATGTTTCCGTTTTCTATTGTGTGGGTGAAGGATGTTTCTCTACTTCCTTCAATTGCGTTTGCTTTTATGACAAATCCAAGACAAACCAATGCCAAAACTATGGCTACCAAACATTTCTTCATGTTTTCTCCTCTTGTCGTCATGAGAATTTCTTACGTGAATTCTCTTTGCGAGTACTTTTCAATAAAACTCCTTTTTTCAGGCGAGAAGTACCAATCTCTCTACCCATCATTCGGATAGACTATCTGTCGCGATAAATTCGTGACTATTAAACGAGTGAAGAATGACTAAGAAAGAAAAAAAGACTAGAGACTACTCTCTATTCTATCAAGACAATTTCTATTCAAAAAAATCGTTCAACAATTCCGTATAACCTCTAACCAAAAATATCCCTGATTCTGTCTTCAGTTAGTCTTGAAGCCAAAAGAGGCATTTTTCGACTATCTTTACATATCCAAAGTCACAAGGAAATTTCCTTGATTCGAGACTTTTTCATATTTGTTGTTATTGATTTGTGATAAAAGCATGAATTTTGGCAAAAATTACTACGACAGTTAAACTTAAGAACTTGTCTAATAACACAAAAAACAGCAAAATAAGCCTTTTTAACTTAGAATATTTTGCTTAACTCTTCAATCTTGACTTCAGACTCTTCCTTTTTCTTCATATCCTTGACTTTGACAACTCTTCTTTTCAGTTCTTCAGGTCCAATGATAACAGTGTAAGGAATATCTAAACTATCAGCATACTCCAATTGTTTGGTCAAGTTCCTGTTCATCAAATCCACTAAACAAGAAATACCATCTTTTCTCAACTTATTTGCAATCTTTATCGCTTCTCCTTTCACGTCATCGTTCACATTCGCTACAAAAACTTTAACTTTAGTCTTTGGTAGGTCGAATATTTTCTCTTCTTTCATCAGTTCTATTATCCTTTCTATACCTAAGGATAATCCAGTAGCAGATGTAGGTTTCCCACCAAACAACTCTATCAATTTATCATATCTTCCACCACCAGCCAAGCTTCCAATGTTCTTACCCGATGTATCCACTATCTCAAAAATAGGTCCTGTATAATAATCCAGACCGCGAGCCAAGCTGAAATCAATTACAATCTTATCAGTAAACCCATAGCTTTTCGATGAATCTACAATCTCTTTCAATTCATTCAAACCGTCCAATCCAATCTTTGTATCTTTCAATAATTTTTCTCCATCTTTCAAAACTTTCTCTGGAGAGCCTTCTATTTTTATCAACTTCAACAACTTGTCGATTTGTTCTTCAGTTAAACCAGCATTTTCCAACTCTTTCTTTACAGTATCTTCGCCGAACTTGATGATTTTATCAATAGACCTGAACACTTCATACTTTTTTTCTTCAGGAACTTTTATCAGTTCTATTAACCCAGAAAGAATTTTTCTGTTGTTCAGTTTAACACAGAATTTTTTGAAACCTAATTCTTCCAGAGATTCAACTACAATAGCAAGTATCTCAGTATCAGCTTCCATGCTATTACTGCCGACAGTATCGACATCACACTGCCAGAATTCCCTGAACCTATCCTTTCTTATTTCTTCATACCTCCATACACGGCCAATACAGTATCTCTTGAAAGGTTTAGGCAATTGAGGGTTGTTGGCTACTACTCTGGCTAAAGGAACAGTCAAATCGAACCTTAAGCCCAATTCCCTATCAGATTTGTCTTTGAAGTAATAAATTTGATCTTTTATTGCATCCCCACCACCGCCCTTTGCAGCCAGTAACTCAAAATTCTCGAAAGCAGGAGTCTCAAAACTCTCAAAACCGTATTTCTCAAAGATTTTCTTCAGGGCATTCATTACAAACTCTAGTCTAATCATTTCTTCGGGTAAAAAGTCTCTTGTTCCTCTTGGTGGTTGGAATTTTTCTGACATTTTTCATCACGTACAAATTTCATTTGAATTTTTTAATAGATAATCGTTCTGTTTTTATTCAAATCTTATTTAAGTACACCGTTTAATCAGATAGGTTTTTGTTCTTTGTAACTACATGTTAATATACCATGGAATTTTTGCAGCAAACTTAGGTTCATATTTTGCAATGTCTCTCCAGCCACGCCATTCTACTAGATACATCTCTGCTGTTAAACCTAACCAATCTCCACCAAAAGGTACTATACTTGGATCTTCTTTAGCTCTAGGTATTAATTGCTTATATCTTTTTACTTTTGGTTCTACAGATTTTATTGTTTCTTTAACTTCTGGCGGGATTTGTATTGATTCTAATTGTGATAATCCCTTTCTCCTGTCGTATCCTATTGTTTTAAGGTAACGTCTATATACCTTTGCACCTCTTCCATAGACATACAAATCTCTTTCTATAATATCTACCAAACATATCACCCCCTTATTCTTTTAGGGTCAGAGTCGTAAATTGAACCCAATCCAGAGGTTCCACAGACCTCTATGCTAGCATTTACACTTCTCTGGCCATACAATCGTTCATAAGATTTAGTCGAACAGATATCCATTCCAGCATTAATTGGGTCAGGATCTCCGTTCAATCTTGCAAAAATATATGCCGTGCTTCTACATCCCCCCAAACACACCGGCTGATATTTACAATTTTCAGAAGAGCAATTTCCTCTTAATTCTTTTTTAAGAGTTTCTTCACTAAGATCAATCGGTGAATCTATTGTTACTCTACCATTTTTAACGTCAACATTACCTATTCGTGCTATTTCTGATTCTGAAATTATGAAAAAACAGGAATATACTTTGCCTGATTTGGGTGAAATACCCCAGTAATCTTGATTGATTGCTGGACAAAGATAAGTTGATTTTACCCATGATTGTTTACTTCTTCTTACTTTTTCTTTAGCTTCTTCTAAAGTTTTTCTATAAAAATTTGGTCCAAAACTAATATCAAGAGAAATATACAAATCAGGATATTTTAATTTCATTGCTTCTACAGAAGGGATTATTATGTCCATATCCTTCTCTTCTAACAATCTGGATCTATCCATGTACTTAGCATTTCCAACAGGTCTTAATCTGATAAATGCAATCTTTTTAACGCCAAGTTCATAGCACTGTTCACACAAACTATTTATCGAGTAAATCGTTGTTTTATCTAGAATATTGTTTACTGTTACTTTGAGGTCATTTTCGGCACATTTTCTAATATTTTGTTTGATTTTTAAATATCCCCTTATTGTATTTCTGTTAAAGTCATACTGTTGTTCAAGATTGGCAAATAATGTTATCCCTATTTCTTCTATTCCATATTTTTTCAATTCTCTGATAAATCCATCGTCTATTTCTTTACCATTGCTTAGGACCTTTTTTTGACCGCATTTTTTCATTATCGGTAAGAGGTCTCTACTAGTGGTACTCTCTTTAGGATAGGAAAATATCGAAGACTCAGGGTAATTGTATAAGACTTTTTCAATAAATTCTATTTCTCCAGTTAGAGATATTCCTGTTAAATTATCTTCACTTTTGTAATAACACTGTCTGCAATTTTGATTACATTCATCCCCAACATTTAAGATGTCAATGTTCGTTGGACCTTTTGATTTTCTTTGTAGTGTTATTTTAGCTTCTTCGTTTTTAAACATCTCTCCTGCTCTGCCTAATGACCATAATGGTGGACCTTTTGCTTTTCTTTTTTTTGTGAACTGATTCACCTTTCATTTTTTATCACCTTTTGATTCGACTTTTTCACCATTCTCAGGAAGAAGGATTAACCTGTCTTTTAGAAGAAGAAACTTAACTCTAGATCCTTCCAACAATTTCAACTTTGTTCTCAAAACAATAGGAATTGAAACCCTGCCTTTTGAATCAATCTTAGAAATAGCACTAAACTTTTCTCTTGTGAACTAATTCACCACTTATGAACACATTCACCTCTCATTTTTAGCACCTTACAGTATTCATGAATGAACTCATATAAATAGATTGAAGTGGGAAAACCGTTTAAAAAGACATATAGTTTCAAAAACTTATTATTCATCATGGTAGAAAGAAAAGTAATTCAACAATGCACTAGAATATGGGCAACGAATTCAGAGTTTCGGAATGAAATGGACAAATTTTTAAGTCTTAACAAGGCTTATGATAATGCATTCAGAGATATGAATATAGCCGTTACCAAGTTTGATGAAGGTAAACCTGAAATGATAAGAATGATAAAAGAATTTTACGACGAAACTTTAAAAATTCTACAACAAATGTGGGAAATCGCTGAAAAAACAAAAAACAAGACATTAATAGAATTCGTGGAGTTAGAGATGGAAACACTCGAACAACTATACAGAAGAAGATACATTGACTGAGAACAAAAGTTGAAACTTTAAAATATAAGAATTAATGTATATATATTATAACTGGAAAAAAGAAAAAATATGGAATATAGGGTTTATGATTGTTTTTGTTGTTTTTGTTGATTGATCAGGTTTTGGTTCTATTCTGCCTCTATTCGGTATTGTTACATAGTTTTGTTTGATGCATTCGACGACTAGTATTCCAAAACAAATTGCTATCACGAGGATAATAACTATTGCCGATATTTTTCTCATAACCCATCCCTTTTCCCTTTATGGACTGATTTACATAGGTCCATTCCACGTGCAGAACGATGCAAGCGATCATGAGTCGCGCCAATAAAGACTCGTGATTGTGAAAGAATTCTATTTTAATCAGTACAAAAATAGAGAGAAGACAAGTGTCAAGGAAAGTATTTCCAAAATTAAACCTCGAAAATCTTTATTTCCCTTAAGACCTATCTTCTCATTCTCTTCTCCTTTCTCCAGTTTTGTCTGTTGGTAAGTATGAAATTAAAAAAAAGAGGATTGATTGATCAGTCTGCTATCCAATTTTCTGCAATGCGTTTACAAACATATCCGGTCGCGATAGCACTAGGAACAAAGGTCACTATCGTTGTCAGTATTCCTGGTAGTATGAATTGGGGCAATAGCACTATTATACCGTTGACCACAAGCAGGCAAAGGAACAGGACTAAACCATGAACAAACAGGGATGTGAGAGACCAATCCATCGAACAATTCCATAGAATGTCAGTAATAAAACTATTTGTCAATCCGTATATGAATATCATGACTGCAATGAATATTATCAGACCGATGATGCCTCCTATGAGTACCAATGCTAGTCCTATGATTATTCCTATTATTGCGAGTACAGTGTATAGCAAAGAGAACAAGAATCCATGCAAAAAGTATTTGACTATCATCCAGCGTTTTGATTCTTCCTCTTCGTTTTCCATATTGTCACCTCTTTTCGAGAAACTAACGAATAGATCTTAAGAATCGTTGATAGATGTGGATGAAGTAGATGGACGCAAAGGCCGTCAATATGACCTCGAAAGTTAAAGATTATTAGGTTTCTTTCGATTGCCATGAAGTATCCATTAATTAGTATATCACTGAACACCAGAATTTGCAGGAATATAGCACCGCCAAGACAAGAAAAGCCTGTTGTGTGAAACATTATCTTTGCATTCTCTTTTGTGAATTTCAATTCCTTTCGCCTTGCAGATAGTTTGTTCTTGAAATGCCGATACACGTAGGACATGGGTCTTTTTCTATTGGTATACCGTTTCTTCTTCTGTCCAAACGTCTGCACATTTTCTTTCTCCTCTTTCTTTCATACTTCTTAGATACCTCTCATCCCATTCCTTTTCAGAAATTCATCACTGGTCAAGGTTGTCTTATTATGTGATGATTGTGATGTGGCAGGAATATTATGTGGTGATAACTAGTGGTTAGTTTATCATACGTCATTCCCATTACTGTTATATTAGTGGTTGCGCCTGATGGGATTTGAACCCATAATCTCCTATTTCTTATAAACCTTACAAAAATGTCTTGAGATAGGAGAAATTCATGTAAGGTTTAACAAGAACATCGGAGTGCTCTTTAACATTTGAGCACAGGCGCTCACGAATCTAGAAAGGTTTCGGATGAGACATATACCTATGGGAGCGTTATGCCTATTGGAAAGGATAGAATTTAATAGGTATAGTCTCTATTTTCCGCCTAATCTAGATTTTTGATACAGAACAAGTCACGGAGGAGTGTAACCCTGCATTTGAGGGCTTGTATTGAGAAAAAATATTTAAGAGTTACACCCAACCTTTTCCGCCTATCCTATATCATTGTAACTTTCAGAATTGTAATCTAGGAATTCATGCAATCGAGAAAGTGTTATGACTGAACTATACAAATGGAGAAAAAAAGGAGAAGGGGGAATTAAGTTTCCAGTATCATAGTGGCAGAGGTCCTTCGATTACGATGGAATCTTGTGGAATTTTGAGTTCTGTCGACAAGTAGGGTATTGAATCTTTTCTTTGGTCACCTTGAAGGAATATTTTTTCCTTTTCACGTTTCGGGCATGCAGTACCGCATCCTAGCTTTCCTTTCAGTAGCTTTGCTAGTTTTTTCCTCCCGCTAACATCCCTCTTTCTTATTGTTATGACAGTTGTCTTTTTGAACAATTTCGTATCCATTAGACCAACTGATATTTTATTCGCTTTTGTTTTTGACGAGTCTTCCACCTCCATGTCGTTCAATTTTTCAGGTTCATGGGACTTATTTTGCTCCTTCTTCAACCTTGATCATTGTTAGCGTTGACCTAACTTTGTCGATTCTTCTGATCTTCCAGGTTACGATTTCTTTGAGTCGATCCATTGTTTTTGCTCCGACTCTGACGATTATATCATAGACTCCGTAAACCGCTTTGACTTCTTCGACTCCTTCGACTTTCTTCAGGTCTTCCAGAACGTCTGCTTCTGAACCGATTGCTGTGTTTATCAACACGAATGCTGTTGGCAATTTTTTTTCTTCACCTTTTAACACTACTCTTTTGGAGTCCTTACCCAAGAACACCTCTGAAGACATGGTTTTTATACTCCAGCGTTGAAAATTTTAGAAATAGCAGTAAGCAAAGTTCCATGTAAAGACAAATTCTAGTCTTAGCTATGTTTTATTTTGTTTTGTGTGTGTTTTGGATAAGAGCATGATAGGAATAATTTTCTAGGATTAAGGTTAAATAACTATTTTTAACCAGAATAAAAATATTCATTTACAGTATTTCTTTTCAATTTCTTTCATCTTATTGACTCTTCTTAAATGTCTATCGCCAAGAAATTCTGTTTTCAACCAAACTTTAACCAAATCCCTAGCAGTCTTTTCATCAATCATCCTAGCACCAAAAGTCAAAATATTAGAATCGTTATGTTCTCTACTCAACTTTGCCGTTTCAACGTTGTGACAAAGAGCAGCTCTTATTCCAGGAATCTTATTAGCAGTTATACACATTCCAATACCAGTTCCACAAATCAATATCCCCCTGTCATACTCTTTTTTAGCTACAGCTTCCGCGACTTTCAAACCGTAATCAGGATAATCAACCGATTCATCACTGTCAGTCCCAAAATCCTTGTACTTATAACCTAAATCTTCCAAGAATTTTTTTATCTTTTCTTTTAACTCAAAACCAGCATGATCAGAAGCTATCGCAATTTTCATTATCTTCACTCGATATTTGCATGTCTTTTCTCTATGTCTCTTTCCTCTTCCTTGTATACTGTCATGAGTTCTGTTATTATAGCATCCAAGAATATCATCGTTGTCAACTCAAACAAACTACCTAAAGGTGTCAATGGTTCATGAGCACCAGTTAACTGACCAGAGAAATAGTCTGATTTGGCACCTTTCATTTCTCTTCCTTTTATCACAACAACAGCATCAGACAATTTTGCTATAGGTGATTGTCCGTATGATGTTACTGTAGCGACAGTAGCATTCAATTTCTTTGCGACTTTAATCGAATTGAGAGTAAAGATTGTCTTACCAGAACCAGATATTGCTATGACCAAATCCCCAGGCATGACAGAAGGAGTAATAGTTTCTCCTACTACGTAAACTTTAAATCCTAGATGCATCAATCGCATGGCAAATGCCTTTCCGACGAGTCCACTCCTACCTGCTCCTACGACAAAAATATTTCTAGAATGAATAATTTTGTCAACAAATTTCGTGACTTGTTTTTTATCTATTTCCTCCAACATATCTTTTATCATTTTGTTGATTTCTATCGCAGTTTTTATTACCATTCAAATCATCTTTTCTAATATTGCCCTTGTGGCATAAGTCGGGTCTTTTGCTTTTGTTATGAAACTACCTACAATAATTATATCTGCGCCAGCTTTTATAACATTTGGGACGTCTTTGTCTGTTAAACCGCCAGCGGCAGCAACTGGTATTTTTAATGTTTTACATAATTTTCTAAGAGTCGGATAAGGATATTTAGATTTTTTCTGTTGATCTATACCAAGATGGAGCGATACCATATCGGCACCCATTTTTTCTACTCTCTTAGCTCTCTTTACAGGATCTTTTACGTTGATTAAATCACAAGATACCTTGACATCATGATCTTTTCCAGCCTTTATAGCATCTTTAATCGTGTTATCATCTGCAACAGCAAGTATAGAAACTATATCAGCCTTGGCCTTAGCAGCCATTTCAACCTCTAAATAACCGCAATCCATGGTCTTCATATCAGCGACTATGATTTTATCAGGAAAGTGTTCCTTTAATTCTCTTACAGCATTTAATCCTTCTGACTTTATTAAAGGAGTTCCTGCTTCAAAAATCTGTGCATCAAAGCATCTTCTGGCAATTTTTAAAGCCTTGTAAATACTTGAGACATCTAAAGCAACTTGAACTTTAGGTATACAATATTTTAACATACTATAAATTATTTGGATTTATAACAATATTTTATTAACATCTCATAATTATGGTAGATGAAAATGATTGAAATTGCACCTGCGATTCTTGTCAAAAATATGGATGAGTTGAATCAAAAAGTGAAAGAGGTTGAATCATGCGTAAAAAGAGTACAAATAGATATAATGGACGGTAAATTCGTTCCTAACAAGACGATACAGCCAGAAGACATGAAAACCTTCAAGACAAAACTAATGAAAGAAGTACACTTGATGGTTGAAGACAACGAAAAGTATGTCGACGATTTCTTGAAACTAGATTTTGACATGATAATTGTCCATTATGAATCCTGTAAAGATATTCCAGGAATAATCAAAAAAGTAAAAGAAAGAGGTAAGAAAATAGCTCTAGCCATTAATCCGCCAACCCCACTTTCTGCTATAAAGGATTATTTAGATGACTTAGACATGATTTTGATAATGTCAGTTAACCCTGGTTTTAGTGGCCAAGGATTTTTGCCAGAAATTTTACCAAAGATAAAAGAATTGAGAAGAATGAGAAAAGATTTGGACATTGAAGTGGACGGCGGGATAAAACTCGGTACTGCTAAACTTGTTGCAGAATCAGGAGCAAATATAATCGTATCTTGTTCTGGAATCTACAATTACGAAAATAAGAAAGAAGCAGTTGATTTATTAAAAAAAGAAGCGATGAATTCATGCAAAGGATAATTCTTCATATAGATTTAGACTCGTTTTATGCATCTGTAGAAGAACTCCGACATGAAGAGATTAGAGGTAAAGCAGTAGTAATTTGTGTTTACTCAGGTCGTTCAGATGATAGTGGGGCTGTTAGTACTGCTAATTACAAGGCTAGAGAACTAGGGATAAAATCAGGCATGCCGATATCTCTTGCAAAACGTATTGCCAAAGACAAAAATGTTGTATTTCTACCGAATGATATCGAATATTATCGAACTGTTTCAGATAGAATAATGGAAATTCTAGAGGAAGAAGTTGATATTATGCAGCAAGTAAGTATAGATGAAGCTTATCTTGACGTCACAAAAAAATCTATGGAGGATTGGAACAACGCTAAAAAGATAGCAGAAAGAATTAAAAAGAAAATAATGGAACAGGAAAATCTTACTTGTTCGGTAGGCATAGGTTCTAACAAACTCGTTGCAAAGATGGCTTCAAAACATAAAAAGCCTGATGGATTGACAGTAATAAAAGATATTGAAGTTAAAGATTTCTTTGAAAATTTGCCTGTCTCAAAGATTCATGGAATCGGTGGAAAAACCACTGAAATTCTTGATGAATTAGGGATAAAGACTGGAAAAGAATTGGCTAATTTCGATGTAAGAATACTTGAAGAAAAATTTGGAATTAACAAAGCAAAATTACTTTTGGATAAATCTCGTGGAATGGATGATTCACTTGTTGAACCTAAAGAGAGACAACAGATATCACGTCTAGGTACTTTAAAAGAAGATACTAACGATATAGAAGTAATTTTTGAGAAAATCAAAGAACTTGCAACTGATATGAAGAAAAAAATAGAGAAAGAAAAAGTATCTTTTCGAACGGTCTCGATAATTACGATTGATACTACACTCAAAACACAAATGAGAAGTCAGACAATAGAAGCTACAAATGACTTAGATTCAGTGTTATCAATAGCTAAATCATTACTTGAAAATTTCTTAAAAGAAAATTCTGAGAAAAAATTAAGAAGAATTGGAATAAGAGTTTCTAATCTAATATATAAAAAAGAACAAAGAAATCTTGGTGAATTTTGACCCTTTTATTTTTAAAACAAATTTTTTATTTTTTCAATACCTTTTTGGATATACAATTTTTCTCCCATTGATTTTCTTTTTGATTCAGCGGTAATATAAAGTAAAATTAAAGTACACAATGCTATGATAGGTTCACGAGTTTTATATGTTGCATACGCACCAAGAGAAGTAACAAAAGCTGTACTATCTGTAAAGGTTCTGTCCCACGTTATATAATCTGGGAAATTCATATTAAACCGTTGACATTTAAATTATTTAATTCTATTCATTCAATTTTCCAATTCACTTAAATCCTTTTCTGTCAATACTTTATGTAGATTCTAATGGACGGAGAAGAGACTTTCAGAAAAAAACAACAGATAAACGATGATTTCGATAAAGAAATGACAATAGAAGTCTTAAAGGACAAAGTAGATGAAATTTCTAGAAAAATTGATTCAACACAAGAAAAACCAACAAATTTACCTCCTAAAAATGAAAAAGAAAAATTCAAGATATTCATCGACACAGCAGATGTTGAACAAATAAGAATAGCTAATTCTTGGGGAGTGATAGATGGCGTAACGACCAATCCAACACTAGTTTGTAAAACAGGCAGAAGTTTTGAAGATTGCATTCATGAAATAGTCAACATAGTAAATGGCCCGATAAGTGCAGAAGTCATAAGTTTAGATGCAGAAGAAATGGTAAAAGAAGCAAGAGAATTGACTAAAATCCATGAAAACATCAACATAAAAATTCCTATAACACCTGAAGGCTTGAAAGCGATAAAAATCTTAAGTCAAGAAGGAATTAAGACTAATGCAACTTTATGTTTCTCAGCTAATCAAGCTATTTTAGTTGCAAAAGCAGGAGCAACTTTTGTCAGTCCTTTCATCGGAAGGTTAGATGATATAGGACACGATGGAATGCAGGTTGTTAGAGACATAGTTCAGATTTACAGAAATTATGGTTTCGAAACTAAAATTATAGTTGCTAGTATCAGACATCCGTTACATGTTATAGAAGCAGCTAAATGTGGCGCTGATATTGCTACAGTTCCTTTTGATGTTTTAGAAAAAATGGTTAAACATTCTTTAACTGATGTTGGAATTAAAAGATTTTTAGACGACTGGGATAAAGTTCCTAAAAAATAACTCAAAAATAAATCCTTTAAGTTCAATTTCTAAATCAGGTAACAAATGAAAAAAATCACTGATATTTCTGAACTGAAAGAACTTGCCAGAAAAATAAGAGTAGATATCATTAAAATGACTAATGCTGCTGGTTCTGGTCATCCTGGTGGTAGTTTATCGGCTGCAGAGATTTTCATAGTTCTTTACTTCAACATCATGAATCATAATCAAAACGAGCCTGAATGGCCAGATAGAGATATTTTCATCCTTTCTAAGGGGCATTGTTGTCCTGGATTATACTCAGCAATGGCAAGGGCTGGTTATTTTCCAGTTGAAGATCTGATGACTTTAAGAAAACTTGGTTCAAAATTGCAAGGTCATCCTCATATGCGTGCATTACCTGGTTTAGAAGCATCAACAGGTTCTTTGGGGCAGGGTTTATCCATTGCAGTAGGAGCTGCATTAGGAATGAGATTGAACAAGAAAAACAGTCGGGTCTACTGTTTGATGGGGGATGGGGAACAACAAGAAGGACAGATTTGGGAAGCTGCGATGTCTGCTACACATTATAAATTGGACAACCTATGTGGAATTGTCGACAGGAATCGCTTGCAAATTGACGGGTTCTGTAAAGATGTGATGGATACTGATCCCTTAGAGAAAAAATGGGAATCCTTTGGTTGGAACGTTATAACTGTGGACGGGCATGATATTCCAGAATTGATAGCTACGTTCGAAAAAGCGAAAGAAATCAAAGGTAAACCTACTGTAATAATCGCTGACACTATCAAAGGTAAAGGAGTTTCTTTCATGGAGAATGTGGCGATATGGCACGGTCAAGCACCCAACAATGAAGAAACTAAAAAAGCTTTAAACGATTTAGGAGAATTGCATTAAAATTCAAATCAACTTAAATCCTTTTCCACCGATAGATAATTCAGGTAAAATGTTCTTCAATGATAAAGAAGAAACTTTCAAGAAAAAATCAGAGATAAGAGTAGAAGGAGTTATAATCAAGCCAATCGAGAAAATAGAAACTGTCGAAGAGATTGTAAAAGAAATCCCAAAAATTGAACAACCTAAAGAGATATCTAAATATAACCATACTTTGGATAAAGATCTTTTCACTAGCGTTAAAAAAGCTAAAACTAGAGATGGTTTTGGCGAAGCATTAGTAAAACTTGGAGAAATAAATGAGAATGTCGTGGCTCTAGGTGCAGATTTATGTCACTCAGTCAGATCAATGTGGTTTGCTCAAAAATATCCAGAAAGATTCTTTCAAGCTGGTATTGCTGAGGCAAATATGACTGGCATCGCAGCCGGATTGGCAAGAGTTGGTAAGATTCCTTTCATTTCAACTTTCGGTGTTTTTGCTACTGGAAGAAACTGGGATCAAATTAGAATGAGTATCGCTTATCCTAAGATGAACGTTAAAATCTGTGCATCCCACACAGGTGTTTTTTCTGTTGGTGAGGATGGAGCATCACATCAATCTTTAGAAGACATCGCTCTAATGAGAGTGTTGCCGAACATGACTATCATTGTTCCATGCGATAAGATAGAAACGAGAAAGGCAACTTTTGCTGCTGCTGAAATAAAAGGGCCAGTCTACTTGCGATTTGGTAGAGAAGACGTACCGGTTATAACCACAGAAGAGACTCCTTTCAACGTTGGGAAGGCTGAAGTGTTCAGGAATGGGAATGATGTAAGTATCATAGCATGTGGTCCAATGGTATATGAGGCAATTCTAGCTGGGAGAAAACTGGAAGAAGAAAATATAGATGCTAGAATCATAAATAACCATACTATCAAACCATTAGATAAAGAAACGTTAATGGATGCTGTCAAAGAAACTGGAGCCATAGTCACGGCAGAAGAACATCAAATCTACGGTGGAATGGGTAGTTCAATAGCTGAAATTCTAAGTCAAGATGATCCTACACCGATAAAGATGGTGGGGGTCAAGGACAGGTTTGGAGAATCTGGAAAGCCCGACGAATTGCAGAGACAATTCAATTTGACTGCTGATGACATTGTTAGAGCTGCGCATGAAGTGATGAAAAAGAAATCTTAATTCTTCACTTTAAAACATCAACAATCAAAGGTGCAACAGAAACGTTAGAAACAGGAGTGACGATAGAATCAGTAACGACTAAATAATCTGTTAAATCTTTTAGCTGAATCAAAGAATCCTTCATGAACAATCCATGTGTGGCAGCAGCAATAACTTTTCTAGCTCCTTCTGATTTAATCTTCTTAACAGCTTTAATCATCGTGCTACCTGATGCAATTATATCATCCAGAACAACAACGTTTCTTCCAGAGAAATTGTATTTACTCTCCATATCTGTAATCTCATACTTCTTTTTCTTTATCTTACATTCACATTCCTGAGCTAACTTTCCACAGATGGGGCATCTCTTTTCTTTTGTCAAGAACATCTCTTCTCCAGTTGCATACTTAATCATCTCTGAAGAACCTAAGTCAGGACCAATAGTCATTAAGTCAGCATCTATTTTTTCTCTGACATGATCTAGGATTAAACGACCTGCAGAAACGTTAACAACCTTAACTCCAAATAAGTCAAATTGACCAGGTCCTCTGTGTTGATAGTGCGTGTCAATCGTTATCAATTTTTCCACACCTACAGATTTCATTAAAGTCGCGACGGTCTTAGTACTCAACGCTTCACTAGATTGAAATCTTCTGTCTTGACGTGAATAGGCCAGATAAGGAACAACACCTGTTATAGTCCTTGCCCCTAAATCTTTTGCTAGATCAGCAATCAATAAGAACTCTATTAAAGAATTGTTCTGGTTTGGGAACATGGTTTGGACAATAATAGCATCCCTATCGTTTACATCGGTGTTTATTTTTACGTAACTTTCTCCATCTGGAAATATTCTTGAAGTAACATTTTCAAATTTTATTCCCAATTCTATTGCAATTTTTTCTCCTAAATTTGTTGAATTGGAACCGTTTAATACTAACATGGTATCAGAATAATAATGTCGATTATAAAAATAAATAGTCTATAATTTACTCGTCATCTCTTCCGCAGCTTTTCTAATATCTTTTGCTTCATATATAGCTCTTCCAACTATGGCGTGCCAGGACTTTCCAGCAGCTTTTGCAGCTTCTGTTATCTCTCCGCCTTGAGTAACAAAACCTGGAGCAAAAAACGTCAAATCTTTCACTTTTGGTTCTAAGAGTGATTTATAATGTGATATTCTATCGATTTTGTTTCCTGGAACTACGAAGTTTGTAACACCATGATTAGCTGCATTCAAATAAATCTCATCCAATGCTTCATCACTTATAAAACCGCCTTCACTCCTCTTGAACTTAGGATGAGTCATCTCTCCACCAACTATAACACTTAATCCAACTTTTTGACAAGCCTTAATCCAAAACTCTTCAGTTGCAGGTCCAGCTTGAGGAAAAAGGATGACAGAATCAACACCAGATTTTTTACATACTTCTGCGAATTTTTCTCCCATTTCAGGTATGTCAGTTCCAGCTTTCTGATGGTCATAAATTATCGGTAGTTTAGTGAATTTACGTATAGTTTTCACAATAATAGGTAAACTATAATTCAACGCTAGAACAAACCCTATTTTGTAACCACCAATACCTTTAACATCATGAGTTTCTTTAACCAGTTTTTTCAATTCTTCTAGTGTTTCTACATCGCAGGCAGGAATTATACTTCTATCATATTTTATTAGGCCGATGTACATCACCTACTGAAATTTCGTTAAGTGAAATTAAATAATTTTACATGGTTTAATGAGATATCATACTTGAAATAATGATTTGATAAAATCATCTGATGCAATTTTCATATTTTTTAAAATTGGTTCTACTAGTTCAGGTGACGTACTTCTAAAACCACAAGTAGGATGAACATATGCGATATTTTCTGAACCTACTATTTGTGCAATTTGTTTTAATCTTTCCAGAGCTGTTTTTTCATCCTCTACAACTTTATTCGAAATAAAACCTGCACCTAGTTTTTTATGATTATCTTCCAATGATTTTCTTGAAATGACATCTATGTTTGCACTTTCTTCCTTTCCACTAAATCCTAAACTCAAAATACCCATATCCAAACCTAATAGTTGAGAATATAATCTAGAACTTATTGATCCACAAACATGCATACTAACTTTTCCTTCAGCGATCGCTGATTTTGGAAGCGATGAAAAAAAACGATTTAAAATTTCTTTACCGAGTTCTGGCTGGATAAATCCCCCTGAGAGTCCAGGTTCGTCTATTTGTAGATAAGCCCCAATATCAATAGCTCTCCTTGCTAGAGACGAAAGAACTTCTGAAAAATCTGAATAAATTTCTGGATTTCTAAGATCTTTATAATATTTTTTGGTACTGACTAAATCTTCCATAGCAGAACTAAAACACAATGTTACTGGTCCTGTGATAGTTATTTTTATTTTTACATTCTCTTTTCCTTGACTAGTTAAATAGGATTTGACGTATCTATAATCTGAAATTTTATAGAAACTATCTGGATTGTCCATAGGTTTTATTTTTCCTACAATTTTCAAACCTTTTTTTGTTCTTTCTAAACCAGGAATTTGTTCAAAATATTCAATCATGCTACCTCTTTGTTCACCATCAGTTATTACATCAATACCATAACGTAATTGCAAATCAACTATATTCGTAATGGCTTTTATGACATTTTCAGGGGAATAAGGTTGTGAAAAGGGTGGGAAACTTCCAATCACTGTTCTTTCAATTGGCATGTTAATAGTATTAACACAAAATAATTTAAGTTGAACGTTAGAGTGAGATTTAAATTAAATAATCCAACTTAAATAATATTAGATAAAGTGATTTTATGAAAAATAACATAGAAAAAGAATTTTTAGATGTTTTGATTAAAAAAGGTGCCTTGAGAATTGCTCCTAACTTAAATGAGTTGTTTGTTTTCAAAAGTGGAAGAAAATCTCCGAATTTTATCAATATAGGTGCTTTAACAGATGGAGAATCATTGAACAAACTTAAAGTTGTACTCGGAAATTTCATCGGTTCCTTATTAAAAGAGAAAAAAATTGAAGATTTCGATTTCATATTTGGTCCGGCTTACAAAGGTATCAATCTGGCTGTTTTAGCATGCGAAGGATTGTATGAACTTCACGGAATAAACAAAAGATATCTCTACGATAGGAAGGAAGAAAAGGATTATGCTGATAAAGCGATGGATCAAGTGATTGTTGGTGCTGGATACTTCAAACCTGGACAAAAGATTCTTTTGATAGATGATGTCATCACTACTGGCGGGACCAAGGTAGATGCGTTAGAAAAACTAAAAGTTCTAAAAAATCATAAAGTAGTTGGAATGGTTCTAATCGTTGACAGGCAGGAAAAAATGGGTGATGCAATAAAAATTGAGAACAAAAGTGCTGTCGAGTCGATTGAAGATACATTCAAATTTAAAGTCTATCCGCTATTGACAATGGAGAAAATCTTTGAATCAGTTAAAGATAGTTTAAACAAAGACATAAAACAGAGTTGGATAGACTATTTTAACAAATACGGGGCAATAAAACTACAATGAAACTTCTTTACCATTAATTACCGTTGAAACAGGTATTCCCTTACCTTCCCAACCATCATAAGGGCTCCATTTACATTTCGTTAACAAATCTTCATTCTTTATTTTCCATTCTTTCTTCAAATCGATTATAGTAAAGTTGGCATCCTTCCCGATTTCAGTACCATAATTAGTCAAACCAAATCTTTTCGCTGGATTTCTATGCATTAACTGTACTAATCTATCTAATTTAATCATTTTTTTGTTCACAGCATCCAACATCAATTGCAGAGTAGTTTCAACTCCAGGCACTCCAGCAGGAGCTATCCATATATCCTGCAATTTTTCTTCCATTGTGTGAGGAGCATGATCAGAGGAAAGAATATCAATCGTGCCATTAGAAATTCCTTTCCATAGAGCAATTTGATGTTCTTTTATTCTAAGAGGGGGGTTCATTTTTGCCAATGTTCCTTTTTCTCTCAGGTCGTTTTGAGTCATGAAAAGATAATGTGGACAAGTCTCACAAGTAATATTTACATCCTTTTTAGCCTTTTTTATCAGATTTAAACCATCTTTTGTAGATACGTGACATATATGGAGTTTGACTTCAGTTCTTCTAGCTATATCAATCGCATCTTTTATTGCTGTGACCTCTGATTCAACAGGTTTGGAGAATGAATATTCAAATGGATCGGAACTTTTCCGGTATCTTCTTAAAAGACGTTCATTTATTGCCTGGTTCTCAGCATGCACACAAACAACTTTATCAGTTTTTGTTATATTAGAAAAAGCTTTAGTCAGCAAAACATTATCATCTAATTTTAATCCGCCTGTAGACTCACTCATGTATATCTTGAATGCACTAGAATGTTGAGCGAGTTCTTTAATGTCATTTATGTTTTCCGTTATAACCCCTGAATAAAGTCCAAAGTTAACGACAGATTTTTTAGCGAGTTCTTTCTTTTCAAATAAATTTCTTACGCTAGTAGTTGGTGGGTCAGTGTTAGGCATATCCATAACATAAGTTATACCGCCATGTGCCGCAGCTTTAGATCCTGTTAACCAATCCTCCTTCCATGTGAAACCAGGTTCTCTAAAATGTACGTGAACATCTATCAAACCTGGAAGGACAATTTTACCTTTACAGTCTATCTTATGATCTGATTTTGGCAATTTTGTATCTTTAGAGATAGAAACTATCTTTCCCTCATCTATGGCAATTCCAAAAGCTAATGTTTTTTTCTTGTACCATAGCTTACAATTCTTTATAGTTAGGTCTACAGTCATCTATGGATATTTGTGAATTCGTTATTAACTATGTTTCTATCTGTTCAAACCCCAATATTTTTAATGTACTACTTATTTCAGGACTTTCGATTCCTAAATTTAGAGCTATCTTAATGAGATTTTCAGTTTCTCTAATGATAGCCAAACGATTAAATAAAGGTGAAGCTTCATCATTCCTAAGACTAGTGGTTAAAATAATTCTATTATTCTTTATATTTTTGATTAATTCCTCATTCTTGTATTCTTTCAATCAAACCACCTTTCTCATCAAGACAGTATAACCCCTGATCCGATTTCACTTGGACTCCAACAGACATGTATTCTTCTTTCGATTTCATCCTTTCTGACTACTTGCTTACATCTAGAACATACTGTAAAGTCTGAACCCTCCCATTCAGATTCCAATTGTCCAGTATCAAATCTAATTTTTACCCCCTCCTACCATATAACAGCGTTATTACCTTAAGTATTTTTTTCTAATAATCACGAAAATATTGCAATTTTATTATGACTTTTATATAAAATATCGAAAATATTTCGGATATGCAGAAGATATACCAAAAAAAGATAAATGATACAATTTAATTAAAAAATTGCATTTTACGTTTTCAGAGGAGAAACGATGATAAAAACCCCAATATCCCAAAGATTAATCCAATGGTTGCACCTTTTGTTGGTAGTTGTTGAAAGATTAAAAATGCAAGAGTAGGTTCGATTATCAGAATAGAAGTTATAGAAGTTACACTCACAATCCAGATGTTTTTAAAGGAGCTAAAACCAATCATGTATCCCATAATTAGAAAACCTCCTGCGGAAATAATTATTAAAAACATTTTGGAGAATATCTGGAAGAATGGTTTAGAGCTGACAGAATACGTCCTCGCTGCAATCATTTCTGCATAAATAGCCAATGTTTCACCTAAAAAAATTATCAATACCGTTAAAATTTTTGAATAAAGTGGCATCATAATTTATATTACACTTTTTAATCTAAATACAATATTAATATTATGGCAAAAACTTACATAAAATTCTTGGAACCATATGAAGAAGAATTATCTAAAAAAATTAAGAAAAAAGGTCTAACTATAACAGTTTCTGGAAAATCCGGATCTGGGAAATCTTTAGGTGCAATGGCAATAGCAGAAGCATTGAATCTGAGGTATGTTAGTGCTGGTCAAATCTTTAGAGATATTTCAAAAAGGAAAGGAATTGATTTGGTTAAAATGAGTGAAACTAGAGGACCTGAAATAGATCATGAAATGGATAGACAAACTTTGAAATTAGCTATGGAAGGAAATGTAGTTCTTGATGGAAGACTAACAGGTTGGGCTGCAGGAGATTGGGCTGATGTTAAAATATACTATTTCTGTTCGATTAAAATAAAAGCTGAACGCGTTGCAGATAGGGATAATACATCATTTGAAGATGCAGAAAGAATGATAGTAGAGAGAGATAAAGAAGATCACAAAAAATATTATGAATTATATGGAATAAATTCTTACGATGAAACGATTTATGATATTATTATCAACAACGAAAAAATGACCAAAGAAGAAGCAGAAACAACTCCTGTGAAATTGGTTAAAGAATTATTAAAGAAAAAATCAATCATTTAAAGGGTTTAAATCAAAGTTTGACCAAATTAATATTTAATATAATGATATCAAAAATGAAATAGTGTATCTTATGGTATACAAACCTATTATTTTTCTTTTATTTATTTTTTTTATATTGTTTATTAATTTACCATCTGTTTTTTCTGATCCAGTGGAAATAGTCATCGAATACGGAAGTACTTTGCCTATAGCTACCACTGCATCTGCACCTACTGCAACACAAATGGTCGCAACCACATCTAGTGGTAATGGTGGAGATGGTGGCAGAACAACAACAATATCAATAACGGAGCCAGTCTTAACTTACACTATGCCAGCTTCTTTTGAAATCAATAAGAATGAAATTAAAGAATTTACGGTAAAAGTAACCAATCCAGGTGTTATAACTTTACACAATCTTACTATCAACATAACAGGCATACCAAAAAATTCTTACTCTTTGATCCCAAGTCTTGTCAACTCATTAGAATCAAACAAATATACTTACTTTAATGTTTCTATAGACACTCAAAACATTGCTCCTGGTTCATACACTTTAAACTTTAACATATCGGCTAGGGAAACTTATGAACAAACAACCATGAATTTGAAAGTAGGAGAAAAGTCAACAATAACAGTTCCGACTGTTACTACAACTACTGTTCCCCCTGAAGAAAAAGAGAAAATAAAGGCAGGTATGAATATAGTAAAAGTTCTGTCAATTGCAGCTGGAATAGTAGTTATCACCATGATAGTGACATATTATGTTCGTTCAATGAAGAAACCAAAAGAAATACAGCAAATTATTGAAGAAAAGGATGTTAATAGTGAACAGGGAGGTATGAATTAATATGAATTTGAACAAAGTTATGAGATTGTTAACGATAAGTTTTGCATTCGTTATTCTACTTCTAGTAATTTCTTTGACTGTTTTATTCTTACAATTTCCTTCTGTAAGATCCAACTTTTTCGGTTATCTAGGGATAATACCTATATCGAATAAATGTTCAGGTACTCTTTCAATTTCTAGTTCTGGATTAAACAAATGTATTTTAAAGGCAAAAATAGTGACTAATGATTGTACTGGGCAGAATTATCTAATAAGAGAAAATTCATGTTCTGGAAACATTTTATGTCAAGATATAATTAACTATGATTCTTTCCAAGCCAACTGTGCATGGAGTGTCTTTACCGGAAATTACGAATATGTTTTATGTGTTAATGACAGACAATTTGATTCAGGAACTGCAGTTTGTTGATAATTTACAAATAACCTAACTTCCTTCAAGTGTCAGAGGATGCGGGTATGTATATGGAGTGTATGTGAAACCATCTTGGGCTTGGTTTGGTGCACGAAGAAAGTAATTTGTGTTTTCAGTAAAATTACCTTGATTGTTTATTTTGCTTTCAAACGTAATTGAAGTCCCATTTGAATAGATTGCTGTGTTATTCCAGATGTAAAGTTTTTCAATGTCGTGCGGCGCAACGGTTTCATTGATTAATATCATTGCTGGATTCGAATATGAAAGATTAAGAATGATGGTATTATTCCAAACAGTACCACCGCCACCTCTAAGTTGGAAAGCAAAATCTTGCCCAAGAGAGTAACTTTCATCTGAAAGGTTGAATATATTACTGTATGACTCAAGTCCTCGTCCACCCATACCATTTCCAGCGTTTCCGTGAACGTCATTAGCTCCGTAAAAGCATTTTTCAAAATAATTGTAACGGGAAACATAAAAGGCATTGCCATTTGATGCTATTGCATGTCTTGTTCTAACAAACTTAGAGTTTTCGATATAAACAGTCAACGGTCTATACTGTCCCAGATAGTTAACAATATTAGAATACCATGTTGAATAATCGCCAACGCAAATTATGCCGTATCCCCATAATGACCAAGGTTGAGATGCAGAATTATTATGGGGCAAAAATCTGTCACGGTAAGGGTTGTCAATTATTACGTGGTCAATGACTCCCATATCTCCTGATGGATTAATGACATGGATTCCTCCAGTATAAATTGCAGCATTTGAAAAATCTATGAAAACGTCATTGTCAATACGAAAATCTCTAACATTAATCACGCTTATTCCAATTAAGTTGCGGTTGTCATCTGTACCATCGCTCATGTTCATTGAACCTTGAAAATATATTCCGCTAATTCGCGTGGTCTTGTTTCCAGTTCCATCTAAAACAAACAACGATTGCCCATGAATAGTGTCAGAATAATTCCAACCTGACAAAGGGCAATACAATATTGTTTGATTGTTTCCTGCGCCAAACACATTTACCCCGCTTGGTACTTGCACACCAGCATAACCGTTGTTGACTCTCAAAACAGAAAAGTCGATGTTAAAGGTGAAGTTCCCTGCAGGTATGTAAACGTTTCCTCCACCCGCTGCTGCAACCTGATTGACAGCTATTTGAATATCTTCAGCAGATCCACTGGCTGCTATAACGTTAGGAGTGATAATCAAATACAAATTTGGAGATTGATAGAACCATGTATCATTCTTCAATTGTGATAAAGTAGAAACTTGCGGTAAGGTACTTACATTCTTTTTTACTCTCGATGGGTCTTCAGGACTGTATATCTGTACATTCTGTGAACCATTTACATCTAAAACAATAGATACTTTATTTTCTGATTGATAACCTGTTATCGATTGAATCAGATTGTTAGTATCATTAGTAATGCTTATCGAATTTAATTTAATCGAGTAATCAGGAATATAGAAGTTTGTCAAGTTGAACTGAATATCATAAGTTCCGTTAGGAACTTGAAGAGAATAATACCCGGAAGAGTTGGTCTGAGTAGAAGCGATTATTGTACCAGTTCCATTCTGATATGCGATTATGTTTGCGCTTACAGGATTATTGCTTTTGTCAACAAGTATACCTGAAACTGTTTTTAAATTGGAAGTTTCTAGTGTCAGAGGATGTGGGTAGGGATAAGGCGTGTAATTGAAAGTTGGCGCGTTAAGATGATAATTTACACCTTCGATTATTAGTCCTTCAGGATCATACTTTATAATCGTTGTAACCCCAGATGAGATATTATTGTTCCATATCCAAACATCATTAGTGAAGTATTTTTCTACATCCGAGCGTGGATTCCAATCTGTTCCATCGTTAGTAAAGTAAACAAAACTCCCCCTGCCCGACTTGATTGTATTATTAAAATAAACTCCACCGCCACCTCTATGAAAAACTGTTGCCATAGTCCATGAATCTGCTGGAGTAGGTGTCATAAATGTATTATTATAGACTTCGATTGCTCTCGTCCCAGTACCATAATTTCCGTATCCTGCACCATGTGCATCAACATCACCGAATCCCTGAGTATAATTATCAAAAGTGTTGTACCTTGAAACGTAATGGCCCACTTGATTTGAGGCAATACAATGTCTCCACCTACTGAAATAACAGTCTTCAATATAAACCACTGGTTGTCCATAATCATACTTTCCTAACACTTGGCTAATGTCATCTATCCACGCTTCAGGTTTTCCAAAACCGTCAACTTGAACACCATATCCAAGTACGTTTGGACCGGAAGCGATTGCACCAGAACCCATTGGTAAACCATTTGTGTTTATGAAGTCGCAATGAGTTATGACGCCTTGAGTGACAACTGGTCCATAATTATGCCAACCAATCACGGAAATACCGCCACCACCTGTGTCTTTGATTTTTACATCACTAACAATAAAATCTTTTACTTGGCGTATAGTTATTCCTCGTGTTCTTGCATTGTGGTTAGGATAAAGTTCTCTGAAACCGATGATTGTGAAACCTGAAAGGTGGACAGATTTACCATTTTGTTTACTTCCATCCACAGAAAAGAACGATCCCCATCCCCAATCATCATATGGAACAGGTTCAATATTTCGAAGTATAGTTTTATCTTTACCTGCACCAACGAGATTCACATCTCCAGGGATTTTAACAGCGCCATCTTCTGTAGGATTAAAAAGAAAATCTCCTTCAGGTATGTAAACCGTGCCTCCACCAGATGCGTTGACTTGGTCAACAGCTGCCTGGATAGCTACTGCAGAACCATTGTTTGCTGTAACATCCAATGCTTTAACATAACTTAACAAATTTATTAAAAATAAAACGAAGGATAAGAAGATTAAAAGTTTTTTCATAATAATATTTTCTTAAAAAGAGAATTTAACATTTGTTATTTCTCTAAATCAATAAAATAATTCCATAAGCAATCAAACAACCTGCAGTGACGAAAGGCATCGCTGGATAAAACTTTCCTTGCTTTCCCTTGAGGAGTAAAAATAACAAGGTCGCACAAACAAACAATGGAATTATCAGAGTTTTAAGAAATGCCATTTCACTTATTTGACCTACTTTAACTAAACTTCCCATCACAACTCCAGAGAATATGAGTGGAAAGGCAACATCACCGCCACCGATGATTGCACCACTGACTTTTTCTCCTTTTTTTCTTCCTTTCACTGCTTTGTATGGTACCATGATTCCAGCAAACACTTTACTCTTGAGTTGGAATTTTGCCATCGTTACCATGTGCTTACTCTTAAAGACTGCATAGACATCATACAACGATATTGTCAATAATAATGCTATAGCCCATTTTATCTCGAACAGAGGAACTAGTAACACAGCTATGCCACTGTACATCAGGACTTCAGATATATTATGAACTACGAAATTAGGTTTGAAGATTTTAATTAGAGCTAATATTAGAGCTGTTATGAATGCTAAAATAGGATTAATCAAGACGCCTAGAGCTATAGATATTGCCAAGAATATTGATCCGAAAAACAATAACTTCCATATCTTGACTATTCCAATTTTTATTATCACTAGTAATAGAAGAGTAGATACTCCAATAGATGAAATAATCCATGCAAAACTTTCCCATCCGCTCACTTCAGGTCTAGGTCCAAGAATTGTTTCAGGGTATATCACTTGTTGTGTACCATTCACAACTTCTATTTTCATATCTTTGTATAATATTCCTAGTCCTACTACTTGAGAAATAAAAAATAGAGATATGAGGATAAAAATGGTTTTGTAATCGTACTTCATAACACTTTTTAGAGAGAATAGATTTAATAAAACTTTCTAATTAGCGCATAAAAATTGTTGTACGACGTTACGGAGCAATGTAGGAGACAAATAAAAAAACGCATTTCGCCGAGCCGGATTTTTTTTAGTTTTTATAATTTAATTGTTGTATGATTCTTCTGAATTCTTCTTTTAAATAAGATAGGAACACCTTATTCATTTTAACCAAAGTTTTTTTATTAATCGGCATACTAGAGCTTCCTTCTTTAGCTTGCCCATCAGAGTATCTTGGAATGAAATTAAAATAGAAACTATCAAGTCCAGAAGAATTTACATCAAAACCGAAATCCAATGACAACTTTCTATAAGCAACTGGCGTTTCACTTTCCATTCTGGTTCTGATAATTTTAGAAATTTCTATAAGATCCAAAATTGTTACTGTAGTTGATTGATGTAAATGTAAGTCTCTGTATGCTTCCCCCTTTTTATCAACACCATAGCAACCAATAAACAATCCGTGAGAATATGGATCTTTAGCAGGTATAATAGCTAAAAAATACATAAGTTCTGGCAAATCTCGATAATCTACCCTACCGACCCAATCGATATGAGAAGCATTTTTTAAGTCTGCAAAACATTCCAGAGATTGAGATTTCATAACTTTCTCTTTGTTGTTTAAAGATTTAACTTTATTTAAGAACTGGATAATTACGCGAGCCGAATGCGGGAACACTGACGAGGTGAAATGCAATATAATCGCTCCCGAATAATAGTGAGGCGCGAATGCAATGAAATGGTGTAACGCAGATTTTTCACGAGTAGGAAAATATTGAAAGAAATTGACATAATTTGATTTTTATTTCAAAAAAATACTCATTTTATCTCTTCAAACACACCCAGTTTTTCATTTTTTCTTACATTATCCCAATTAAAATACCTTCCATTCATAGCAATGTAAACGCCATGCGGAAGAGTTTGAGCAAATGTTATGGCACATCCTAGATTAAATAGACCATCAGAACTTCCAAAGGCATATGGGGACATAGCACCAGTTAATACAATTGTTTTATTCTTAATAGATTTTCCCAAGAATTTTGCTGTTTCTGACATCGTACTAGTGCCATGAGTTATTACTATTCTTTCTTCTTCACTTTTTTTACAATTTTCCAGTATTATTTGCCTATCTTCCTCAGTCATATTCAAACTATCTATCAACATTATTGTTCGTATGTTAACATCAACCTTACATCTACCTAACTTTAACATTTGGGGCAAATGGGTCTCTGTAAAGGATAATTGTTCTTTTATTTCATCATATTCTTTATCGAAAGTACCACCAGTAACAAGTATTTTTATTGCCATAAAATTATTAATGATGTTCAAAATTAATAAATTTATTAGTTTTATTTACAATTTAATGCATTCAATTTTAAAAATAAACTTTCTTCCCACTTTTATCTCTTTCAAAGACTCCAAATTCAGTCAATTTCCTTAGTTGATTAGAATTCAACACTGGCCCTTCTTTACAGATTCTAATGTCATCAATGCAACATTGTCCGCATATACCGTATCCGCATTTCATGTATCTTTCCAAAGAAGCTTGACATTCTATCTTATTATTTTCACAAATTTCAAAGGTTTTTTTCATCAATATTTCTGGTCCACAAGTGTAAACACAATCAAACTTCTCTTTCTTCAACAAGTTTTTTAGAACATCGGTAGGAAACCCCCTTTCCCCTAGAGAACCATCATCAGTGCTGACTATAACTTTAGAACAATATTTTTTTAATCTGTTAACAAAGAATAAATCATCTTTAGTTGCAGCACCAATTATAGCAGTAATTTTGGTTTTCTTGGATTTTTCAGCCAATAGTGTCAATGGTATAACGCCACAACCGCCACTGATTAGACAAATGTTCTTACCTTTTATTTTGAAACCATTACCATAAGGTCCTCTTATTCCAATTTTGTCACCTTTTTTCATCTTAAAAAATTCTTCAGTAAATGGACCAATTTTCTGAACAGTTATACCTAATGGATTTTCAAATGAAACTGCAAATGGTTTCTCATCTAACCTTGGAATCCAAACCATCAAGAATTGCCCTGGTTCAGATTTAATTTTTTTATCAAAGAAGAAAGTTTTCACTTCCTTATTCTCATTTACTACAGATTTTATTTCTAAAACTTCCTGTTTTTCCATTCAATCACGATGTGCAATTCCAACGATATCTTTCAATCTTGAATAACCGTGCGATTTCATGAATTCACTTATTTCATCACATATTTTTTTGAAAACTTCCAACTCCCGATAGTATATTCCAGTTCCGATTCCAACTACAGTAGCGCCTGCCATCATCATCTCTATTGCATCCTTTCCAGTTATTATACCACCAACACCGATAATCGGAATTTTTACAGATTCATAAATATCATAAACGCATCTGATTGCTATAGGTCTTATCGCTGGTCCACTCATTCCACCAACCTTGAAGTCTAATATTGGTTTAGCTGTCTCAATATCTATTGCCATTCCAGGACCGACTGTATTTATTGCTGTTATACCATCTGCACCTGCACTTTCAGCAGCTTTAACAACGTCTCCCAAATTCATTGTGTTCGGAGAAACCTTAACGAACAATGGTAATTTTGTTTTTTTTCTCACAGCAGCAGTTATCTTTTTGGTTGCTTCAGGTGTTCCCTGTCCAGCCAATAATCCAAAACCAGGAGTATGTGGACATGACAAAACAATTTCAATTGCTTTGAAACCAATTCCTTTTATGTTTTCAGCCAAGTAAGCAAACTCTTCAGCATCACATCCTACTAAACTTCCTATAACAGGTATAGGAAATTCACTTAAATTTTCGAATTCCTTTTTCGATTCTTCTAGTCCAGGATTTGAATAACCGACAGCATTCAGAAAAGTTTCTTCAGTTGTTTGTACCAAGATAGGATTTTTATGCCCTTCTCTTGGTTTTACTGTTATAGATTTTGTTGTTACTGCTCCAGCTCCCGCCTTCGCTACAGACAATAACATCTTCTTAGAAATGCCAAGAATTCCTGAAGCTAATATTGTCGGGTTTTTAAGTTTCAATCCCGCTAATTCAACATCCAATTTAGCTGACATAATCTTTATTCAATATTTATAAAACATCTTTATTATGTTTTTTTATTTTAAAAAATGGAAATCACAAAAATTAAAAAAGAAAAGAAAAAGAGGTTTAGCAGTTTGCTAGTTAGTAAACAGAACGATTTACTTCTTTCATGCTGGAAATTTATATGTTAGAATTTCTTGAGTTATCTTACAAAGATTATAATTTCACTTTGTTTAAGACCTTAGAGTTTTTTATTAAGTTGACTGTCGCTTTAGGTGCAAAAGATGAAATTTTCGATGCAATTTCTTTAGGATCTAAATGAACCCCTGCTATTTTTACAATATCTTTTTTACCAAATTTCTTGCTCTGAATATTCATTAACATGGAAACAATCTTATCACTTTCAGGTAAATCTAAAGCCTCGATTACCTTTATTCCTTTTCCAGCAGTTATATGGTCTATCACAGTGCCATATTCAATTTTTTCAATTTTAATTTCAGGCATTCTAACCCCCCCAAATATTATCACATGTTTTTTGAGTATAAAAGGATTTTACAATCATCTGATTTGTCTTATTTTCAGAGTAAAAACCTATCTGATTCTTTTATTTCTTTTGCTTCATAGGTCTATGTTTAGAAGCTCCTATAAACACTATTCCTATTATTCCCATTATTCCCATAGTCATAGGCCATATCCCTAGGTCCTCTTTTACTGTCAATAAGAGTATCGCTGTTATTACTATTATCGCTATTCCAACCCAAAACATTGGTTTATTCATACTAAAAATATTGAAAATCGAGAACAAAAATCTATCTTCATCACAACTCTACTCTTCCAAAACCCAGATATGGTCTTAAGCCAAAAGGGTTATAGGTCGACAAACTTGACAATATTGTGGAGGTGAATAATCATGCCGAAAAGAAAGAAAGGAGAGGTTGAAGAAAAAACTGAAGAATAACCTTGTCGTTGTTAAAAATTCATGATTATTTGACTATCTTTTTTTATTTTTTTCAAAGAACAAAAATCTATATGATTCTGTTTATTTTGAAAGAGAAAAAAGGGTTAACGGCCTTTAAAAATAAATAAAGTCATTTTATTGTATAATATGGATAATATTGAATATTGTAAAAAGGAGGTGAAAGAATGTCAAAATGGTTAGACCACGTGAAAGAAGTCAAGAAAAAGATGCCCGCAGGGACTCTATTGAAAAAAATTCTGCAAGAGGCGAAAAAAACTTACAAAAAGTAAAGGTGAAGAAGAGAAAAGAATAAAAAACTTATTTTAGATAATCTTTCAACAACAGACCAATCCCAACACCAAAGAGCATCCCAGCAACTATAAGGAACTTGACTGAGTTGTTCAATGAAGACAACCCACGACTATACAGTTCCAAAGAAGAAATGTCAGTAACGTTACCATCTCTTATCTTCAAAGTCTCTCTGTATTCCATTATCTCAGAGTTGTTAGTTACAAGACTGATTAAACACCGATTGAACATTAAGTCAACACCGTGATAGCCGTTAAAGTATACATTCAATCCAAAATAGAGGAAGATGATGAGTTTAGAACAAAAACCTATCATCCTAATTTATATCGTCCATTAAATGTATTTTTTGTTATTTGTTGATAACAACAACTCCAGGAACGATTTTGTTATCAGAAAATCTTAAAAACACGTATAGACATAATTCTGATTATGAAAAACAAATTAATTACTATTAGAATTGAAAAAAACAAGCTGAAACTATTAAAAGACCGTAATATAAACGTATCTGAAGAATTAACAAAACGTATAGACGAATTATTAGAAAGTATAGACAACCCAAAACAACGTATAGACAATTTAACAGAAGAAAAACCTTTTACAGAAGCTGAACACTATTTTAACAAGCATTCAAGACCAGAACTGAAGAAATGAACAACATTTAAAACAATAATGCTTTATAAAACATCCTTTAAATCAATCAACCTCTCACAATAATTGCATCTCAATCTAACAGGTTGTTTTTCTTCGAGAATGAATTTTGTTAACATTGGTTCATCGCTATTAGTGATACATTTTGGGTTCGGACATTTCAACACTCCTTCGAGTACATCTGGAACTTCAATCTTGCTCTTCTTCACCACTTTAAAATCTTTTATTACATTCCACGTTGCATTTGGAGCTACTAAAGCAATTTTATCTACTTCTTCTTTCTTCAAAGTTTTGTTTTCAATTTTTACTATGTCTTTGAATCCAACCCTATCGCTAGGAACATTTATGAGTAATGCAGTTGTGTTAGGAACGCCATCTCCTATTCCTAGTATGTCTAAAACTTTCTTTCCCCTGCCGGCCATTATGTGATCTATGACTGTTCCGTCTTTAATTTTTTTAACTCTTAATTCTTCTTTCATCTAAATCACCCCAATTATCAAAGATAACAAAGCCATTCTAACTGGCACTCCATAGAATGTTTGGTCAAAATATTTTGCACATTTCATCCCATCGACTCGTGGATCAATCTCTGTTATTTTTGGTAGTGGATGTAATATTGCTACCTCATCTTTACATTTTCCTAATGTTTCTGGTGTTATCCTAAATTCTTTCTGTAATCTTTCTGCTTCGAATTTGTCGTCAAACCTTTCTTTTTGTATCCTGCAAATATAGACTACATCTGCCTTTCTTAATCCAGCATCAATATCAGTTGTTTGGAGTGGTTTCTTACCAAAATTATCTTCTATTTCTGTCAAAACATCGTTAGACATTTCTAATCCTTTTGGTGATACAAAAGTCAGGTTTGCATCGAACATCGCTAATGCGTAAGATAAAGACCTCATCGTCCTTGCATACTTTAAGTCACCTAAGAGTACGATATCCAATCCCTTAATCTTGCCTTTTACTTTCTGGATAGTGTAAAGGTCTAATAAAGTTTGTGTAGGATGTTGATTTCCTCCGTCCCCTCCATTAACGACTGGTTTGTTAGAAACGTCTGCTGCCAACCTTGCAGATCCTTCCATCGGATGTCTCATTACGATCACATCGCAATATCTTTCAACAGTTCTTATTGTGTCAGTAAGATTTTCACCTTTCATTATAGATGTTATCGATGTTCCAGAAAACCCCATGACTGACCCACCCAATCTCTGCATGGCTGAAGTGAATGATAATCTAGTTCTTGTAGAAGGTTCAAAGAATAATGTTCCTAGAATCTTCCCATCCATGAGCTTTGATATTTTTTCTCCTCTTGCATAAGTTTCCATCTTTTCTGCAGTGCTTAGAACCAATTGAATGTCATCTTTGCTTAAATCTCTTATCGAGATTATGTCTCTTCCTTTTAAACTCATTACAACCCCTCCCTAAATTCATTAATATTATGTGAAAGAGTAGGAATATTTATTTTTGATTGGATGATAAACTCAAAAGAATGATTAAATTTAGTTCCATTTTTTAAAATTATGTTTTTCTGATTTATGGGAACCCACCACTAATTAGGTCAAAGTAATTTATAAAGATTCATTATACGGGATTTTACTGTCCTAATAAGATAAATTTAAAAAGTTAAGAAAACCTATATTGAACAAGTATTTTTCTGTGTTTTAAACCTGAAATAATTTAGAATAAAACTTCTATTCTTATCGTAGTCTATAACAATAAGTTCATTCAACTTTAATTATATCTCCAATCGTTAGTTCTGTCTTTTTGACTTTTCTCTCTGTGTATTTTCCTTCATAAAGTCTCTTTAATTTTATTTCAAGAAACCTCTCAATTTTATCGGTTAAAGCATCATCAGGTGTCAACTCTTGATTTTCTACCCTCTTTATAACTGACTGTTTCTCTTTTATTTTTTCAGCGAATTGTTCTCTTGATAAGTTTTTTCTCTCTCTAGTTTCTATGATCAATTTTCCATAATTTTCTACAAAGAACTCTTCTTCTCTGTATGGCAAAATATCAATTCTTTTTCTTTTTTCCACTTCGAGGATCTTAGGTTCAATTACTTCTTCACCAAATCCTAAACAAGCTTTACACACATCAAGTACTGAACCCTCTATTTTTACTTTAAATAAGTCAGGAGTATCTTTTCCACAAATTGTGCATTCGATTTTAATCCCCTATTATTATCATTTTTTTATTTCAATTGAACGGATTAAATCTGTATGTATATTTATTTATCTCCGTCGGTGATTTCTATCTTCTTACAACTATACCTTGTTAAACATTCGTTACAAACATCTATTATAGGTCCTCCAACAATGGCCTTATTTGGAACTGATATTTTTTCTCCACATATAGTGCATGTTGACATCAAAACACTATTTATTATTATACATAAAACAAATAAATTTTTAATCATTTTCTACATATTTCGATAAAATTCTGGAAAATCATTTTACCATTTTTATCGTCGACTTCTGGGTGGAATTGAAGACCAAATATAGGAAGTTTAGCATGTTTCATTGCTTGAATTTTACATTTTTCTGAATGTGCCAAAATCTTGAAACTCCTTGGTAAGACTAAAACTTCATCATTGTGTGTTTCCCATGTAGTAAAACTTTTTCCAAAACCTTTCAGAATATCATCATTTTCATCAACTAATATTTTCACAGGGCCATATTCTGGAAATTTTGCCGGACCGGCATTACCTCCAAAAGTAACTGCCATCAATTGATGACTGAGACACATTCCTAACATAGGTTTTTTTAAATTTTTTATTATATCTGGAAGATTGCCTAATTTATCCATCTCAGAATCAATCCTTTGTGGGCCTCCTCCCATTACAAATCCATCAATTTCCATATCATTCAGTTCATCTATAGTTATTGATAGAGGGACAAGTTTACTTTCTATACTTAATTCTTGGAAACATCTACTTATGAGATGATTATATTGTCCTCCGACATCTGCAACAGGTATTATCATATTTATCACTCATATTCAATCGTGGCAGGAGGTTTAGGGGTAACATCATAATAAACATCAGAAACTTCTTTACAATCATGCATTATCTCATTTGCTGTTTTTGTCAACTTATCCCATGGCATTTCAGTTACTTTTGCTGTCATGTAATCTTTTGTTGCAACAGATCTCACAAGCATTATGTATTTTCCTTTTCTTGGTTTTTCAGTTATATTATAGGCAACTCTTGTGAATTCTGGGTTTTTAGAAATAATGTCAAACTGTAATTCAATTATTTTATCTATTGATGGTTTGAAAAGATTTTTACCAGAATTGATAGTTAATCCAGCTAATTTTTTGTAAACTCTTAAATCCCCTTTAACACCTGTAACCGAATTCTTTGAAATTTTGATTTTAATATCATCAGGTTTAATAACGAAAAATTCTGAAGTTAATTCTTTAATGTTGTTTTCAAATTCTTCACAATCATCGTCCATTATAGCTACAAAATATTGGCTACCTTGGATATTTTCTTCCACAATTTTTGTTGCTCTTTTTTCTAAATCTAATTTTTCTGGGCTAATTTCACCAATGATTCTAACTACTAGACCAGGTCCCGGAAATGGTTGTCTTTCTGAGAAATCCAAACGAACGTTTAAATATTCTGCAACTTCTCTAACTTGATCCTTATAAAGAAAAGTCAGTGGTTCAATTACTTGGAATCCAAACTTTTCTACAGGATTTATTCCTACCTGACTCAAAACATTATGTTGAGTCTTTATTCCACCCTTAGTTTCAATCCAATCTGCTGCTAGGGTTCCTTGAACGAGAAATTTACAACCTTCTTTTTTGGCAGATTCACTTAAAACATCATAAAAGGTTTGCCTAAAAGCTTTTCTTTTATCTTCAGCACTCACTAATCCATTCAGTGCATCCATAAAACGTTTACCGGCATCAATAATTTTGAAGGGGAGATTCATTCCCTCATAAAATTTTCTAACTTTCTCAGGTTCATCCAACCTCATGAAACCTGTATCGATAAAGACACATTGAAGATTATTACCAATAGCCTTATGCACTAAAACTGCACAAGTTGTACTATCAACACCTCCAGAAACAGCAATAAGTGCTTTTTCATTCCCTAAGACGTGTTTGATTTCCTCGCATTGTTTTTCAACAAAACCCTCAACGTCCATTATGAACACCATCTTCCAAGTAATGAACAGTTATGGTCAACGTCAAAAGAATATACAGTAAGAGTAATAAAGGTTTCAGAAAAGGATTTTTTATTGTTTGATATTTTTTCCGACATTGAATAATTACTTATTGCCAAATATATAAAAGTTATTGATTTTTTCATAATACTGAAATTAAATCATTAGAAGTCTTGATTTTTACATCTTTTTCTTTAACAATCTTACCGATTTTCCTTGTCTTTATTCCGTATTTCTTGCAGATTTGATTTATTTTCTCATATTCTTTCTCAGGGGAAATAATACAGAAGCCTATGCCACAGTTAAAAGTTCTGTGCATTTCTCTATCAGATATTTTTCCAAGTTTTTGAATTAGTTTGAATATTTCTGGTAACTCATGCATATCATCCAATAAGAATCCAACACCAGATTTTTCACCAATTCTCATGAGTTTTGAGAATGCACCACCAGTTATATTTGCTAAGCCATGAACATCACAATTTTTTATTATTTCAAGAATAGGGTTAACATAAATCGTAGTCGGTTTCAACAATTCTTTGTAATATTTTTTAGGTAGTACCTTTCTTGCTAAAGTCAATCCATTGGAATGAATACCTGAACTCTCTAAACCGATAATAACGTCTCCAAGTCTAATATTTTCTCCATTTATAATTTTGTCTTTCTCAACAACTCCTACACACATTGCAGCTAAGTCAAAACCTTTTCCTTTTATTCCAGTAATAACATCCTTCATCACAGCAGTCTCTCCACCTACAATAGCTATTTTAGCTTGTTTCGCACCTTCAATCAAACCTTTCATTATCTCGCTTATCATTTGATCATTCGGCTCTTCAACAGCTATATAGTCAACTAAAGAAACAGGTTCTGCCCCAATACAAATTATATCATTAACACACATAGCAACACAATCAATGCCAATTGTGTCATATTTATTCAACATCTGAGCCAACATAACCTTTGTACCAACACCATCCACATGAAGTGCAAGCGCCTTATCCCCTATATCAATCAATCCTGCATAATGTCCTATTTCAGTTAGAACTTCTCCAAATTTACCTATTCTTGAGGGGAATGTTTCTTTCAGCGATTCAGCTATTGACTTGTGCAATTTTTTTATTTTAGAAATATCTACGCCAGATTTCGCGTAAGTGAATTCTTTCTTCATGATTTTCCTCTTAAAGTTTTTACAACATTTTCAACTTGTTCAACAGCAGTGCCAAGATAGTTCTTAGGATCAAGATACCAATCTAGTTCTTTCTTAGTGAATTTCTTTTTTATAATTTCGTTCTTGAGTAAAACTTCTTTTAATGTCTTGTTTTCTTTTATGGCTTTCATTGAAGCTTGTCTTAATAACTCATGAGCATCTTGTCTTCCAACGCCTTTCTTAACCAAACCAAGCATCAAATTCTCTGTCATTATCAGACCTCTTGTCCCCTCAAGATTCCTCTTTATGTTATCATAGTTGAATTCGAGCCCTGATAGTATGTTAATCATTTCCTTTAGCATGTAGTCAACCAATATGAAAGTTTCTGGGAATATAATTCTCTCGACGGAGGAATTTGTCAGATCTCTTTCATCTTCAAGTGGAATATCTTCCAGGGCTGGCATAACGTTAGATCTAACCACTCTTGAAAGGCCACATATTCTTTCTGATTTATGAGGGTTTCTTTTATGTGGCATGGTCGATGAACCTACTTGTTTTTCTTTGAACGGTTCAAACACTTCTGCTATTTCAGTTCTCTGAAGATTTCTGATCCCTTTTGCAATTTTTTCAAGTGTTGTAGCAATCAACGCTAAATCATTAATTACTTCGGCATGTCTGTCTCTTTGAACTATTTGTGTTGAAACAAGAACAGGTTCTAAATTCAATTCCTTCATAACAAATTTTTGTAATTCTATACCTTTTTTACCAAAACTTGCTTGTGTACCAACAGCACCAGTCATTTTACCGACCAGAATTCTTTTCTTAGATTCCTGTAACCTATCCAGATGTCTCTGAACTTCTGCAGCATATAGTGCAAATTTCATTCCATATGTGGTTGGCGCAGCATGTTGACCATGAGTTCGTCCTATACAGACAGTATTTTTATGTTTTTCAGCTAATTTCAAAAGAACATTCTTTAATTCATTCAGTTTTTTTTCGATTATATTGATAGCATCCTTAAATTGTAAAGCATAGGCAGTATCTTCTATATCATAGGAAGTCGCACCAACATGAACATACTTCCCAGCATCTCCAGTACAAACTTCAGTTAACGCCTTAACCATGGCCATCAAGTCATGTTGAATCTCTTCTTCAATCTCCTTAACCCTTTCTAATTTCACAAACTTTGTACTTGCTTTTTTTGATATTTCTTCAGCAGCATTCTTAGGAATGATTCCAAATTTAGCGTTAGTTCTTGCCAAAGCAGCCTCTACAGTCAACCAACCCTGTAGCTTAGACTCCTCTTCCCAAACTTTCTTCATCTCTTCAGTGAAGTAACGATACTCTATTGGATGAATTGCCATATAGTATATAATTAGCTTAAATAAATAAAATCTTTGGTCATGGAGTGCTTGAATTCAAAGACAAGAGTATCTTCTAAGGTCTGATGTTTGAAAGATACTGAAAAAACTAAAAAAGTATTTAAATAATTTTTTACAAAGTATCAATTAATCATAGTGAAGGAGAAATACTTGAGCGAATGTTCGTCCGATCAAATAGGTTTTCTCAAATTATACAATTTCTAATTGATTATAATTCCTTTATTTTAATGATAACTCCTTCTACTAGAGTTATTCCATGGGGTGTTCAGAGGTAAAATGGTTAGTCATATCAAACAAGAGGAAGTACTGCAAGATTCTTTAAAAAATGAATTGTTAAAGCCACTTCAGCCTAATTTAGAACTATCTAGAAACATTAATAAAATCCATATCCCGAAGACAAATAACAGATTAACTGTTACCGACGTGCTAATGAAATTCGATGCTGACTTAAAAGAAATTGAAAATGTTAAGAGAGTATATCCGATGAAAGTCAGTCCCTACTATTTGAGTCTCATCAAAGCAAAGAATGACCCTATATGGAAACAATGTATACCTGATAGAAGAGAACTTGAAGATCATCTCAATTCTGAGGATGCTTTAAGTGAAGAAAGAGATACAAAAGTTCCTGGACTCGTGCATAGATATCCTGACAGAGTTTTGTTACTTGTATGCTCTAAATGTACTACTTACTGTAGATTTTGTACGAGAAAAAGGAAAGTTGGCAAGATTAAACAAATAACTATGAACCAAATCATGAGAGGTATAGATTATATAAGGGATCATAAAGAAGTTAGAGATGTCATCTTGTCGGGCGGTGATCCATTTCTAAGAACTGATACAGAACTAGAATTTATTCTAAAAGAATTGAGAACTATACCCCACTTAGAAATCATAAGAATTGGAACAAGAGTACCCTGTACAATGCCATCTGTGATAACAAAAAGATTATGTAATATGCTAAAAAAATATCATCCTATTTATGTTAACATTCATTTCAATCATCCCGATGAAATAACACCTGAAAGTAAGAAAGCTTGTGGGTTGCTTGCTGATGCAGGTATACCTCTTGGAAGTCAGACAGTCCTTCTTAAAGGAGTTAACGATTCCCCTGAAGTAATGAAAGAATTAATGAAAAAACTGATTCAAATTAGAGTTAGACCCTATTACTTATACATGTGTGATTTAGTCAAAGGAATTGATCATTTTAGAACTGATTTAGAAGCTGGAATGAAAATAATTAAAGCTATTCAAGGTTTCACATCAGGTTTGTGTGTTCCTCATTTTGTTATTGATAGTCCAGGTGGAGGTGGTAAGATTCCAATATTGCCACAGTATGTTCAAGAAATAACTCCAGAAAAGATTATCCTTTGCAATTTCAAAGGAAAAAAATACGAGTATCCAACAAAGGGAATGGTTAAATGAGGATAGGATTTACTTTTAACTCTCTTCCAGAGAGCAACAGCAGATACAAAACTGATGAGTACGTTGAGTTTGACGACATTTCTGTTATAACAACCATAAAAAAAGCGCTTGAATCGGCAGGTCATGAAGTAATTTTGATAGAAGCTGACAAAGACGCTTTTGAGAAGTTTAAAAATTCAAATCTTGATTTTGTTTTCAATATTTCAGAATGTTTGTTCGGTGAAAGTAGAAGATGTCAAATCCCAGCAATGTTAGAGATGTTGAAAATTCCTTACTCTGGATCTGGTGTGATGACTCATGCAATTACTCTTGATAAAGCAAAAGCTAAAGAAATACTAAGTTTTTATGGCGTACCCACACCCAAATTTCAACTTTTTAGAAATAGTAATGAGACGCTAAATCCAGATCTTAAATTTCCACTATTTGTTAAACCTAATTCAGAAGGTTCTAGTAAAGGAATAACAAAAAAATCTCTTGTTAAAAATGAGGAAGAATTGAGAGAAATTACAAACATTATCATCAACAAATATCATCAACCTGCTTTAGTTGAGGAATATATAGATGGTAGAGAGTTCACAGTTTCTTTACTTGGTAATCCACCTAAAGTTTTGCCGATAGTGGAGATAAATTTTAATGACATTCCAGATAATTTTCCTAAGTTCGATTGTTATGAAGTTAAATGGTTTTGGGATTCACCGAATAATGAGACAGATACTGTAATATGTCCTGCCAAAATAGATAAAAAAATTGAGAATAGAATTAAAAAAGTTGCTTTATTAACTTTCAAAGTATTAGGATGTGCTGATCTTTGTAGAATGGATATAAGACTAGATAAAAATGATATACCAAATGTACTTGATGTTAATCCTTTACCAGGTCTAATACCAGATCCAAAAGAAAACTCAAGGTTTCCAAAGGCATGCTATACAGATGGAATGAAATATGATGAGATAATATTATCAATCCTTGAAGCTGCAATGAAGAGATACAAAATTGCTAAACCACAAAGAGTAGCTGTGAATTTAGAAAAAACACCACAAGAATAAATCTAACAAAATATAAAAATTATTTAGTGATGAATCTTAAATGACTGATATCAATATTTCAATAAAAGAAAAAGACAATGGAATCATTATTTCATTGGATAACAGAAAATTCTCTCTTGAATACCCTGAAACTGTATGGTCTAATTTGCGTGATGATATCAAATCATTTTTCTTGGATAATTATCTTTTCTTAAAGTCTGTTCATTTACCAATCATGTTTAGCGCTGATACGATAAATTTAAACACAAGTTCCCCATTGTTGAAAACATTTTTCTCAAGTATGCAAATTTTCGATATACCCAGTTTAAGTGATCTGTACAAAGTTAAATCTAGTGATTTTTTTAAAAAGTTTTTCAACACAGCATTCAGGTTCAAGGATTATAACATAAAAACTATCGAAAAAGAATTTCCAATAAATGACAGAGAAGCTGTCCTGAGTCTCAGCATGGGTAAAGATAGTTTACTCAGTTTTGCGGTCTCAAGAGAGTTAGGGATTGAAACTCATCCTGTTATGATTCAAGAAAAAGGGGCTCCCATAGAAAATTCTCATAAAAGACAGATGATAAAAAAGTTTAATCAAGAATTCAATGTGAACGTTGAAAGGGTTTATAATGAGACCATGATCTTGCATTCTTTCAAGTATTTTAAGATTCCAAGCAAAGAAAATTATCTTTTATCTCACCTTATGACAGAGTATTCATTCATTCTCATTCCCTATTTGTACAAATATAATGCTAGGTATCTATTCTTCGGCAATGAACAAAATTGTGATATGACTTACAAGAGTGACGAAGGTTACAAATGTTATCCTGTTTTTGATCAGTCGAGTGGATGGATGACAGAACTTACAAACATGCTTAGCATCGCATTGAAAAATAAAATTAATGTAATTAGTCTTTTAGAACCTTTGAACGATTTGGCTATAGTTGGAATCTTACATAACAGATATCCTGAAATTGCAAAATATCAATATTCTTGCTTTCCTGATGAAACATCAATTAATGCTGAAAATAATAGATGGTGTTCTCATTGTTCTAAGTGTGCACGCATTTTCATAATATTCAAGGCCTTAGGTATTGATACTAAGAGACTTGGTTTTAAAGAGGATATGATGAGAAAAGAGTATATGCCATATTTTTCTGTTTTCGGTGTAACAAAAGGTGGAAGTCCGTTTGATAGTTCTGGTGCTGGTAGAGACGAACAACTTTTTGCATTCTATTTGGCAAATCAAAACGGCGTGAAAGGTGAACTCATAGATGAATTCAAGAAAAGATTCTTAGATGAAACAAAAGAAAGAGAAGATGAATTCCACAAAAAATTTTCCAAGACTTATAATCCTGTTAATGTTCCTTCTGAAATTAAAGATCAACTTTTATCGATTTACAATGAGGAAATTTCTAAATTAAACATATAGATTTGGAATTATTTACTTTTTCTTGAAATAAAGAATAACAGAGCTGCTATAGAAATTATTCCTGCAAACGTGAATGCATAATTTGGATTTATTGTCCATAAATATCCTGCAATTACAGAAGCTGGAAGATATATCAATCCAGTTGCAAAGTTATAGATTCCTATTGCTGATCCTCTTTTTGTTTTTTCCATGTCTGAGATGTATGCCTTACTTTGACTTTCATCGATTGAATAAAAAATTCCGAAGAGCACGAATAATGCGATTACTTGAAGTTTTGTCACTACAAATATGAAACCTAAAGACATTATCAGGTAGATGATGTACTCTAAAGCAATTATTTTCTTTCTTCCTATATGATCTCCAAGTTTTCCTATCGGAGCAGCAAACAAGACAAAGGCAATATTAAAAAGAGCATACAATAATACTACATCTTTTATTTGAAACCCAACATGATAAGATTTTAGTAATAAAAATCCAAAGCTGAAATAAGCTAAAGAGAAAATCCCTGCTGTATAAAAATAATGTTTGAAATCTTTACTTGTATTTTTGTAATATTTGAAAATATTTTCTCTTTTTGTGGGCTTTGCAGTTTTATCTTTCATTAGTATGAGAAGGATGACGGCAATAGTTGCTGGGACTAAAGCTATTTGGAATAAAAATTTGAATGAATTAATATTTTGACCAAAAGAACTTAGAATAAAATAGGCTATTAATGGACCTAACACTGCTCCTGTTTTATCAAGAGCTTTGTGAAAACCGAATGAAAATCCCCTATTTGCTTCTGTAGTTAACGATGATATCCATGCATCTCTTGGTGGTCCTCTGAATGATTTTCCTAGTCTTTCGATAACTCTAAATGCTGATGCCAAGATTACTGAATTAGCAAAAAGCAACATTAATTTTGCAATCGTTGAAAACCCATAACCTATTGCAGCAAACCTTTTTCTTTTTCCTGTTCTATCAGATAAATATCCTGAAATATAGTCTAGGGATGATGCTGAAAAATCGGCTAACCCTTCAACAATTCCTAGTAATACTGTTGTTGCTCCAAGGATAATCGTAAAGAATATTGAAAATATGGAAAAAATCATCTCTGAACTTACATCAGTAAGAAAACTAACAATCCCTAACAGAATTACATTCCTGTTTATACCTAATATTTTTTTACCCATAAAAAAATTATACATCCTGTAAATATATTCATTACGAAAATCACAAATTAGAATTTTTCTTTTTGAACTAGCCATATTCCAAGTAAAACAAAACTAGTTCCAACGATCAATAAAGGTGGGATTGGTTCTTTTAATATTATGGCAGATAATATGACTCCGAAAATTGGTCCTAGATAATAAGATACACTCACTTTTGCTGCACCCAATTGCTTTAGGCAATAATAATATAGTAAAACGGGTAATCCCGTAGCGAAAAATCCAGCATAAAGAGATAATAATTTTGTGTTCATCGAAGAATTAATGAATTCATTAAAACCATTAGAAAATAGGACGAATAAAAATGATATAAAGGCTCCCGTCAAAATAGAAATCATTGTAATTGAAAAAGTTCCATATTTCTTTCTTATTTCAGCCATCCCAAAAGTACTAATACCCCAACAAATCCCTGATAGAACGGCGAATATTACTCCTACAGAATTTACAAATGATAAACTTTCTGGTTTAAAAACAACCAACGTGATTCCGAATATCCCAAGAATTATACCTAGAATGCTTTTTATTGTTATTTTTTTATGAGAAATTATAGCCGTTAGAACGAATACTGAGATTGGAATAATTGAATTTACTAAAATACTGTTTATCGATGCAAGATTGTTGATTAAGGCTGATGCGAATAAAATTTGAAATATGAAAAAGGCAATTGTACCAAAAATTATACATAGAAAAAAACTTTTTTTATCCATTTTTTTGATAGTTCTCCATTCACCACTTAATAAGAAGCCAATTGATACAATCACAAAACCAAAACCTGACCGAATTAACGAAAATTGCAATGGAGATATTTCATTTAAGAGTAATTTCCCTACGGGATTGATAGAAGAGAAAAGAAAGACAGATAAAATTAAAAAAATGTATTCTTTTTTCATCTAAATTTTTCTCCAGTCAATTTCTCAAAAACATAGATATATCGATTTGTTGTTTCTTTGATTAAGTTATCAGGTAGTTTAGGTGGTTCTGGTAAATTTTTTCCTGATTTGACTGCTTTATCTAAAGCTTCCTTATAACCTTGTTTGATCAACCAATCCCTGACGATTTGTTTGTCGAATGAATCTTGACTTTTACCTGGAGAATAAGTTTCTTTTGACCATAATCTGAATTCATCAGGACCTATAGAATCTATTAGAATTATTCTATCATCATCTTTCCCAAATTCAAACTTCACATCTGCCAAGATGAAACCAGCTTTATTTGCTATATCTGACATTTTTTTGTATAATTCTATACTCTTTTGTTTAATCCAGTCGAATTCCTTTTCCGTCATCCAACCTTTTGATAAAATCTCCCCTTTTGATATTACTCTATCTTTTTTTTCAAATTTTGTCGTCGGATCGAAGATAACTTCAGGTAATTTCATTGCTAATATCGGTTCGACGGAAAGTTTGACTTCTCCATTTTTGACTCTATCATAAAAACTGCCATACAGATAGCCCCGAACAACACATTCAATCGGAACAACTTCACATTTTTTAACAATCATCTGATTAGGTCGAATTATTTCTATCATATTATTAGGAGTATCTAATTTTTTAAACCAGAAACTAGCCATTCTACAAAGAACTTCTCCCTTAAAAGGAATTTTGTCTTTAAGTATAACATCAAAACAGGATACTCTATCCGAGAATTCAAAGAGTAGTCTTCCATTCCCAATATCATAAAGGTCTTTTACTTTACCTTTTCTTATCAATTTTTTCTGCATATGAAATTAGAGGTATTGGAACTATAAAAATTTTATGAAAACAGAAGTGAATTCATAGTTAATATAGGGATATTAAATTAATATATTTTCTTCATACAACTGTACATATTCATTTATATTATAATGAGAAATTTCTCTGTAATGGCTGCAGTAAAATTATCACCAGATTCTTTCAATCGAAATTGTTCTGAAGGGTATCTTTGCAAAGGTGGTGATAGTCATAGTATGCCTTTATGCCCTGAAAATTGCAACCTATGTCGTTATAACATGATTGCAACAAACCCTGAATTGTACAAAAAACTTTTCCCAGAATCTAAAACCAGTTAAGTTCTAGTTATTTGTGTTCCTGTTTTTCCTTTTATAGCATCTGGCAATTTATTTATTGAGGTGATAATAACTTTCTTTCCACCATTCTCTAAAAATTTAATCGCCGATAAAATCTTTGGTCCCATGCTACCAGGAGGAAAATGTCCTTCTGCAAGATATTTTTTTGATTCTTCTAGTGATATTTGATCTAACCATTTTTGATTGGGTTTATTGAAATTCAGAGCAACTTTTTCTACAAAAGTCAAAATTATCAATTGATCTGCCTTTATACATTTGGCCAATACGTAAGAAGCCAGATCTTTATCCACTACACCATCAATACTTACAACCTTTCCTTTGCTTGTCACATAAACAGGTATTCCACCACCACCAACAGCAACAACTATGACTCCGTTGTCAACAAGAATGTTGATAGCTTTTTTCTCTACTATATCCAATGGCATGGGACTTGGTACAACTCTCCTGTATCCTCTTCCAGAATCCTCGATAAAACTAATTCCTCTTTTTCTAAAAATTGATGGTGTCTTATAGAACGGTCCGATCGGTTTTGTGGGTATTTTCATCGAAGGATCATTCTTATCGCAAATCACATGAGTCAGAACCATTGCAACATCTCCGTTGATTCCATTAGTTATGAAATTATTTTTCAATGTTTGAGTGATGATTAAACCTATCTCTCCTTGTGATTGTGCTACAGCAGTAGACAAAGGTATGTCATAAGTCTTATCCAAACATGATTCAGATCTGATTATAATTGCTCCAACTTGAGGGCCATTGCCATGAGTGATAGCCAATTTAAATCCTTGTTCAACTAGTTCATCCGTATATTTTAAAGCCTCATAAGCATTGGCATATTGTTCATTTATAGTTCCTTTTTGACCTTCTTTTATTAAGGCATTACCACCGAGTGCTAATACGATTTTTTTATTCATTGAAATCCTTAGAATATTTTTTTCAAACTTATTGTAGATTGCCTATCTTGTCCGATTGATATAAGATAGGCGGGAACGCCACCAATCTTTTCTAACAATTTAAGATAATTTCTCAATTCTTTTGGTAAGGAATCATATCCTTTCTTTGCAATCTTTTTCCATTCCTCTTCTTCTATATCTTCCCATCCATCGATTTCTTCATAAACAGGTTCACACTTTTCTAGAACTTTCAAGCTTGCTGGAAATTCATTCAGGATTTTTCCGTTGAATTTATATGATGTACATACTTTTATTTTTTCTAATCCGCTCAAAACATCTAACTTTGCGATTGCTAATCCATCTATAGAGTTGATTCGAACAGCATACTTCAATATAACGCCATCAAACCATCCAACCCTTCTTGGTCTTCCAGTGGTCGTTCCGAATTCATTTCCTTTATCTCTGATTCTTTTGCCGACATTATCATTTAGTTCAGTTGGGAAAGGACCGCTACCAACTCTTGTCGTATAACCTTTAACAACTCCTATCACTGTGTCAATATTTTTAGGACCTATACCGCTACCTGTACTAGCACTACCCGCTGACGGGTTAGAAGAAGTAACGAATGGATATGTACCGTGATCTATATCCAGAAGAGTTCCTTGTGCCCCTTCAAATAGAATTTTTTTGTTGTTTTTTATGGCATTGTTTATTTCTAGAGAAGCATCACCGACATAATTTTTGATTTTATCCCTGAATTTTAAACAATATTCAAGTGTATCTTCTTTTGAAACAGTTTCTTTTGATTTGTAAACGTCTTGCAAGATTCTTTGTTCTATCGGAATTAATTCATTAATTCTTTGTTTGAGTACATTGTCGTCAAGTATATCAATTATTCTTAACCCACATCTAGAAACCTTATCAGCATAAGTTGGTCCTATACCGCGTCTTGTCGTGCCAACTTCTAATTTCCCTCTACAACATTCCTCAACGCCATCCAGAATTTTATGGAAAGGGAGGGTTACATGGGCTCTTTCGCTTATCAACATATCAAATTTTTTAACTCTTGGCTTGATTTCATCTATTTCTTTAGAAAGAGTTTCCAAATCTATGACAACACCGTTTCCTATAATGACTCTTTTGCCATGAACAACACCAGAAGGAATCAGGTGAAACTTAAATTTTTCATCTCCAACTACAACGGTATGACCGGCATTGCAACCTCCTTGATACCTGACTACTATATCAGCCTTTTCTGCGTAGTAATCGATGACTTTACCTTTGCCTTCATCACCAAATTGTCCACCTACTATTACAACACAGGGCATACCATCACTCAACGTATGTGAAATTATGGTTTTGAATAATAAAAGTGTTTATTTCAACTTAGGATACTTAAGTTTCAGTATTCTTAAAGCAAGGTTCGCAGCATTCTTTCCGTTATCTATCCCAACAGTCGCAACTGGAACTCCAGAAGGCATTTGCATCATCGAAAGCAATGCATCCAATCCATCTAATTTAATGTTTACAGGAACTCCTATTACAGGTTTATCAGTTATTGATGCGATAAAACCTGGTAAAGCTGCGGATAAACCGGCTACAGCGATGAAAACATCAGCATCTGATTTTTTGACAATATCTTTGACCTTATCTGGTTCTCTGTGCGCAGAGGCTATCTTCAGTTCATACGGAATTTTATTTTCTTTTAGAACATCTTCAGCCTTTTTTGCTATGTTTAAATCAGATTCACTACCACAGATTATCAAAACTTTCATATCATTCAACTCCAAACATTCTTGAAACAACAGGTCTATTATTTATTATCTCTAATCTAACTAATACCTTAGCATCATAACCAGTTTTTTTCTTAATCTCGTTGACACCATTTCCTCTCTCATAAAGACTTGCTATACCAACTATATCAAAACCATGTTTCTTAAAGGCGTTTATGATACTGATTTGTGTTCCACCAGAGGATATGAAGTCATCCACAATTAATGGAATATCTCCTTTTTTTAAACCGACACAATACATGAACCTTGCACCCTCTTTATAGGCTTTAGTTTGTTCAATTATTATTTGATCTGTCGTTTTGTAATTTCTTTTTCTGATCAATGTCAAGTCTAAACCAGTAGTTTCAATTAACGGCGAAAGAAGAAAACCTATTGCTTCTGGTAAAACTATTGTTGTAGCTTCTTTAATTTCATTTTTTAGCATTAGTGTCATTCCTTCTATAATTGCTCTCATATATCTTGGGCTAATCCTTTTTTCAAAAGGCTGTATGATATAAGGATAATTTCCCTTTCCATCTTCGGCAGGAAATGTAGTCATCTCACTTTTTTCAATAGTTTCTTTTATCACTTTTTGCCAGTTTGCTATTTTAATCATTATGAATTTTATCCTTTATTTAAAATTTAATGTTTACTATTTTGAGTATTGCCGATATCTAAATTTTTAAATAGTTCTCTGCCGATAAGATTAATCTACGTGAGTAAGATGGGTGAATATCAAAGAATTGAATGTAACAAAAGAAAAGATAATTAGTGTTCTTTCTACTCCAAGATCTCTTACTCAATTGATTCACTTAACAAAGGTTCCTGAGAGGACTTTACGGTATAATCTCACGAAACTAAAAAGTCAAAATTTAGTGAAGGAAATAGCTGTCTTCTCTGACATGCGTAAAAAATTGTTTTCTTTAAACGGTGTTAAGAATGGTTAAAAAATTTTACTTAGTTTTAAGCACCGCTGGGGGAACCATTCAAAATTTAGGATTAAGTTTTGATTTGGATTGGTGGGATCGATATTATGACATAAATGGAAAATTTCCGAGCATAAAAGAAGAGGAGGAACATGAAAAAGAGAGATTTTTAAACATAATGAAAAATACAGAAATCGCCATAAAAGATATCAAACAATATGATTCAACTAATCTAACCCCTTTAGAGTCTTTAGCTGCATTTGAAATTTTATTAGAAAATGATATGCCATATCTATCGATTGAAAAAATATTTAAAGAATATTTTGGTACAACATTGCCACTATGGAAAAATAAACCAAAACTTCCACATCCTAAATACAAAGGAGCTTTTACAGCCTATTTTCCACATAGGTGAATTTAGAAGGATTCTGGTCTTTTTCTTTTACCACCAAATTCGTAGAATTTGTATACGAAGAAAATTATGAATAAAATGATTGCAACACTAAGTAATATCCCTAAACTAGTAACTTTATCCAAGAATATTTCTTTCGGTACGTAAGTAGTAATGCCAACCATGTTTTAACATTCTATTTGAAAAGATTTATACTATTTCAGAATGCCTAGACGATTACTAAGGTTACGCATAGAGTTGGTTATCTTTGGCATAGATACGATTAAACCCCAACTTCCGATTATTCCTGTAGTTATTGTAAAGCCTAAAGTTAAATCAGAAACCCAATTGGCACTTATTAAAAATAATTCACCGTTCCATAGATGGTCTATTATTCCAAATAAGGCTCCACCGATAAACATCAAGTTTAACCAGTTTTTATGCGGAACGTCATGTCTAATTTTTCTATTTCTCACGTATTCGATTATAGAAGCTACAGTGGGAATTATATAGCAAACCATATCAAATTCCTCCTCTTTTTGGTTATTTCAAAAAGATTATTTTTTCTTCTTTTTCTTCTTTGAACCTTGATTACAACAACTGCATCCACAATCCATAAAAATCTCCTTATGAATTATTCGTTTTTATTGTTTATATATTATTTTGTAAAAAAAAGAATTTACGGTATTAATGATACAATTTAATTTTAAAGATTTAACTTCTATCAATCAATAGTGCTGTATAAATCTCTCATCAGGTTCAAAGAGACTCAGAGAAGGTATTTGATCATACCAACTCTTTAATTGGTTAAGATAATAGGGGCATCTTTTTGGATTTTGTGGCCTATATAAATCATTAACACTATCTTGTGCCAACAAAAGCATATTACTATCAGGTCTCGTAGTTATCAAATAAACTCTGTCTGTGTAAGGTACATGAAAACCTAAGTAATGTTTTCCTTTAAAATATAGTATAGCTAAATCATGAGGATTACTATCTAATGGTCGACATTTTAATCCTTCCCTATAACAGTAAACATCTAGTTTTAGCCTATTATAAAGTGGTGGTAAAAATTGACCTATATTAAGATGAGAACAACATTTCATGATTATTTCATTTAGAACAAGAAAGTTTCCTTCACTGAAAAGTTCTTTTATCCTCCATTCAGAAATAGATTGTGGTTCTTCAACGTATGTAAATGGAATTTTAACAGGTGATGTTACAAAAGATATTGGTTTTCTAGGTTCATCAACTGAAACTTGACCTGTAGTTATTCCTCTTAGAGGGACTGAAGTTTGATTACTAGAAGTGCTTAAAATGGGTTTTGAAGGAGAATATTTTAATTTTACCATAACTTTTTTCAAATGATATCGACTATTATGATGTGTAGAACCGGGGTCTAAATTTTTTCTCCATTTACTTTTTTGAATTCCACCACTTCCTCTACTCCCTTTGTTTTTTGGTCTAGAAATTCTAAATTTAGCCATTATTCAATAAATAGAATTAACATATTTATTTCTTTCTTTCATATAAGGTTTTTCTGTTCGAGTAACTTTTGGGTCTAGACCATTATCTTCTTCTTTAATATAACCCTCATTTAAGCCATATCCAAAGCTTGTTCAAGATCTGCTAAAATATCTTTTGTATCTTCAATTCCTACTGCCAATCTTACTCCACCATCTACTATGCCTATTTTTTCTCTTTCTTCTTTTGGCACTATTCTATGTGTCATAGAAGCTGGATGTTGCATTAAAGTTTCAGTACTCCCTAAACTTACAGCCCGTTTACACAATTTTACACTATTCATCAATTTTTTCCCAGCTTCATACCCATCTTTCATTACAAGCCATATCATACCACCGGGTTGACTCATTTGTTTATTAGCAAGTTCGTATTGTGGAAAACTTTTTAATCCAGGATAGTATACTTTCTCTATTTTTCCATGTTTTTCTAAGTATTCGGCGATAGTTTGAGCACTATTACATTTTTTATCCATTCTTATACTGAGTGTTTGGATTCCGATAGTTGTCAAGAAAGCCTCAAACGGATTATAGTTTCCACCAAAGTCGTCAGCAGCTCTTTTCATTCTATTCATATTTTCTTTGTTCTTAGAAAATTTCCTTGAATAAATTGATGCACCACCAATAACAATACTATGTCCCCCCATATCCTTTGTTAAACTATGAATGACAACATCTGCACCTAATTCAATGGGTCTTTGTAAGTATGGGGTAGCAAAAGTATTATCAACAATTAAATACAGTTCATACTCCTTTGTTAATTTAGCCACTTCTCTTATATTAGTGATATTTAGTGTTGGATTAGTTGGTGTTTCTATGAAAACAAGTTTTGTATCATCTTTAATGACATTAGCAATATTTTTTACTTCTCTTGTATCGACAAAATCTGTTTTTATTCCATATCTTCTTAGATGATTTCTGAATAGCCTATCAGTACAACCATAAAGTGTATCAGAAGTAATCATATGATCAAATTGATCTAATAAACCAAAAACTGTAGAATGTATTGCAGCCATTCCTGAAGCATATACACGTCCAGAATAACCATTTTCTAGGTCTGCTATGATACTGGTCAATTTTTCAAAATTAGGATTTCCAAGTCTTGTATATATGAAACCTTCATCTTCTCCAGCAAATCTTTTAGCACCTGTCTCTACATCCAAAAAATCGAAATTTGAGGTTTGATAAATAGGTTGGATGTGAGCACCATGTGTATCTATAACTTCTTCACCACCATGAATTTGTCTTGTTGTGAAACCTAGTTTTTTTTCTTTCATAGAAGGTTTATTGAAGATAAAAAATTTATATTATTAATTTTGACTTTATTTTGAGGTTGAAATCTTGTAAAATTTTAAATGTGGACACATGCTTTTTTCAGGGTAAAACTCTTTTCCTACAATCATTACTTGTCCATCTCGCATAGATAATCCAGCATACATCGGTTCTATTCTCAATCCGGTTTTAGTGTAAACCATACGACCATACTTTAATGAATTCTCTGAAAAGATTTAAATTTATGGTATAAGGGATTTATTCCAATCTTTTGATCACGTGCCATCCAAATTCTGTCTTTACTGGTTGAGAGATTTGACCTTTTTGTAGATTGAAAGCGGTTTTTTCGAATTCACGAACCATCTGACCTCTGCCGAAAATTCCTAAATCACCGCCTTTCTTCTTCGATGGACATAAAGATTTTTCCATCGCCAATTTAGAGAAACTCACACCTCTGTTTATCTGATCGAGTATTGACTTAGCCTCTTGTTCTGTTTTCACGAGAATATGGGCACAATGTACTTTATCAGCCATAACATCACAAGAGTTAATTATGGTATATGTTAGATTTAATGTTTTCTTTAACACAATTTTTCAAAGAACAAAACTTATCTGATAATTACTTATATTTTCCTAAATCATTTACCAATCCATCGATTATATCGAATCCACCCTGCCAGAATTTTTCTGAATTTATGTCAACACCGACTTCAGCAAGCATCTTTTCTGGACTTTCAGAACCGCCGTATGAAAGTAAATTTATGTATTTTGGTTTAAAGGAATCACCTTCCTTCTTGAAAGTATTATAGAGCGAAATTGCCATTAAATTTCCGAATGGATACGAATAACAGTAGAAAGGAGTATTGAATATGTGAGGGATACCAAGCCATTCCCACTTGAAATTTTCTGGTACATAGATAACATCACCAAATTGTCCCCTTAGATTAGAAAGATATAATTTTGTCAATTGATCAACTGTAACGCCTCTATCAACGATATTATGTGCATCTTTTTCAAAGATGGTAAAGTAAGCTTGTCTTGGTATAAGTCGATAAAATTTATTCAACGTTAATATTAGAAAACTTAGTTTAGCTTGTGGATCATTTTCTATTTCCATCAGTTTATCTAAAAGAAGAAGTTCCCCCAAAGTTGAAGCTATTTCTGCAACAGGTACTTGTGGTTCATATACCAAGTGGGAATGTTTAGATGCAAGCATAGAATGAATACCATGTCCTGTTTCATGTACATTTGAAAAAAGACCCTCGAGTAATCCAGTATAAACATACGAGAGGTAAGGTGTGATTTTTGGGTTTATCGATTCACAATATGCACCAGAATATTTATTTTCTCTTATTTCGGAATTTACATGATTTTGCTCAAACATTCTTCTAGCCAAATTTCCCATTTTTTTGTCAAAAGAAGTATATGTGTCAAGAACTAACTTAATTGCATCTGGGTATGGAATTTTCTTTCCAGACGTTTTTAATGGTGCATATAAGTGATATCTACTCATTCTTTTCATTCCTAACATTCTTGTCTTGATAGAAAAGAATTTCCTGAAGATACCACAATTGTCTCTGCATTTTGAAAGAACTAGATCAGCCACTTCGTTTGATACATCATCCTCTAAAGTAACAGCTGACATGGGGGTTGGATAATGTCTTGATTTTAACCTCTCATTATTCCAGTTAATCATCGTTGTTATATAAATTTCGCCTAGTTCGTCTGCATGTTTTTCATGTTCCCTGAGCCATGTTCTGTATGAAACAATTCTTTCTTTTGGGTTTGAAGAATACCAAAAACTCATTAATACTCCTTCTGTCAATTTTCTTTTCTCCCCATTAATCAGAAAATTGTATCTAAGCTTACTTACCCCCTGTTGATAAAATTGAATCCATTTTTTAACACCTGTTACATCCTTTATTTTAATCTGCTTTTCTACTTCTAGACCCAGAATATGTGGTTTTTTTCTTTTCAACGATTGAACATAATGGCTGTCATCACTGTTAAGACTCCTCGTAAGACGGTTACGGGTATTGTCATCAAGTTTAGTAACCCAATATTCAAAAAATAGTGTCTTGTTCAATAAATCAGCTTCAAGATTGTCCGTTTTATTTATGAAACTTTTTGCCTCCTGATTAGATTCATCTTGTCTAAAAAACAAAATTGAATATTCTTTAAACTAATCTAATTCCACCAGTCTTGACTGGTGGTTAAAGGAAAACTAATTCTAAAATTATTTTCAGAGACGGTATAGTCTCAGGAGTTGATAATTTGAGTCGAGATTTATGTAGCTATAGCT
>Ga0315274_10000229_pt1 | contig 86342 bp, 74 predicted proteins | sample YL17G02_20_MG_FD_203700 | JGI IMG/M metagenome (GOLD analysis project Ga0315274, IMG submission 203700) | Sediment microbial communities from Yellowstone Lake, YNP, Wyoming, USA - YL17G02_20 | ecosystem: Environmental > Aquatic > Freshwater > Lake > Sediment | place: USA: Wyoming | collected...
CGGGCAATCACTTTGACCTTCATGGCATCTTGCGGAGCTCTCTTTAAGAAGTTGAAGCCTGTTAATCCATAATAGAACATGGTTAGGACCAGGAGGGTTGGCACGACAGTCCAGATGATCTCTAGCCAGGTGTTCTCCTTAATCTCAGCAGGCTGAGGGCTCCTCTTCCGATGATACCGGATGACAAAATAGACCATCAGAAAAGTGATCAAAGCCAGGAGGAAAACGGTAATGGCCAGAATATAAAAGAAAACCTGATTAACGACTTCTCCGGATAAACCCGTCGCCCCTGAAATGGACATGATGATTCTACCTCACCGGAAAGCCACATCAGAAAAAGTCAGCCCGATGAATATCGTTAACGTCGCCAGAACAATAGGGATCATCAATTTAAAGAGCAGGCCTCTTTCGTATCTTAGATGCATGAAATAGCTGAGCACCAAACTGGATTTCAATGCAGCGATGAACAAAGGGACTTAAGATGCTCAGACGCCCCAGATTCATTCCTGCTAAGGAAACGGTCATTCCTGTTAGAACCAACAGTCCCGCCCAGACCAGAACATAGGTTCTATACCTTATCGTTTTCACCCGGCTTCCTCCAAAAATGCCCTCTCCCCCAAATATATCCCCTCCCCCTTTGACGGGGGAGGGATAGGGTGGGGGTGAACAAGAAATCTTACCCCCTCCCCTTCACCCTGTTAGATAAGATTGTCTATCCACCCCTGTTATTCAAAAAATCTTCTATCTAACAGGGTGAATCCCCTCCCGCCAAGCTGAGCTTTACACGCACTTGACACAGGGGGTATGAAAATCTCTTGTAATAACAACAAATTATCCCCTCCCCCTTCGATGGGGGAGGGTGAGCCCTGAACCATGTAAGGTTCCGGACAGTCATGCACCCTACGTGGTGCATGGGGTGGGGGTGGACAAAATGGCTGTCTTTCACCCTCCCCTTAATCCCCTCCCGTCGAGGGAGGGGAGAGTAACAAGTTGAAAACTAATTGATTTTTACAATCGGGTTACATGACATTGTAAAAAGCTATTATCACACCCCCTGTGTCCAGTGTGTACCAGGATCAGCCCGCCAAGGGAGGGGAGATAGGTTGAGGCCCCTATGGGAAGGGACATTAGGTTATTAAATAAAACAACGGGAAAAGAAAGATCCAGATCATATCGACAAGATGCCAGTACAATCCGGAATTTTCCAAGGGAACAAAACAGTCCCTATTGATTTTTCCTTTCATCATAAAAACCAGCATCACACAAAGTACAAAGACGCCGACCAGCACGTGGAGACCGTGTAAACCGGTCATCGCATAATAGAGACCGTAGAAAAGGACCTCCCCTTTGTAACGTCCTAAGAGGCGAGGGGAATTGGGATAAAGGCCATGGTGAATCTTGGCAGTCCACTCAAATGATTTGATCACAAGAAATAGAACCCCTAAGAAAATAGTGGACATCAATAGAAGAACGGATAATTTACGATCTCCTTTTTGCATAGAAGAAATGGAAAGGGCCATGGTCAAACTGCTTGTGATAAGGATCAGGGTATTCAATGTTCCGAGGATCCGGTTGAGTTCTTCTGCGGCATGATGAAAATCGACAGGGTTTTTGTAGCGATAGGTTGAATAGAGGATAAACAATCCTCCAAACAGTAGGATCTCTGAAAGGAGAAAGAGCCACATCCCTATTTTCGAGCTGGTATAGTCTCTGTGTATCTCCATAGCGATTTCAAATCCCCCCTCTCCCCCCTTTACTAAAGGGGGGTTGTGAAAAAATCCAAGACTCAAAGCCAGGACGGGGGGATATCGGAAAAAATGTAGAGCGGTTACCTTTTCCAGTTTTATTCACAAAGACGGAAAGACCATGTAAAATAGATAACTTAAAAGCGTTCAGGACCATTAAATTAAATCTCTTATGGGTTTATTCCCCGCCGCTTGCGGCGTAATATGCATGCATAAGCGGATAATACCCCGTCCGCTTGCGGCGGGGTAGTTTATTACCCGCATTCTACATTTTTGGAAATATTCCCCCGTCTGGGCTGCCGTCCCCTAATTTTTTCACACCTTCAGGGGGGTTGGGGGGGATTACCGATATTCATATGGCCCGTGTTCCACCACAGGAATCTTTTCAAAATTTTCCGTCGGTGGTGGAGAGGAAATCTGCCATTCGAGCGTGGCTCCACCCCATGGATTTTCTCCTGCCTTTTCCCCTCTGAACAAGGAAAGAAAAAGATTGACAAACATCAAAACCAGGCCGGCGATAAGAATCCAGGACCCGATGGTAGAAATTAAATGAAGCGTGTGGAATTGCGGCAGGTAGTCATAATATCTACGGGGCATTCCCTCCCAGCCTAGAATGAGCATGGCAAAGTAGAGGATGTTGAATCCGATGAAGAGGAAAAACCATGCCACATACACCCATTTTTTCTGATACATCCGTCCGAACATCTTTGGAAACCAGTAGTGAAGCGCTGCAAAGAAACCAAATCCCATGCCACCAAAAATGATGTAATGAAAATGCCCTACGACCCAGTAAGTATCATGGAGATGCAAATTCACGGCAAGGGCGCCCTGGAATAGACCCGTGAGTCCACCGATAGAAAAAAGAAATATGAACGTGAGGGCAAACAACAGTGGTGGTTCAAACTCAATAGAACCCTTATACAAGGTGGCCACCCAGTTGAATACTTTAATAGCGCTGGGGACGGCAACTAAAAAGGTCAACAGAGAAAAAATTACATTTGCAAGATCGCTCTGTCCGCTGACGAACATATGGTGGCCCCACACCAGGGAGCCCACGCTCGCAATGGCAATACTGGAAAAGGCGATGGCCTTATAGCCAAAAATCCTTTTCCTTGAAAAGACCGGAATGACATCAGAAATCACACCCATGGCCGGGAGGATCATAATATACACTGCCGGATGGGAATAGATCCAGAAAAGGTGCTGGTATAAGAGGGGATCACCACCCTTTGCCGGGTCAAACACGCCCACCCCAAAGAATCTTTCCAGAATGATCAGCAGAAAGGTAATCCCAATGACAGGTGTGGCAAGAATCTGAACCCAGGCCGTCGCATAGATGCTCCAGACAAAAAGTGGCAAACGAAACCAACTCATTCCGGGAGCTCGAAGCCGGTGAATGGTGGTCACGAAATTGATCCCGGTCAGGATAGAGGAAAAACCTAAAACAAAGACTGCAAAAACAGCAAGGGGGACATTGACCGTCGTCCGAAGGCTATAAGGTGCATAGAAGGTCCAGCCCGTATCAATGGGACCCCCACCGGTGAAAAGGGATACAAAAACTAAGATCGCTCCGGAGATATAAAGCCACCAGGAGAGGAGATTTATCCTCGGAAAGGCCATATCCCTTGCACCGATCTGAATCGGTAAGAAGAAATTACCAAAGATGGTTGGAATCGCGGGGATGACCACCAGGAAGATCTGGATGACTCCATGCAATGTAAAAAAGGCGTTATATGTCTGCGGCCCCATGAGATTGAACCCTGGGGCAATCAGTTTGAGCCGCATCAGAAATCCGAGAGTGACAGCCGTAAAGAAGAACGGAAGGATTGAGAAGAGATAAAGAAGGCCGATCCTCTTGTGATCTATTGAAAGAATCCAGGCCAGGATCCCATGATATCGCCCTTTGTGTTCGTAAAAACTGGCGCTTGGATGGATTCCTTCCAATACCCCTTTTGGTCTCATCCCCATCACTCCTCTTCAGTCTGTCGTCTCTTACCCTTGAAAACAAGAAACGCAATAAATGATAAAGCAAAAAGCAGGGTGACTATTCCCGTCACTTTCAATGTGTTGAACACATATTTTCGTCCCTTGGGATCATAACTGAAGCAAAATCGTAGCACTTTACTGACGGTTGGACCGACCCTTCCTTCAGATGCCTCCAACAGCGCCATTTTCAAGTCAAAAGGGAGAAAATCCGTGCCATATATATACCGGGTGATCTTTCCATCCGGAGAGAGTAGGATTAAGGATACCGGATGGAGGAAGTCTTCCCTTTCTCTTCTGAAATGAAATCCAATAGCATCGGTCAACTTCCTGATATTTTCTTTATCGCCGGTCAAAAATCTCCAGGCATCTTCAGGGAAAGGCCTTTCGATCATTTTGAGATAGATCTTTTTCCTCTGAAGTGCGAGGTCGGGCTTCTCCATTTCATCAAAACTCACGGCCAGCACCGTATACTCTTTGCCCGGCTCTGAACCCAGTTTTTTCAAAACCCCTGCCAAATTAAACAATAAAAAACTGCAGACATCAGGGCAGTGATAATAAACAAGGGCAAGAATGGTAGGTGAGTGGATAAGTTGCCTTAAACTAATCTTATTGCCGTTTTCATCATTGAACAATAAATCAAGGGGAACAGTCTGACCCAATTTTTCATCGATCCCGATACTAGACTGATCTTTGGGTTGTTCAACATGGGCATGAATGCTGTTTTGAAAACAGGCGACGAAGACAAAAAAAACCAAAATCTTTATGATGGGCTGCAAATCGTTACGCCCCGTTCGTTCCAGCACCGCTTTGCCTTCCCCTGTCCAATCCCCCTGCTCCCTCTCCCCGAAATTTATTATATATCACTTTTTGATGAGTTGGGGCAGAAAAAGCGATCGAAAGAGCAAACCGGGGGATTGGGGCAGAGGAAATGATTATTGAAGATTAAAATCGTCAAAAAGCCAACTTTTCGATGGATCGATATTTGCCTTCATGGCCAACACATAGTCCGGTCGGATGTCGTCTTTCCAGCGGGGATAACCTCCTTGCCAGATATACTTAACTAACTCCTGGAAGGAAGTCCTGTTGAACGCATATTCGCCGATGTTAATTTGATCCCTCTCTTTATTAATCCTAAAATAGATCTCCATTCCCTTTGCATATTTTTGAATCAGGCTCTCGATCAAAGATCTGTTCTTAAAACCCTCCGGGTTTTGCTTGAATCCATCCCTGTTTTGAGGGAAAGGGAAAAGCTTATACACTTCTCCGATAAAACCTCTGTGATCGATTCCATAAATCGCACCCATCAGGTTTCCGATATCCTTCCCCCTTTCAATCAGATAGATGTCCCAAGATGTTTCATAATTTTCCTGTTGATCTTTTTCAGCTACTTCCGAAATGGAGCGGCAAAAATCCTGGGCAAAAAAGAAGTATTGGTTGAGGAGGAGGATATCGGTCTCAATATTGAAGAAACCGAAGGCTATTTTCCCGTGGCTGAGGGATTCAAATTCGAGAGGCATTATCCAATTTTAACATCATTTTTGTCCAAAATAGAATTTTCACCGCAGAGACGCCGAGGACGCAGAGAAGTGATTTTTTTATTTGGCGGTGAGAGGTCGCCAAATAAAAAGCTCTCTTTTGTGTCAGAACAAGCATTTTTTGCAGTCCCATAGCCATGGAACGCAACCTGGAATCTATTCCCAAAGGGTGGGAGTTTATGATCCAATCGCTGTCTCCCGATTGGATCATAAGGACATCCCCTCAGCGTTCTCTGCGCGGTGAACCTGGATTTGAAAGAAGCGCATAGAAATCCAAATAGCCAACGATATCAACCCAACTGTGCACAAACCCTATCTAATTTGGACAGCAATGTTTTAACATAGCATCATCTGACTTCATAGAAGAAAGTCCATTCAGACGTAATGCCTCAGAAGGTGTGAAAAAATTAGGGGTAGTGGACCGGCCAGGGGGATATCTCCAAAACTGTAGAATGCGGACTTTGAAATGTATGGGGCATGAGTCAGTTTAAGCTATCAACCTTACATGGTTTTCGATCCTTATGATTAAGCCCGAAAAAGGTAGCCGCTCTACAGTTTTTCCGACATCCCCCTGTCCGCTCTGTGAATCTTTGCATTTTTTCACAGCTTCTCAGTTACGGTCGGAGATCCTATGCCAGGATCGAGGTGGTCTCTCCGGAGAAAACTTGAAGCGGCACATTTGAGCGGTGACTCAAGGGGTAGATACCTTTGAAATGGTCCCTTTAGCACCACCGGCCGGTTGCCCTCTCTCTAACGATCCGCTTTTCAAGGTTTCGGAGGGGAGACCGCCCCGATCCAATCGCACCCGAGACGGAGGGGTTACATTCCAAATTCCGATTTAGAAATTGTCATTGCGAGGGAACCGAAGCAATCTCGCCTTTTTCAATGAGATTGCCACGCACCTTTTAGGTGCTCGCAATGACCGGATGGGAAAAGGGGGTTGGTTTCTAAATCGGGATTTGGGTCCATTCCGACTCGTGAAGGATGAGATGTGCCAGATGAGGAGAAAAGATGATCCACAGGGGGAAAACATTTTTTAACAACCCGTCGATTCACAATGGAGCCCCACGGGCAAGCCCGTGGTCCCCAAAAGCCATACCCACCTACGCCAAGGCTTCGGTGGGTCATCCGCCGGTGAGCGAAATCCGCCGAAGCATGGCAGATCCGTCGCTGAAAGGGCTCCTATCCGGAGTTACGCATTCCTCCACGGCCAAGGCCGTGGTCTCCTGCGTAGGCGGATGAAAAGTCAGACCTTGAAAACTACATAGCAAATCGACCTCAAAATACTATATGGATTCTCATAAAATACATAGTTTTACTAATTTTTTTTCTCCACCAGTTTATGTATATTAATAAGAAATTTAGTTCCAGTGGGCTGAGCACTTTATGGGGGACAACCCTTTCATCCACCTGGGACTCAATCCGAAATGTCTCTTTTTCATATCATTCCTTTGGAACCGTGCAGAGGGAGGATTGGCCATGATGGGAGAGAGATTTATAAAAAGTTTGATTCTCAATCGACGCCAATTTTTAAGCCTTTCGGGTATTGGAATTATGTCGTTTCTATCCGGTCAACCCCAAATCTCTTTCACCCAGACAAGAAAGGAGGAAAAGATGGTTTATACTGCGAAGGATTATAGTCGACTTTTAGGCACGGAGGGATTGAGTGAAACCCTCCTTAAAAACCACTTCACCCTTTACCAGGGGTATGTCACCAATACCAATAAACTGATTGAAATCCTCGGGCAGATGGCCAGGGAGGGAAAGGGCGGCACCCCTGAATTTGCTGAACTAAAGAGGAGATTCGGATGGGAGTTCAACGGGATGAGGCTTCATGAGTATTACTTCGAAAATCTGGGTGGCAAAGGAGGTCCAGATAAGACGGGTAAGTTGTTCAAGAAGATCTCCGAAGATTTCGGAAGTTATGAAGTTTGGGAAAAGGAATTTAAGGCCATCGGAATGATGCGAGGGATTGGATGGGTCATCCTATATCAGGATTCCCTCACCGGAGGGCTCATCAACTTCTGGATCAATGAACATGATGTGGGACACCCGGCAGGTTGCACACCCATCTTGATATTGGATGTCTTCGAACACGCCTTTATGCTCGATTATGGGTTGAAGAGGGCCGATTACATTGAAACCTTTTTCAAGAATATCGATTGGAGGATGGTAGAAGGAAGACTGGGATAAATTCTTTGATGAGGAGGTGAAGGATATGGTAGTTTCATTGAAACCCGTGACAAAAGTGAGTGAGAAGTTGAAGGGGATGTTGAACGATGCGATTGCCAGAGAGATTCAGGTGAGCATCCAATATATGTGGCAACATGTGCAGGTGATTGGAGTCAAGGGGATCGCCGTGCAGGATCAATTCAAGCAGACGGCTATCACAGAGATGAAGCATGCAGAAAAGATTGCCGAGAGGCTTTGGTATCTTGAGGGAACTCCGACCACCAAACCTGCGGCCATTAAAGTTGGAGAAAGCCTGAAGGAGTTTCTGGAATTAGACACAAAGGCAGAGGAGGAAGCCATCTTGATGTATAAGCAGATCATTGAACTGGCTCAGAAGGAAGGGGATGCCATCAATCTTTATGAGCAGATGGCAAATATGACCCGAAACAAAAATATCAGAAAATTACTCTTGGACGTGGCAAGAGAAGAAAAAACACACGTGGGAGAATTCCAGGCTCTCTTGTTGATAGAAGATAAAGAACAAGGAAAAGAACTGGAAGAAGGAAAAGAGGAAGTTGAAGAGTTGATGAAATAAAGCTCCCCACCTACAGGGTGGGGCATTCTACAGCATTTTCGTAAATTTTTGGCCCTGAAGCAAGCTGCTCTAAAAAAACATTACCTCTTATCGAGAGATAAAGGATATACTGAATACAAGAGTATGCTTCCTTTGGCAAAAAGATGAGTTGGCCGGAGACAGCAAGAGCTTATCAATATACAGTCCTTTTCCCTGAAAAATACAGGGTTTAACGTATTTATTTTCCTTACCCTTCTTAGTAGTCTAAGAAGATCAAAGATGGAGGTAGAGTGTATGAAAAGAAGAAAGGATTGGCTTTGGAAGTGTTGTCTTTCATTATCCATAATGATTCTGGTGATGATGGCCCCCGCATGGAGTGATGCCTCCCGCCTTGTGAGCGAAAAGAATTGGAGCAAAGGCTTTGTGGAGGTGGCAAAGAAAGTTCAACCCTCTGTGGTCTCCATCCGCTCTGAACGCACCGTCACGGGTTCGCCCGGACAAGGCCTCGGAGAAGACTTTTTCAAAGGCACCCCCTTTGAAGATTTTTTCAAACAGCATGGTGGTCCACCGGCGAAGAGAAAGCAGATGGGAGAAGGGTCGGGCGTAATTGTTGATGGGAAAGGCTATATCCTCACAAACTATCATGTTGTTACCGGGGCCGATAAGATTACCATCCGTCTATTTGATGGAAACGAGTTGAAAGGAACGGTCCAGGGGACTGACCCCAAGACAGACCTTGCGGTGGTTCACGTTGAGGCCAAGGAGCTTCCTGTCGCCACTCTTGGGGATTCGGATAAACTTCAAGTGGGAGAGTGGGCGATTGCCATCGGCTCTCCTTTTGGTCTCGAAGAGACAGTGACTGTCGGCGTGATCAGTGCAAAGGGGCGCACGGGTCTGGGGACGGGTACCTACGAAGACTTCATCCAAACAGACGCTTCCATCAATCCCGGGAACAGCGGCGGTCCCCTGGTGAATATCGATGGGGAAGTCATTGGGATCAATGCCATGATCATTCAGCCTGGCCAAGGAATCGGCTTTGCAATCCCCATTAATCTCGCCAAGACGATCATGATGGAACTGATCAATCAGGGAAAGGTTGTCCGTCCATGGGTGGGGATTGGTCTCCAGGATCTAAACCCTGAACTGATGAAATCTTTCAAAGTTGAGGAGAAAGAAGGAACGCTAATCAGTCAGGTATTTGAAGGAAGCCCTGCAGAAAAGGCAGGCCTGAAAGTAGGGGACATTGTCGTTGAAATCGATGGGAAGAAGACTAAGAACAGCCAGGAAGTGGTTCGTGAGGTTTTGAAGAAAAAGGTGGGGCAGAAGATTGAGCTCGATCTCATCCGAGAAGGGAAGCGAATTAAGGTTGAAGTGACCACGACGGAGATGCCTCCAGAGGCAGGCGAACGGAAAGCCCCATCCGTGAAGAAAGAATGGTTTGGCCTCCAAGTGACTACCGTTACTCCGGATATCGCCAAGGAGCTGGGGCTTCCAAAAGCCGAGGGTGTAGTCATTGGGAATGTTGAAGCTGGATCTGCCGGCCAGGATGCAGGGCTCAGGAGAGGAGATGTGATCTCAGAAGTGAATCGTCAGAAGATCAAGGACGAAAATGACTACCGGAACGCCATGGAGAAAACAAGGTCGGGCAAAGCGGTACTTCTTCTGGTTACTCGGGGAGGCACCACGTTTTTCGTCACACTGATCGAAGAGAAATAATTCCCTCTTTCCCTCTCTTGAGGGAGATGGGCGCAGGTGAGGGGGCAAGAAAGGAGTCTAAAATTGAATTTTTCATTGAAATCAGCCGGGAGAGTAGCTCTTCTTTTGCTACTCTCCTTCATTCTTTTTGTTCGAATTTCAGAAGCGGGATTGAAGGAAAACGTCTTTGAAACCGTCCTGTCTAATGGCCTGAAGGTGATCCTTCTTGAAAATCACAAAGCACCTTTAATCACCTTTCAGGTCTGGTATCGCGTGGGATCCCGGAATGAGGAATGGGGAAAGACAGGCCTCTCCCATATGCTGGAACATATGATGTTTAAAGGGACAAAAAAGATCGGCCCAGAGGAGTTCTCCCGGATCATCCAGGAGAATGGTGGAAATGACAATGCCTTCACTTCCCGTGACTATACGGCTTACTTTGAAAATATCAGCACAGAGCGAGTCCAGGTTCCAATCGATCTCGAATCGGATCGTATGCAGAACCTCATTCTCCGGCAAGAGGATTTCCGAACGGAACGGATGGTGGTGATGGAGGAAAGGAGACTTCGCACAGAGGACAACCCGCAGGCCTATCTCCAAGAACAAGTGGAGGCCACTGCATTTCAGATTCAACCTTATCACTGGCCCATTATCGGCTGGATGGGAGATATCGCCCGTTTCACACTTGAGGATCTGAAGTCTTACTACCGGACCTACTACAACCCGGTCAATGCCTTTCTCGTCGTCGTGGGGGACTTCAAGAAAGACGAACTGATTCCCAGGATCGAGAAGGCCTTTGGCTCATACGCGAAAGGAATGGCCCCTCATCAAGACAGAGACAGAGATCCACCTCAGGCAGGGGAGCGAAGAATCTTCTTAAAGAAGGAGGCACAGCTTCCATTTCTTGTAATGGGATATCACGTCCCAAACCTCCGCGAACCGGATAGCTATGTGCTGGAAGTAATCGCCACGATTCTCTCCGGAGGGAAAAGCTCCAGGCTCTATAAGAGCCTTGTTCGGGAGAAGCGGCTCGTGCTCAGTGCCGACGCAGACCACTCCCTTCTCTCCCGGGACCCGAGCCTCTTCTACCTATCTGCAGATCTTCTCCCAGGCAAAGAGGTTACTGAAGTAGAAAAGGCGTTAGATCAAGAAGTGGAACGACTTCAACGGGAGCCAGTGGGGGATCACGAACTGGAAAAGGCAAAAAATCAAATGGAAGCCTCCTTCGTTTTTGGACAAGACTCGATCTTCTACCAGGCGATGCTCTTGGCCCAGCATGAGATCGCCGTCGGTTGGAGGGCGATTGATGATTACATTCCCTCTATCCGGAAAGTATCACCGGAAGATGTCCAACGGGTTGCCAAACGTTACCTCATCCCGGACAACCGGACCGTGGGGATCCTTATCCCCTTGCCACCGAAAGAAGGAAAGCCTGTACCGGCTGGGCCTTCCATGAAAGAAAAGATTGTGAGATAGGTAAATTTTAGATTTCGGATTTCGGATTTTAGATTCTTACATTTATTACTGTGAGAATTTGTCTCTAACACTTATGGTCCCCCTCACCCCGCCCTCTCCCCTCAGGGGAGAGGGGAAGGGTGAGGGGAAAATTTCAAATATGTTTGGTTAGATTTAAGATTGAAGGAGGGTAGCAAATTATGAGTTTACTTTTCAGAATTTTTATTCCGCATTCCGCAATCCGCAATCCGAAATTAACATACCTTATCATTCTCATATTGTTGCTGTTCTGCCTCTGTCTGCAGTCGAATGCAGTTTCAGCCATGCCTCCGGTTCAGAGGACCGTCCTTCCCAACGGACTCATTCTTCTTGTGAGCGAGGAGAACTCCCTTCCCTTTGTCACATTCCAACTTCTCATTGACTCGGGGTCCTGGAAAGATCCTTCCGGAGAGGAGGGATTGGCACACCTCACAGCCAGAGGGCTTCTTCTGGGAACATCCAAGCGGGGTGTCACTGCCATCCATGAGGAATTGGATTTCATGGGTGCCTCTCTTAATGCAACGTCCGGCAGAGACTACGCCACTCTGAGCCTCCGGGTTTTAAAGAAGGATCTGGACAAAGGACTCGATCTTTTCATGGAAGTGCTGACCCAACCTATATTTCCTGCAGATGAGATCCGAAGAGAAGTGGAGAAGACACTGGCTGCCATTCAATCCGCTGAAGAGCAGCCCGAGGAGGTTGCTGAAAAGGAGTTCCAAAAAACCCTCTTCCTCACAAGCCCTTATGGCCATCCGATGGAAGGGACAAAGGAATCACTCCCCCGGCTCACAAAAGAGGCGATCGTTCGTTTCTATCAGGCCTATTATCATCCAAACAACTCTATTCTCACCGTAGTGGGGGATATCCCTGCGAATGAGGTGCGGACGAAGCTTCTGCCCCGTCTTGCCAAATGGCCGAAGGGTCAGGTTCAGAAGGTGCCTTTCATTGTCACATTTGCAAAAGAGAAGAAGACAGTGAAGATCGATCGGACGATCACACAGGCCCATATCATCATTGGACACGCCGGAGTAAGTCGGGAGAACCCGGATTACTATGCCCTCACCGTGATGAACTATATTCTGGGAGGCGGAGGTTTTGCCTCCCGGTTGGTAGAGGAGATCCGAAACAAGAGGGGTCTTGCCTATTCTGTGACAAGCTTCTTTGATCCGGGCAAGTACCCGGGCTCTTTCCAGATCGCTCTCCAGACCAAAAATTCTTCTGCTCGTGAAGCCATCTCTCTCGCACTTCAGCAGATGGAGCGGATTCGAAAAGACCAGGTTTCTGAGAAAGAACTGGAGGGGGCGAAGAAGTATCTCATGGGAAGTTTCCCTTTGCGGCTCGATACTCAGGGAAAGCTCGCCAATTTTCTCACCCAGATGGAGTATTATGGTCTGGGCCTGGACTATCCTGAGAAATACCCATCCCTCATCCGCTCCGTTACCAGGGAGGAGGTGAACCGGGTAGCAAAAATTTATATTCAACCCGAAAACTATATCCTCGTTATCGTCGCCAATCTGGCGGAGGCAGGGATGGAATAACCTTCAGAAACCATCGTTCTCGCAATCCATCTACCCCCCCAAAGTTCACATTGACACATTTTTCTACAATCGTTAAGATGGAAATTGGTAATTCTCCCTCCCCTCCTTCGGGAAAGGGAATTTATATGTCTCCTTCCTTTATTAAAGGGAGGTCGGGAGGGATTTTAGAAAGTTAATCTAACCCAATGACTGCAAAAAAAGAGTATTGGCAGATCAACACAGAGCGTATTGCCGATGAGATCCGTGCCGCCGCCCAAGATGCACGCACCGAAGAAGATCTCAAGATGCGTGTTGAACCAATCCTAAGAAAATCTTTCAAGGACATTGGTATAGACATCGATATTGTTGCTTATGAGAAAGCAACCGCCCTCAGAGCAAAGATGGACGCAGTCTATGGGTATTTGATCATTGAATATAAAGCGCCAGGTAAATTGGCAACTGCCACGGGCCAAAGAGAAACCAAGAAACAAGTTCAGCGATACCTTGAAGAAGAAGCTATCAAACACCGACCCCAAGAGGAGGCATTCCTCGAAAAGGCCATTGGAGTATCCATTGATGGACAAATGATTATGTTTGCACGGTATACCAAGATGGCCAAGGTAGTTTCAACACCTGTTCCTATAGCACCTGATCAACGAGAGTTATTTCCTGAAAAGTCCGCTAAAACTGGATTCCATTTCTTAGGGCCATATCCGATAACAAAGGATAGCCTAACAAACTTCCTCATTTTTGTTCGAGCCACTGCCAGAAGGCCCCTAACCGCAAAAGATCTCAGCGATGTCTTTGGCCCGGAGCATGATGTTGCAAGACAGGCTGTATCGGAAATCTATTCTGCGGTAATGAGAGCTCAGAGGCTCAGTGCACCCTCGAGGGTGAAGGCTTTTTTTACCGAGTGGGACAGAATCTTTGGCGTTGTATATGGCCAGGAGCTTGGAAAGGCGGAGAAGACTGCAGAAGAGACAGCATATCTTTATCAGATGCCTGGCGGTGTGAGACTTAAACAACTCCTCTTTGCTATACATACCTATTACGCTTTCCTCATGAAAATTATTGCTATTGAACTTCTCTCTATGCAGAGGGAGAGTACAATTACATCTTTTGTAAGAGACCTCGGCGCGTTAGATGATGATGCCCTTAAAGAGAGATTGGAGCGGCTTGAATCCGGGGCCGATTTCATTGATCAAGGAATTGAGAATTTCTTGGAGGCTGATTTCTTCCGTTGGTATCTTGACGGATGGAATCGATCTCTTGCCAATGCCTTCCGCACTATCGTCCGCGGTCTTTCAGCCTTTGAACCCGCTACACCTGTTTTGGAGCCAGAGTGGACACGTGATCTACTGAAGAAACTTTATGAAATGATTGTCCCTAAAAAACTCAGGCACGACCTTGGGGAGTTCTATACTCCTGATTGGCTCGCTGGCCACCTAATTGACCGGAGCGGCTACCCTGGAGACCCAGATATTCGATTCTTAGATACAGGCTGCGGATCTGGTACATTTCTGGTAGAAGCCATTCATCGCGTGGTCCAGAAGATTAGGTCCAGAAAAAAGATTGACTGGGAAAAGGTGGGCCGTCAAATTTTGAACAACATCGTTGGATTTGATCTCAATCCCCTGGCAGTACTTGCCGCCAGAACGAACTATTTGATTGCCTTTGCCCCGTTTATTCCTTTTGTTAGACCGATTTCCATTCCTGTCTATCTTTGCGATTCTGTTTTAGCACCCACTCGTGCCAGCAAAGAAGGCGAGCTCGATTTCGGGGGCGTGGTTTTCTCGACAACCAAAGGAGATTTTCTCTTTCCATCCAACATGCAGGATAAAGAGAAGATTGACAAGTTCACCTCTTTGATCGAAATTGGTTTGAAGGGGAAACAGAACCCTGAAGATTTTTTAGCTCTTTTAATGAAAAGACTGCCCCTTTCGGAGAGGGACGGAAGGCTTCTTTTGAGGGTTTACAGTCGCATCAGGGAATTGGAAGAACAAGGTGAGAATGGAATCTGGGCTCGCTACATCAAGAATGCTTTTGCGCCTGTGTACCTGGGCGTTTTTGACTATGTGGTTGGCAATCCTCCATGGATACGATGGGGATACTTGTCAGATGACTACCGGAAAAGAACTCTCGATTTGTGGCAAAGATATGGACTCTTCTCTTTAAAAGGCCATGAAGCAAGACTGGGAGCAGGGGAGAAAGATTTCTCGATGTTGTTTACCTACGCCTCATGCGACAATTACTTAAAGGAAGGTGGAACACTTGCTTTTCTTATTACGCATGAGGTTTTTAAATCAAAGGGGGCAGGCGAAGGATTTAGACAGTTTGAAATTAAGGATAAAAAAGTGCCTCTTCGGGTCAAACTCATGGAGGACCTGGTGGATCTTAAGCCTTTTCAAGCAGCGAATAAGACTTCTCTGTTCGTTCTGGAGAAAGGGCAACCTACATCTTATCCAATCCCTGTTGTCCTTTGGAAGAGACGTCCGGGTATCGGGACCATCTCACCGGATTGGCCATTGTCCGAAGTAATGGCGAACACAGAACGAGTTGAAGTGAAGGCTATCCCTGTTGATCCATCCAGAACTAACTCTTCATGGCAAACAGCCACCCTTTCCTCTTTAAAATATTTGGAAAAGATGAAAGGGGAATATCTTTATAAGGCTTATCGAGGGGCGAGTACAGAACCCTATGGTGTTTTCTGGCTCCGCATAAAGGAAGTACGGCCTGATGGCCTTCTTGTTGTTGAAAACATGATTGAGCGGGGGAAAAGAGAGATTCCTTCGACTTCTGCTGCTATTGAAAAGGATCTGGTCTACCCTGCAGTCAGTGGAGGAGATATCGTCAAGTTTGGGATAAAATCAAACTTCTATGTTTTAGTCGCTCAGGATCCAATAGAAAGAAAGGGCTATGAAGAACAATGGATGAGTTCTCACCTTCCACTTACCTATGCCTATCTCACCCATTTTAAGGAAATTCTGATAAAAAGGGCAGCCTATCAAAAATATTTTCACAAGGAAATTAAGAAGGACAATAAAGTAATCAAGCGAGAACCTATCGCGCCATTTTATTCAATGTACAATATCAGTAAAGATTCATTTGCAAAATATCGTGTTGTCTGGAAACGGATGGCATCTAAAATGGCTGCCGTTGTCCTCTCAAGACTACGCACCCAATTTGGATTGAAAACAGTGATTTCTACAGATACAACCTCTTTTTTCTCTGTCGAGGATGAAAAAGAGGCCCATTATCTATGCGGTATTCTGAACTCAGATGTTGTTGATGAATATATTCGAAGCTTTTCTTCTGCAGGAAGAGGGTTTGGAGCTCCATCTGTAATGAACAATCTTGCTATTCCTAAATTTACTGATCATAATAAAATTCATATAAGGATCTCGGAACTATCGCAAAAGGCTCATGCTTTGGTTGCTCAAGGAAAAGAGATCGAAAAATTGCAGGAAGACTTAAATGATGCAGTAGAAACGCTATGGAATATCAAGTTCTGACTCCTTCAGATCAAGATTACCCTAAACGCTTACTTGACCGGCTGGGAGAATCTTCCCCAGAGAAAATCTTTTACTGGGGGCCATTGGATTTTCTAAAGCGGTTCACGATGGCGGTGATCTCTGCGGATTCCATCAGCGGTCTGGCTTTGATGGCCACGAATCAGTTGTTATTTACCATTCGAGAATATGATCTCAATATCATTGGCGGATGGCATTCAGTCATGGAAACAGAGATCTTCCGCCTCGGCCTGTTCAGGAAAAATTTCACGGTGACTTTGTTCACTGCAAGAGGTCTGGAATGCGAAACCTTTGAATCATTTCTTGAGACAAGATTCTATCCGCCCCTTCATGAATTTCCGGAAAGGGAGGAATATTTTCGGCGTGCAAGAGAAGGAAACCTTCTAATGCTTTCCGTTTCTCCTCCCGAAGAGAAAAGAATGAAACGACCCAATATTATAAATAGAAACTGGCTGGCCTGTGTACTTTCCGATGTTGTCTTTGCCCCCTTTGCAGATAAAGGAACCAAAACCCTTGCGTTGGCCAAGCGAGTTCTTGCCGCTAAAATCCCTATTTTTACAACCGACCATGAGGATAATGACAACCTCCATCAATTAGGAATTCCTCGTTTTTCACGAAAGTCGGTTGGTGATTTCCTTGAGAGTTTGGGAGCAAATCGGGCAAGCACCATCAAAGAAGGCCGTAATCAGATAGTATTGCCTGAACCAGCCATTGAACCAGAGAATAAACCCTTAAAGTTTGTTCAGAGAAAATTGAATTTCTGAATCAAATCGGATTTCCTCCACTATCGCACCCTCACCCTAACCCTCTCCCGTCAAGGGAGAGGGGGAAATAGCGGAAGACATACTTCTTGATAGATAGAAAAAACTGGGATAAGATAAAATAGATTGAAAATAAGGAGGAAGGGTAATGAACGAAAAAGACCGTCTCAATGCTTTGGAGGTGGCCCTCAATAACGAGATGAGAGAGCGGGAATTCTACCTCAAAAACGCCAAGAGAACGCAAAACCCTCTCGGCAAAAAAATGTTCCAGCAGATAGGAGATGATGAACTGGAACATTACGAACGGTTGAAACAACTCCATGAGAAGTGGAACAAGCAGGAAAAATGGCCTGAGACCGTTCCTCTCAAAGTGAAAGATACGATCGTGAGGGATATCCTACTTGAATTCGTACAAAAGGCCGCTGACACGACTAAAGGAGATTCGGATGACCTGGAGGCTGTCCGGACAGCTCTCGATTTCGAGTCAAAGGGAGCCAAGTTCTATGCCGAGCTGCGAGATAGCGTTTCCAATCCTAAAGAGAAGCAATTCTTTGATCTCCTGTCAAAGATGGAGAATGAGCACTATCTATCCCTCAAGGATACGGAAGAATACTTCATTGATCCTGCCTCTTGGTATCGAAGAACAGAACACCATACCCTGGATGGGGCTTAGGCCCTGAACAATAATGAAAATGGTTTTTTCGAATCGATTAGGAGGGCAAGAATCGGGATAAGATCCAACTCACGATGCTGATCAAGATCGAGCCAAATACTGCTCCCCAAAAACCATTGACGTGAAATCCCTTCACCAAAGCTGCCACCAGCCAGAGCATTAAGCCATTGATGACCAAAAGAAAGAGCCCAAGGGTCAGCACGGTGAGAGGAAGGGTAAGAAAGACAAGAATGGGCCGGATGATGACATTGACGATCCCCAAGAGAAAGGCAGCTACCAGAGCTGCCATCAAGCCATCTACCCAGATCATCTTTGGAAAAAGATAAGAGATGATCAGAATGGCCACCATATGGATTAATAAACGAGCAATAAAGAACATGATTCTCTCGATGATTATCTTTAGCTTGACCTTACTATAAAATCAATCATCGTGTCAGGTCAATATTTTTCCCCATTCCTTACAACTGGGCTCTACTTCACATGCCATGCGGAGACGGTCTGGAATCCGCTCACATGGAGACAATGGGAGATTTCAACAAAGATAAGGGCTGTGGTTGGAGATTTTACAAATGGGGTCAACTTCGGGTGCTTCTTAACGAATATCTCAGCCAACTCTGACCTCTCTTTCCCTCGCAGAATGGGCCGCGCCGTCCCAATAATGGTAACAGCTTCGGTCTCCAGATAGTCACTGCCAGTCTTTGTCCGTGTGTCAATGAGAATGGCGACCTGTTTCTTCTTCAGGATATTTCTGTATTTCGTTGTATCCTTCGGCGTGGTAAAGATCACGCCTTTCATATTAGGAGTCAGCGTATAAGCGATGAGAGAGGTAAAGGGCTGCTCATCCGAAACGGTTGCAAGGACCCCCTGCCGCTGAGTCCTATTGAGAACTCTTAATCGGTCAGGAATAAATACTTTGCCTTGACTTACTTTGGCCGGTATCTCTTTCGCAGATTTCTTCATAGGTGTCTCCAGGTGGCTCTACATAGAAACATTCTCATACCCTCTTTGAAACGATTATACTTCATGAAGCCAAATTTACCACAACTTATGAAATATCTCCAGGTCGTCCAGAAATCGATCAATTTTGTTTCATCACTATAATACTGTTTCGAGCAAATTTTCAATCAGGCTCTTGGATCTTTCTTTTTGACGTCCCCCCAATAATTTTTATTTTGGATTTTTCCATTGACAAACTAAATATTATTTGTTAACTTATTTTTTCAACTTGGTTGACAATCTTCCGGATTGCGGATTTCAGAATGCAGATTGCGTAATTTTTGAATTAGGATTTCATCTTTGACTCTGAGAATTTTCTTTTAGCATCTTAGAAAGAACCCCCAAAAACTCCCCTCCCCTGGCGGGAGGGGATGGAGGGGAGGGGGAAAGAAGAGATCATATTCACCCTCACCCCAACCCTCTCCCCTCAATGGCATAAGCGCTAACTTATGAACAAGGGGCAGATTTATGTGAAGATCCCAATAGGGATATTCGAAAATAGACCGGCGATTTATCGCCGGTATCACGAATCATAAGTGAAGTCCCATAGGGACGAATGAAATAGGGATCAGGAATGACGAATTCTTACATCAGCCTATATATCCACATCGTTTTCAATCGTCCCGATGGGACTTTTGTTTTATCTTATTTGCACCCGGCGATGAATCGCCGGGCTATTGTCACCGATGCCCTCTCACGGGGCATCAGAATCGGTTTAAGTTAGCGCTTATGCCCCTCAATGGAGAGGGGAAATATTTTGGGAAAGGAATATTATGTCCATTGAGAAATTGCGACTTATGGTTTTTGCGTCTCTGATGGCCGCTCTGACGGCTGTCGGGGCTTACATTCATGTTCCCATCGGGCCTGTGCCGATCGTCCTCTCCACTCTCTTCGTCCTTCTTGCGGGCCTACTTCTGGGAAGTCGATGGGGGCCGGCGAGCATGGCGCTTTACCTCCTGGTGGGGGCCATCGGCATACCCGTTTTTGCAGGAGGTAGGGGTGGATTGGCCCATTTTTTCGGTCCCACAGGAGGTTACCTTTTTGGTTACATCCTTTCTGCCTGGATAACTGGCCTCATTTCCGAACACTCTCGTGGTCTTCTGATCCTTGAGATTTTTGCCGTCGCGGTCGGATCGCTTACGATCTACAGCCTTGGAATCCCTTGGCTTAAAGTGGTCACCCAAATGTCTTGGCCTAAGACGCTGATCGTGGGCATGGTTCCTTTCCTCATCGGCGATGCGGTCAAGGCATCGGTTGCTCTCGTTCTGGCTCGGGCCATCCGGCCCATTCTGCACCGTCAACTGCACTCCGTTTCCACCCTCTCCCCCACCCTCTCCCGTCGAAGGGAGAGGGGGAAAGAAGTATGATCGAAATCAGAAACCTTCATCATGATTATCCTGACGGAACTCGGGCCTTGAAAGGGATCGACCTTACAATCCCGGAAGGTGAATTTCTCCTCGTCTGTGGTCCCAATGGGAGCGGCAAAACCACTCTCATCCGGCTCATCAGCGGGATCTTGAAACCCACTGCTGGGGCTGTCCATGTCAATGGTCTGGATCCAGTACACGATTCGCGGAAAGTCCGCCGTCTGGTGGGCATGGTCTTTCAGGACCCCGATAGCCAAATCGTTGGAGAGACGGTGAGAGAAGACGTTGCTTTTGGTCCTGAAAACCTAGGACTTTCCGCAGAGGAAATCAACGAACGGGTTGATTGGGCACTCCAGGTGATGGGCCTTAAAGATCTTTCAGAAAAGCCCTGCTACTTGCTTTCAGGAGGGGAGAAAAGGCGCCTTTCCATTGCCGGAGTACTTGCCATGAGGCCCCAGGTGATTCTTTTTGATGAACCTTTTTCCTTCTTAGATTATCCTGGGATTCAAGAAGTCCTGAAACATATGATACGTTTACATCGCGAAGGGCACACCCTCTTGGTGACCACCCACGATGTGGAAAAGGTGATTGCTCATGTGGATCGCATCGCCGTCATCCACGACGGGAAACTGAAGGTCGAAGGCCCACCCGAAGAGCTCGTTATGAAACTCTCACACTTTGGGATCCGGCCCCCGTGTTATGCGATTTTTGGAAAGGAAAGGCTTTCATGGCTCAACGAATAGCCCTTCACTACTTCCCCGGAAATTCTCCTCTACACCGGTGGGATGCCCGATGCAAATTTTTCGGACTCCTCACGATCACCGCAACCCTTCTCCAATCGAAAATCCCGTGGCTCATCGTCGACTCTGGGATTCTATTTGGGGTTCTCATTCTGTCGCAATTGCCTTTGAGACAGTTCCTCCGCGATGTTCGAACCTGGGCGATCTTCCTTTTAATCCTCTTTCTTTTTCAAGCCTTCTTCGCTCCAGGCCCCCGTCTCTCTGCTTTTCCATGGCTTCCCGTAAGCATCGACGGGCTCCGTCTGGGGAGTTTGACCTGCTGGCGTATTGGGCTCATTCTCGGTTATGCAATCCTCTTTACTGCTGTCACCCGGCCTCGGGAACTTCGGGATACGCTCATCTGGCTTCTAAAACCTATCCCTTTTCTTCCTGAACGTCGGATTGGGCTCATGGTCTCCCTTACCCTCCGCTTCTTTTCACTCATTCTGGATCAGGCGGAGGAGGTCCGTCTGGCCCACAAGGCCCGACTGGGTGATGAAAACAAAAATCCTTTTCGCAAAGCAAAATTTCTTGCCCTTCCTCTTCTTCGGCGTTCTTTTTCCCGGGCGGAGGACGTTACCATTGCCCTCGCCACAAGAGGCTTTCGTGATGATCTACCCCTTCACCTTCCTAAGATGCTCTTTTCCCATTTGATTCCTCTTCTGGCTTTTATAGGGTTTCTAATGATCATCGGGTGGTTTTATTTATAGCAATATAACGATGATATCTCCTATGGCCTATTCATCCATTTCGGCGAAAGCCCTCACTGGGAATGAGGCACCTTTTACAACCCGAGGCGGTACGGCATAGAATCTGAAACCTCTCCGAGGAAGAACCGATAGATGACACAGATGCTCAACGATGAGAATCTCTGAGGCAAGAAGCCGTGTATGTGCCGGCCGAACTGGATCCATCGTATTATCAACGTTCCAGAAGTCAACTCCTACTAATGTTGCCTTTGAACGCACCAGAAGATCGACCACCTCTTCCGAGAGGTATGGTCCAGGCTCCCAGTAACTATCTTTTCCCCATCGCTGATCCCATCCCGTTCTGAAAAGTACAGCCCGTCCATGCAATTCCGATTCGCTACAATCGATGCGGATGGAGCGAGTTGATGAAACCACTGCATCAAGAACGATTCCAGGGAGACCTGCCAACCTTTCAAGGGGAATGCAACTGAGGTCTCTTCCCTCAGGATACCGATGAAATGGGCTATCTAAATAGGTACCTACGTTACAAACCATCTCCACCTTTCCGATATAAAATTCTGCCATCCTGTTGTAGTGAGGACGCGATGCTTTGTGATCAAGAAAAGATCCAATCTTAGGACTTGGGAATCCAGGATAAGCCTTCATTCCATCTTCCAGAGGATGATTCAGTTCTACAAATTTTCTCATGGCCATTCCTTCTCTCCAGGTGCGTCGGATGTAAGTTAAATGGAGCTTATTATACTCCAAACGCGGAGGTCGAAGCGAATGTTAAGTGGGTTGGAATGTAACCCCTCCGAAGGTGTGAAAAAATTAGGGGTAGTAGACCGGCCAGGGGGATATCTCCAAAACTGTAGAATGCGGACTTTGAAATGTATGGGTCATGGGTCAGTTTAAGCTATCAATCTTACATGGTTTTCGATCCTTATGATTAAGCCCGAAAAAGGTAGCCGCTCTACAGTTTTTCCGACATCCCCCTGTCTGTTCTGTAAATCTTTGCATTTTTTCACAGCTTCTCCGTCTCGGGTGCGATTGGATCGGGGTGGTCTCCCCTCCGAAACCTTGAAAAGCGGATCTTTAGAGGGGGGGCAATCGGCGGGTAGTGCTATAGGGACCATTCTAAGGATATCTACCCCTTGACTCACCGCTCAAATGTGCCGCTTCAAGTTTTCTCTGGAGAGACCACCTCGATCCTGGCCTAGGATCTCCGACCGTAAGAGAGGCATCACGTTGGAATGAAGAGGTGTTTATGGACAATGGACACGGTGTAGAGGGGAAAGCGGGAGAGCAAGTCAAGCCTGACTTCTTCTCCCTCCACACTTTATGCTGGAACCATCTTTGGAACGAGGAAGGAAAAGAATCCCTCTTTCAAATTCTCCCTTTCAATCTTTTCAAAGGCACATTCCACCGCTGACCTGATCTCCTCCAAGTCAACCGGTTTCATCGCCTGGTAAAAGATCCCTGCTCCTCGAAGACGTTTGACCAATCCAATCGATTCTTCTGAAGAGATCACAATCACCTGAACTCTTGGATTGATCTTCTTAAAGATGGCCACTAAGTCACAAGCCTTCACGCCTTCAATTTCATCGTCGAGGAGAAAAACATGAATGTTCCCATTTCGAACCCTTCGAATCGCATCACTCAACGACTTGGCGATCTCCACCCGATACCCAATGCCATGGAAATATGTGGAGAGCGACCTGGCCCAGAGATCATCCTGATAGGCTATGAAGATCGTTTTCGGTTTCATGGTAAATTCTCCTCTTGGTTTGAGGCCCCCTGTCCTTCTATCCTCCTGCTTGTCGTGATCCTCCTAAGGTTCACGGCTTGCCCTTAAACGGAGGGGGGAAAAATTCCTTCTTTTATCCTATGCAGCCCGGATGGGTATCTCGCTTCCTCGAAAAGAAGAAAAGGCTGTTGCAATGAAGGAAGAAAGGAGGATACCTGCTGGGATCAATTGGGCTAAGACAACCAGGATCCCAAAGGTAAGGAAGAAACATACCCCTAAAAGCCCTACTCCTCTAACTCCTCCTGCATAGCCAATTCCAAAAGAGGCCAGCGCGACTGACAGGATAAACACCAGGCTTAGGATTATCAAGATCTTTTTCATCTTCTCCGACATTGGAATCATCTCCTTTACGATTTGCTCACTCCTTCACTGCAACTGGCTCAGCCCCTGGGATAAGAACTTCCTCTTCAGCCTTCTTCTCTTTCTTAAGTGCCATGGTTGTTGCAGTACCAATGAAGCTGAAGAAAAGAATCGCTGCCGGTATCAGCTGAAGAAGAACGATAATGGCTCCGATGATGATGAAGATCCAAAGAGCCGTTCCAGCTTCCTTGAAGCTCATCCCTCTTGCAAATGCCGGGGACGCCATAAGAGAAATCAACCCAACCATCAACCCAATCTTTAATCCTTTTTTCGTCTTTTCCATTTTAATTTCTCCTTTCTTTTGTTTTCAACCTAGAACTATGCATTTGGCGTGCCAAGAAATAAATAATATATTAACTATTTGAAATTATTGACTTATTAAAGAAACTTGGAACCGAAGGAATGGTTTTAGAGGTTAAATTGAATATTTTAGATATACAAAAGCCTGCTTGAAAGTGAGCGTTATGATGGCTAACTAACTAAAATTACATGGTTAATATAAAAAATATACTAAAATTCGAGGAAATATAAAAAACATATGCAGGTCCCTTGGCCTAATATCGGCCCTATTTAGGAATATATGACCATAGTTCTTATTGACACTTACCTCGCATATCAATCGGCCAAGTATCTGTAACGATCCCATTTCTGGTACAGTACAACACATCAAAAAGATTGACAGTGGGATCACAGTGGGAAACGACCAGTTCGAGAACTTCCCCGATTTCAAGCCTTCTTGCCCAATTTTGGAATACGATTCTACCATACTCATCTCCCCACCATTCGTACTGCAACCCTGGATCAGATGGATAGAGAACGTACGGGGTTTCCCCATGATGATAGAGTGCCTTCAGGCCAGCATCCACCGTGACAAAACCGGAGTGATTCCCACTGATCACGGTAGTGAGCAAGGTCAGCGCCGGCGGGAATTTGTCAAAATGAGAGGGGTTTTGGGAAGAACCAATATTTAGGTACTCGGCATCCATCAGGGTGTAGGAGCCAACTTGCAAATCAGTGAGTTCAGGTATTTTGCAATCAATCTCATACGTCCCTGTTCCAGTACCGGTGAAAATATGACAGGGCAAACCGGTTTGGCGAAATTGTCGGACCACTTCAGCACCTTGCTCCATCCAGCCTAACGATGCCCGACAACGTTCATCGAATGATGAGATGTGTTGAACATGACCGGCATAACATTGTACTCCGCGCAAACGCAACGAAGGCAAGCTATCTATGAATTGTCCCATTGCCAATCCATCTTGAAATGGGACACCCGTACGTCCCATGCCTGGATCGAGATCCACAAGAACATTGAGCGTTAAAGCACGTTTCTTAGCTGCTTCATTCAGTTTCTTCGCATTGGCTAAGTGATCAACAACAACCATGAGCCCGGGATCAATGGATAAACCTGACAGTTGCAAAACGGACACGGGCAAACCGCCCTTCAAGGCTTCGGAAGGCGGTTGTTTTGAGAATTTAAGGGTATCGGAGGATATCACCCTAAGTGAATTCCAGCAGGGGAAGGGGACGAGAGTGCCGATTCGGCCAAAGGTTCGCCTCGAAGCCTTTCCGAGCGGCTTGTCCATGTCCGTATCGTCAAAAGTTTATGCAACGTTAAGGTAAACATTCCATGAGCCGCTCTATTTTATAATCGGTGACAACTGGAGAAGTAATCAGGACACCTTGAAATCCATTCTTCACGAGGACCTCTGCCTCAGAGACCTTGGCCACACAGATCCCAGTACAACCGGCCTCCATCTGCATCTGAGCGATATGAGAGCATTTGTGAGTCTTTGCGTGAGGCCTCAATTGCTTACCGAAAGCAACTGCATGGGCTTGCATGGCCCTGATATTTTGTTCGAGAATATCCTCATCGATTGCGAGACATGGAGTATCTAACTCCCATTTGGAGATACCTCTACACCCTCTTTGGTCCAGCATTTCTTTTCTCCTTCTCATTTTGCCCCGATGGGGAATCCCCTCTTCATATCAAAAATGAATGTCCATTCTCTTTTAACCAGAGCCTATAGTTCCTGTAGTCAGGGAGGACTGATTCTAAGTAGCTCCAGAATCTCTTGGAGTGATTCTTCTCTTTGATATGGACAAGTTCATGAATCAGAATGTAATCGATGATGCTCAAGGAAGCCATCATAATTCTCCAGCTGAAGGATAATCGATTGTCTCGGGAGCAGGAGCCCCAACGGTACTTGGCGCTTGTTACCTTCACCCCTTTTGGAAACAATTGAAGTCTTTTACTGTAATAATCGACTCTTTCCATTATCCTCTGTTTGGCCTCTGTCTTGTACCATTGAACAAAAAGATCTCTCGCCTCTTCGATATGATCCTTATCAAGGATGAATTTACCAAAAGATAGTTTTAATGGGTGCTCTTTCTTATGGGTATCCTGTATTTCTAACGGATACAATTCTCCCAGATATAAGAACTCTTCCCCTGGGACAAATGCCTTTTCTGCTTTCCTGACCGACCTCTCATTTTCTGATATTTTTTTAACGATCCATGACTGTTTTTCTTCAATAAATTTCTCAATCTCCCATCTCGGCGCCTTATGAGGAGCGTAAACGAATATTCTCCCGTCTTCTTTGATATGGAGAGATATCGTTTTTCTCCGCTTTCTGCTTCTTATCAAATGGTAGCTAAGATGAAGAGCCATCCCTTTTTCGTCCCTTTGTAAATATGGGAAATCAGGTCTTCTCATCATTCCCCTTATGCATTACGTCTCCGCCCTCATCTTTAAAAGAATTCGTTCTAGACAGATCTCGAATCTCTGATCATCTTCAATCGTCCGCTTTTTCGGCCCTTTCGTTCTTCCTCCACTTCGGCGGAGTCTGCTCTTGACCTCCCGTTCCTCCAATAAGAACGTAATCCTGTCGGGACGAAATTCTCGACCAGCCGGGCTCAAACATCTGGCTCCTTTCCCCAGCACCACGGCCGCTAATCCCCAGTCCTGAGTTACAACAATGTCTCCCTGCTCCGTCATATTTATGATTTTTATGTCAGCTTCCTGAGAATCATCCCCCACGGCAACATGGTGATCCGAATCGATGCTATGGTTAAAACTCGCCACTGTCCATACCGGGATGTGATATTTGCGTCCAAGGTTCATACAGATACGGAAAACGGTTTTAGGACAAGCATCTGCATCCACTAAAATCTTCACAGGGTCCTTCCCTTTTTTAATATCGGTACATCATATTTCTCCAATATCTCCAATGTCAAGGACACCCAAATATCTTCTCCGGCAAGTTCGCTTCGCTTTTCTTGACAGAAATTCTTAATGGCTATATCATTGGTCATAAGAAATGACTAATTAAGAGGATCTATGAAGAGGACAAGTGTCAATATCGCTGAAGGGAAAAAAGGGTTCAGTCGTTTGATCCAGGATGCCTCCGAGAAGAAGGAGGAAATCATTGTGACCAAGAGGGGAAAACCAGTGGCGGTGATCCTTCCTTATGAAGAATATCAACACTCGAAAAGGATAGAGGGCTACAGGAAGATTATTACGACAAGGGAGACTTTTTTAAAGACAGGGATATCGGCTGATGAAATTTTTAATGAGTCCAGGAAACAGTTGGAGAAAAGACGTTGAAACAGGTCGTTTTAGACGCCAGTGTGATTCTTAAATGGTATCTCGCCGATGAAACATATGGTCAAAAAGCTTTGGACTTGTTGGTTGGCTATATAGCAAAGGAGTTGGATATTCTTTCGCCATCGTTATTAGAATATGAAGTGATCAATGGATTACTCATCGCACAAAGAAGAGGAAGGATGAAAGAGGAAAAACTTATTACAGCGATAGAGGGCTTTTTCGATTTAGAAATTAAGTTAATAGATCTTTCTCATTTTTATTCAAAAGTTTTGAATTATTGCAAGGTTTATAATCGTTCTATCTATGATGCCAGTTACTTAGCCTTAGCTGAAGTAGAGAGTGTAAAATAGGTTTCAGAAAATGGGCTGTGAATAACACCTACTAATGTTCACCCTGAAGTTACTCTGGGAGTTAACGATTACCGAACAAATATGCAACAAAAAGGCAGGACCATTTCTGACCCTGCCTTGGGCTTTGGCAACTGGATATTGTTGTACTTTTTTTAACCTTTAGCATGGCTACTGCCCTGTCCCATTCAAGGAAATCTCGATTGTCGGTGTATCGGGATTATTCGAGCCTATCATCAAGGGGGCTGTCTCTAATCCTGCAGATTTCGGCGTAAATAGGACCTTCAGACTGTAACTCTTTTTGGCCTTGATGGTGACACTGCTACTCCCCTGAATGCTAAAATCTGTCCCCTCTAACCCTGAAAGCGTTATCATAAGATTTCTTGAACTATTGTTCGTAATCTTTAATGTTTTTGTTACTTTCTTACCAATTTTTACACTTCCGAAGTCAAGAGAACTCGGAGAGACTGAGATAGCAGGAGGTCTTGCTGAAAGGGCTGCTGTCACTGCTATATCGGCATTCATGATTACTACACATGTCCCTGTTCCTGAACATGCTCCTGACCAACCTCCAAAGGTTGATCCTGATGCGGGCGTTGCAGTCAATGTGACACTCGTCCCCTGATCGTATGATTCACTGCAATCATTCCCACAGTTGATACCTGCTGGATTGCTTGTGACGGTTCCGCTTCCTGGGCCTGCCTTCGTGACCGTAAGAGTGAACTGTTGCGGCTGTTCAATAGTTGAACCATGTAGCTCTATATCCAATATCGGTGTATCGGGATCATTCGAGTCTATCTTCAAGGTGGCTGTCTTTAATCCTGCCGATTTCGGCGTAAATAGAACCTTCGGAGTATAACTCTTCTCGGATTTTATTGTGACACTGCTACTCCCCTGAATACTAAAATCTGTCCCCTCTACCCCTGAAAGCGTTATTACCAAATCTCCTGAACCATTGTTCGTAATCTTTAATGTCTTCGTTACTTTCTTCCCTACCTTCACACTACCAAAATCAAGAGAAGTTCGAGCCACTGAAATATCAGGTGTCTTTAACGCGAAGCTTGCTGTCACAGTGATTTCAGAATCAACTGTGACCGTACATGTCTTTGTCCCCGTACAACCACCACCTGACCAGCCAGTAAACGTAGAGTTTACATCTGCCTTGGCTGTAAGCGTTACCTTTGTGCCTTGCGTATAAACCTCAGAACAATCATCCCCACAATTGATACCTGCTGGACTGCTGGTTACTGTGCCAGTTCCGGCTCCAGACTTAGATACGGTGATCGAAGGCGCAGTGCAACCCGTACCATTTAGCGTCACGGTGACAGGGTTTTCGTCCGGATCGTTGGATGGAATGTTAGAGTTGCTTGAAAAATTGCCCGATGTAGTGGGGGCAAATCGATACATCACTGTGCATGTTGCATTGGGAGCAATAGTTTGCCCTGAGCAGTTGTCCGTGGCCTTGCTGAAGGGGGATGTGGGTGATGTGATTGTTCCAATGACCAGGTTGGCGTTTCCGTCGTTTTTGATAATGACCTGTTTCTCCGAAGTAGCTCCGACATTCACACTGCCGAATTCGACAGGGTTAGGTGTAACCGAAATGTCCGGATAACCTAATGGCCCCTGTCCGGAACGCACTGGCCACACGAAGTAGCTGTCGGACTTAAGGTAGCCGTCCACGTAGCCGCTCCACATATGGACGACCCACGCGTAATCGGTATCGTAGGCATACGTCGTGGACGACCAGTAGTAGTCGGACTGCACATTCTGGAAAGGATGGAAAGTCGGTAACGTCGGATCATATTTTGAGCTGTCAATCAGGCTGAAAAGCTCTTTCCTGTTCGGAAGACGCCAGTCGTGATAGCCACCTAATCCGGCTCCATTATTAATCGACTTCACATAATCCAGGGCGCCCTGCCACGTTTGGTTTTCATCTGGAAGATTGGCATTCTTTGACCACATCAGGCCCGTGAGGTTGTCGGTGACTGTTCCGTCAGTGTGATCGTTAAACCTGGGGACTGGCCAGGAAACTCCCTTTTGAAGGTCGCCGTCATCTCCCGAAGCATAACCTGTTGTTTGACCGGTCTTCCAAATTTCCGAAGGAACCAATGACCCAGACTGTCCGGAACGTACTGGCCACACGTAGAACATGCTGGACTTAGTGCTGCTGTACACGTTGCCATACCACATATGGACGAACAACGCGCTATCGGTACCGAGCGCATACGTCGTGGACGACCAGTAGCAATCGGACTGCACATTACTGAACCCTTGACTGATAAGCCACGTGGTTAAATTGACTTCGCCTCCGTTTACGAGGCTTTCAAGCTCATTTACGTTAGGCAGGCGCCAGTCGTAGTAGCCACATAGCCCAGCTCCATTGTTTAACGAGGCTACGAAATCCAATGCACCCTGCCACGTCCTGGTCCCGTATGGGAGATTTCCGTTCTTCGCCCACATCAAACCCGTGAGATTGTCGGTTACGCATTCGCCGCTTACCGTAAAACGGGGATTGGGCCAATCGACCCCCGCCTTCATATCTCCATCCTGCCCAGTGCCCGCACAATTAATCTGTGCCCCGAACTGGTCATAACACTTTGTCTGACCTGTCTGAGGTAAGTTAATTACTCCCTGCTGAATTATAGTGACCGAAAGGACCGAAGACCAGGCTGACATTAGAAAGGTGTCATCGACACATCGTGCTTGAGCTTTAACTTCATAAGTTCCAGGGAAAGTCCACCCCTTCAGAGCGGTGGTGGTCCCTGCAGCAAGCCACCCTGAGTTTGTGCCGTCTCCCCAATTGATAAGATACTGAACATAGTGACCCAAGTTGGATGAAGATCCTCCGGTTGCGTAATTGTAGCTTAGCCCTATAACACCATTGGCAGGCCCACTCGGAATATCAGGGGTAGAAATCAACTCCGCCGATGGGGTGAAATTGGCGGTCACGTTCTTAGGACCATTCATAATGATCAAGGTGGGATTGCTTGCCTCCAAGAGGTCTCCAGACCATTCATGAAAGACGTATCCAGCATTCGCTATAGCTGTCAAAGTAACTTGTTCTCCATGAGCATATGTCGCTTTATCTGGATTCTTAGTGACCGATCCTGACCCCGGAGAATTGATGTTTATAGTCAATGTATATTGATTCTGTATAAAGTTCGCTGTCACATTCATTGGACGATTTATTGAGATTGATGCTGGATTAGTCGATCCTGAAAGATCTCCTGACCAATTGGAGAAGCTATAGTCTGGATTGGCAGTTGCCGAGACGGAAACGTTTTGGCCACTATCATACCAATTAGTCCATGACGGGCTGACTGCGCCCCCTTCTGGAGGATTTACAGAGGTAGTCAGGCCGTATTGTGTTGTGAAATTAGCAGTGTAGGTGGTGCTTGAAGATGGGGCTGTGACGGTGTGAGTTTGAGCTCCTCCATCACTCCAAGAAGAGTGAACATATCTTGTCCCGGTAGTTCCATCCTGAGGTGACGGAGCTGAGACTGTATGCGATGAGCCAGGCGGCCAACTGAAGGTCTGAGGAGATATATAGGATGTATTACCCACGCTAACGTGGAGGCCTAAAGGGTTAGTTGTAATTGTAATCGGCACTGCGGCCGGACTGATATTTACTATAAGCGGAGAGGACCATAAAGAGACAATATCAGTATGTATGGCGCATCTTGCTTGTGCCTTGATTTCATAAGTTCCAGGCAAATTATAAGCTTTTGAGGCACTCGTAGTTCCTACAGAAAGCCACCCAGAATTAGTTCCATCTCCCCAGTCAAAGAAATATTGTACTGAGTGACCAAGACTTGAGGTTGAGCCTCCTGTAGAATATGTATAATTTGTGCCCATAGTACCACTTGTCGGACCACTGGGAACAGCCGGAGTGGAGATCGTCTCTCCAATACATTTGTCTATAGTCAAATCCCCAGTAATAGTCACAACATCTTCATCAAAGATAGCTGTCCCTGAAAAGGTCTTATTGCCAGTTTCACCAGAGGGAGGGGTAGCTTTATAGGTTAAAGTACGATTGTTTTTATCAAAGAAAAACCATCTAATTACTTTGTTAACATTATCCCATCGACCGTTCTCATTAATATCACTTACCGTCCACCCACTCGGCGGGGTTTCTACTACTCCATAATTACTTGTTGTTGCACTTGGTGTTACTGTAATAGTTACTGATAATGGGACTGAAGGGATGTAGCAATCAGGTAAATCTCGGGTTGCTGTGTAGACTCCCGTAGAGATAGTGACCGAAAGACCTGAAGACCAGCCCGATACCACTGAGGTATCAACAGCACATCTGGCTCTTGCCTTTACAGTATAAGTGCCAGGAAGAGTCCAGCTCTTTGACTGAGTCGCAGACCCCCAAGAAGAAAGATCCGAACCGTCTCCTTTCCAATCAAATTGATACTCAACCGAATGTCCAAGACTTGAGGTTGAACCACCGGTTGTATAGGAATAAGAAGTCCCAGTAAAACCACTGGTTGGTCCACTGGGTGTAGTTGGAGTAGTGATAGTCTCGGTAGGTGCAGTAATGGTCACCGAGAGCCCCGAAGGCCAGTTCGATACCACAGAGGTGTCTGTTGCACACCGAGCTTGAGCCTTTACCGTATACGAACCAGCCGGCGTCCATGACTTAGAGGCGATGGTTGTACCAACAGGAAGCCAGCCAGAGTTGGTACTATCTCCCCAGTCAAAGAAATATTGTACTGAGTGACCAAGACTTGAGGTTGAGCCTCCTGTAGAATATGTATAATTTGTGCCCATAGTACCACTTGTCGGACCACTGGGAACAGCCGGAGTGGAGATCGTCTCTCCAATACATTTGTCTATAGTCAAATCCCCAGTAATAGTCACAACATCTTCATCGTAGACAACTCTTCCTGAAAATGTCTTATTGCCAGTTTCTCCAGAGGGAGGGGTTGCCTTATAGGTTAATATGCGATTGTTTTTATCAGGGAAACCCCATCTAACCCATTTGTTAATACTATCCCACGTACCGTTCTCATTAATATCGCTTACCGTCCATCCATTTGGAGGAGTATCTATCACCCAATAATAAGCTGCTGTCAGGCTTGCTGTTACTGTAATGGTCACCGTTAACGGCACGGAGGGTGTGTAACAATCAGGTAAACCTCGGGTTGCTGTGTTATTCACTCTGGTAGAGATAGTGACCGAAAGACCTGAAGACCAGCCCGATACCACTGAGGTATCAACAGCACATCTGGCTCTTGCCTTTACAGTATAAGTGCCAGCACTCGTCCAGCTCTTTGACTGAGTCGCTGAACCCCAAGAAGAGAGATCTGTACCATCACCTTTCCAGTCGAATTGATACTCTACAGAATGCCCAAGACTCGATGCTGAACTACCTGTTGAATAGGAGTAAGATACACCAGTTGTGCCACTGATTGGCCCTGTAAGGATATTGGGAATGGTAATGGTTTCTGCTACTCCACCAGCATTTAGGGATATTGTCACTGAATTTTCATCTGGGTCGTTTGAGGGAATACTTGAATTACTGGAGAAGCTGCCTGCTGAGGTCGGTGCAAAACGATATGTAATGGTACATGTCTCATTTTGAGAAATAGTCAGACCTGAACAATTGTCTATCTGCTTACTAAAGGGAGGAGAAGGTGAGGTAATGGTACCAATGATGAGATTGGCATTTCCATCGTTTCTTACCGTTACTATTTTATCAGAGGTACTTCCCAGATTTACATCTCCAAAGTTTAGAGATGTGGGGTCGACAGAAATCTCTGGACCGCCTGTTAAGGGGTCTGATTGAAGGATGGTCCCATTCTCCCCTACAGCAACGAAGGTGCCATTGCCATAGGCTACTCCGTAGAGAAGATTAGAGGTGCCTGAAGTTCTTACTGTCCATGTCACCCCATCAGGGGAGGTAAGGATGGTGCCCATATACCCCACGGCAACGAAGGTACTACTGCCATAAGCTGCCCCATAAAGTCTATTAGAGGTCCCTGAAGTTCTTACTGTCCATGACACCCCATCAGGAGAGGAAAGGATAGCACCATTTCCCCCTACGGTAACAAAAGTCCCATCGCCATAGGCTATTCCAGAGAGATTATAATAAGGGGTTCCAGAAATTCTTATTGTCCAGGTCACTCCATTAGGGGAGGTAAGGATGGTGCCGCCCTGTGCTGCATCCATGACTCCGAACCCCACGGCAACGAAGGTGCCATTGCCATAAGTAACTTCACTGAGAGGTATAGTGGTCCCTGAAGTTCTACTTGTCCAAGTCACCCCATCAGGAGAGGTAACGATGGTGCCATGATCTCCCACGGCAACGAAGGTACCATTGCCATAGGTTATTCCAATGAGCCAATTGGTGGTCCCTGAAATTCTTATTGTCCATGACACGCCATCAGGAGAGGTAAGAATAATACCTTTACCCGGGGTACGGCCCACAGCAACAAAGGTACCGTTACCATAAGCTACTCCATTGAGATTATTACCTGGGGGTAAGGGGTTCCTCCAGTGCCAGTTATCAAGAGGATCTGCAATTGAAAAATTTGCAGAGCATAAAAACATACTTAGAATTATTAAGCCGCAACACAATAGTTTCATTGCTTTCATTTTTTCCTCCCAAAAAATAAAGCCTGGCTCACCATTTTGAATGCCAGGCTCTTTGAATCTCTTTTCACCTCTCCCACCTCCAAAGGTGGTTAAACTTTAAACCAATAACTACTCAATGCCCAAAGGAGTAACCATATGTATTAGTTAGAAAATAACGTGACCGTGACCGTGTCGCATGTCAGTAACTTATTGATTTTTTCCCGCCCTGGCGGGATTCGAGGGTGACGAAGCCGTCATGAAGCATCTCTTTCCTGAAGGAAATCTCCCCCGATCCTAAATGATTTGATAATAGGGTACTAAATCAAAACCGGAAAGTCAACCATCTCATGTCGTCAGGGTAACGTCATAGTCAGACTTATCTTCTCAAATTCATTTCAAAAATAACCACAATCCAGAAATCCCCTCTCACCCCCCTTTCCCAAAGGGGGGAATTTAAAGTCTCCCTTTGTAAAGGGAGATTTAGAGGGATTTTGTTAAAGGCACTTTACGCGACTTTGACGTGGCCCTGCCCATGCCGTACTTACCAAACAACAATAGATAAGCATAACCGATGCCAATTTTTTGATAATTATTCTTTAATGCTTTCAACATGTTAGAAAACGTCTGAAAATCGAAGTGTTACGATTTGATACGCCAAATAAGGGTTCTGGTGCTAAAACCAGTTCTAAGCATATGGGAACATTAAAGATAATAAGAGTGTTTCAAAGCGTAACAAAAACAACGCCCTGATACAGTTCCTACGACTCGCAGCTATTTCTTTTTACTCTTCTTGGGAACGCAAGGGTGTTTTCTTACAGAACCATGACACTCCTTAATTTGTTTGGGAGTACAGTCCGCGGGTTTCCCCTTCAATTTATCAGGAAACTGACATCCGCTTTTCTGCCCAGCGAAGCACATCTTTTCTCCCTCCTTTCATCTCATTATGACTCTACACAAAAATTCAATTCCTCTCTCGGAAATGTGGCTTAAATTCATCTTCAGACCATTACACCCACCTTATTGGTTAGAGGTTACCGCCCTCTTACATTTGGACTCTCATTAGGCATGGCCCTCACTTCCACCTACAATGCCGGAAGCGGCTTCATTGGCCTTCTGAATTAGCCATTCCCCTATGGAGCGTGCAATATCGGGACGAACAACTACTCCAATTTGGGACTCACGGATGTGAACTTGACCCTCTCTTGCTATCTCCACAGGAGGGCGGCCAGGTTCAACTTTTATCTGGACTGATTCAGGAACTTCCAATTTTTCAACAAATAGATCAAAAATTATTTCTCCCTGGGGGTTTACACCTCCCCATGCACCAGTTACAGGGATTATTCTATAATCCGGTGCCTTCTTAAAAGTAATTTTGATTTCTGGCATTTTTCCCCTCCTCTATTGCTAAAGATAATTTACTAATCAGTCCATAATTGTATGGACGCTGAAGACTAAATCCCTCCTCCCTCCCTTTACGAAAGGGAGGCGCCGCCGTCCAGAGCCGCATTACTCACTTCAAGCCGGGCATTGGGACTCTGGCGCCGGACGGAATTACCCCTCTGTGGCAAATGGTTCGACGAGACTCACCATCCTGAGCTTGTCGAAGGAGAGGGGTTAGGGGAGATTTTCAGAAGATTAGGTCTAATCAATTATGGACTCCTTAGTAAATTGGACACTATTTGGTCACCGAACAAAAATAATGTTATCCTATGGAGTTAGGGGTTCATAAAGGATGGCCTCAGTTTCAATTAGAGTGTACTGAGTAAGAAACAGGATGTCAATAGGGATTGCAGGTGGGTGTAGCCTCTAAATTCCAGCACTAAACATTGAGGGGATGTTAGCGGTAATAAAAGCATACCAAATATGGCAATTGTGGCTTCTTACAACTTTGGCGCTTGCACCTACAAAGGTTCACTCTTAAAGAGTCTATACAACTAATGATTACGGAATGAAAGCAAGCATGACGAGACCGATCATGGCATCAACCGCACCCTAAACAGCAAGTTTTAGATCTTTATCCAAAACTTCACGTACAAATTATTCTATTTAGGACCAACGATCTCCCAGTTGGTGTCAGAAACCTCTGGAAGCCAGGTAAAACTGCTCAAAGTGGTACCGCTCATCAACAATATAATATTCTGACCGTTGGTTTTGTTTCGCCACACTATATCTGTTTTACCATCGCTATTGAAGTCACCAGTACCGACAATCTCCCAGTTGGTGTCAGTAACCTGTAGAAGCTCCGCATAGCTGCTATAAAGAACACCATTCATCAACCATACCACATTCTGACCCGTACTCCTGTTCCTCCATAAAATATCGGTCTTGCCGTCACCGTTGAAATCACCCGTTCCCACAATCTCCCAGTTCGTATCAGGAACCTGTAGAAGCTCCGCATAGCTGCTATAAGCAACACCATTCATCAACCATACCACATTCTGACCCGTACTCCTGTTCCTCCATAAAATATCGGTCTTCCCCTCACTGTTGAAATCACCTGTTCCCACAATCTCCCAGTTAAGATCAGCGACCTCCAAAAGCCACGCATAGCCGCCATAATTGACACCGTCCATCAACCAAACAACGTTCTGACCCGTGCTCGTGTTTCTCCACAAAACGTCTGTCTTGCCGTCGCCGTTGAAATCACCGGTACCCACAATCTGCCAATTAGTGTCGGGAACCTGTAGAAGCTCCGCATAGCTGCTAAAAGCAGCACCGTTCATAAACCAGACCACATTCTGACCGGTACTTTTATTCCTCCAAAGAATGTCCGTCTTACCATCACTGTTAAAATCGCAATGGACTGAAGCGGTGGAACTTGAAATAACAACAGAAAGACCTGAAGACCAATTTGATATTACAGTAGTGTCTGTGGCACATCGAGCTTGAGCCTTGATTATGTAGGTGCCAGCATTAGACCATGAGTGAGAGGCACTGGTAGTTCCCACATCAACCCATCCAGAGTTTGTCCCATCTCCCCAGTCAAAGAAGTATTGCACTGTATGACCAAGATTCGATGTGGAACCACCTGTTGAATAGGTGTATGAGGTGCCAGTAGTTCCACTTGTTGGGCCACTGGGAGTATTAGGGGTAGAGACAATTTCAGGGACTGATGTAAAATTGGCTATTACATTCTTCGGGCTATTCATTGTGATAGAGGTTGGGTTGGCTGTTCCAGAAAGGTCTCCACTCCAACTGCTGAAAGAATATCCAGAATTAGATATTGCCGTTAGAGTAACCTGTTCCCCGTCATTGTATGTAGACTTATTAGGATTCTTCGACACCGATCCTAAACCAGTGACGTTAACTGTTAAGGTATACCGAGTTGGTGGGTTCTGTGTGAAGTTGGTGGTAATGTTTTTGTTTCCATTCATCGTCAGGGCATATGGGTTTGTGTTACCATTTATATCCCCACTCCAACCGCTGAAAGAATATCCAGAATTAGGCGTTGCCATTAAGGTAACTTGTTCCCCGTCGTTATACGTGGCCTTATTAGGATTTTTCGATACCGATCCTGAACCAGTGAGGGTAACTGTTAAGGTATACTGAGTTGGTGGAACAACTGGAGCATCTGGTTCAGGTTCCAATAACCAAGGGCTAAATATTACTTTACCAAGCTGAAAATCATCATAGTAGTCATATATTGATTGAGCTATTTCAGTTTCAACAGTTGATCCCCACCAATTGTTTTTCGCATCGACGTCCTCTTGCCAGGGCTGATAAACGTTAGCGCCTTCTGTAAAAGCACCCAGGAAAAGGTTATATTGTCTATTTGAAAAAATGTTATTGTGCGATATAATGGCCGCCCCCCCTGCGATCCCAATTTTATTGTTATAGATAGTGTTATTACGAATCTCACTACCGTATCCTACTATTGCAATATCCTGATTATCATAAATAAGGTTATGTGAAATTAGCCCATAGCCGAAATCGATGGCAACTCCTTTAAGATTATTTAAGATATTGTAAGCAACTGTCCCAACTCCTCCTATTATACCCTTGCTTTTGCTGTTTTCTATAATATTCCCTGAGACAGTAGTGCCGTTGCCAACAATGATTGCGCTATTTTGAACATTTTCACCTCCAGTTCCAAGATTCAAATTCGTAATATAGTTTGATGAAATAATGGAATTGAATTGAATATTAATGGCTTCATATCCTAATGTATGAAAAACTGAATTGGTAATTGTTATAACAGGCTCTGATGAGGAAAAGCCCATGTTTGCGATAATGCCAAATTTTGCATGAGAGATTTCTACAAAATTAAATAGACTTCCAGACCAGGTTTGTGCAGGAGTACCAATATCCGTGATAAATTGAATCCCCTGCCAATCATAATAATTGGACGATTGATTTAGACTCGTGAAGACTATTGGCTCTGTCTCTGTGCCATTTGCGATAATCCTTCCTTTTATACCGATGTAATAAGCGCCAGCGACATTCACTTGGACACCAGGTTCAACGGTTAACGTTGTATTCTTTTCTACTCCAATATTTCCAACGACAACATATGGGGAGTTGGCTTTAGTCCATGTTGTATCGCTTGTTATAACCCCACTGGCAGGGGTGTCACCGTAAACGATTGTTCCGCTTAAACCAATGCATAGGAAGGAGAAAATACATAATGGTACAATTTTCAGTCGCTTAATCATTTTCTGTCCCTCCCATAATATCTCTGTAACAAAAACTCGAACAACAAATTCCATAAAAGGCTTAAGAACCTGATGGAGACTTAAATTAGCACCTTTGGGAGTTTGTCCTCATGCTTTTCGCCAAAAGGTTAAAGGTTAGTTTTTAAGGTTGATTAGGAACAGGTAGAGTAAATCGGTTACAGAATACTCCCAAGAGTCTGTGAAGTCAAGAAAAACTTCCCTGGAAAAACTTCCCTGGATTACCCGATTTTGCTGATTGATGGTTGAAATTTTGCATTGTCAGGTGAAAATGAAAAATCACTCTTTCAGGAAGAACTCAATACTTACTGAGGAGTCCATAATTGATTAGACATATTCTTCAGAAAATCTCCCCTAACCCCTCTTTTCCAAAGAGGGGATTTCCTCCCTTTCGTAAAGGGAGGGAAGGAGGGATTTAATCTTCAGCGTCCATACAATTATGGACCGATTAGTAACTTGACTTTGTCAGTTAATTCAAATCCTGAGAGGTTAAGGAAGGTGAAGTAAATTCCTGGAATGAAGTCTGGCATGAGTTTTGTTTCAAATAAGTATTTATATTTCAGATCCAAATGCTTCCAGAAATTCTGCAGGTGATAATATTTTCGTTCCTCCCTATCCTTATCGTTTGCGACCCTCTCGAACAGCCTGGATCTCGGCCTCAATTTGAGAGTCAGTGAACTTATCTAACCCCAATTCCAAAGACCTTTTCTGCATCTCTTGCAGAGCCACGAGGGCACGGCTGCGTGGGATCGCCTGAAGTTTTTTCCCAAGATTTTCCTCCGTTACACCAGAGAGGATGGCGATTGGTTTTCCATGAGAAGTAACAATGATTTCCTCATCCTTGGTTTTCATCAAAATGTCCTCAAGTTTGGTCTTTAAATCCCTTATAGATATGAAGCGCATGGTTAATATCCTTAGAAGCTGTTATTCAATTTTACAGCAATTTTACAGCAAATTCTCCAAAATTTGTAGGTAACCCCTCCGTCTCGGGTGCGACAGGATCGGGGTGGTCTCCCCTCCGAAACCTTGAAAGGCGGATCTTTAGAGGGAGGGCAACCGGCGGGTAGTGCTAAAGGGACCATTTTAAGGGTATCTACCCCTTGACTCACCGCTCAAATGTGCCGCTTCCCGTGGTCGGGTCTTATCGACAAGTTTTCTCTGGAGAGACCACCTCGATCCTGTCATAGGATGTCCGACCGTAACCGAGGCATTACATTTGTAGATAGAAAATACTTGACAGGTTGGGAACGGTTAGTTAATATGCGAACAATTATATATAGAACTATGTTCTATATACAGAACTCAGATGAAGCTAGCAACCCTCCGAAAGAAGTCGGTTTATAAGCCTTTGGTTCCGGCTGTGGAACAGGCGTCTCGGGTCCTCCTCTGTTTGGGAGAAGGCGATCGCTTCAAGATGAGACTAACGGACATATGTAAACAAGTTGGGATCCATAAAAGCAAAGGCCATGCCATCCTCAATACGTTAATGAAATTTGGATTTGTGGAGAAGGACTCCCATGCGAAAACCTACTCGTTGGGTCCCGCTCTGATTTTTTTGTCACGATACGTCTTAGAAAACCTAAATTATACGGATATCGTATCTCCGTTTCTTGAAGATCTCGCAAAAGAGACAAATGGAGCGGCTCTTTTCGGATTAATTAATGGTGAATATGTATTTGTCATTGCAAAACATGAGGGAAATCAGAATATCGGATTTTCCACTCGACTGGGCCACCGCTTTCATATCACATTAGGAGCACATGGAAAAGCTATTGTGGCGTTTTTGCCGGAAGCAGAAAGAGAAAAAATATTGAGTAAAAAAAGAGTTCACTTCCATGGTTTGGATATATCCCGACTGAACATGAAGCGGTTGAGAGATGAACTTGCCAGATGCAGACAACTGGGATATGCCCAAGATGTTGGTGAAATCACTCCCGGGGTCAATTTCGTAAGCGCACCGGTATTTGGTGTGCAAGAAAAAATCATTGGCTGTATTATCCTCATTGGCACCTTTGCGGAGAGTTTGATTGAAAAATACGGTCATAAAACGGCTGACGTTGCAAGGCAAATTTCTTATAAGCTTGGAGCCGATATTAAAACCCTTTCAAAAGACGTGAAGAGAGAAAAGTTAGAACGTGCCGCTTAAGAGAAAAACCACGATCATTTCCGTTATTGAAAAGGAGGAGAACTGATGGAAGAGGTGAAAAAAATTCGGACCGCTTGTCGTAGTTGCCACGGAGGCTGCGGGATCATCGCTCATGTCAAAGGCGGCAAGGTGATCAAAGTGGAGGGGGATCCCGATTCCCCGATCAGCCACGGAACTCTATGCAGCAAGGGCTTGGCCATCACCCAATTGGCCTATCACCCTGATCGTGTTCTCTATCCCCTGAAAAGAAAAGGGGCAAAAGGGGAGGGCCAATGGGAACGGATCTCTTGGGACGAGGCGTTGGATACCATCGCGGAAAAATTCAAAGAGGTGATTGCCGAGTACGGGCCTGAATCGATCGTTGTAGGTCAGGGGACCGGCAGGGATTATGAAAGCCATCTTTACCGTTTTGCCAACCTCTTGGGAACCCCCAACGTTCTTACAGCCGGACATATGTGTTATGTCTCGAGGGTCGGGTCCACCCTGATTACCTGTGGCACCCTGCCCATCGCCGATTATGAAGGTGGTCCCAAATGTGTCGTCATGTGGGCGTGCAATCCACAGTGGAACAACCCGGACGAATACAAGGGAGAGAATTTCTGGAGGGCCTATAAAAAAGGGGCGAAGCTGATCTGCATCGATCCTCGGAAGGGATTCATTGCGAATAAAGCAGACCTCTGGCTTCAAATCCGTCCGGGGACAGATGCCGCTCTCTCTCTGGGGTTTCACCGCGTCATTATTGAGGAAGAGCTTTACGATAAAGAATTCGTGGAGAACTACATCAACGGCTGGGATGCCTTCAAAGAAAGGGTAATGAAGGATTATCCCTTAGAAAAGGTCCAAGAGATCACCTGGGTTGACAAGGATCTCATTCGGAAGGCAGCGAGGATGTATGCGACCACCAAACCGGCCTGTATCCATTGGGGCGTGCCCACGGAACAGACCAACAATTGCGTCAATTATACACGGGCCACGACAGGACTGATGGCGATCACAGGCAATCTGGATGCCCCAGGAGGGAACGCCCTTTTTGTGAACCCGCCCACGCGGACGGTCGCCGAATTTTCCCGCCACAGGGATCTTTCACCGGAGCAGCAAAAAAAGAGGTTGGGAGGAGACCAGTTTAAGCTCGGCGCCCGGGTGGCCCTGATTAATCCCAAGAAAGCATGGGATGCCATTGTCACCGGCAAACCTTATCCGCTTAAGGCAGGAATTCTATGCGGCAGCAATCCTGTGGTGACGAGAGCCAACGCCAAAGAGCCCTACGAAGCACTGAAGAAAATCGATTTCCTGGCTGTCATCGATTTCTTCCTGACCCCTACGGCAGAACTGGCCGATATCTTCCTGCCTTCCGGCACCTGGCTCGAGCAGAATCATGTTGCCGACAACTGGAAACGGCATGGTTATGTATTGGCCAGGCAGAAGTGTGTCGAGATAGGTGAATGTTGGCAGGACCACAAGATCTTTTTGGAATTGGGTAAACGAATGGGCCAGGAGTGGCCGAACACAGTTGAGGATGCCCTCGATTACCTGCTCGAGCCCTCTGGACTGACCTGGGAGCAATTTAAGGAGAAGGGATATTTACGAGGTGAAATGGTTTATTACAAATACAAGCAACGGGGTTTCTCCACCCCTACCAAAAAAGTGGAACTCTATTCGACCATTTTGGAGAAATGGGGATATGATCCCCTTCCAAAGTATGTCGAAGTTCCTGAGAGTCCAGTTTCAACGCCCCATCTCCTCAAAGACTATCCGTATATCCTAAATGCAGGGCTTCGAACGCCAACCTTCTTCCATTCAGCGAACCGAAATATACCTGTATTGAGGGAGATCAGACCCCATCCCATCGTGGAGATCCATCCTGAGACAGCCGAGAAGCACGGCATTAAAGATGGACAATGGGTTTATATATCGTCGCCAAGGGGACGCATCAAGCAGCGTGCAAAACTAAACGACAACATTGATCCAAGGGTGGTTGTTGCAGAGCATGGATGGTGGTACCCAGAACAAAAGGATCCGGGTCATGGGTGGGACGTGTCCAATGTCAATATCCTAACCGACAATGCCTATGAGACTCTGGACCCTGCTATGGGCTCCACGAATCTGAGAGTCTGTTTGTGTAATATATCTCCCTGTGAAGAACAATAGCCTTGATACTGCATTGAAAAGGCGGATGGGTGTGCTTCCCAACCTTTACAATGCGGTTTTTTGATATTTTATGGGTAACATTCGACGTTCGCCTAAAGTGATCTTGAAATATGCTGGGAATGAGAGTAGCGATACGCCAAAAGGTGTCGCTGTAAAGGTTTTTCAGCACACCCAACCGCCTTATACGGAACTGGCGGGCAGATAAAATAAATGGAGGAAAGCGATGGGAAAAGTATCCTTAATGCTGAACGAATATGAATGTATGGGTTGCCATGCCTGTGAAGTGGCTTGCAAACAGGAACATGGGCTGGGTGTCGGCCCGAGAGTGATCCGGGTAATCGAGAGGGCTCCCTATTTCAAGCCCCTATTCTGTCACCATTGTGAAGACGCGCCCTGTGCCCTGGCCTGTCCAGAAGATGCAATTACCAAGGATCCAAAGACCGGCGTCGTTCTCGTTGACAGTGAGAAGTGCAATGGTTGTAATGCGGTGGTGGGCAAGTCTGGAGCGGAAAAACAGGAGACCTCTTTGTGTAAGGTAGGGTGCCCCGCGCATATCGACGTCCAGGGATTTGTGAGCCTTGCTGTCAACGGAAAATTTCAGGAAGCCTTACAGCTTATCAAGCTTGCAAGCCCCTTTCCCTCTATTTGCGGCAGGGTCTGTCCTCACCCCTGTGAGTCTGAGTGCTACCGCGATCAAATTGACAAACCCGTGGCTATCCACGCGATTGAGCGTTTCCTGGGCGATCTGGACCTTAAGGCAAAGAAGCGTTATATGCCAGAAATCAAAGCCAGGAAGAAGGAAAAGGTTGCCATTGTTGGATCGGGTCCTGCGGGTTTGACTTGTGCATACTATCTTGCTCAAGAAGGTTTCAAGGTGACAATCTTTGAAAAGGCCCGGGTATTAGGAGGAATGCTTACGGCAGGTGTTCCATCATACCGTCTACCCCGCAACATTGTCGAGGCTGAGATTAAGCTGATTCGCGATATGGGCGTGACCATGAAAACCGGTGTGGAAGTGGGAAAGGATAAAACGATTGCTCAATTACGTAAAGATGGATTCAAGGCCTTTTTCCTTGCCATTGGCGCCCAAGAAAGTGTTCGACTGGGCGTTCCGGGTGAAGATCTGGACGGCGTTTACCGAGGCTTGGACTACCTCCGTCAACTCAACCTTGGAAAACCAGTGAGGCTCGGGGAAAAGGTTGCAGTGATTGGCGGAGGCAATGTAGCGATGGACGCAGTCCGAGCGGCTCGCAGGTTGGGGTCTGAAAAGGCTTTTATTCTTTACCGAAGAGGCTTGGAGGAAATGCCCTCCACATCAGAAGAGATCAAACAGTGTCGGGAAGAAAAGATTCCCATCAAGACCTTGGCTCAACCTGTGCGGTTCATCAGTAACAATGGCCGAGTCAAAGCGATCGAATGCGTCAAAATGCGTCTGACAGAACCTGATGAGAGCGGACGGAGGAAACCCGAGCCTATTTCCGGCTCGGAGTTTAAGATCAACGTCGATGCCGTGATCACAGCCTTGGGGCAGGAATCAGATTGGTGCTGCTTGACGCCCGAGTGTGCCTGTACATTGGCTGATTGGGGAACGATGAAGATCGATCCCTTGACGCTTCAAAGTAATGATCCCGATATCTTTGCAGGGGGAGACGCGGCAAGAGGCCCCAAGACCGTGATCGAGGCGATTGCAGACGGGAGACAGGCCGCCATTTCGATTGACCGATATCTCAATGACCAGAACCTTCGATTGGGTAGAGATATACAATTGAAAGCAATAGAAGAACCCCAGAAAGGGAAATACGATCGGGCCGCCCGGGCTCAGATGCCTTACTTAGAACCCAAGAAGCGAGCAAAGAACTTCAATGAAGTCCAAAAGGGATTGACGAAGGGGCTGACTGTTCAGGAGGCAAAGAGGTGTATCTCCTGCGGGACCTGCTGTGTCCAGACCTGTCCCTATGACGTCATGCAGTTCAATCACGGAGTCACGAAGGCGGTCAAGTGCGACCTCTGCGTTGAAAAACGAGGGAGGGATGAGGTCCCTGCGTGCTACGCGATCTGCCCGACTCGGTGCATTTTCTGGGGAGATCCAAAGAAGTTTGCAGGGAACTACAAGGTTTTATAAGCACCATTTGAAGAGACCAATTGACAATTAGCAATTAACAATGGTCAATTTCCAATGTTGAAGATGTAGTCTTTTCATTGATAATTGATTATTGACCATTGAGCATTGATTATTGAGCCCTTTTTTCCCGTGCCGTGGAGCTTGTAAGACAAGAACCGACAACTTGGAAAGATCCTAAGACAGGTCTGGAATGGCAGTGTGAATCTCCAGGTGAGATGACCTGGCATGATGCTCAGGAATATGCAGCATCGCTTTCATTGGATGGGAGGCACGATTGGCGCTTACCAACGTTAGCAGAACTGGAATCTCTGCTGGACAGGACCAAGGCGCGTCCGGAAGGGAGGCCTCCTATACGCGAAGAGGTTCCCTTTCGAGATGAATTATCCTATTGGTCATCCACGACCTTTGAACGTGACACGAAGAACGCCTGGATCGTGATGTTCGACGGTGCCTATGTGCTCAGCTACTATAAAAGTAATTTGTACTTTGTCCGCTGCGTCCGCGGTTAGGGGAATTTTGAAATACTTGACAACAAACAATCCGTAGGATATATTAATTTTTAAATCGGAATCATTCCAAATTATGGAAGAGCGGAAGGTAACGATTCTCAAACAACTGAAAGAGAGCGGTCTAAAACTTACCTCTCAGAGATTGGCCATCATTGAAGTATTGATGGAAAACACCTTCCTTCATCCGGGCGCAAGCTTGATCTATCAGAAGGCAAAGAAGAAGGTTAAGGGTTTGAGCTTATCTACAGTCTATTACAATCTCATTGAACTTTCCAAGCATGGCATTATCAAAATGCTGGAGTTCGATAAAATGGAAAACCGTTATGAAACAAATATGACAGAGCACATCAATTTGGTTTGCAAGGGTTGCAAAAAGATTTTAGATTACAAGCCTCCCTTCATTATTGATGCCAATGAGATTGCAAAACAATGCCGTTTCCGGGTAATGGATAGCAGGTTCGAATATTATGGGTATTGTCAGGAGTGTAGGAAGAAGTGACCTCCTCCCACTGCTAAAGCATTTTATCAATAGATTTTGGATAGAGGTTAGATCTCAAAAATGGTTTATGTTTTAATTCGGAATGATTCCAGATTAAGGTTCTAGGGGGAAAGAGGAGAGTAAGTCTTAGATCGAGGAAAATTCTATGAAAAGAAGGTAAGGAAAAATGGCAGATGAAAAAGGGGTTAACAACTGCTTTTGGAATTTCTGTTGGTGAGGATCAGAACAGCCTGACAGTGGGAGAAAGGGGACCCGTATTGACCCAAGATATGCATCTTATTGAAAAACTAATCCACTTCGACCGTGAAAGGATCCCGGAACGAGTGGTCCATGCCAAGGGAAAGGGCGCAATAAAAGATAATCAATTTTTTTGCTATTTATAATGAGTGGTTACTATTAAAAAATTCTATTTCAGGAGGAAAAAAATGAAGAAGAAATTGACTAACAATGCAGGTGCTCCCGTCGTAGATAACCAGAACACTATGACCGCGGGGAAGCGCGGACCGGCACTCCTGCAGGATGTCTGGTTCCTTGAGAAACTCGCACACTTTGACCGTGAGGTGATTCCTGAGCGCCGCATGCATGCCAAGGGTTCAGGAGCCTACGGCACCTTTACCGTCACCCACGACATAACCCGCTATACCAGGGCCAAGATATTCTCTCAGGTGGGAAAGAAGACCGATCTCTTCACGCGTTTCTCCACGGTAGCCGGCGAGCGGGGAGCGGCCGATGCCGAGCGCGATATCCGCGGCTTTGCCATCAAGTTCTATACCGAGGAGGGCAACTGGGATCTGGTGGGAAACAATACGCCAGTATTCTTCCTTCGCGACCCCCTCAAGTTTCCCGACCTGAACCACGCTGTTAAGCGTGACCCGCGCACCAACCTGCGCAGCGCTCGCAACAACTGGGATTTCTGGACTTCACTGCCCGAGGCGCTGCACCAGGTCACCATTGTCATGAGCGACCGCGGCATTCCTGCTTCCTACCGTCATATGCACGGTTTCGGCAGCCATACCTTCAGTCTTATCAACGCAAAAAGCGAACGGTACTGGGTCAAGTTTCACTTCAAAACCCAACAGGGGATCAAAAACCTGACCGACGAAGAGGCCACAGCGATCGTCGGCAAGGACCGGGAAAGCCACCAGCGCGACCTATATGAGAGCATCGAGAAGAAAGACTTCCCACGCTGGACCATGTTTATCCAGGTGATGCCGGAGAAAGATGCGGCAAAATGTCCCTACCACCCCTTTGACCTCACCAAGGTCTGGTTCCACAAGGATTATCCATTGATTGAGGTGGGCGTCCTCGAGCTGAACCGCAACCCTGAAAACTACTTTGCCGAGGTTGAGCAGTCGGCCTTCAACCCGGCTAACGCCGTTCCCGGCATCGGTTTTTCGCCTGACAAAATGTTGCAAGGACGGCTCTTTTCCTACGGCGATGCCCAACGTTACCGGCTCGGCGTGAATCACCACCTGATTCCGGTCAACGCCTCCCGCTGTCCATTTCACAGCTACCACCGGGACGGCGCCATGAGGGTTGACGGTAATTATGGCAGCACCCTCGGCTACGAGCCCAACAGTTACGGCGAATGGCAACAGCAACCGGAATTTGTCGAACCGCCTCTGAGCCTGGAAGGAGCTGCGGACCACTGGAATCATAGAGAGGATGATGATTATTATTCTCAACCCGGGAAACTATTCCGCCTGATGACCCCGGCACAACAGGCGGTCCTATTTGCCAACACCGGACGTGCAATGGGTGATGCCCCCAGGGAGATCAAACTGAGGCATATAGGAAACTGTCTGAAGGCCGACCCGGCATACGGCAAAGGGGTGGCTGACGCACTAGGCATCCCGCTTAGTGAGGTACCCCAAAAAGCATAGAGTAGTCTTCGCAACGAGGCTCAGATGTCACAGAAGGAAAAGGCCAAAGCGACGGCAAGGTAAGTCTTCTCGAGGAGGCCTATTCCACACAACAAAAACCCTTTCATGGTAGATGGACAAAGTAGAAACAGCAGGAGCCCCGGGATCAAGACGTGTTCGCCGGGGCTCCGCAAAGACCCCAGGCCAAATAGAAAGAAGTAGGATGAAAGATGCTCTAACATATCTTCACAATTGAAGACGGCTGACATTTGAAGATACGATAGAGTTTTTTCATCTGATCCTTGGACTTAAACTTGTGAAGCAAGAAAAGAAGGAGTTTTGGGGATTTATGCACGTCATTTAAATGTGACCCGGGCAGAGGCTAAGAATAGTCTTATATCAAAACGGGGCCTATTATTCATTTTATCATTGGTTAAAATATTAATTTTCTGGGAGATAAGAATATGGGAAAAAGGGTGTTGTTTGGGATTTTAATACTGGCGATTTTGTTGTCCCAGGTGAGCGTTGCTCATGTGAGTCTTGGGGACGTTGGTTCTGAAACAACTTGACAATTGAGGCAAAAAAACCTAACTCGCGGGTATGTTGAGACAAGCGAGATTAGATACTCCTGGAGCCTTGCATCGTGTAATAGAGCGGGACATTGAACGAACAAGAATATTCTGCATTAATGCAGATCGGGAAGATTTTCTGGTCAGGCTGGGCGATTTGTGTATGGAAGTAAATCTGATTGTGTATGCCTGGTGTTTTATACCCAATCATTTTTAATCGTTTAGTCGTCTCTGAACCGACCTCAGATTAAAAAAATACCTTAAAATGCTTTAGAACCTACGTTATATATTCCAGAGGAGAGAAGTTCTACTCCATAGGGTAAGATAAAAAAAGTCCCCACTTTCGTCTTTCGCACTTTCGTTAAGTGAAGTGGGTTTTCTGATCCCGGCAGCATAAGGCCACGGCGTTTGGCCGGGATGTCGCCCCACTGGGGTGTTAAGTAAGGTACTCCGGGGTTTGTCTGTGAGGCTCCACCAACTGTCCCGAGCGTTCTCAGATTTTAAAAGCTTCTGCCATGCCGGTATAGCGTTTCCTTAATTTCGGCTTTTCGATTTTTCCGGTCGGATTCCTCGGCACTTCGCCAAAGAAGACCTTTCTGGGCCGCTTGTATCTTGGGAGCTTCTCGCAGTATTCGAGGACTTCTTTATCGGTCAATTCCTTGCCCGGTATGACATCAATGACGACGGCAACGAGTTCACCGAGACGCTCATCGGGAACACCGATGGCCGCTACGTCCTTTACGGCCGGGTGTGTATGGAGAAAGTTCTCAACCTCAACGGGAAAAACATTTTCACCGCCGCAGATGATCACATCCTTTTTTCGATCTACAAGGAAAATAAAGCCATCTTCATCCTGTCTCGCCATGTCCCCCGTATGCAACCATCCGTTCCTCAAGGTATTTGCTGTGGCTTCAGGATTCTTGTAATATTCCCTCATCACTCCGTCGCCCCGAACAATAAGCTCCCCGGTCTCGCCCTGCCTCACGTCTTTCCCATAGTCGTCAACGATCCGCGTCTCCCAGTTAAATCCCGCTCGGCCAATGGCCCCCACCTTATGGATATTTTCCACCCCGAGGTGTACGCAATTCGGTCCTGCGGCCTCGCTAAGTCCATAGGTCGTATCATAATCCATATCCGGGAAATAGGCCCTCCACCGTTGGATCAGGGATGGAGGCACAGGCATGGCGCCGATATGCAGAAGGCGTAACTGGTCCAGCTTGTAATTCTCGATCCGCATCTGTCCCTGGTCCAGTTTAAGGAGAATATCCTGAACCCAGGGGACGAGGAGCCATAGGATCGTACCTTCTTCTTCGCTCACGGCCTCGAAGATCCATTCGGGAGAGATCCCCCTCAATATCACAGCGCGTCCCCCCACAATCAGGCTACCGAACCAGTGCATCTTGGCGCCTGTGTGATAAAGGGGAGGGATGAGAATGAAGTTGTCTTCTTTTTTCTGCCCGTGATGGACATTTTCCGTGATACAGGCGCAGACCAAATTCTTATGGGTAAGGAGGATGGGTTTCGGCTGCCCTGTTGTGCCGGAGGTGAAATATAAGGCACATTCATCATTGTAGATCAATTCTACATTCACTGGTGTTGACGAGGCCTGCTTCATGAGCTCGGCGAAGGGCTCGGCAAATCCTGGAATTTCCTTCCCCACAAAGATATAGTCCTTAACGTTGATTTGATCCTTTATTTCTTCAATTCTCTCGGTGAATTCTTCCCCAAAGACCACAAGACTGGGCTCTACCACCTCGATGCAGTATTTGATGTCTGTACTCGTGAAACGGAAATTGAGCGGCACAACCCAGGCGCCTGTCCGAAGGATCCCAAAATAGGCGATGAGCCAGTCTATGGAGTTGTTCATAAGGTGTATGACCTTATCACCCTTTCTTATGCCTTTTGCCCGAAGAACCTGTGAAAACTTGTTGGCCTGCTCGTCGAACTCACGCCATGTTATCGTGAACCGTTTTTTTTCTGCGGGTATTCTTTCAACAAGTGCAATCTTGTCAGGATACATCCGGGCATTTCTGGCAAGCATTTCACCGATATGGATATCAGTCATTTTTCCCTCCAGGATTTTTTGCGCAAGATCATATACTCCCATCTACCCCTCAAGGGCCTTTCTTCCTTCATGAAACGCTGTGATATTAAGTTCATGAAGTTTTGCTGCCAGGACCTCCTTTATAGCGTCTGTCCACTGTTCTTCCTTGAATTCGGGGAAGAAATTGGAGAAAGCTCCCACAAGAACAACGTTCGCGGCCTGTATATTGCCGAGCTTTCTCGCGATCTCCTGCCCGTTGACTACCCAGACACTATTCTTGAAGTATTTCTTGAACGTCTTTTCGATGTCCTTGGGATACGCCATCTGTCCAAGGCTTACGGCAGGTGGTAAAATCTCCTGTCTGTTGATGATGATTTTTCCTTCAGGCTTTACCCAGTTTATGTACCGTGCAGCTTCGAGCAGTTCAAAGGATATGAGAAAATCAACATCGCCGTACTTGATAAGGGGCGAGTAAACCTTTTCCCCGAACCTGAAGTGCGTGGTAACATCTCCGCCCCTCTGGGCCATTCCGTGCACCTCGCTTTTCTTCACATCGTACCCGGCTTTGAGGAATACTTCACCCAGGATATTACTCGCGAGGATTGTTCCCTGGCCGCCAACACCTGATAAAAATATATTGGTCACTTTGCCATTTTCTTTCATGGGTCACTCCTTCACTTTATCCCTGGTATCATGGCTTCGAATTTGCAAATCTGAGCACAGACCTCGCAGCCAACGCACTGATCTTTGTTAATGAACCCTGTTCCCTTTCTTTTGTGGCCGTCTTTTGTCTGGCCTGCACCCTCCTGCCAGCTTATGGCAGGACAGTTGATCTCGAGGCATACCTTGCAGCCCCTGCACTTGTCGGTGTCGACTACATAGAACGGGTTTTTGAATTTCTCTAACGGTTTCGCCCTGCGGAGCAGTATACAGGGACTGTTCTCTGTGATAATGACAGACGCATCATCCCTGTTCACTTCTTCTCTGATCACTTCCATTGTCTCTTCAACCTGATAGGGATCTACTTTTTTCACGTGCTTAACGCCGACAGCTCTTGCTAACTGCTCATAGTCGATCATCGAGGCAGGCTCGTTTTGTATCGTATATCCTGTCCCCGGGTGTTCCTGTTGTCCTGTCATGGCCGTAATCCCGTTATCGAGGATAAGTGTAGTGGAATAGCCTTTATTGTACACTGCATCCATCAATGGTCCGATACCGCCGTGGAGGAATGTGGAGTCACCGAGAACTGCGCAGATCTTTCCAAGCCCATCTTTGCCGAGAACTTTTCCTGCACCATAAGCACCGCCGACACAGGCAGCCATACACGTTGAAGCGTGCATGGCAGAGAGCGGTGGTGCAACGGCCAGTGCATAACAGCCGATATCACCGAACACATAGAGTCCGAGCTTTTTAAGGGCATAGAACAATGGTCTGTGAGAACAACCGGCACAGAGGTTCGGCGGTCTTCTCGGCAGGTCTTCCGGTTTTATCCGTATCTTCGGAGCCTTATAATGCTTACCTTCCACAGCCTTTCTGAGCGACTGTTCGACGATACTTGGTGATAACTCACCTATCGCCGGGATAAGGTCTTTGCCGTGCCATACCTTGTAACCCATGGCCTTGATCTCTGTTTCAAAAAAAGGATCAAGTTCCTCTACCACAATCACCTTTTTAACCTTTTTGAAGAATTCCGCGATCGTGTTCCTCGGTAGAGGCCACACCATTCCCAGCTTCAAGAAGGAGTAGCGGGGGAAAACCTCCCTTGTATAGAGATAGGAAACCCCTGACGAGATAAATCCTATGGAAGGATCGTTGATCTCCATAGAATTGTACGGAAACTCTGCATCCGCATATGCAGCGAGTTTTATTATCCTTTCTTCCACAGCAACTCGCCTCACCCTCGAATACATAGGGACCATCACATATTTAGGCGTCTCTTTTTGGTCAAGGCCCTTTTGAATCATCGATTCCTTTCTTTCTCCCAACTCCACAAGAGAATCGCAATGTGACACCCGAGTCTCACTTCTCAAAAGTACCGGTGTATCGAATCTCTCACCGATGTCAAATGCAATCTTCGTAAAATCCTTACACTCTTCAGAATCAGCCGGTTCAAGCATGGGAACCTTTCCAAAACGAGTCCAGTGTCGGCTGTCCTGTTCATTCTGGGAGCTATGCTGGCCCGGATCATCGGCCACAACAATGACAGAGCCCCCTTTGACGCCGGTATAAGCAATGGTCATCAAGGGGTCGGCGGCTACGTTTAATCCCACGTGTTTCATACAGGCAATGGCCCTTCCGCCGGCAAGGGAAGCGCCATGGGCGACCTCCACTGCCACCTTCTCGTTGGGCGACCATTCCGTGTAAATTTCTTTGTACTTAGATAACTCAGCCATAATCTCGCTGCTCGGTGTCCCGGGATAGGCGCACCCAACAGTCACACCTGCCTCCCAGGCCCCTCTCGCAATTGCCTCATTTCCCTGCATTATCTTCTTCATTCTTCCTCCTTTGAGTCTAGGCCCTTACTTTCTTTTATTTACTCTCACTGAACCATAGGGGCCAACTTTTCAGCCGGCCCCCTGTGAATCTTTTTTATTATTCTATTTCACATAACATTATTTTTTATGTTGATGCTACAAAGAGTCGCCCATAGGTATGATTTAGTGTAGTATCCACATACTAAATGGTCTGTAAGTCCCCCACCTTGTAGGCTAATCTATACCCCCTAAAAGGTTCTTGTCAATTCATTGATCTCAGGCCTTGAAACTTGAAACAACCTGATGAACATTGTATTGTAAGGCATGACAAGGCCAATTTTATTGATTCAAAATAAGGAGTCGTTCCATGAAAAAGCAGATTAGATTAAAGGTCAATGGCGTTGAATATTTCGCATGGATAAAGCCTCACTGGACCTTACTTGATGTCTTACGAGATGAGATAGGTTTAATGGGCACCAAAAAAGGATGCGACAGGGGAGAATGTGGCGCCTGCACGGTGATCATGAATGGCGAGGCCGTCCTTTCGTGCTTGGTGTTGGCTATCCAGTGCCAGGGCAAGGACATCCTAACCATAGAGGGTCTCGTTCAGGATGGAAAACTTGACCCTCTTCAGGATGCTTTTGTAAAACAAGGGGCCATACAGTGCGGTTTTTGTATACCTGGAATGATCATGGCCTCTCGGGCCCTTCTGAATAAAACCCCACATCCATCAGAAGAAGAAATCAAGAGAAGGTTATCTGGAAATTTATGCCGGTGCACAGGATATACAAAAATTATTGCCGCCGTTCAAAAAGCTTCAACGACGGAGGGAAGCCGATGAAAGAAGATTATGTCAATATCGGGAAGAGACTTCCCCGCATCGATGGGATTGTAAAGGCAACCGGGGAGGCAAAATACGCCGGCGATCTTTCCCTATCCGGGATGCTCCATGGAAAGATATTGAGAAGCCCTTATCCCCATGCCCGGATCCTTCACATCAATACCGATAAGGCAAAAAGGCTCTCAGGGGTTCGGGCCGTGGTGACCGGCAAAGATACCATTGGTTTTAAGGCAGGTGGTATCTCCGCCACAGGGGACGAACCTTACCTTGCTTTAGACAAAGTCCGCTTTATTGGAGATGGTGTGGCAGCCGTAGCAGCCATCGATGAGGAAACAGCAGAAGAGGCTCTCGATTTGATCGAGGTGGAATATGAAGAGCTTCCTGCGGTGGTGGACCCTGTGGCTGCCATGAACGAAGATGCTCCGTTGATTCATGACCATGCGCCGCGAAATATTTCTTTTAAGACTGATCTTTCGTACGGAGATGTGGATAACGCTTTTAAGGAATGTGACTATGTGAGGGAGGATCGATTTGAAACGGCTCCTATTCGACACGGATTTATAGAACCTCACGCAGCTCTGGCTAACTGGGATCATTCTGGGAGGCTGACTTTCTGGGGCTCCAAACAGAGTCCATACTTTACATACCGAAATATGGCCAAAGCCTTAAATATTCCCTTAAGTCGCATTCGTGTGGTGCAACCTTATATCGGAGGCGGCTTCGGTGGTAAGAATGAAATGTTTAATGTGGATTTTTGCGCTGCCCTTCTCTCCCAGAAAACAGGCAGGCCAGTCAAAATGGTGGTCAGTCAAGAAGAAGTCCTTTTTGCATACCGTCAAAGGCATCCCACGATCATTGACCTCAAAACAGGCCTGAAGAAAGATGGCACCCTTCAGGCTCTCGAAGCACATATCATTGCAGATGGAGGGGCTTATCTCAGCATCGGGGCATTGAGCCTCTACCTGATGTGTGCTTTTTTTGCATCCCTTATAAACTGCCCAATATGAGGGCGAAGGGGTACCGTGTTTATACGAACACACAACCTTCCTGTGCGATGCGCGGGCATGGAGTTCCCCAGTCCCGGTTCGCTGCCGAAGTGCAACTGGATATCGCTGCAAAGGAGATGGGACTGGATCCCATCGATATTCGGTTGAAGAACGCTTTGAAGCCTGGAGAGACGACGCCCAATGGATTCAAAATTACCAGTTGTGGTCTTGAGGAATCCATCACGGAAAGTAAGAGGATTATGACCAGGTGGATTGAGGAAAGGCCCAAAGAGAGCGATGGGAAGAAGAAATCAGGAATGGGTATTGGCTGCTACGGATATGTTTGCGGTCCGCGAATGGCTGGACACAATACGGCAGGTGCAGTGATTAAAGTGCACGAAGATGGCGGTGTTTCTTTATTCACAGGGTCTACGGATGCGGGTCAAGGATCGGATACGGTGCTCTCTCAAATAGCAGCAGAAGTCTTGGGGGTGCATCTGGAGGATATTCGGTATGGTATGGTTGACTCGGATGTGACTCCTCTGGATCCGGGGACTTTTGGAAGCAGGGTGACTTTCATTACCGGAAATGCGGTGCGGATTGCTGCTGAGGATGTGAGGAATCAACTGCTGGAAGTGGCCGCCAATGCGTTAGAAGCCAATCCCAAGGATATTGTCTTCAAAGATCGCAAGGTCTATGTAGGTGGAAGTCCGGAACGGAGCATGCCATTCAGTAAGTTAGTCAAGATTGCCCAATATTCCGGAACAGGAAAAACCATCATTGGGCAAGGATATTGGGCTCCCGAAGGGCTTGAGGTTCCAAATTTCGAGACCGGTAAGGGCAATATGTCGGCAGCTTATTCCTTCGGAGCCCAACTTGCAGAGGTCGAGGTAGATACCGAAACAGGATTGATTAAGGTGACACGCATGGCCATGGTTCATGATTGCGGCCAACCCATCAATGAGATGCTCATGGAAGGGCAGTTGGAAGGTTCAGCGATCGGTGGAATCGGGCATGCCCTGACAGAAGAGATTATTCGCAAAGAGGGTCAGACCATGAATTCCTCTTTTCTTGAGTATCGGATGCCTACGAGCTTGGACGCCTGTAAAATGGAGATATACCATACAGAGACGTGCGATGAGGTAGGACCTTTCGGAGCGAAAGAAGCTGGAGAAGGGATTCAGGTTTCTGTTGTTCCTGCCATTGTTAATGCTATCTACGATGCAACAGGTGTGCCATTTAAGAGAATACCTGTGACCCCGGAGGTCGTATTGAAGGCCTTAAAAAGCGATGTTACGTTGGAATAAAAAGGCGTTTGGGTGTGTTTCCAAACTTTTACCAAGCGGGTTTTTGAAATGTTTTATGGGGAATGTACAATGTCACCTAACGTGACTCTTGAAATATACTTGGAAAGGCCGTAGCAAAACATTAAGAGGTGCCGCTGTAAAAGTTTGGAGAATCCTCATTGATACATACCTGTGGATTCTCCCGGTGAGGTTGAAATCTTTTTTGTAATTTGCCGGTCCAACACGCCCAACCGCCTTTTGGGGACATTCTTACGCAAATGTAAGGCAAATTTCGGAGAGAGGTGTAAGATGGGTTTGCCAAAGTTCCAATATGTTGCACCGCGCAAGTTAGCCAAAGCAATCTCTTTGCAAAAAGAGTCAGGGAAGTTCCTTGCCGGAGGGACAGACCTGTTAGTGGCCATGAAACAGAAAATTTCCCGTCCTGAGCTTTTAATCGATCTCAATACGATTTCAGAATTGAAGGGCATCGAATGGGACAAGAAGAAAAGGTTGCGAGTCAGAGCTTTGACCACGCTCACACAGCTCAAGGAGAACTCGATTGTTCAAACACACTTCCCTGTATTGAGTCAAACCGTCCCCCTGGTCAGCACTCCACTACTCCAAAATAGGGGCACGGTGGGTGGCAATCTATGTCTCGACACCCGATGTTATTTTTATAATCAGTCTGTTTTTCTTAAAAAGAGATGGGAGCCATGTTTTAAAATTGGAGGGAAGATTTGTCATGTTGTAAGAGGTGGGGATTCCTGCTATGCGGTCCACTCTGGAGATATGGCCTCGCCTCTGATCGCCTTAGGGGCCAAAGTAAAAATAGTAGGAGACCATGGTGCAAGGGAAATAGAGTTACAAAAATTCTTTTCCGGGTCGGGAATTAAGGCCAATATCCTAAAATTTAACGAGATCTTATCAGAGATTCTCATTCCAACACCACCGGAACACTCAGGATGTTCCTATCAGAAACTGAGACTTCGGGACACGATAGATTTTCCTTTGGTGGGGGTGTCTGTCTTTTTGCATTTAGAAGGAAGGGATGGGAGATGTGGGGACGTTCGCCTTGTTCTGGGGGCTGTTGGGGCTTCGCCCCTTGTCGTCGAAGAAGTAGCTCAACTGATGCGCGGGAAGGAGATTACTCAAAAACTTATAGAGAAGGTTTCCCGAATAGCGTGGAAAGCAGCTCACCCGGTGGCCAATACCGCATCTTCGCCTAAGTACCGCAGAGAGATGGTTCGAGTGCTCACAAAAAATGCAATGCAGGAAGCGCTAAACAGAATCAAAAATGCTGATGCTTAGGAGATAATTTAGATTTGGAAAGATAGGGGAAACGTTCCGTCCGGAATGATCCTCACCGGAACTCCTGAACAAGTGAAGGCCTACTGCAAAAACTTGATCGATGTAGCGGGGAAGGACGGCGGCTACATCATGGCCTTTGGAACTGCTATGGATGAGAGGAAGGCGGACACCATACACGCCATGATCGATTTTACCAGAGAATACGGTATATACAAGTGAAATTTCTGAAAAAGTTTAAACCGACCCTGACAGGCGAGTTTACAAAACTTTAGAATGCGGTCACTATTGATTTTTTGGGTAATCTTTCCTTTTGGTGAAAATGAGGCAAAGGAAAGGGTTTGGGACCTATGAGCCAGATCATTCAGAGGTTCCGCTCTAAAGTTTTTTCAACTCGCCTCTCTGTGTCTTGATCCATTGAAAAAATACTTTGGAATTAACCTAAAAGGCCATCTTTCGCTTATAAAGCGTTTGGGCCAGGATATTATTTATCTTCCCTTATCAAATGACATATCCATGGATAAGACCTTTGGATACAGGTACTTCAGTATAAAAGAGCTTGAAGAGGCCTCAAAGATGGATGACCTCGTCAAAGAAATCCTCGGCGATACAGTATGCTTCAGGGGTAATGTCCCAAGCTCGTTATTGTATGCAGGCACTCCCCAACAGGTAACAGATTATGTTAAGGAACTCATCGACGTTGTGGGTAAAGGTAGCGGTCTGAGGGTTGATTGTGGCATTTGGTTTGACGAGGCAAAACACGAAAATGTGAAGGCGATGGTAGAGTTTACGAAAGAATACGGGGTATACAAATAATAATAAATAGCTGTTAAAGGGAAGCTAATTGATAAGAGGAGGTTTATACGATCATGTTTTACGAACCGGTAAAAAACAATCACGGACTGGCACACGATCCTTTTAAATCCTGTGTTGTGCCCAGGCCTATTGGGTGGATATCAACTGTGGGGACCGATGGTGTGCATAACCTCGCCCCTTACAGCCAGTTCCAGAACCTTACCTTCGATCCTCCCTATGTTATGTTCGCAGCGAACCAGACGACCGATGGCCGGCGCAAGGATTCCGTGGTCAACGCCGAACAGAGCGGGGAGTTCGTGTATAATATGGCGACCTATGACCTGCGGGAGGCAATGAATCTATCAGCTCAACAGGTGCCGCCCGAGGTGGACGAGTTTGAGCTGGCTGGTGTCACCAAGGCCCCCTCAAAGCTCGTGAAAGCTCCCCGCGTGGCGGAATCGCCTATCAATTTTGAATGCCGTTACCATCAGACCATTAGGCTGCCGGGTAACAGCACGATGGGTACGGTGGACATTGTTATCGGCCAGGTCATTGGCATTCACATCAAAGACGAGTTTATCCAACCGGACGGTAAGTTAAATATCCTCAAGATGAGGCCGATAGCCCGTCTAGGCTACTGCGACTACACAAGCATAGATTCCATCTTTGAGATGATCATTCCAGGCCCTGATGAGAAGCTCCGTTCAGGCATGGAAGGGAAAAAGAGAACATAAATCCCAAGGATTAGGGTACAGTGTGATATTACTGCATCTAAGGATTGGGAAGGGTTAAAACAAGATGGACAAGACCCAGGAAGCACTCGACCGATAGTGTACTGTCTCAGAAAAGACTTTACACAGAACGTCATTCCGGACTTGATTAAGCCTGCCCCGTACTTGATACGGGGGAATCCAGTCTTTTCAGCTGGATTCCCGTTCCCCGATCAGGTCGAGGACAAGTTTCACGGGAATGACAACCCGTAACACTTTAGTTTTTTGAAAAAGAGGTCTGATCAAGATATCGTAATATCTCAAATCCCCCTCAATCCCCCTTTTTCAAAGGGGGAGGTATTTCTCCTCCCTTTGGCAAAGGGAGGTGGGGAGGGATTTTATGAAGGCTTTTTCAAAGCGCTAAAGTGTTACGACAACCCTTATTATCATTGTAAAGAAGTTTTAGAGACACTACACTGGCCTTCAGCGCCAAATATTCAATTTAAGAGCCTGGAAGCTGAAGAAACCTACAAAGAATACGGCTTATGTTGACATGGGTAAGTTCAAAATGATTAAAGATAGAACGCTTGATACTTGGGACGATATAGACGACGTTATGGCTGTTGCCCCAGGTGTCAATTGTCTCATTTTGGATGTAGCCCAGGTACGTCCAGCCGTAGTAACGGCTGACCTGATCCTGGGTCGCGATCAACATGCGAGAGGCTATATTGAAACTTACCGCCAGCGCCAGAGACCGCGGGAACGGGAAGAATAAATCTCAAATCGACAGGGAAATGACTTGCGCTCCCTAATCGGCTGAGGGATAAATGCCTTGAGATCATTTTAGTTAAAGAGGGTAAAATGCAAGAAAAACTTTTATTAAAAGAATTATGCCGGTATGTCATAGGAACCTGGGCTGACATCATTTATAGAAATGCCCTTCTTTATCCAGAAGAAGAAGTGTTCATCTATGGTAAAGATAGGATCACATTTGCTCAATTTAATGCCAGGGTGAACAGTTTGATCCATGCCCTTCATTCAATGGGAGTGAAAAAGGGAAATGGAATCGGTATCTTGTCATGGAATTGCCTCGAATATACGGATGTCTACGGAGCAGCCATGAAGGGTGGATTCATCATCTCCCCATTGAGTCCCAGGTTGCAAGCCAGTGAACTGGAATATCTAATCAATTATTCAGAGATCAATACTCTTTTTGTGGGTCGTGAACTGGTGGAAATGGTGAACCAGTTACGACCCCGTTTGTCTGGCGTCAAAAACTACATTTCCCTCGAAGGCCCTGCCCCAGAAATGATTTTTCATCGGGACTTGTTGTTAGCTCATTCAAAGGAAGAACCTGATGTTGAGGTAAAAGAGGAAGATCCTTTTCTCATCTTCTATACCAGTGGGACTACAGGAACGCCCCGTGGCGCCCTTTACACCCAAGGGCGTAATATCGAAAATACTAGGACGAAAGCGATCCAGATAGGTGCGGAACCGGGTGACAAGCACATTATGATCCTGCCTCTTTTTCATGTCGGTGGATATAGTCACTTCTGGGCCTTTTTCTATGTAGGGGGAAGCAATGTTATTATGCCGGAAAGATCCTTCAGTCCGGCCTCCACCCTCCAAGCTATTCAAGATGAGAAGGCCACGGATTTACATATCGTCCCAACGCATCTGGTCACAATGCTGGCTCTCCCCAATATCAGTCAATATGATTTAAGGAATCTGAAACGGATATGGTATGCAGCTTCTCCCATGCCTACAGAACTGTTAAGGAGAGGGATGGAGAGGTTCGGTCCCATTTTCATGCAAGGTTATGGCCAGTCGGAGTCAGGGCCTGAAATCACTTTTTTCCGGAAGAAATCTCATCAAGTTCTGGACAAGCCTCAAGAGGAACAAAAGGTATTGGCCTCCTGTGGTCAACCTTGCGTGGGGGTGCATGTCAGGATCGTTGATGAAAATAATAATGATGTGAAATCCTATAGGGTGGGAGAAGTTGTGGTGCAAAGTAAAATGGTGATGGTTCAATACTGGCGTAAACCGGATGAGACTCGGGATGTCATGGTCGATGGGTGGCTCCATACGGGCGATATGGGATACTATGATGAGAAAGGGTACATCTATCTTGTCGACAGGAAGAAGGACATGATCGTTACTGGCGGTGAGAATGTCTATCCCCGGGAGGTGGAAGAAGTTCTCTACCGTCATCCTGCGGTTGCAGAGGCTGCTGTCATTGGAATTCCCGATGAATTGTGGATAGAGCGGGTCCATGCTGTCCTCGTTTTAAAGGAAGGGCAGCAAACTACGGGGGATGAGATTATGGGATTTTGTAAACAACACCTGGCTCGCTACAAAGCCCCGAAATCGGTTGAGTTTGTCGTGTCTTTACCCAAGAATCCGCAAGGTAAGATTCTGAAGAGAGAACTCAGGGAAAAGTATTGGACAGGGTTGGAAAGAAAAATTTGAGAAATGGTGAACCTTTGTAGCGTCGGCATTTAATGCCGACGATCACTTTCATCGCTCCCGGTAAATGAGGGCGCTACAAATCTGGATCACTTAATGAAAAAAAATCAGCAATTTAAATTGGTGATCTTTGATCTTGATGGGACGCTCACCAAGGAACGGTCCATCTGGGAGTATATCCATAAGCGATTGGGAAAATGGTACGGATTTGCAGAGGAGTATCAGAATCAATTTTTAGCTGGGAAGATCTCTTATGAAGAATTTTGTGAACAGGATGCTCAAGTTTGGAAGGGAATGAGAGCGGAGAAACTTACAGAAATCGTGAAGACCGTTCCTTTTTATCCCGGAGCAGATGAATTGATTCATCACTTTAAAAATAAAGGACTAAAACTTGCAATGGTTTCTTCTGGACTTTCTGTCCTTTCTGAGTGGGTTCATCAGAGATATGGGTTTGACTACTCCGTTTCGAATGATCTCCTCCAGGAAGATGGAATCTTGACTGGAAAGGTGAAGATCCAGGTCTATTATGATAAGAAAGCAGAATGGGTGAGGAGAATTCAGAAAAAATTTGGAGAGAAGTCCGAAGAAGTAATTGCTATTGGAGATAGCGTAGGGGATATTGACATGTTTCAGATGGTGGGCTTCTCCATTGCCTTCAACTCCTCCTGTTCAGATCTCGATCGAATTGCCAACGTCTGCGTCCAAAGCCAGAATCTCGCTGATATCATTCCCAGATTACCTGTCTAAAGATAATAACCAAGTTCCAAGCACCAATAATCAAATTTGATGTTTACTAATCAGTCCATAATTTTATAGACGGCAATGATTAACAAAAGATATTTCAAATCTCCCCAATAATCCCCTCCCCCTTCGATGGGGGAGGGCGAGGGTGGGGGTGGACAAGATGAAGACCCGTTGGTCCCCCCTCCCCTTTACCCTGTTAGATAAGGTTCTCTATTCAGCGCCGGTATTTATGAAACGTTCCATCTAACAGGGTGAATCCCCTCCCACCGAGGGGAGGGGAGATTTTTGGAAGAATATGTCTAATCAATTATGGACTCCTTAGTAAGTCGTTGATTTTTAATTGGTTATTGGAATTTAACGCATTGTGTTATGATTAAATATCTGGTTTGTGTTAATATCTTTCCAAGATGAAGACCTATCTTCGATTTCTCACCCCGGAAGTTGAACCCTTCGATCCGGTGGAATTGGCAAAGGAGACGGAGAAGATTGTTTGTCAAAAGGATCAACGGAAGTACACCGACTTTTATGCGACAGGGGTTAATGGAGGAATTGCTACAGGCTATGCCTGTGGGTGCTGCCTTCGATGCATTTTTTGTTGGGTTGACTTAAGCAGAGAATTTCCAGAGTCTCACGGCGAATTTTATTCTCCCAAAGAGGTCTTTGAGAAGCTGAGAGACGCGGCACTCATGTATCGTGTGGATAAAGCGAGAATTTCAGGGGCAGAGCCAACTTTGGGGCGAGAACATCTGATCGCTCTTCTTCGCTGGGTGGAAGAGAGTCCATTTTCTCTTTTCGTATTGGAGACCAATGGGATCCTATTCGGTGCGGATTCAGGCTACGTCAAGGAGGTCTCTCAGTTTAAGAAGGTCCATACACGGATCTCCTTAAAGGCAGGAACTCCAGAAGGATTTACGAAAAGGACTGGGGCCAAGCCTGAGGCTTTTGTTCTCCCTTTTAAGGCCATTCAATTTTTTCTTCGATATCGAGCCAGTTTCCATGTTGCGTCGATGAGTAAGGACCCAAGATTTATGGCTGAAGAGGAAAGAAAGAGCCTCCTGAAAAAACTGAAAGAGATTGATCCTCGCCTTGTAAAGCATTTGGAAGAAGAAGTAGTTGATCCCTATCGGACCACACTTCTGAGATTGAAGTGTGCAAATTACAAAGGATCCTCTATGGATGGAGGCCATCATGACAGAGGGGCTGATAGGTGATAGGTTGGGAATTGAGATGGATGAAGTGGGCGAATGGATGGTGGACCTCACCAGTTTTAGATCAAATCCTGCCCTGGCTCACCTACATCGGAAGCCATTTCGCGGTCATCCTCTTCATTATTCTTAGCTGGATTATAACCAAACAGAGAAAAGTTCTCCGTCGTCTTTTCCTACTCTATGGTATCCAATCTGCCGTAATCTACGGTCTTAAGTTTCTTGTAAAAAGAGAGAGACCTCTCTTTATCTTGGGGATGGCCTCAAAGCTCTCGAAAGGTCCAGGAGAGATTCTTGATCCCAGTTTCCCCAGTGCACACTCCGTTTTTGCATTTATGATGGCGACCCTTTTGGCTAATCAATTCCCGCGATACCGAGTTATTTTTTTTGTTGTTGCTGGATTGATCGGGTGGACCCGAATATATTTAGGTCTCCATTATCCCACCGATGTCATTGCAGGAGCCCTTCTGGGTTATGGAATAACGAAATTATTTCTTCGTTATCTTCCCTCTCTTATCCCCCCCTTTAGTAAACCCCGCACCCCGTGTTACTAATAAGGCCGTAATTGTATAGACATCAAACTCTTCTTCTATACCACTGGATTCCGGCTGGAGTTTACCCCGGTGGAAATCGGGGCCGGAATGACGAAAAGGGACGATGCCTCAAATTCGTCTCTCCGGCGAAAGCCGGAGTCCAGCCCAAGTTTTTTTAACGGGCAAGCCTTCAATTCGAGAATATCTATCCTATTATTATGGACTCCTTAGTAAAACACGGGGCTTTCTTTGAGGTAGATATTTTGATGCACCTCTTCATCCCTATTCTGAAGAACGGGGTTTTACAGGGTGCGGGGTAAAGGGGGGGTGGAGTGGATTCCATATCAAAACCCATCCATCAATGGATAAATAGACATTACAGTTGCATAAACGGCCATGGATAAACCGCTCTTCAAGGCTTCGGACGGCGGTTGATTGGATGTCTTAAGGGAATGGGAGGACTCCACCTGAGGTGAACTCCGATAGGTGTCGGAGACGAGAGTGCTCATTGGGTGAAAGGTTCGCCCCGAAGCCTTTCTGACCGGTTCACCCATGTCCGTATGGTGAAATTTTTTGCAACATTAAGGTAGAGATAATGGATCAGGTCCTATCTAAACTAAAAATAGGAAATTTAGTAATGCTTTAGCGCTTTGAAAATCCCTCCCTGCCTCCCTTTTCCAAAGGGAGGAGATATTAGCTTCCCCCTTTGAAAAAGGGGGATAGAGGGGGATTTTATAGTGATTCTTCTAATTTTTTTGGCTTTTGAAATTCATTTTTCAAAAGGCTAAACTGATACGAAATTTATGCATTGACAAAAGATTCAATTTTTGGAATAGTAAGGACAGTTTTTCTATTTCCAGAAAGGAGGAGAGGCTTATGAAAGGGAAGGGATTTTTAGTTTTTGTTTTATTTGTGTTGGCGATCTTCATTAGTTTTTCTCATACCGCCGTCGCCCAGCTTAAACCTGGTGATCCGATAGTTATCGGGGTTCCTACGGCCTTGGGTTCCATTGAGGGAAGAGACGGTTGGATGGCGATTCAGATGGCAAGGGATGAGATCAATGCAAAAGGGGGCGTGCAGGTAGGTAGCACAAAACACAAAATCGAAGTCTATTCGATCGATACCAGAGAACACGAACCTGGAATTCCTGTCCACGATGCTTTGACGGCAGCGGAAAAACTGATCCTGGAAAAGAAACCTCATGCGATTGCGCTGGGTAATTTCCGATCTGAGGTTCTCTTGTCATCAATGGATCTCATCTCCAAGTATAAACTGCCCTACATTTGTTGTATTGCGATGACTCCACTGTTTCAGAAAAAGATTGTGGATGAATATGACAAATACAAATATTGCTTTCGAAATGCCATCAATGCTCCCTACCTCGCTATGTATCTAAGCGGCGTCATGGGGTTTACAAAAAAGGAATATGGCTTTAACAAGGCATACATCATCACGCAAGACGTGTTGTGGGCTAAGGGAACCGGCCAAGGGCTGGAAAAGTGGTTCAAGGAGAACGGTTGGGAAGTGATTGCTTTCGATACTTATGCGACAGGGGCTTCCGACTTTTCCCCTTCTCTGATTAAGGTAAGGGCTCAAAACGCACAACTCCTTGTGCCCATATTTGATATGCCCCAGAGCGGAATTTTGCTAAAGCAGGCTCGTGCGATGCAAATTCCGGCTCTGCTTGCTGGTTTTATCAGCCCGATTGCTTGTGAAAATGCCTGGCAGGTATTTGAAGGAGAAGTGGAAGGAATGATAAACATGGTGTATGAAGTCGGGCCAATTCCGGTGAAGGCAGTGCCAAAGTCAGTGGAATTCAATCAAAACTATGGCAAAAAATGGGGAGAGAAAGCCAGGGCTGAACTCTCTGGTCATGGCCCAGGACCAAGCTATGACTCAATCTATATGTTAGCCAGTGCGTTTGAGCGTGCCAAGACCGTTGAACCCGATGCGGTGGTGAAGGCTCTTGAACAAACAGACATGCAAGGAGCCATAGGAAGAATAAGGTTCGGCAAAGATCATCAGGTCATCTATGGCTACGACCCCAAAGAAACAGCCCTGGGTGTTGGCTTTCAATGGGTAAAGCCTGGGAAGAGAGTGGTTATCTTTCCGGAGGGCGTTGCAGAGGCGAAGATTCAGCTTCCTCCTTATATGAAGAAGTAAGATTTGATCAAACTTTTCGGGGCGATCCTTTAGCTGAAGGTCGCCCCTTTTATTGCTAAAATAACCAACAAAAAATCCTCCCCTCCCTTGGTGGGGGGATTCACCTTGTTAGATAGAACGTTTTCTAGAAGATAGGACTGAATAGAGAATTTTATCTAACAGGGTGAAGAGGAGGGGGGCAACTTCTTGTCACCCCTCTCCGAGCCAGAGGCTCTCTGAGCCGGCGGCCACCCAGACCCTCCCCCCTGCCTTCGCCGAAGCGGCTTCGCGCAGGCAGGCGTCAAAGGGGGAGGGAAACGAGTCTAGAAAAAAATGTTACCCAGCATCATCATTTACGGTTTAGTGAATAGTGTCATTTTAGCCCTGACGGCTATGGGTTTCAGCCTCACCTTTGGCATCAGTGGAGTGGCTAATTTTGCCTACGGAGGTTTTTACATCTTTAGTGGATTCCTTGTTTGGATGCTCCTCAACTATCTTAAATTTCCCTTCATCCTGGCAATCGTGGTGACCATAGGTGTTGTGGGGCTTCTCGGTTTCGTCACTTATTGGGTTATCCTTTTAAGAGTACGCGGGATACCATTATCCGAGGTGATTGCTACCTTTGCTTTGGGGGTTGGAATACTTGAACTCTTCCGCTGGATGGGATTCGTCACCTATGAGTTCACGCTGCCTTATTTTAAAAAGGGGATGGTGGTGATAGCGGGAGTACCTCTGGACTATCAACGTCTCTTCATAATTGGAATTGGACTGGCATTGGTTCTGTTTTTGTATTTCTTTACGCACTACACCAGGATTGGCTTGGCCTTCAGGGGTATAGCCCAGAATGAGCGAACAGCGATCTCGCTTGGTATCAAATCGGATTTGACGGCTGCCCTGAGCTTAGCCTTTGGGTCGGCGATGGGAGCCGTGGCTGCTGTTGTGATTCTCCCTCTGGGTATTATTTCAATCAATACAGGATATGAAGTGCTACTGATAGCCGTAGCAGTAGGGATTGTCGGAGGACTGGAAAGCGTTCCGGGGATCCTGGTGGCAAGCCTTATCCTTGGATATGCTCAAATCATCACCGGTACATACTTTAAGCCTGAATGGATGATGGTTGTATATCTTGCAGCAATTGTCATTATTCTTGTAATAAAACCATCGGGTCTGTTCGGAAAATTCAAAGAGTTGGAGGAGAGAGTCTGAGAAAGTTAGAACGCAGAAGGCAGAATGCAGAGTGAACACCCCCTCCCCAACCCTCCCCCCTCGAGGGGGAGGGAGAGGGTGGGGGGGCAAGATTTCGGTAAGGAGAGACATACGACAAAGTTCAGATTAGGGAGTTTATGAAATTACGAAGAGAGAGGTTGGATCGGGGGATTAAGGCAAGATGTGAGGATATATTCGCCCTTTCATCTTACAGAGAAATATTCTATCTGATGCTCCCCAGGGTTTTGCCAGTTCTTATCTTGCTCATCCTTCCACTCATGAAAGGAGTTATTGGGCTTTACTGGGAGAAGGTCTTGATGATCACTTGTGTCATCGCCTTGCTTGCGTTGAGTTGGGATTTGATGGCCTCAGTGGGATTGATATCATTAGGTCAAGCCCTTTTCTTTGGTGCAGGTGCTTATATAACAGGCTTTTTAAATTATACCTTTAAATTGCCACCCATTTTAACCATTCCTTTGGGCACTCTGGGTGGAGCATTCTTCTGTACCCTTTTGCTCTTACCTGTTCTGAGATTGAGAGGGGTATACTTTGCCATCGTTACTTTAACCTTACCTTTACTGCTCATGCGATTTATTGAGACAACAAAAATTCTTGGTGGGACAGAGGGAATGAGCGCCCTTTCCCCCCTTCCCAATATATGGGTTGAAACTTATGTTCCTGTTTTTGCGCTACTCATATGCCTCTTCGGTTTTCGCAGATTGATCAATGAGGATTATGGGCTGGTTCTTCAAGGAATCCGTGATAATGATCGGGCGGTCATGAGTGGAGCGATCAATATCTACTGGTTCAAGGCCCAAGCTGTGTTCATTGCTGGTGTGGCAGGGGCATTTGCAGGTGCTTTCATGACCCATTACTACCGGTTTGTAGGAATGCCTGCCTTTGCAATGGATTATTCTATCTTACCATTGACCTGCGCGGTTCTGGGTGGAGTGGGCACGTTTGCCGGTCCAACCATAGGTGCTTTTATTTTGATCCCTCTTTCTGAACTCCTCCGTGCCGTTGGAACATTGAGAGTGGTCTTCTACTCTGCGATTCTGATCATCTGCGTTGTGGGTTTACCTGAAGGGATCTTTCACTACATACGAAGGAAGTATCACCAATTGGAAAGAATGGTGGATGTTGGATAACCCCCTCACCCTGCCCCTCTCCCCAGGGGGAGAGGGAGAAGGTGAGGGGAAATTGTTCTGTAGGATTTTGGGCAATTGGCAGTGTAGCTATGGATAGAACCATATTGAAAGTTGAAGGGCTCACTAAGAATTTTGGTGGAGTGGCGGCCATTGTCAGGGTGAGCTTTGAATTGCAAGAAGGAGAACTTCTCGGTATCATAGGTCCAAACGGGTCGGGAAAGACCACGTTGGTTAATTTGCTTACGGGTTTTGTAAGACCGGATTCTGGAAAGGTGATTTATCGGGGCATAAATATTACAGGTAAAATGCCTTATAAGATAGCTGAGATAGGAATTGCCCGGACCTTCCAGATGGTAAAACCATTTTATCAATTGTCTGCCTTCAAAAATCTCATCATCCCCTTATATTCCTCCCGGGTTAAAAGGTTGAGGGGAGGGAAATACGGCGATCGGGATGATGTGGCGATTGATCTTCTGGAGGATGTTGGTTTTGAACGCGACTCCTTCGTGCCCTACAAGATTGCTTCCAGCCTTCCCCATGGTTATCTGAAACGTCTGGAGCTGGCACGCTGTTTGGCCCTTCGCCCGGACTTGCTCATCCTCGATGAGCTCTTTTCAGGAATGTCCATGTCTGAAGTTGCCAGCACTCTTCCCATCATCGAAAAATTGAACGCCGAAGGTCTCACCATCATTATGGTTGAGCATCGGTTAAAAGAACTCTTCCGAATTGCTCATCGAGTCATTGCACTAAATTTTGGAGCTAAAATTGCCGACGGACCTCCTCACGAGATGATGGAGAACGAGGCCGTGAAAGCAGCTTATCTTGGAAGTGAGGACGAGGACTGAGATGCTTGCAGTAAAGAACTTGATGGTCTTTTTCGAAAATTCCCTGGCTATCAATGATCTCAGTCTGGAGGTCCAGAAGGAAGAGATCGTTGGTGTTCTCGGTTCAAACAGCGCTGGGAAGACGACTTTGATGAACACAATCTCCGGTTTGATGATTGACATCAAGAGGAAAGAAGACCGAAGAGGGGGCGAGAGAATTACTGTACTGGGTGAGGTGAGGTTTGAAGGTGAAGATATTACAAACACCGAGCCTGACAAAAGGGTCAAAAAAGGGATCGTTTTAAGTCGAGAAAGACATCCGATCTTTCCTGACAGCAGCGTAGAGGAAAATTTGAGGATCGCCGCCTACCTCCGAAGAGATTCTGAGATAAAGAAGACCTTCGATTTCGTCTACTCTGTCTTTTTCCATTTGAAAGATATAAAAAAAAGAAAAGCGGGGTTCTGTAGCGGGGGAGAACAACAGATGCTTTCCATAGGCATGGCATTGATGACCAAGCCCCGGCTTCTCCTGATGGACGAGCCATTGCTTGGGCTCTCTCCAGTTCTCCAGCGCGATCTGAGACGAGCAATAAAGCAAATTCGGGGGGAAGGTGTAACCATTCTGGTTACGGAACAGTTCGCCAGGCCCCTTCTGCCCATTATTGATAGGGGCTATGTAATCGAAAATGGGATCCCCGTCCTCTTCGGAACAGGAAAGGAATTAATGGATAACCCAGAGGTGAAGGCGGCGTATTTTGGAATATAGTACTACTTCGTTAAGTTAAAAATGAAAACTCAATATTTTCAGGTGTTTCTGTATTTCAGCGAAATTGGATGGAGTCTCGAGACCCATTTCCAAGCCCGAAATATGGGCTTTATGATTTTTCTTAAATGAATTTAACGTAGTAGTAATAGGAACTTACGATTTTAAGTGTGTCATTGAGATAAGCACCGAATCCCAAGCACCTGCCTTCGCCGAAGCGGCTTCGCGCAGGCAGGCCAAATAACAAATAAATTCCAATGAGCCAAATTCAAAATCCCAACCCCCCTCACCCTTCCCCTCTCCCCCGAGGGGAGAGGGATGGGGTGAGGGGCGATCATTTGATATTGGAGCTTAGAAATTATTTGGAATTTGGGATTTGTCATTTTGGATTTAAATTAAAACCTTGATTATTTGAAATTACGCTGATAGTTGGAAAAGGGATTGATGACAATAAACGTTGCCTCCATCTACGAACAATTTGAAAAAGTGTCTCGGGATTACCCGGAGAAGCCGGCCCTGATCTACTTGGGCAAGAAATACAATTTTTCTCAACTCCGGGAGGCGACTGAGAATCTGGCTGCTAGTCTGCACAGAATGGGTGTATCAAAAGGAGATAAGGCCGTCCTTTATCTCCCGAATTGTCCACAGTGGGTTATCACTTGGCTCGCTTTACAACGCATCGGCGCTATTGCCATCCCTATCTCGCCAATCTATACGCCCATTGATCTCAAATATATGGCCAATGACAGCGGAGCTGAGACCATCTTCTGTCTTGATACCAACTTTGGTTATGTCACACAAGTCCTTCCTGAAACCAAACTTAAGAGAGTGATCGTCACCAATTTGGCTGAGCTTCTACCCTGGTGGAAATGGTTGATTGGGAGAGGTTTTAATAAAATCCCAATGGGGAAGTTTGATTCCGGGGGGAATATCGTCAGGTTTAAGAAGCTGCTGAAGGGAGGAAGCCTTTCTTCATTGCCATCCTTGAAGGCAGAACCTGAAGAGATGGTTGAGATGCTTTACACGGGCGGAACCACCGGTCTTCCCAAGGGAGTGCCCTTTACAAACATTCTATTTCTGGAAGCGGCGGCCGAGCAGAGGGCAGTAAGTGAACGCTTTATTCCCAAGGGGGAAGATATCGTCGTCCAGGGAGGCCCGCTTTTCCATATTCTTGGTCAACAAGTGGGTCTGGGAGGAATCCTTTCTGGCGATACTGTCGTATTGCTCCCCAGAGTGAATCTGGACGGGCTTTTTGACCACATTGAAAGATATAAAATACTAACCTTCTTTGGTGTCCCTGCAATATACCGCATGATTCTTGAACATGACCGAGTGGACTACTACAACTTGAGCTCGCTCAAATACTGTTTCTCTGGCGGTGACGTCCTTCCCACAGAGGTGGCTGAGAGATGGCTTAAGAAGTTTGGAATACCGATATGTGTGGGATATGGTGCAACAGAGACCTGTGGCCGGGTGTCCTTGACACCTATGGGCGAAGGCACTCCGGCGGGAAGTGCGGGTAAGGTGACACCCCTTCAGAGGGTAAAGCTCGTAGACCCCGATACTCTTGAGCCCGTCCCTCTTGGTGAGCCCGGGGAATTACTGGTCTCCTCTGAGCATATGGTCAGAAATTACTGGAACAAACCTGAAGAGACCGCAGACTGTTTTATCGAGATGGATGGTAGGCTCTGGTACAGGACTCGTGACATTGTACGGATAGATGAAAATGGGTGGTTTTTTTATTTGGATCGGTCTGTGGACACCCTCAAGCACAAAGGCTATCGTGTAGCCGTTTCGGAGATAGAAGCTGTATTGCAGGAACATCCTGCAGTCATCTCTGCCTGTGTTGTGGGCGTTCCCGATGAAAAGGTGGGTGAAAGGATCAAAGCCTTTGCTGTCCTTAAAGACGATGTGAAGGGTGTGAGCGCCTACGATCTCCTCAAATGGTGCCGAGAAAGGTTAGCTTCCTATAAAGTCCCGCAGTATATAGAGTTCCGTGATATGCTCCCCAAATCAAAGGTGGGTAAACTCTTAAGGCGAGAACTTCGGGCCGAAGAACGAAAGCGGCACGAAGAATAAGAAATTAAAATAGGGTTCAAGGATTCCGGGGGCCAAGGGTTCCAGTAAAAGAATTTAAATGAAGGAAACAGGAGTGCTCCTTTAACAGAAATCGAGGGAGGTTTAGGATAAACAAAAAAGTAAACAAAAAAGTTATTGACAACTCTATCGTCATTTGTCATGATATATGACGATGAAGATGCCAAATAAAATTAATGGCAATGCCCCGCCTTATATTGACCGAGCATTAAATCTCTCTGCCCTGCTGGAAAAGAAATCTTATTTCCTCTTTGGGCCCCGACAAACCGGCAAAACCTCTTTGATTCGCCATTCCTTAAAAGGAGTGAAAGTTTATGACCTTCTTGACACCTCCATATATCTTGCCCTAAGTCAGAATCCCGGGCGAATAGGCGAAGAGCTGACCCCAAAAGACCGTCTGGTGGTTATCGATGAGATCCAGAGGCTTCCGGACCTATTGAACGAAGTTCACCGCCTCATCGAGACAAGAAAGATCCGGTTCCTGCTTACCGGTTCCAGCGCACGGAAACTGCGCCGAGGGGGTATTAATCTTTTAGGCGGAAGAGCCCGGACAAAATACCTGTATCCCTTCACTTATAAAGAGCTGGGCGAAACGTTTGACTTAACCCGTGTCGTAAAAAGCGGGCTGCTTCCTTCAATCTATTTTTCAGATAACCCGAAGGCTGACTTAGAGGCTTATGCTGGATCGTATTTACAAGAAGAGATTGTGGCAGAAGGAGCGGTTCGTAACCTGCCAGCCTTTAGCCGTTTTCTCAAGGTTGCGGCTTTATGCAATGGCCAAATCGTAAACTTTACGAATGTGTCCAACGATGCCCAGGTGGCACGAACGACTGTATATGAATATTTTGACATTCTTAAAGACACACTCATTGTCTATGAGCTTCCTGCCTGGCGTAAGTCAAAAAAAAGAAAGCCTTTAGCATCCTCTAAGTACTATTTTTTTGATGTCGGAGTTGTTTCCATGCTTCAGGGACGAAGATTTCGACCCGGCACCCCTGAATTTGGGGAGGCTTTTGAGACTTATCTCATGCATGAACTGACCAGTTATAGCCATTACATTTCTGGAGAAACAATCAGTTATTGGCGATCGACCTCTGGATTCGAGGTTGATTTTATTGTGGGGGATCACACAGCTGTGGAGGTGAAAGCAAAGGAGAATTTGTCAGCCTATGATCTGAAACCGCTCCAGGCGCTTGCCGAGGAGAAAAAACTGAAACGTTATCTCTGTGTAAGCCTTGAGCCACGCATGAGAAAAATCGGTGATGTGACGGTGCTTCCTTATAAAGAATTTTTAGAAGCCCTCTGGAGCGGTGAGTTTTCATAAGAGGTCAATCAGATCCCCCGATCCATCCAGGCTTCTTCCTGTACTCGCCATTTTTGAAAATCTCGCCTCCATGCAAGTAGTAATAAACAGAACAAATGAAGGGTTTTGATTTGTTTTTCATACCGAAGCCTTTTGGAAGTAGCACATCTTGGCAAGAAATCCTCGGTTTAGAGTTTTAAATTCTTCATCACCGCTTTATTTGTTTATTTCCTGATCGTCAATTTGAGCAGACTCGACATTGTTTATCAGAATAAATCCTGGCTTCATGCCCTATTTATTAAATTTCAGAGAAGTAAACAAAGTTAATGGTTGTCAACAGTTACATTATGGTTACACCGCTTAAAAAAAAGGAAGGTCAAGAACTTAAAGAGCCGCCGGGGATCTCTAGTCCCTTGGTGAAACTTATTTTCTTCCCATCGCGGACGAATTCTGCAACTTTGTTTGAATTCTCAGAAATGTCCTCTCATTAATGTATCAGGCAGAATGCGGCAGAACTCAGCCGCACTGCGATCGAAGCATTCTGTTTCTTTTCGCGTAACCTCTCATTCGGATTCGTGCCGTGATAAATCCTAAATACTGAGGAGAAGGCTGCTGTAACAGAAGAAATAAAAGATTTTTGGGTTTTTAGCACACTCATCTTTGGTCATTCATGCTATAAGTCGCTCAGTTATCTGGATTCTTCTCAACATAATTTGTATTTGGAAACCGCATGAACATACGTGTAGCTCCAAACTACAAAAACTCCCATCCACTGGTAATTACCCTCCGAGTCTCCCTATACTCTGATAGAATCTTGGGAGAACGTATCAAAAAATGGAGGTTGGAACAAGGACTATTTCAGGCAGACCTGGTCAAGAGGATAGGGGTGAGTGAGATGATTGTAATTAATTGGGAGAAGGGGAAGACTAAGCCAACAAAAAAGAGCTTGCAGAGATTGAAAATAATTATGAGGATTTAAAGGTTCAGGGTTAAGAATTGGTTCATAACACGGGGGATCTTTTATTTGAGGTCTTTTGTCTTATTAGTCCGGTATTTATTTCGTCGATTCAATGGCGTGTAAAGTTCGGGGTTCCGGTCTTTAAAAAAATTGAATTCATACTTTCCTGGCTGAATCACGATATGTTTATCTCTAGCTTTTTCTAATTTTAATTCAGCTATCAACAGTTCTTCACTCGTCCTTCCACCCTGAATTACGATCTTTCCGGATGGGGATGCAATAGTAGTTTTTCCCAAAAAAGTGGTTCCCTTTTCCTCTCCAATACGATTCACAGCCACGACATAAACATGATTCTCATAGGCTCTGGTCGGTACTACAGATTGAGGTAATATTTCAGCATCTAATGGCCAATTCGTTGGATTAACAATAATATCAGCTCCCATCAACGCAAGAATACGACTCATCTCTGGGAAACATATATCATAGCAAATAGCAAGGCCGATTGTTCCCCATTGCACTTTAAAAGTCCTGAAGTTTTTTCCCCCGGGCTGGACAAAACGATCAACTCCCATAAATGGAATATGGGTTTTTCTATACTTCCCGATATAGCCTTTTGGACCAATTAGTATCGCTGTATTAAAACATAAATCTAACTCTTTTTCGAGCATGCCGACGACGAGATAAATTCCTGTTTCCCTCGAAAACGAGGCAAGTTGTTCCGTAATCGGGCCAGGAATGGTTTCTGCTGTCTCTAGAGCTTCTTCCAGAGTATCCATCATATAACCATTGAGCATGCACTCGGGGAAAATAAGGAGATCCACTCTTTCTCTCATTGCCTTTTCTATCCACTCTCGACATTGGTTGAGGTTTCTATCTTTACGCAGAAATTCTGGTTTTATTTGGGCTCCAGCAACCCAAATTGATTTTTTTTGTTGGTTCAAGGTTTTCTCTTTTCTTCAACAGAACAAGCAAGAAGTTGGTATAGCTCCTTGATTCGTTGATCAAAACTTACCTGGATAATGTTGATCTGTTCATCCTTTAATCCTGCTAACCTTCTTTGTTCTCTTAAATATTCCTCAACGGAGTGCCAAAGTAAAAATATTATCCTGTTTTTCTTAAACTTTTTCAAGACCGTGATTTGACCATACCTCTCTCATTTTTCAATGAAGAGAATATATTCAAACACCCCCCCTCAAGGGCTTCTAACTTCATAATCCTATAATGATGGTACGATAGGGTTATAAGAAGTATGTAAGGTAGTGGATTGCTACATTTAAAACAGTTGCGGTAAGGAGGAGATTTCCATGGATGTGAAAAAGTATCCTCGTTTGGTAAGGAAATAGGATTCAGATGGCGGGGGCATTGAAATCATGATCTGGCTTGATGATGAGGTTTTTTTTAGATTGAGTGACTCAATAACAATAGGCTAACCTATAAGGCTTTTATCAAATAATGATGATGTAATGCATGGGACTCCTAAATAGATTCCAAGCTAAACATTTTATTTTCTCTGGGTATGAATAAAATACTTTATTTAGTTCTTGAATAATTCAAGCTATAAATGGTAAGGTTGATGTTGTTATTAGATGCCTTGATCTAATTATATTTTTAGGTTTATGAATGCGTATAGTTTGGATTAGAAATATCTGACCATTTTTGAACTCCTTTAAGCTATTTTGAAGCTGCAACTATTTTCTCATTAGGAGGAGGGAATCGGAGTAATGATTAGAAGTTTGGGTAGAAAAAAGCCAAAAATTGATACTTCTGTTTTTATCAGCGAGAATGCCTATATTATTGGAGATATTGAAATTGGGGAAAATTCAAGTATTTGGCCTGGGGCAATTTTAAGAGCTGATCTATTCCGAATTCGCATTGGGTGCAATTGCAATATTCAGGATAATTGTGTCATCCATGCTGGAACATCAGATGTGATTATCGGAGACAATGTTACAATAGGTCATGGTTCCATTATTCATTGTGCTAAAATAGGGGATAACGTCCTAATTGGAATGCATACGACTTTGAAGGATTATTCAGAAATTGGTGACTTCTGCATTATTGGAGCTCATTCGATGTTGAAGGATAAATTTAGAGTGCCGCCGAAATCTTTGGCGGTCGGTGTTCCAGCCAGAATAAAAAGGCCTCTAAATAAAAAACAGATGGAGGAGATTGTTTCGGCAAGCAGATTTTATGTGGAGCTTTCAAGAGAATTTAAGAAACAAGGCCTATGAATTGGATGGTTCAATAAGGATCAAAGGATTATGGGATGAGTACGTTGCACCGTTTCTCGGTTCTCAATCAAAAATTTTTTCGGAATCCCCCATGTCGCTTATTCGATGTCGTCATTCTGGCATAATCTTTGAAGTTTTGGTCATTTAAATCCTTCCACAATCTGTCTTTAACGCTGATCAGTGATTGAGCTTCTTCGCTATGTTGATGATTTGCTTAAAATCCTTGAATGTCTAATCCCTCTTAATATATCCCATTTCGTCACGAATTTCCTCCGGGTTTCTTAGAGCTTTAAAAATTACTTCCGAAAATTTTGAGGAGTGCCACTTTGGAATTACCAATGGTCTAAGTTTTCAGCTTCATATAACTTCCATAATTTTAAAACACACGGCAAATGTTCTTATTAAGGTAGAGAATGATTAACTCAGGAATCTTTATTTCTGGCAACATTGTTTTCTGGATTCTTACCGAATGTCATATCGAAATAAGGCGTATAAACAACATCAAATTTAGATCCTCGTGGCGAAATATAAAGTGGTTGTTAATAATAATCTAATAATATCAAATAATTATAAAATATTTTTATTTCAATTCATTTTTTTCTTGACAAAATAATTTATCCGAATATAATTCGGTTTAAAAAGAAAAATTAAAAATCTATCCAAGGCCATTTGAAATCACTTCTAAATACGAAGCGACTATCATTTAATTTATGAAGAGGGGTCGAGTCTAGTGAAAAGAAATCAAAAGAATAGAAAGGAGATGATTATCCAGGCGGCGATTGGTACATTTTCCACTAAAGGTTTTAATGCAAGTACAATATCCGATATTGCGAAAAAAGTTGGAATTGCTGAATCCACAATCTACGAATATTTTCGTGGCAAGGAGGATATCCTGTTCAGTATTCCGGAAGATGGGATGAAAAAACATTTAGCAAGTCTTGATAGGCATCTTGGTGGTGTCAAAGGTGCAGATAATAAGCTACGGAAGATAGTATGGCACCTGTTCGATTTCTACCATAATAATAAAGATTACATGTATATTATGTTGAGAGAGCTACGTGCCAACCCTCGATTTTATAAATCCAATGCATACAAGTTGATGAAAAAATACAGCCAGGTGATTTCTGACATCATTGAAGAAGGGAAGGAAGAAGGGGTGTTTGATAAGAACATTGATACTAAAGTTCTTCGGGCAATGATCACCGGTGGCATTGATCATTTAACTTTGCCTTTACTAATGTTGAATCGTCCCTACAAAATGATGGCCAAAACGGAAGCTTTTTTTGACATTTTGATTAATGCCCTGACTATAAAAAACGGACTGAATTCATAATTGAAACATAGGAATTAGAATCCCATAAATTACTGGATGCTCCCAAAAAGCTTTCGTCGAAGCGGAGAGCAAAATTGGCGCTTGAGAAGCAAGGAAAAGTGATTATTACTGTAGCCCCTACCGGAGGGGTTCATGGTAAAGAGGCCAACCCGAATTTGCCCACTCAACCTGATGAAATTGCTGACGAACTCTACAGATGCTGGCAGGCTGGAGCTTCTGTAGCACATATCCATGCCCGAGATCGGAATGATAAACCTACGGGAGACCCATTGTTCTATCAAGAGATTAAAGAAAAAATCCGAAGCAAAGGATGCAATATCATTATAGGGTTCACTACAGGTGGGAGTCCCACATTGACATTTGAAGAGAGGATTCGTTCCATTGAAGCAGGACCTGAAATAGTATCTTTTAGCACAGGGACCCTTACTGTAAGCCTGGGTGGTGGTAAAAGTTCGTTCTTTAGTACTAATAGATATGAGATCAAGCAATTAGCACAAATTTTATTAAAAAATCATATCAAGCCAGAGATCGAGATCTTTAATGAAAGTTGGATGCATGAGGTTCATACCCTAATCGCCAAGGGTCTGATTACGCGGCCATATTTTATCAATCTTGTCTTGGGTGTGAATGCCCAGGGCTCGGTTGAAGCAACTCCCAAAAATTTGATACGAATGTTTGATATTCTCCCTGAGGGTTCGGTCTTCAACGTAAGCGCTATCGGGGCTGCCCAATTGCCGCTAACAACAATGTCAATTGTTTTAGGTGGTCATGTCCGAGTAGGCATGGAAGATAATATCTATTATCGCCGAAAAGAATTAGCCAAGAGTAGCGCGCAATTTGTAGAAAGAGCAGTGCGACTTATCCATGAGTTGAACCGAGAGGTGGCAAATACTGAAGAGGCCAGAGAGATTTTGGGGATAAAACCGCTGGGGTAGAAGCATCCGAAGATATGGGAAAGAGAGGAGTAGAGCAGCATGGAAAGGGATAAAGAATTTTCTTGTTATATAGATGTGGGAGGCACATTTACTGACTGTTTTGTCATTGATAGAGAAGGGCGATTCTATCTGAGCAAAGCACCAAGTACACCACATAATGTAGCAATGGGGACTTTTGAAGCGATGGAGCTGGCAGCCCAAGGAATGGGCATGGACAAAAGGGAATTCTTTTCCCGGCTGAATTTTTTGGGATTCGGTTCCACAATCGTGCTGAATGCTCTTCTGACGCGGCGTGGAAGGCGATGTGGCATGTTGATTACGAAGGGCTTCGAAGACCTCTTACTTATGGAGCGTGGCAAGCAAACGTGGACAGAATATGACCGAATAGATAGGATGCATCCGGTAACCCATCGGCATGTAGCCCCTTTGATCCCCAAAACACTGATTCGAGGAGTGACAGAAAGGATTGACGCGCTGGGCAAACCCATAATTTCTTTGTACGAACATGAAGTTGCCAAGGGGGTTACTGAACTCATCGGACAGGGAATTGAGGCACTGGTTATCTGTTTCCTCTGGTCCTTCCTTAATGATGATCATGAACGGAGGGCAGCAAACATAGCCAAAAATATTATAACGGAGGCCGGCAATAACATTCCCATATTTCTAAGTGTAGATATCAGTCCAGTCTTGCGTGAGCTGTCTCGTGCTAACGCAACAATCATTGAGGCATCTACCTCACATATTCTTATACATGCCTTGAACGATATGGAAAATATACTGGAGCGGGACGGGTTCCGTGGTACCTTCCAAATCATGCAATCCTCCGGAGGGCTTACACCACCCAGGCATCTTAAAGCTGTGGAAACACTGCAGTCCGGACCAGTAGGGGGATTACTTGGTTCAAAGTTTGTGGGCGAAATGTATGGGCACTCTAACATCATAGGCACAGACATGGGAGGCACTAGTTTTGATGTAGGTTTGGTGAATAAAGGAGAGATAAATATAAATCGGGAGCCTGTAGTAGCCCGATTTATCCTTGGAATGCCTACGGCGGAGATTTTATCTATTGGGGCGGGTGGAGGAACGATCGCTTACATTGATCAGTTGACAGGCCGATTGGGAGTAGGGCCTGAAAGTGCAGGTGCCGACCCGGGCCCGGTCAGCTATGGTAAAGGGGGTTCCAAAACTACTGTCACAGACGCGGATCTTGTTTTGGGCTACATAAACCCAGACTATTTCATTGGTGGCAGAATTAAACTCAACAAACAAAAGGCCGAAGAGGCACTGAAAAAGCAAATTGCTGACCCTTTGAAAATTGAGTTAGTCGAGGCTGCTTGGGGCGTTCGCGAGATCATCGATATCCGAATGAAAGAAACTATAATGGGCTTAATCGCAGCCCGTGGTTTAGAGATCAGTAATTATCTTTTGTTGGGGTTTGGTGGAGCTGGACCCGTGCACATTGCGGGGTACACCAAAGATCTTCCCTTGAAAGGTATATTGACTTTCCCTTACTCATCAGTGTTCTCGGCCTTTGGTGCCTCTACCTCTCCCTATCAAAGGTATTTTACGAAAGCATTGAACATGATTGTTCCTCCATTTCCGCCTCAGGAGACGAAACTAGAGTTAGGGCAACGGATAAACAAAATCTGGACAGAATTGGAAGGAAATGCCCTTTCGCAAGTACTTGAAGAAGGATTTTCCCGGGATGAAATCTTTGTGCGTTATTTGGCACAAGTTCGTTTTGGAAGGCAGCTTCAAGACCTAATCGTAACTTCTCCTGTCTCTCGAATTAACAGCGTGGCCGACTGGGATGCATTAATAATGGCCTTCGAAAAGGATTATAGCGAACAGTATTCGTCTGCTGCTAAGTACCCGGAGGCGGGTTATGAAATTTTGGATCTCAGTTTCACTTGTTCAGTATATTTGGCTCAACCTAAAATCAAGAAGAGAGAAAAACAAAGCGAAAAGCCTAGTATAGCTTCCATCAAGGGGACAAGACAGGCCTTTTTCGATGGGCAACTTTATGCAACGACTATATATCATTCAAAGGGTTTGGTTCCGGGGAATCTGATGAAAGGGCCGGCCATTATCGAAGACCCTACCACCACATTTGTGATACCACCCGCCTATTACATGGAAATGGATGAATATTCAAGTTTGTGGTTAAAGCGAGCATAGAATAAAGAAAAGGAGCTTAAAGATGGGTAGCATTAAAGATAATCTGCTTGCAAAGGAAGAATCGATTGAAACACATGGGTATTACAACAAAGATCTGAGATTGAAAGAGCAAGATCCCATCAAATTTGAAATCTTATATACCAAAGCACTACAGGCAGTGATTAATGCCCGGGAAATTGCTGTTGCTATCTCTGCTTCGCCGGTGGTGCGGGAAATTGGCGAATGCATCTTTGGCCTATACACACCAGAAGGAGACGCCATCACACTTTCAATCGGTGTTTTGATTCATGTACACACCATGAGCCGGATGATCAAATGGATGATCATGAATGATTATGAGGAGAAGGTCGGACTTAAAGAAGGGGACTATTTCTTCAACAATGATCCATACATTGGAGGTGCCCACGCGCCTGACCAGATGATTGTTACCCCCATCTTCTATGGCGACGAATTGGTTGGCTGGGCAGGTGGTCTATCCCACGTCCCCGAAACCGGAGCTGTTGAACCAGGTGGTTTGCCGGCATCGGCCACTTCCCGTTTTCATGAAGGCCTCTTTATGCCATGCACAAGGATCGCTGAGCATGATGAAATAAAAAAGGACTTAGAGATTCTCGTGGAAAGGAGTGTAAGAACACCGGAATGGTGGTTGTTGGATAACCGCGCCAAAATCACTGGGACACGAATGATTAGAGAACGGGTTAAAGAGATTATTGGGGAATATGGAGAAGAGTATTACAAAGAGGCAATCAGTGAATACGTTGAAGACACCAGACGAGCCACTATCGAAAAGACACATAAGGTTCTTTTTCCGGGACGCTACCGAGCAGTGGACTTTATGGGAGCGGGGACGAGAACTCTGATACACTGCCCGCTTGAAATGGAAATTAAAAAAGGGGAGAAAATGTTTCTAAATTTCGACGGACTCTCCTCAGCGGGGAAACATCCGCATAATATGACGCGCCCGTGTGCTGAAGGGTTTGTTAACTGCATGGTTGTCCAACACCTTTTTTATAACACCCGTTACAATGGAGGAACCGTTTATGGTATGAATCTAAACTTGCCAGATGGCACTATTTGCAATCCCCCGAATATTTTTTACTCTACCGCTATTCTCGGTACGGGTCTGGCACTATCGTTTGCGATGAACGATTGTATCAGCCGTGCCTACTATGCTATGGGGTATAGGGAATTGATGATGGCACCCAATGCCCAAACCAGTGGGTTGTATTGTGGAGGGATTGATCATTATGGTCGCAACTTCGGTGCTTTTAACATGGAGATGTCGTGTTGTGGTATGGGACCTTCTGGAGTAATGGATGGATTAGATACGGCATATGCCCAATGGAACCCAGAGGCCGACATGGGGGACGCTGAGGTTTGGGAACAGATCTTACCGCTCATCTGGTTGGGACGCTATATTCATCCAGATAGCGGAGGCTTTGGCAAATACCGGGGTGGAAACGAGATAGAATCTCTTTATTTTGTTGAAAATACAGACTCATTGGAAGTAGGCTCTTTTGGAGGGAAGCTCCCGTTTTTTACTACCCACGGAATCATGGGTGGATATCCTGGAAGTAAGACCTATCGGAATGTGACAGAAAAAACAAATTTGGCTGAGTTGATACAGCAGCGTAAAGATCTTCCCCACCGAGAGGGTGAAGATCCGGCTAATCCCGAAATGAAATGCTTAGTTAAGTATCGGTCTATCCAGATGGGCTCGGAGGGAATGTACAGAGCTCGTCCCTTGAGCCGCTATGACCTTTATTACCAGACAAATGGTAATTGTAGTGGGTTTGGAGATCCAATCGATCGGGATCCGCAATTAGTGGCTAAAGATATGCTTAATAGGCTGACGAGTAATGAGACCGCTCGCGATGTCTACTGTGTTCATGTTGATTTGCAAACATTCCAGGTGGATGAGGAGAAAACCCAGAAACTAAGGGAAAAGCGTCGCGAAGAAAGAAAAAGGCTAGGCATTCCGGCCCGGGAATATATACAGAAAACAAAGGAACGGATCCTCCGAGGAGATATCCCACCAATCCCAAAGGCCATGTATAATGACGTCTTGTCCATATCCAAGAAATTTCGCGACGAGTTTAAGGATTTTTGGCGACTGACGGAAGATTTTAAACAAATTCCTACAAGAGAGGTATGAACATGGCAACTGAATATTCTAAGGAATTAATAAGCGACCTGCTTATCGGAAGGTTACCATCGGAGAAAGTTCGAGAAATTCAAAAATACACGGATGAAGGACGTTTTGAGAAGGTCTTGGAGATCGAACAGGAGCGCTTGGGGTGGGCGGAAAAAATACTCTTATGTCTGCAGGAACATCTGTATGTGGTGGAGAAAGGAAATAGAGAGCGAGTTGTGCGCTGTTCCTGTGGTCATGAATTCGGTGACTACCATATTAACTGGAAACTCAACGCTCTTGTTTATGAGCGGAACCCCCAGGACGGCGAAGTTTATAAAGGTCCGAAGGCGGCTGATCCTAACTATATGATCTTGCGCGAATTTTATTGTCCGGGTTGTGGTACGCAACTGGAGGTGGAGGCAGTACCTCCAGGTTATCCCTTTGTGTTCAATTTCCTACCGTACCTTGATTAAATAAGTGAGTTATGGATACAAATACAATTTTGGAAATCAGGGATGTTTCTATCCATTTCGGAAAATCCATAGCCCTTAATGATGTCAGTTTCCAAATCACAAAGGGGCATATTCACGGTTTAATTGGCCCAAACGGTGCCGGAAAAACAAGTGTTTTAAATTGCATCAGTGGTATCTATCATCCGTCAAAGGGTGATATTATTTTTAAAGGGGGAGATATCACTCATTTAAAGCCCTACGTAAGACAAAAACTTGGGATTGGCAGGACCTTTCAAAACGTCGAAATATTTGCGGGGATGACCGTACTAGATTGTTTGATGTTCGGAAGACATCTGCATTCCAAATACAATATCTTATCAGCAGGTCTTTTTAAAGGTTGGGCTGAGCGGGAAGAGATAAAAAATCGGCGTGTAGTGGAAGAAATTGTTGACTTTCTGGAAATCGAGAACATTCGGGATGCAATAGCACGGTCGCTGCCCTACGGACTACAAAAAAGGGTAAGTTTGGGCATCGCCTTGGCTCTTTCGCCGGAGATTCTTCTTCTTGACGAACCAATGGCTGGATTGAATTTGGAAGAGCGTGAAGACATGGTGCGTTTCATCGTCGACATCAATGAGGAGAAGGAAATGACTATTCTAATTGTTGAACATGATATGGGGGTGGTAATGGATATTTCCCATAACATTACCGTCCTCAATTTTGGGAATAAAATATGTGAGGGGAAGCCAGAAGTTGTCCAAAGTGATCCTGCGGTGATCAAAGCTTATCTCGGAGGAGATTCATTTACCCACAATTGAAGAGATGATACACATGACCGATGAGCCAAAATCTCAAGATGATCTTCTGAAATCGTACAATCTTGGAGAAAATGCTGGAAACCTCACACTTCCCAAACTTCTGATTAAAGCATTAGAACGATTTGGTCGTGATACAATCTCGGTGAGGGAAAAAGATTTCGGCATATGGATGGAATATACCTGGCAAACATATTATGAGTGCGTGCGGAACCTTTCCCTTGGACTAATGGACCTGGGGCTGAAGAAAGGTGATCGCGTGGCCATTATCTCCCAGAATCGTCCCGAATGGCTTTATGCCGAATTGGCCACGCAAGCGATTGGGGCAATTCCAACTGGTATTCCACCCGATTCATTGGCAAACGAGACTCAATATGTCATCAATCATTGTGAGGCAAAAATCATATTTGCCGAAGACCAAGAGCAGGTAGATAAGTGTCTGCTAAGGGAAGAAGAGTTCTTACCTACGGTAGAATGGATTATTTATGATGATCCCAATGGCATGAGAAAATATAAAAATCCTCACATCATTTCCCTAAAAACGGTACTAACACAAGGAGAAAAGATTTATCAGGGGGACCAACAACAATTCCTAACCATGATTGGTGAAGGATCAATAGAAGACGTTGCATTAATCTCCTATACCTCAGGGACCACAGGTTTGCCAAAAGGGGTCATAATCACTCACAAGAATTTGATCTACAATTCAGCGGCTCTGCTTGCTCTCGATAAGATGGATAGAGAAGATAATTTTTTATCAATGATTCCATTACCATATCTCGGTGAGCAAACCCTTGGAGTTGCATGCCATCTTTTAAGTGGATTCATTTACAACCTTCCCGAGGAACCAGAGACAGCGATGGCAAACGTCCGCGAGATTGGTCCGAGCAGCGTTCTCTTTTTGCCTCGGGTATGGGAGGCTCTTTGTTCTGAAGTGCAGGTAAAAATCTCTGACACGATTGCGCTAAAAAGACTGGCCTTTAATTTAGGCGTGAGGATTGGCAGGCAATACGCAAGTCTGGAGATGAGTAGTACAGTTTCACCCTGGTGGATTAAGGTTGCCTACTTCTGGGCCAGATTAATTTCTTTGAATTCGGTGTTGGATAAAATGGGATTTTCCCGATTAAAAAGGGCATATACCGTCGGTGCCGCCATAGGGCCAGAAATTTTCCTCTTTTTTCGAGCCCTGGGCATTAACTTGAAACAGACCTATGGTATTGCTGAGGTTTCTGGACTTTGCTGCGTTCAACCTAATGAAGAAGCCAATGCCCACACTTCCGGTAGACCTTTGCCGGGAGTCCAAATCGATGTCGTGGATAATCAAGAAATTTGTATCCGGGGTCCGGGTGTGTTTCAAGGATATTTAAAAAACCCTGAGGCTACTGAGGCTGTTCTTAAAGATGGTTGGTACCACTCGGGAGACGCGGGCTACATGGATGAGCGGCGGCATTTAATTGTGATTGATCGTATTAAGGATCTTTTAATGTTATCTGATGGGACTCTATTTTCTCCCCAATATATTGAGAATAAGTTGAAATTCAGTCCTTATATAAAAGACGCCGTGGTGATAGCCTCGATTTCCACGGTACTGGAAATGACTAACGGGACAGCAGATCTAGGTGAAGCGGATGATAAGTTGCTTGTTGCCGAACCACGGCATGGATGTTGGGGTGTCGGCAAGTTCTGAGGCGAC
>Ga0315274_10000230_pt1 | contig 86013 bp, 68 predicted proteins | sample YL17G02_20_MG_FD_203700 | JGI IMG/M metagenome (GOLD analysis project Ga0315274, IMG submission 203700) | Sediment microbial communities from Yellowstone Lake, YNP, Wyoming, USA - YL17G02_20 | ecosystem: Environmental > Aquatic > Freshwater > Lake > Sediment | place: USA: Wyoming | collected...
CAATCTTTGGGACGGTTACAAATAAGTTGCCGACTTCCACCATGCCATATACAATACCCATGAAGGCCAAAAACGCTGTTTTATATTGTCAAAGAGCAAATCGAGTGCCGAACAGGATTGGGACACCATACCTATTTTATTTGCGTCCGCTTATCTTTTGTTGAAATTTGTTTCTGTGAAAATCTGTGGAATCTGTGAAATCTGTGGTTAAAAAAGGTTTCGTATATCTGGTTGGTGCAGGCCCAGGCCGAGCCGACCTAATCACCGTCCGTGGCGCAGACCTGCTCAGGCAGGCCGATTGCATAATCTACGACAAGCTCGCTAATCCCGCTCTGCTCAAGTTCGCCCGCCCTGATGCCGAGCTTATCCCAGTCCCTAAACGCATTGGCCCAGGCTCATTTACACAAACACAAATCAACGAGTTGCTTGTTGAAAGAGCTGCCGGTGGTAAAAACGTCGTCCGACTTAAGGGTGGCGACCCTTGCATATTCGGCCGATGCGCTGAGGAGCTTGCCATCCTTATTGAATCCGGAATCGATTTTGAGATTGTGCCGGGGATTACTGCTGCAATTGCCGCCGCCGATTATACCGGAATCATGCTGACCGACAGGCGCTATAGCTCCCAGGTCGTCTTCGTCACCGGCCAGGAATCGGAGGATAAACAGGAAACCAACATCGACTGGCGCCTGCTTGCCCGATTCCCCGGCACGATAGTTTTCTATATGGCTGTGTCTAACCTCGGCTCCATTGCCGAGCGGCTCATCTCAAATGGTATGAGCACTGATACGCTTGCTGCCGTAATCGTCGATGCCACCTTCGCAACCCAAAAAATAGTAAAAGCCGCACTGGCTGAAATAGACCATAAGTGCAAAGATGCAAACCTCGAACCGCCTGCAATTGTTATCATCGGCCCCGCCGCAGGTAGCGACCCAAGGCTCAACTGGTTTATGAAGAAGCCGCTATTCGGCAAAAACATTGTTATTACGCGAGATACCTTAGGCAACGCTGAATTCGCCGAGAAAATTGTCTGCCGCGGCGGCAATCCCATCCCATTTACGACCATGACGATCAAGCCGCTCACCCAGACAAATGAATTCTTACATGCCCTCGCTGCAATATCAGGATACGATTGGGTCATATTTACCAGCGTCAACGGAGTGACGATATTCTTTCAAGCCCTGCGAGAACTGGGCAAGGACGCTCGTGTCTTAGGTTCTGCAAGAGTCGCCGCTATCGGAGAACAAACCGCCTCAAGATTAGCCGAATACGGCATCAGGGCAGATTTTGTGCCCGCCGAATTCACGGGTAAGCAGCTCGCCAGGCAACTGGCTGGATTTACTAACTTGAGAAACAAAAAGGTGCTCCTTCTTCGTTCTGAGCTTGCTTCGAATGAGCTTGTCGAGTTTTTGCAGCAGTCCGGCGCTCTTGTCAGCAACGTGCCTATATACACCGCTGTCAAAACCGAAGGTAGGGCGGACTGGCTGCTTGATAAGATTCAAAAGGGCGATGTTCACTGGCTTACCTTCGCAAGCCCATCCTCGGCAAAGATATTCTTTGAACAAATCCCCGCGGAATCAGTAAATTCAAGTGACATTCGAGTCGCATCTATCGGCCCGGTGACTTCCGAGGAGCTGCAACGCCTCGGCGTCCGAGTTGATGTAACAGCGGCAGTGCACACAATTGGCGGCCTGCTCGATGCAATAGAGCAAATCTACACATGATAAATATCTCGAAACTATATTGCGGCCTGGCGGGCGAATCGGACAATTTACGATACCATAAGTCCGATTCATCAGGCCCCGTTATCGCCTACAATTGCACCGCCCGTTGCAACCTGAGTTGTCTGCACTGCTACAGCTCTTCCGGCGCCGCGGGTCAAAATGAGGAGCTGACCACCGCCCAGGCAAAACAGCTGCTGCGACAGCTTTCGGATGCGAATTGTCCTGTTATTCTCTTCAGCGGCGGCGAACCCCTCTTGCGAGCCGACCTGTTTGAATTGCTGACCGAAGCCAAAAACCTGAATCTGCGCACCGCCGTCTCTACGAACGGGACTATTATAGATTCAGAAACCGCGCACAAGCTCGCCGAGGCCGGTGTCGGTTATGTCGGTGTCTCAGTCGATGGCCGGGAAGATTTTCACGACAGGTTCAGATGCTCCAAAGACAGCTTCAAAAAAGCTCTTGCAGGGGTCAAAAACTGTCAAAACGCAGGATTACGAACCGGCTTAAGATTTACGATAATAAGGGCCAATATAGATCAGGTCTCTGCTGTATTTGACATCGCAGCCTCAGCCGGCGTTCGGCGAATCTGCTTCTATCACCTAATCCGCACTGGTAGAGCTGCCAAGCTTGACCAACAGGTCCTGAATCCGGAGCAGACCCGCCGGGTCCTTGATGTAATTATTCATAGAACAGCCGAGTTTGCCGAAAAGGGCTTTATAGATGAAGTTCTCACCGTTGATAACCACGCCGACGGCCCGTACCTTCTCGTCAGAATGCAAAAGGAAAATAGTGCCGGATTCGAGGCAGCTAGGAAGCTTTTACTTGCCAACGGCGGTAACCGCGTAGGTGAAAAAATAGCTTGCATCGGCTGGGATGGCAGCGTCTATCCCGACCAATTCTGGCGAAACTACCGCCTAGGCAATATCAAAAAAAAGGCATTCGGTCAAATCTGGCAGGATACTAATGACCCTGTGTTGTATAAGCTTCGCCACAAAAACCATTTTGCCGACCCAAAATGCCTTAAATGCGCTTGGTTTACTTTCTGCAGGGGTAACTTCAGATTTTTAGGAGCCGACTCCGCCGACAAATACTGGCTCAATGAACCAGCGTGCTACTTAAATGATGACGAAATGAAAATGTAAAAGCGATACTGTCATGCTGAGCCCCGACTCGTCGGGACGAAGCATCTGGCCACACTACAGAAAGGATTTCATCCTGTGCGGTGGACTATGGCTGCTACTCACGTTTTTGATTTTTGCATTGTATTTTTGATATTTGCAATTTGATATTTGATATTCAGGAGCATCTTATGTCTTTTCCAAAAACCCGCTTACGAAGGTTGCGCAGCAGTGATACCATGCGGCGGTTAGTCCGAGAAACGAGCTTAAGCATAGATGATCTGGTCTATCCATTATTTATCCGGGCCGGCAGAAAGCTCAAGGAACCTATTAAGTCAATGACGGATTGTTTCCACTTCTCGCCTGACACCATCGCCGATGAAGCCGCCGAGGTCGCATCGCTGGGAATCCCTGCCGTACTTTTGTTCGGCTTACCTAAGAAAAAAGACGAGATAGGTTCCGAGGCTTGGGCTGAAGACGGCGTTGTGCAACGTGCTGTTAGAGCAATCAAGAAGCGCACGCCGGAGCTTTTAGTCATCACCGATATTTGCCTTTGCGAATACACCTCTCACGGCCATTGCGGCGTTATCAAAGATGGCAAAATCGACAATGATGCAACCTGCCAACTGCTGGCTAAGACCGCCCTCTCGCACGCCCAGGCCGGTGCAGATATTGTCGCCCCTTCGGATATGATGGATGGCCGCGTGAAGTACATCCGCGAGGCCCTCGAAGAAAACGGCTTCCGCGATGTCGCTATCATGTCTTATGCGGCAAAATACGCATCAGCCTTCTATGGTCCATTTCGCGATGCCGCCGAATCGGCCCCCGCTTTCGGCAACCGCAAAACCTACCAGATGGACCCCGCTGATTCCCGCCAGGCATTGGCTGAAATCGCGTTGGATATTGAAGAAGGCGCCGACATCGTGATGGTAAAACCCGCCCTACTGTTTCTTGATATCATTTACCGTGCGAGGCAGCGTTTCGATTGCCCTATTGCCGCCTACAATGTTAGCGGCGAGTATATGATGTTAAACTGTGCCGTCGAAAAAGGCCTCCTGGATAAACAATCTGCCATGCTCGAAATGCTCACATCCATCAAACGTGCCGGCGCAGATATAATTATCACATATTTTGCGAAACAGATAGTAAAGCAAATGAATTAAAGGTATAATTGTGACTGTAAAGTCGGATCTGTGCATTGTTAATGTCTGTATCTTTAGAATCAACGACGCGAATCATCATAATGGGTGTAACCAATGTTACGTTGTGAGGCCCTTGTTACTCCGTCAGTAATGCGATGGGCTAGAGAGAAAGCAGGTTTTGACATTCCCACAGCCGCCAGTAAACTCCAGAGGCCTGAATCTGATGTCAAAGGTTGGGAGAATGGGACTTTACAGCCTACGTTGGCACAAGCCCGCATGGCGGCCCGACTCTATAAGCGATCTTTGGCAGTTCTTTATCTTCCAGAACCACCTAAGGATTTCGATACACTTCGCGACTTCCGGCATCTCCCTGCAGGGTATCCTAGAGATTACAGTCCAGAGCTAGCTTTGTTGATTCGCCAAGTTATCTCTCGCCAAGAATGGCTAAGAGAATATTATATTTCTGAGGGTGCAAAGAAGGTAACATTTATTGGCTCACAAAGTATTACTACTTCTCCTCAAGTTCTGGCGAAAAGCATACGTGAACAACTTGATATCAGTATTGGAGAGCAAATGGCGTGTTCCAGCCCACGTGAAGCTTTGAATCTATGGATTGAGAAAGCTGAGAATGTGAGTATCAACATATGCCGACAGGGCAAGATCGAATGTGAGGAAGCCAGAGGATTTGCACTTAGTGATGAATATGCCCCATTCGTCTATATTAATTCCAATGACGCAGTGGTTGCCCAATTATTTACACTCGTTCATGAACTGACGCATATTTGGATCGATCAGCCAGGGATTTCCAATTTGGAAGGTCTTCGTGCCAGATCTCGCACTTCAGAGGCAGCTATTGAGATATTCTGCAATAAAATTGCTTCAGAAACTCTGATAGACCAGAAGATATTCGACCAGTTGTGGTCTTCAGGTGGGTCCAACCAAACCCTAAACGAGAAAATAGAGTATGTATCTGGGAGGTTTAGGGTCAGTGAGGAGGTGGTCGCCCGACGATTGCTTGACCAGAGTCAAATAACACTGCAACAGTATCAGCAACTACGTAAGTATTACCTTGACAGGTGGCTGGAATACAAGAAACAGGAACACGAAAGAAGCTCAGGAGGTCCATCTTATTATATTATGAAGGTCGTAGGTAATGGTAGGACTTTTACGCAAGCAGTTATTAGTGCTTATGAAAACGGTTTCATCATGGGACGAGATGCTTCCTCTCTTCTTGGGGTGAAACTCAACCACCTCTCGAAGTTGGCCGACTTTGCCACTGCGTCATGATCAGAAAAGGAAGAAATGTCTGACAGTGGGAACCGAATATATTGCCTTGACACGAATGTGCTTATCGAGCCGTGGAATAAGTACTACTCCATGGAACTTTGTCCAGAATATTGGGATATTATAGAAAATCTTGCCAAGAATCAGGTTATATTTTGCACTTTCGAGGTGCGAAGGGAGATTGAAAAGGTTGATGACGAGTTGTTCAAGTGGGTGGAATCACGTCCATACTTATTTAGGGATGAGACACCACAGGTCCAACACCATCTCCGCCAGATTCTTGCCAAGTTTCCGCGATTGGTGGACACCAGGAAAGATCGGTCGATGGCTGATCCGTGGGTAATTGCACATGCTCAAGCAGAAAATGCCGTAGTGGTTACAAAAGAGTCGCGTGCCCCAAAGAAAATCAAGATTCCCGATGTTTGTATGGCATTTAACATCCCTTGGATGAATGATTTTGAATTCTTGTCGGAGATCGGAGTGAAATTCTCGGCAAAGCTAGAGTAGGTCAAAGTCCACTTAGTTAATTGATTGTTGCCGTGTGAATCATTGCAATAGACCGCTTTATGTTTCCGATTGATTGCACACTCTCTTCCGTGTAACTTATTACCGAAGACGGATGAATATCAATGCTCCCGAAATACGAAATAATCATTTATTGGAGCAATGAAGATAAGTCTTTCATCGCCGAGATGCCGGAACTACCCGGCTGTATGGCCGTTGGCAAAACCTACAAGCAGGCCCTCTCAAACGCTGAAGTCGTCATCCGTTAATGAACAGAATCAAGTACATAGAATCTTACAACAATACTCAACCCGTATTTAGCCCCTCAATTTATTGAGGGGTTTTTATATCATGAACGTTGAACGCATAAAACCCCGTATCATCGCCTTTGAAGTTACCCGCCGATGCAGGTTCAATTGTCTGCATTGCCGGGCGCAGGCTGGTAGTGTCAGTGATGAACTGACCACCGAGCAATGCAGGAAGATTCTCGCTTCTGTTGCGGATTTCTGCGTGCCGGCCAGGACTCGTAGCAAACACAAAGGCGATTTCGCCCCTATCGTAATCCTGACCGGCGGCGAACCGATGGAACGCTCGGATATCTACGACCTCATTCAATACACCCACGAACTGCACCTTCGACCGGTAATGGCCACATGCGGTTATCTCATTGACAACCAATCTATCGCCCGGCTCAAAGACGCCGGCGTTGCAGCACTATCTATCTCCCTCGATGGCTCACACGCCGAGACCCACGACAAATTCCGCCGGTCCCCGGGCGCCTTTGACGCCGCCATTCGCGCCGCTGGCCTCGCGCACAAAGCGGGCCTGCGTTTCCAGATAAACACCACCCTATGTAAAGTCAATATCGACGAGGTCCGCGGAATAATCGAGCTGGCAAAAAGGCTTGGAGCGTACTGCTTCAACGCTTTTATTCTCGTTCCGACCGGCCGCGCCGAAAAACTTGCCGATGAAGTCCTCGATCCTATCCGTTACGAAGTCCTGCTCAACGAGCTGCTGCGCCTCAAGCTCGAATCGACCATTGAAGTCCGCGTTACCTGCGGCCCGCAATTTACTCGCGTTTGTGAGCGTGCAAAGACGAAAAAACTCACCGACCCGGCGCATGGCTGTATGGGGGGCCGGGGCTTTGCATTTATAAGCTATCGCGGCGACGTACAGACCTGCGGCTTTCTCGACATATCCGCAGGCAATTTAATCAAAAATGGATTCGATTTTGAGAAAATCTGGCTAAGCTCAAAATTCCTCAGCGAAATCCGTGACCTGTCGGCCTATAAAGGGACATGCAGCGAGTGCGAATATCTCTCGATGTGCGGCGGCTGCCGAGCAAGGGCTTATGCACTGAGCGGCGATTACCTCGCCGGCGACCCGATATGTAATTATCAATCGAGAAGGGACAAAACTTGAGTTCCAACGCAATTGCGTTTGAAAGAAAACTGTGCAGCATACTACAGCAGGGTTTACCCATCTACCCCAGACCCTTTGCCGAAATCGCAAAGGCCATGGATATTGAGGAGGATGAGGTCCTTCGGCTGATACATAGGCTCAAGGCAGCCGGGCTTATCCGCCGCATCTGTGCGATTGTGGATTACCGCGCCCTCGGTATGGTAAGTACTCTAATAACCGCACACATCCCCGTAAAAAAGCTCGCCGAGGTCGCCAAGACCGTAAATTCCCTGCCCGGCGTCTCTCATAACTACCTGCGAGACCATCACTACAATCTCTGGTTCACCTTGCAGGCAAAGTCTCGCCTGGAAATTGAATCCACGCTATCGAATTTCTCGAATCGCTTTGGTATCGACTTTCACAGCCTCCCATCACGCCGTGTTTTCAAGCTCGATGTCCGTTTTGACACCGGCAGCAACAGTCGTGTCTCAAGTTCCGAAATGAAGAAGCTCCCCGCATCCAAAGCCGTAAAGTTGAGTGACATACAAAAAAGAGTGTTGGCAAAGCTCCAGGATGACATAGAGCTTACCGAGCGGCCCTTTGCATTGTTGTGTGATGAAGGTCAGAACGAGCAGGATGTGCTGGCGACCGTAAACGAGCTTATCAATAAGGGTGTTATCCGCCGCATTGCAGCGGTCGTCAACCATCAAATGCTCGGATTCGCTGCAAATATCCTGTTTGTTTGTAAGGTCCCGCAGGGTAAAGTCGCCCGCGCCGGCAAAGCTCTATCGCAGTTACCAGTCGTAAGCCACTGCTACGAGAGAGAGACCTTCGAAGGCTGGCCCTACAATCTCTTTGCCATGATGCACGGCCGCAGCATTGATGACATCCAGGAGGTTATTGCCGAGTTTATCCGTGTGCAGGGAATACATTCTTACCAGCTCCTACCCACGATAGCCGAGTTAAAAAAACAACCGGTCAGGTTTACCCTTCTTTGATCTTGGCCATCTCCTACTGGAAAAACAAAAAAGGCTGCGAGTTAAAATCCCTCGCAGCCCATATTATTATAGACCAGAGACTATACGCCGCGCTACCGAATTGGTTCGGGCCTCGGGCAGTCCAAGCAATCAGGTGGAACACCATGGCCTTGCGGCGGCTCTTTTATCAGCCAATTGGCGAGCAAGATGTTCAAATCGTTCGTGCCTACGCGATAGACGCCGCTCTTGGCAGCACCTTGCTGATCACGAGCGAAGTCTGCACAGATTCCACCTATTCCATTCCACTGCACAGTAGCTATGCCAGGCCCCCATGGCGGCTCTTTTACCTGCCAGGCGGTCATCAGAACGTTCAGGTCGTTGGTACCGACATAGTAAATGCCGCTTTTTGTGGCGCTACCCTGGTATTTGCCGTCGGCGTCACCATGGCACTGCCTTGGATAACACCAGCAATCGGGTTTGCCGACAGACAGCCACTCTAAGTACTTTGGATTGCAGTATGGGAAGCACCCAGGCTCAGTGAACAGGATAAACGACATATCCTCGCTCATGCCGGTCTGGTCATGCAGCGGTTCCCAGACCCATTTGGGCCCTGCCCTCGGGTCCTGCAGCACAAGCTGTCCTGCTACGGCATCATCGTTCCTGGCGGCGTACAGAGCCTTCACATCATCCGGGCTCAAAGCATAGTTATAAATCCGCACGTCGTCGATCAGGCCGTTGAAATATTCGCCGTCTTCCGAACCGCGCACGCCCACGGTCAGCTTCGCAACGTTGGCCTTAGTGAATCCCTTGTTCACATCGGCTGAGCTGTCAAACTGGCCGTTTACGTACAGACTCATCTTCTTGGTTGTCGAATCATACACGCCGGTCAGCAGATACCACTGGTTGGCATTCAGCTTCTGGTTTGAATACCATCCGTCCCAGCCGACTCTGAAGTGGAATCTGCCTTCCTCGTTGAGCCACATCCCGAACCTGTTGAGTTCCCAACCATCACGGTCGTACTCCATAATGGTCTTCCAGCCGTCTACAACAGTCCTTGCCTTTACCCAGGCCGAGGTAGTAAATGAGCCGGGAGCAAAGTTCAGCCCTGTCGGTGTATCAACCTTGGCGTAATCGCCGTTACCGTCGAGGTCCAGTGCACCACAGGTCCGACCGCAGCAAACCGCCCACTTTGCGTCGCCGAACAGTGTGCCATGGTTGCCCTTGCTGCTATCGTCATTGGCGATTATCCCCGCCGTCTCATCCAACTTCCAATGGAGGACCATCGGACCGGTTGGTCCCCATGAGGTGCATTTGTGGTTCGTCCAGCCCCACGGGTAGCGGACATCTTGCGAGTTCTTATAGACGGCCATTACGCTCAGCCAATAGACGTCATTGACATTCTCCTGGCAGAACCAATTCTCCTTCGGCAGCATCACTGAATAACGAAATACCGGCTCACGCCCTATCAATATGGGCGGTACCGTAGATGTACCGTACTCAGGATGTTTATCGTAGCCAACCAGGACTTCGTCATAGTCTGTAGTCTTGTACTCCCAAATCTTCAGGCCCGGATGGCTGTAATTGTTCTGGTCGTCCGGATTGGGATTAGGCACATCCGTCCATATCGACAGCAGGAAGTAATCGGGCTTGGTTGGGGGTATTGTACTGGTCTGGCACTGACACGCCTCGTAGTTATAGCCGATATAAGAGCCCCACCACACAACGCTCGTTATGGGCGTTCTACGCTCGCATCTCCAGTCGTCTGCTACAACACGCTGGGACTCAGTACCGCCGGGTTGAGCATCACTCGTGGAAATTACAAACGCAAGGTCGATCGACCTGCCATGGTACGGATGTTCTGATGGATAGCGCAGCTCGTTCCAAGTTCCGCTATACGGTTCGTCAGCTTTGGCCCAAACCGCATCATCGTTCCAGTGATCCACAGAGGTCTTCCACCCGAACCACGTCGCCTCAGTCCCGGCTAGGAACATCAGTTGCGCCTGTACGCACAGCCAGTACACCGTCGGCTTATCGGTCGTACCTTTCTGGACAAACGCTTCTTTTGGATCAATGTTGAAACTGTACTTATATACCATCTTGTGGTTCTGAGGCGAGAACGTCCCAACGCACGGGTTGTAGTAGCTTTCAGGCGGAGCCTCTTGTCGTGTCACAGTGAATTGACCGGCCCCAAACGCCTTTTGCCACAAAACTTGCCCGGGCATACTGTGACCGGTCGGACTGGCATTTGCCGGAATGTCTGCACGAATGGTCAAAACAAATGTCGTCACTGCCGGATCGGTCTCCGACCATACATCCTTATACCACGAGCCCCATATATCTATGTTTGTAATAGCCCCGGTCGTCTTACAGAGAAAATCATCCGCCAGAATCTGCGGCGATACTATCGGTGGAATGATATACGCAGTCGCATCTACATCGACGCCGTTGCTTGTAAGGTCAGGCTGCTGCACCCATTTCGCTCCCGTCTCCGACAGCTCGACCGCCATGGACTTTTCGTCCTCATAGTGCGGCCAGTCGCGGATACCAGTGTAGGCCTGCTCCCATTTAATATAGTTCGGGTCGGTGTCAAGCTCAAACGCCATATCATAGCTGTCAGGCGTCTGACAAATAAGTGAGCTTGTTATCGGCTGGACTAATTGTGTGTTTACTTCAGTTCCTACCTTTAAGTCATCTGTAATCACATCGAACGTTACAGCATCGTCCATCCAGTGCCACGGACGGGTCTTCCAGCCCCACTCAAGTATATTACCGGTGCTTGGTGGGTAAATCGCCACGATACTAATCCAGAAAATGCGCTGGTCCGGGGCAAGTACGGTGGAATCAAGATATCCCCTTTGCCAGAAGTATTCCTGGGGCTTAAGCTGCACGAAGTACTGGAAGCATGCATCTGTTGGCTTTTGCGGGTATCTGTCGACCCCCACCCAGTCTTCGCTCACCCGATCTGCGGATGCTTCAACCTGCCACAGTAGTTTGCCGGGTCGGCTGAATGTCGTGCCTTGACCGGCGGGCACATTGCTCCAGAACCCAACCCGCCAGGCGGTCGGTTTGGGCTGGGGTGGTACAATTTCATTCCAGTTTTTATAGGAGCCCCACCAGTGAATCGAAGTAATTGGCATGTCGCCGATACATCTGAAATCATCCGCCACAACCTTCCACTGCGGTGCAACGGTAGCCGTTGGTTTTCTCCGTAGAGATGGTTCATCCCAGCCGCAGTATGTTGGCGTCCTCATCATCGGACTCCACTCAATCGGTGGCTGCGACCACTTCAAATGCTCAGCCAGCGGTTTAGGCTCAGGCGGCGTCTCCGCCTCCGGCACAAAGTAGTAATCCTCCGTTTCGCCGAACTCATAGCCATTCGCCGGCCCGGAGCCGCCAACCCCCGGTGCACTTGTCGTAGGTTGCCACTTCTGCTCCGATAGCGTAATCCGCATCCAGATAGAATCCGGCGCAACACTTGTCACAGGATTCCAGCACATAAACGGCGGAGTAGTAATGTGATACTGACCTGATGTCACAAAGTTTAGCTCCTGGTTCTGCACCGCCCATTCGGGCACCGGTGTAGCGACACCCCCTCCCTGGCATTCCATAGTATCGTTCCAGTCACCATCGCGGTTCCAATCGAACCAGACGTTCACATACAAAGTCGGTGGCTCAATCATCGCCAATGGCGCAACCGTCACCCAGTAATCGAAACTCGTCAGCTCACAGTGCGGCAAAACCAAGGGTACCTGAACTCCATCATCAGCCTTGTCCAGGTCGGGTGTATCGTTATTCGGCACAATGTTGTTAATCCCATCCTGGTCTGGGCCGACATCTGCCTCGTTTTCAAGTGTTACTGCCTGGCCAAGATAAGCAACAGCCAACGGCTGCCAATGGATCTGGCCGTATGGTGGAGAGCCAACCTGGTACACAGTCGGGTATTTCGCAACTACCCCAGGAGGTCCATCTTTAGGATACGCCGTCATCTGCGCGCCGGCAGTGTTACTGCTGTCTGGAGCGTCGCCCAGGTCGCTCTTTGGTTCGCTTGGTTGCCCGCCACCGGTAATCACAAACGCCAAATCAAATGACTCGCGAGTGCGTGGATCTCGCAGTTCCATCCAGCCGGTGTCAGGAGAACCGTGCACCGCGTCATCCTCAAAGTGGTTCTGTGACGTCTTCCAGCCGATATGGGTACCGACCGGGTCTCGTATCCAGACCGAAATAACCAGCCAATAAATGGTACCTTGCTTTTGAACAAATGGATCGGGGATTTTTACAATATCGCATTGGAATATCTGTTTGTGATCGTTTGGTATCCCTTGGTTCCCTATCATAAATCCCTGATTGCCGCTTCCATAGTAGCACAGGTTAAACTGGTCGGCGCCGAATTCTCTCTCCCATAGAACCTTGCCGGGCATACTGAAGCTGCCGGTTTTGTCCTCAGCGGGGATATTAGAGTAGATGCTTACATGAATCTTATCAATTATCCCTATTTTATCCTTCCACCAGGAATACCAGAAGTGTATGTCGCTTACGGGCCCGCTATTCATGCACTTCCAGTCGTCAGCCAGAATGTTGGCCCATGTGACGTCAATATCCCAGCCTTGCGGGTCAGGTAGTTGTGGGAAGTGCATCTTGTGCGGGTCGCCGACCTTCCAACCGCAGCCCTCCGGACAAACAGAAATTGTGTTATGTTTTATACACCCATCTCCCTGCATACAGAATGTTATACATTTTGTATCAAGTACGCCTCGCACGCGGACTCGGTCGCCGACAACAAATCCACCTAAGTTATCCAGCACATACAATCCGCCGCTATCTGCCTGAAATAGTACGCACTCCACGCCCTTCACGAGCACGCCGCAATCATCAAACGTCGGCAGCGGACAAATGTTAGTTGCGCAGTTGGTGCCTGGGCCCTGCGGATCGCCGCCCAGGGCTTTACATCGCTCTGCTGTTGTATCGATGCATGTGCCGTCGGGCAAGCAGCAGGCCTCACAAAGGCCGGGCAAGCCCAGTATCATTGGACCCAGGTAAAAGCCCGTCGGACTGCCAGCAGAATTATACAGGGGTGTGTTCTGCTGGTTCTGAAGAGTGTTGCACGGTTCTGGCGGCTTATGCGTAATGATGCCACTCAAGCGTTTTGGGTCATTCGTGTATAACGCCGTTCCACCCACGTCGATCTCGACGAATATGTCGAAGAAGCTGTCTGCCGAACCTACGGGCGTAAATGGCGGAAGGTCCAACATACTGGGCGTATTATTGGCCGTTTCTTCGATTTGCCCTTTTGACCGCCGCGTTGGGTGCAGCTTCATTGTCATCCCATCCATCGAACTTATTCCCCTAAGCGTCAACTCCACAAGTTCGGTTTCAACTTGGTCTAGACCGTCTCCGTCAGTGTCAGACGCGGAGCCGGGATTCGCGCCGCTAAAGAACACATGTTGTGTGGCTGAGCCATTAAGTTGCACCTGCTCAACAGACCCATCCGGGTGCCTCAGAGTGACATGGGCTGATACTTTACTGAAAACATCGATCTCACCTGGAGTCCGCGGGCAGACAACGGTGTTGCAGTTTGTCCCAGGCCCCTGCGGTATGCCGCCCATCAGCCTACAAGTGGTAGGATCTGTATCTATGCATGTGCCGTCTGGCAGGCAGCAAGCCTGCGTCGGTTTCGGGCAGACAACGGTGTTACAGTTTGTCCCAGGCCCCTGAGGTGTGCCTCCCATCAGCCTACAAGTGGTAGGATCTGTATCTATGCAAGTGCCGTCTGGTAAACAGCAGGCTTGTGTTGGAACGACCTTCGGCAGGCATTCGTGCTTGATCCACCCATTTTTGATCCGGACGTTTTGCCCTCGAATGTCAATCGAAACCCATTCCGGATTGTAATCTGTGATTTCATAGCTGAAAGAGATAGTGCCTGGTCCGGATGAGCTGCCGACAGTCTTTCTGGTGATGTACATCTGTTCCTGTTCAAGGTCTCTGATATCGCTGGGTAATGGCGGCCTTTGCTTGCCAAGCTGCGACCAGGCGCCGGTTGACCAGTTGAGAGCTATTTCCACCGAGCTGGGAATACCCGGCTGGTACGGCTCAACAGTCACCCTGATCTCGATCGTTTTTCTCCTGTCAGGATTGTACGGCGCATTGTAGAACCACTGGTTCCGCCAGTTGGTAATCGGGTAATAATACCACGTGCCGTTGTTATAGCCGCTGCCTCCACCCTCAAAAAACTCACCCTTGGGTCCAAGTACGGCAGAGTAGGTATCTTCTACCGCCTGTGCTGAAATAGCTGTCAGCATCAGTACCGATACTGCCATTAGCGACCATTTGGTTATTGGCTTTTTTGCTGTCATGACCATATCCTCCACAATACGTTTCTATTTGTAAGGCTAACTTACTTGCCAGGAAAACCGCTTCACAGGAAAGGTCTCTTTACTACCCGCTCGGTATAAAATCAGCGCAAACCCTCCATCGTCCCCAGCAAAACACTTCAACTGGAAAAGAAACCACTGCTGATGTCTCCCACTACATTATTCCGGGCTGAATACCAAAAATACTACGTCAGGGAGGTCAAGTCAAGAGGAAAATTATAGGACGCGACATATTTTATTGAAATATTACAGTCGATAAGCGTTAGTCACTAACGACAAATGCCTAATCCCTAACGACTCGTCTATAACCGGACGTAGAGACTCGTCCGGTCCATTTGCACCGCCAGGTGTCAAAGAGTATCTTTTGCCCGGTGCGATTCTGATTGAGGCGAAATATGGTGCCTTTTCGCCACGCAATAATCCCATCGGCGATTTCGCGGGCTTGATCCTTTGGGAGGTTTACTCTAAGCGATTCGCGTGGGTCGGCAGCCAGATCATAAAGCCACACAGTATTGTCTGTCGGGTCGTGGATGAACTTGAGGCTGCCTTGAACGTATCCGGCAGGGCCTTGCTCCATCCAACCCGCAAAGTATTCTTTTCGGTCAGCCGGCAGCGACCCTGGTCCGGCTATAGCCGGATCGCCGTCGAATCCGGATTGAGCAGTAGTGGCCACATCAAAACCTAATATGGCGAGCAATGTCGGTGTCAAATCAACTGAGTTGACCGGTGCGGTTATTTCCGTACCAGGCGCCACAAGAAGTGGGGCTCGCAGGCAGAAAGGTATCCGGAGGACTTCGTCGAAGGCAATACGTTCATGACCGCGCAGGCCGTGTTCACCGAAGGCTTCACCGTGATCGCCGACTACACAGAATATCGTCTTATCGGTGAGGTTGAGCTTTGCAAGCTCGATGTCCAGTGCCGCCAGGAACTTGTCGGTGTAGGCCACTGCCCGGCGATACTTCTCGGCAGGCTCTTTGGCGGGTTGAGCGAACCACTGCGGCGCTTCGTACGGGTCGTGTGTGACGGAGCATAGAACCACGAGCAGGAAAGGTCTGTTGTCGGCTTGTATCCACTCGGTGATCGGTGTCAGCATGGCAAACTCATCGCAGCCGAGATAACCGACAAAGCTGTTGGGATCATCGAGGTCTTCCCTGGCCCAGAATTTGTCGAAGCCCAGATTGTGTACTAATCCGGGCCGAGATTCGAATGTGCCTTTGGCGGACTGGAAGAACGCCGTTCGGAAATTCATCCGGCTTTTGAGGATTGTGGCAATACTGGCGTAGGGTTTTTCCATCGGAACCGTTTCACCGATATCCTGCGAGGCTGATGGGACCCTGCCGGTCAGCAATGCGAATAATGCCTTTGTGGTGTGGGTGACCGCCGAACGAGCGTTCGTGAAGTTGGTGCCTTGCCGGGCCAGGCAAGCCAGGAAAGGAGTCGGATCGGTCCGGGTTTCATGTTGAGGGTCAACCCGCCCAACGTATGGCTGGTCAATCTGGACGCCAGGACCGTTTTGTCGTGCCGCTAAGGAAGTGTAGTTATATTGAATACCTTCGAGCACGACAATAACTACATTATGGTTTACATGCTGGGGCTTTAGTACGACTGTAACCTGGTCACAGGCAGGCATCAGGCGTTTTGCGTTGGCGAAATCGGCCGCAAGTAAATGATGAAGTTCGGGCCGAAAAAACACCATCACGGCGCGCGACTGGCAATTGTATCGCAGGCCCGCGGATATTATATGGGTTGAACCGTGGGTAACTACAGCAGTGTGAGCAAACGCAGTAATGCAGACGACAATAGCTGAGCCGATGATTCTCTCGGTGAAGAGCTTACGATTATAGTTTGGGGCAACAGGTCTTGCCAGGACACAGAAGAAAAAGGCCAGTGCAAAGGCGCTGGGTATAAGTAAGATGGCCGATGCTTCAGGCATGCGTAGCATATTTACCAGGACTATCCCGAGAGCATTTAAGGGATCGCGTAGTAAAGGCAGAAGTTCGGCGGGCAAAATCTGTGTTCCGGTTCTGATGAGCCAGCCGGCGTTCATTACGGACCATGTGCAGACAATTGCAGATGTGATGATGGCCGCACGGAGGGCCCACTTGCGGGGCCGGCGAAAACAGACCAGCGAGAGCACCACGTCAATCCCCAGCAGTACGGAAATATCTGAAAGAATCCAGCCCGGATATTCTCTGACTGAATTGCACCGCCAGGAGTGAAAAAACTTGACCAGCAGGGTGCAGAATAATGCGGCAAGTATTAAAGTGGTATGGGCGTGCGGTGACAGCAAGCCATACAATCGGCGGAGAAACAGGAGCCGCTCCCGGGGCAGCCGAATTCTGAAAGGTCGTTCATCCATGACGATTCGAGGATACCTAAAGTGCCTCATAATAGCAAGCACGTTCGCACAGTCACTCGATGCAATCTTCTTGAAATCAGATGAACCTGCCTGTAAAGTGAATTCATTAGTCACCAACGACTAACGACTATCGACTAACGACTATTTGGAGAGGTGTCGGAGTGGCTGATCGAGCCGGTCTCGAAAACCGGTGTGCCCTTTGGGCACCGCGGGTTCGAATCCCGCCCTCTCCGTTATATGGATGTGGGCATGGGTGAGTTTTTTAGTTTTGAGTGCTCAGGTGGAGTTAGTTTGACTCAACACTCAAAATTAAAAACTCAAAAATAAAAAAGTGAGAATCGCCTTAGGACAATTCAACGCAACTGTGGGCGACCTGGATGGCAACGCCGAGAGGATGCGGGGTCTTTGGGAGCAGGCGGTCGACGCTGGCGTTGACCTGCTGGCATTTCCTGAGCTGGCCGTCTGCGGATACCCGCCGGAAGACCTCGTGTTCAAGAAGCACTTCCTGGAGCACAATCGCCTCGTCGTAGAGAGACTGGCCGCTGACTGCCATCGAGCGGCGATTGTGGTCGGGTTTGCTGAGAATCATCAGGGACAAAATTACAATTCTGCCGCCGTCCTGCAGGCTGGCCGTATAGCAAAGATTTACCGAAAGGCTGTGCTGCCTAACTACGGGGTCTTCGACGAGCGAAGATATTTTGAGCCGGGCAACGAGCCGGTCGTTATAGATATGGCAGGTCTTAAAATCGCCCTTACCATCTGTGAGGATATATGGAATCTCAATTGGCTGATGGATTATCTCAAGAATGTAGGACAAATAGATGTAATCTTGAACATCTCAGCTTCGCCGTTCTATATAGGTAAGATCAATCAGAGAAAACAGCTTGTTGGCGATTGCGCAAAACAGTTCAAATGCGCCGTTTCGTACTGCAACCTTGTGGGCGGCCAGGATGAGCTGGTCTTCGACGGTCGAAGTATGTTTGCCGGCTCAGTGGGTAATGTTGTCACAATGGCCAAAGCGTTTGAGGAAGATTTACTGATTGCTGACATTATTCGACAGGAAGACGATGTTATAGAAGTCACACCCCTGTCGCCGTGTGCAGCTCAGCCGCTGGATACGGTCGATGAAACATATCGTGCACTTGTGCTTGGAACGATGGACTACGCACGAAAGAACGGCTTTAAGAAAGTGTTATTGGGTTTGAGCGGCGGCATAGACTCGGCAGTGACCGCCGCGATTGCCGCCGCCGCTCTGGGGCCTGAGAATGTCACCGGCATCACAATGCCGACGCGATTCAACAGCCCGGATACTATCGCCGATGCCAAGCAGCTTGCCGACAATCTTGGCATAGAGTTCCATGCTATACCTATCGAGTCGATATTATCTCAATTCGACCGGGAGCTGTTGATAATAGAACACTGGAACAGCCGAGGCATCGCATACGAGAATCTACAGGCCCGGATTCGCGGCTGTATCCTTATGTCTCTGAGTAACCAGCTCGGTGCACTGGTGTTGACAACCGGCAATAAGAGCGAGACTGCCGTCGGCTATGCAACACTCTACGGCGATACTGCCGGTGGCTTCGGCGTGATAAAGGATGTCCCCAAAACCGTCATCTACAAGCTCGCTGAGCATATAAACAAAATCGCAGGCCGAGAAATTATCCCGGTGAGTGTAATAACCAGACCTCCAACCGCAGAGCTGAGGCCAAATCAAAAAGATACAGACTCGCTGCCCGAATATGACTTGCTGGATGAGATTCTCAGGGGCTATGTGGAAGAAGAACGCAGCGCCCGCGAGCTTGTCGAGGCCGGCCTACCTGCGGACATAGTCAAGAGAGTAATCCGTATGGTTGACCGTAACGAGTACAAGAGAAGATTGTGTCCGCCCGGCGTGAAAATCACCCCAAAAGCCTTCGGCAAAGATAGACGCCTGCCCATTACCAACCACTACCGCTCCGAAAATTATACATAGAGCCGGGGTTCCATCGAAGACGCAGGCTACTTCTAAGTCACATATGGTGGGGTTTAGCCAAAATTTATGGCACTTAACTCTTTATTTTCAAGGACTTAAGAATTAAATGCAACTCCATCCCAAAAGGTCGAGTTGCATGAAATTCATCAAAAACCACTCAATAATGAAGATCTCTACTGTTAAAATGGCTAAAGTTCACCACAATGAGATAGTGTTTTTTCTGCAAAAATTTTTGAAAAAATACGTAATCTCCACAATAGACAGGGCAAGGGATATGATGTGAAATTAATAGACCTAAGACGACTTGTGTTGCCTAAAAGACCAATCCTTCTTAGATGGGATGAAAGGATGCTGAAAGTCAGGCTGAGCCCGTTCTTTTGCGGTTTGTTGGTTTTTCTCTTCGCAGTCACGCTGCCCGCGGCAGACGAGAGTTTAAAGGTTCACTTCTTGGATGTGGGGCAGGCCGATGCGATTCTGGTCACCTGTCCGCACGGCCAGCACCACCTGCTGATAGACGCGGGGGACAATCGGTATCCTGACAGTGCGGAGCATTTTCGTTCCTTTCTCACTCAGGAATTCCAAGGCCTGTCAAATCACATAAACGTAGTCGTCGCTTCGCACATGCACAGCGACCATCTCGGCAGCATGGCATGGGTACTGGAGCACTTTCAGGTGGACACCTACATCGATAATGGTGACACCGCCGAGACGGCACTGTTTGGGAACCTGCTGAAGCTGCGACGTAAACTCTCACGTAGCGGCGCGCTTACCTACGTCAATGCCAAACGGAGCCCGTTTGCCACTGTCGATTTCTGTCCCCTGGTCAAGATGGTCATTTTTGAACCGTGGGCTAAGCACGCAGGTTTGTCTGGCAAGAACGACCGGTCTGTTGTGGTACGGCTCGAGTATCGGAACGAGTCGTTCCTGTTTGTCGGTGATATCGAGAAGGCCGCTGAGCAGGTGATGTTGGATGAGTTTACCCAGGACCAGCGCAGGCTCGTGGATGCTGATGTACTAAAAGTGGGGCATCATGCTTCAGATACCTCAAGCACCGTTCGTTTCATTAACGCCGTCAGCCCCGATGTGGCTGTTGTCTCCTGTGGCAGGAAAGAAGTCGGCACGAACGTTACCTACAAACATCCGCGAGCCTCTACAATCCGCAATTACCAGGACTGGTTCGCCGTTCGGCTTCCTTCTGTTCAGGCTGCCCTCGGTTCGGTTTGGGCATACGAGCCTGCGCTGGGACAATGGTTGCAGACGAGCCGGCCCTCGGGCATGTGGCTGACGGTCAAGGACGGAACGGTCGCTGTTCAAACCGATGGCCAGCGTCTGGAAGTCGAAACCCAGAACCCATGAGGAGACATTATGAGTACGGTTGATTCAAAACCTGCGAGCAAGGACCTTAAGTCCAGGCTGCGTTATTTGCGCCTGGAGTTCGAAGAAACCGGCATCCGGATCCGGCGCTACACCATGGATCCGCGTTTGAGTCAAGCAGGACTGGTCGGGAAAAAAAACGACAAAGAACTATCCACAGAGTGTATAGACGACACTCGAAAAAAGCTGTTCGAGGAGCTTCGCAAAGAGGTCGACAAAGCCTGGGACGATTGGATGGAGCTCCGGGAAAAGTTCCTGGACAGCGAGTCCTTAGCTAATGCGATGAATTCCGTGGAGACTGAGTGGCTGAAGCTGGATCGCAGGATTGACCTGATCCAGCGAGAACTTATTTCCGAACGCAGTACAAAAGCTGGGATACTAACCGTTACCTGGATGGTCGTTGCCCTTTTTCTACTAGGGTTGTTCTACCTGATTTCGCATGGGGTGCGGGGATTAGATTTCAGCCACTTTGAACCGTGGCCCGACTGGGGACCGCTGAAGTATGCCGAGGTCGTTTGTTGGAGCAGCTTTGGTGTTTTGTGCTGGCTGCTGTTCCTTGCCTCGTACTACCTTAAGCGGCGCGATTTCGATTCCTGCTACACCACTTGGTACGTCTCCACTGCATTGCGGGCGCCATTCATCGCAGTCATTCTGATGATGGTTATTCTTGAATTCGTTGAATATTACGGCGAAGGGACGAAACTTGCAGACTATCTCCTCGAAGAGGGAAACAAGTACTACTTTATTGTTCTGGTCAGCTTCTGCCTGGGTCTGCAAAGTGACAGCAGTAGTCGAATAGCACGTGAGTTGGCGGAAAGTGTCGTCGATTTCGTACGCCGTGTTATGGGCCGTTTTGGCCGCTGGCTGAACTCGATTGTTGTGGACCCCAAACTGCCTCCGGAATGACCCTATCGTAAGGACTCACGTCTGATGCGGCTCCGCAAGTGTGGCTCTGCCGAAAATCTATTGAGTCGATGGGCTTTCGGCCCGCTGTGTGGCGACGGCATGCGTAGCGGCACAAACCGGGTTGGCGATAAGATCGAGCGTTACTTGCCTGAAAGGGCATCGAGAATAGCTCTGGCGAATACGGGCACAGCGAGCAGATCGGTAGCGGTTATTATGAAACCGTCACGTTCAACGGGTGCGCCGGTGTATATGGCGCCTGAGGCCATGAGCCTGTCTCGCTCGGTAATGTAGCTTGTGGCCCTGACGCCTTTAAGTACCCCGGCGTTGGCCAGTATCGCAGGTGCGATGCTGATGGCTGCAAGAACCTTGCCTTTGGCGGCCGCTTCACGGGCTATATTCAAGGCGAAGGGACTATTAAAATACTCGACTGCTCCCGTGCCGCCTATGAATACCACCGCGTCAAACTCATCGACTTTGACCTGCTGCAAGGGGACATTCACTTGCACCGTTGAGCCTAACATCCCCATTATAGGTCCCGTTTTTGTGCCGGCAACGATTGTCTGAACAGATGCCAGCTCGAGGATACGCTTAGTCTCAATAAGTTCTTCGTCCCTGAAGACTCGAGGAACTATTAACACAGCCTTTTTAGCGGTCGAGGCGGATTGCTCTTTAGTTGCTGTCGCAGGTTCTTGGCCCACCGGGTAGCTTACAAATATCACATATAGCGGTTCTATGCTCCTGGCCGTCTTGCATATCCTACGGACAGTGCTGATGTCAAAATCATTTATCGCCGTAAAACCCAATTGGAGGCTGACAGCCTGCAGTAAAATATTCTGAGCCGTCTGGCCGGCCTGCATCAGCATAGTCTTTCTGACGTCGGTGCCGGATCGGGTCGTAAGACCGCGGATCGAGCCGGTGAGTATGACTGCGCAGCCTGGAGCAGGAGCTGTGGGTTGATTTAGAACCGCCGACGCAAGCTCACCACGAACATCGCTGTTGGCAACTTGCTGAAGCGTATGGTCATTTGCGTTATAAAGATATATCCCCTCTGGTATAGCAAAGTATAGCTTTATCGGATAAGTCTCATCGGCAGGAGACGTTACACCGGCAACTGTGGGAAGTTTCACCACACCCCGGCCGGCCCAGGCCAATTGCCCTATCTCCTCGAACTTCAGTCGCTGATTTGCAGGTGGTTTGGCACTCTGTTGCAGTGACAGAGCCTGCTCAAAACTAACCGCTCCGGTGGTCTTGGCTTCGGGAAGCTGCACCGTCTTGAGAGCGGAAGGGCGAGGGACTCTTCTAATCGGCGTAGTCGATTTGTCTGCACCCAGGCAAGGCACGAGAAAGCTTGCCAGCACTATTACCAATATGCTCAGTTTTGCAGCAGCGAGGGGAATCGCACAGGTGGTATTTATCTTAACTGTCATTGTTCAGTCCTCCCAAGTACCCTGGAAATAGCGAGCACCACAGGTATATATTATACAGCTACTCGCTATTTTTGGTACCACGCTGTGATTTTCTTTTGGAGTTCTATAGGAGCAGGTTGTGGTGCGGGTATTTCGGCTGTGGCGTTTAGCTTCTGCCTTTGCGTAATACGGTCTGGATGTTTGCAGAAAGGTGCAGAATAAGCCATGAGGTACAAATCCGAATAATCGTTACGCCCATCGTGAGTCTCTGGTAGAATTGCCCGAACGTTAAAGACAGCAGATATAACAGAGAAAGGATTATGAACGGTATTGTTGCGATTCTGGCCCGTTTGTCGGGAAGGCAAAAGTTCAGCATAGTTTGCCTGGCCTTTTACTGGCCAGTCCTTTTTGTGCTTGGGCACATACAAATCCCGCAGATTGTGCGTGAGGCCAACGTTTCCGACAAGAGCCTTCATTTCCTGGCCTACATGGTTCTGGCACTTTTAGTCTGGTCTGCTGCAAAACCCGACAAAAAAGTCAGCTGGCGCAAATCCGGGGCCTGGTTGGTGCTTGTGGTGGTTGTACTCTATGGAGTGTGCGATGAGTGGCTTCAGTTGTACGTGGTAGGCCGGTCGGCGGATGTTAAAGACTTCGCCGCCGATGTAGTTGGTACCGCAGTGGGTTTGGTGGTACTTTCGATCTTCTCTTTTTCGCCTGCGGTGTTGATAGCGACAGGTGTTACCATTTTCACCTTAACCAATTTCACACGGACGGACTTGTCCACACTCGTGCCGGTGACCAACAGCTTGTTTCATTTTTTTGGTTACGCTTTTTTTGCTATGTTTTGGGTTCGATATTTAGACCGCGAACTACAGGCCGGAGTCTCGCGTTTGAGGTGGTGGGTGCCGGCGATGGCCTTACCCTTGGGTTTGCTCTTTGTGGTAAAAGTGGGGTCGTTGATTTTTGGGAAGGGATTCGACAGGTGGGATGTAATTCTCGCTGTCACGGGGATAGCAACTGCTGTGACCACGCAGTCTTTAATAGGTGTGTTGCATAGAAGGTTGGCACGTTCGTCCCGGGGGTCGACGGACTTTAGATAGGCCGCGTGCTGATGTCTAATGCTGCTTAAAAGGCCTGTATAGCGGGTCGCTGATTAAGACCAGTTGCCACGAATTGAAGGGCGCCGTGCGATAGTATGCTTCGACAAGACAAGCTCCATCGAAAAGCTCGGAGAAGAACAGTTTAGGCTCTGGAAAGGAATGAAGATACGGCTCTGCCGCCGCACCGAGCGTAGCGGTTATGCCGTCTTTTAGCATGGCTGAGCACCACGCGGTGCTGTTGGGGTCATGGAGACCGGTCGCTTCAAGGCTGGCAATGTGATATCCAACCGCGCCATCTACAAATTCAAACGCATCGACGTACTTTCTCAGGCTGTACCAGCCGCAATAGATAGCTGTTTGTGGGCATTCGCCGGGGCCGAATAGCTGCCCTGTAGTTTCTTCCTTGACCGGCAGATTGGTTCGCAGCTTGACCAGCAATGCCAAATCCCGCAGGGACTGGTCGAAATACCCATAAAGGTCCTTGCCGAATATGCCTCTGGAGTCGATATAGGCGACGCCTTTGAGTCCGGTTTTTTCTGCCTTTATCGCCTTATCAATGAGGCCGCTGGCAATGGTATAATCAGCTCCGTCGAGCCTGGAGACCATCATGGTCTTGGGCCCTCCTATGTTGGTAAGGCCCTTTCGCAGCATGTTCGGTTGCCAGCGGTACAGTTCGTATGGCCCAAACAAAACCATCGATAGTTCGCTGTCAACCGACGCTTGAGTTTCATTGCCGCTGAGGCGATCAATATCTGCTTGCAATTGTGAAAGTCTGAGGCTTCTATCCTTGTGCTCGGGCGAGTTCGCCAGGCCTTTCTGCTCTAACTGCGCAATAGCCTCCTTTTCTTGTGCGGCGATTTTTCTCAGCTCGGCCAACGAGGTTGACAAAACCCTGGGGGGTTCTTGCTGACCCACTACGATTGGCACACCGTATGTTGTGACCAGGCATTTTATCTTGTCGAAGCCCTTGCGTGCGCTCAGGGCACTGCGAATCGGTCCTGCAAGTGATTTATCGTAGTCGTTTCGACTTATCCGATTGCTTAGCTTGGTACCCAAAGACAAATATAATACGTTACCGGCAGGCACGCCCCTTTGTTCGCAATAGTACCGGGCTAGCCTGACAGATGCGGCAAGGTCTCCGTTGGCTACGACCAGAATCTCATCCGGCTCAAGCGCAAATCCGACGCCGTAAAACAATAGAATCACAAAACATACTATGTTGACTTTACATACCATCCTGTAATTGTCGCCTATTTAGCCCCCGGTTTTACCGGGGGTTTTTCTCCCCGTGTGTACTCTGTCTGCGAGTACCTTTTCTCGTAGATGCCTTTTCGTCTGAATACCATCGCGATTGTGGCTAGTAAAATCCTGCAATCGAGCCACAGACTTGCCCTTTCAACATACTGCACATCCAGCTCAAGTTTCTCCTCGCTTGTCAATTCGCCCCGCCCGGAAATCTGTGCCAGACCCGTAAGGCCCGGCTTGACTAACAGCCGCTTTTTTTGGCGGTCGTTCCACTCGGCCACCTGCGACATATAAAGCGGTCGAGGCCCAACAATACTCATGTCACCTTTTAGTACATTAAATAACTGGGGTAACTCATCCAGTGAATACTCACGCAGAAACTTTCCTATCTTTGTAAGTCTTAAGTCATCACCAGATTTCGGACTCGGACCGAATGGGTCAACGTCGAGCTTCATTGTCCTGAATTTGTAAAACGTAAAAGGCTTGCCGTTTCTGCCGGCTCTTTCCTGCTTAAATATCACTTTTCCCCGGCTGCCCAGTTTAATGATTGCTGTAATTAAACCGAAAACTGGTAGCAGTACTATCAGCAGCGTCAAGGCCGCCGTGAAATCTGCAAGTCTTTTCAACAAGCCTTTCATAATCGAGTACAGTCTCTCCTTATTTGCTCCTGCCTGAGGACCCCGGCGACCTTGTCAAGAAAGGTATTAGACCACCTGCCGTGAAGCAGCCATACGAGACTTTTGAATGGATAAGCCATGTTAACCGTTTTCCTAAACATGCCGGAGTAAGCCACATTCAGCACCGCATATTCCTTCGTAAAACCGAACACTCTGATCAGATGGTCCTGGAACTCGGTTCTATGATGAATGCTTCTGCTGCCGTCAAGGACATACTCCATCTTTCTGTCATTGAGATAGTGATTCAGCAGGCCGCTCGTGAGCGCGTAGCTCGAATACTTGTTTAGGAAAACTGGGTCGTGCCTGATATTGGCAAGCCAGACTGCACCGTCTTGTATGTAGTTCTCAGAGAAGCTGACGAGCGTATCCTCATGGAAACACCCAATGTATTCAAGCACACCGGGCACTCTAACACTAGCAGTGAAGCGTCTCTGGAGAATCTCCGCTGTCTCTACCTCAGCCTTCCCTTCGTATCGCGAGGTCGCAGCTTGGGCGACCTTCGGACACTCGGTCATTACCTCGGCGGGCGTCAATGCACGCACTTGGAAGTTCTTTTCGCCTTGTCGAATCATCCAGCGTTTCTTCTTATCCTTGACGTCCTCGACAGCCCAGGCGCCTCTTTTCAACACATACCACCACTGCGATTCCTGCACCTGGCCGAACTTGGAGTCCCACCGTGTGAACGGCCTGCCTGAGGCCTTCAACACTCCTGAAGCTATCTCTGCCGTGATTTGCGGGCAGCAATGCGGAAGGTACGCAGGCACCATGAAGCCGCTGTATTCGTACCAATCGGTCCCTTCAATCGTGATTACGTAATTGCCTTGTTCGCTCAATAGACGCGAGAATTCGTTTGTCCCAGTCGGTAGAGTCATTCCCAGTTCATCTCGTTTCAAAAGCTGCCGTCGACTATTCTATTTGCGTACTCTTTTTGCCGTATTACAGACAACATCCAGCGCCTCATTAGCCAACTTATCTCTGTTGAAACACTGTTCTGCGAGCATCCGGGCATTCCTGCCCATTCGGGTCAATTCATTTATGTGCGAACTAATGTACAAAATCTTTTCAACAAATTCATCGATGTCGCAAAGATTACAGCCAAAACCGGCGCCATTTGATTCGAGAATCTCTCCCTGCCAGCCACGGTAGTTCAGTAGCACAGGTTTACCCGCACTTAGCGAATCAAAGAACTTATTGGCCGAGTTATGCTCAAGGATGGGATGATTGGCGAAAATAACCATGGATACGTCGCAAGCTGCGACAATCTTGACCAAATCTATCCTTGGCAGTGGATTCAATAACTCGACGTTCCTTATGCCATACCCTGCAACTTTCTCAACCAATTCCTTCTTACCGGCCCCGTCGCCGATAAGCACGAAATGTATATCGGCCTTATGCTTCATCCTTTCCGCGACCTCGATAATGAAACCAAGCCCATTGGCCTTCCCCATCGCACCAAAGTGAAGCAGAACCAGCTTGTCAGTCCAACCATGCTCCTTACGAATCGCCGTGCCGTCTATATCAGGCCGGAAAATTTCAATGTCGCTACTATTTGTGATGACAGTAATAGCTTTGCTATTTCCTGCCACAGAGCGCACACCCTCGGCCATGCCCGGAGACAACACGATAATGGCGGCACTGCTTTTATATATAATCCTCTCAAGCCACAATAACGCCTTCGCCAGAACCCTGTTTTTTATAATACCCATTTCTATGGGTATCTCAGGCCACTGATCGCGGACTTCGAAGATAAGCGGGATCCTTTTCACCCAGTGTAGAATCAGTGCTGGCACTCCCACGGTTAGTGGCGTGCTTGTCGCATATATCGCGTCAACACCTTTAACACGCAATCCAGCGTAAGTACCCAGCAACATAAAACCCACAAATGATCCCATCCTCCTGCGCATGGACTGTTTATCACTATAATTGGTTCCGACGACAATCACATTTATGCCTTCTATGGTTTGCTTCTGGAATGACCCCCGTTTTGTCTGTAATCCTCCCCGGTCGTAGTGCCCTGTTATAATAGTTACCTTATGTCCCGCCTTGACCCATCGCCGGGCGAACTCGTAAGAACGACAACCCGTAGTCCCGGAAGGAACAGTAAAGTGTTGATGTATATACAATATGTGCATCACGCCCTCACGGTCACGATAGTCAGCGTAACAACTCCTAAATTCCTATCCTTCGACGATCTGCGCCTCAGGTTAAGCAGCCCCCCGGTCTCACGCCCTATCTCGTCTTTCGTTCGCGGCCTGACTTCTGACTGCCTCCGATAGAACACATTCAAGGCGATCAGCCAGCTTATCCCTCGCAAACTCTCGTTCCGCCAATGCACGGGCATTCCTGCCCATCTGCTCGCGTATATGTGGGTCTGCCGAAAGTTCCTCTAATGTGTCTGCAAGGCTCTGAGGCTGCTGTGGGTCAAGATATTTGCCGCACTTATTACTCTCCACCAAATCGCCAAGCCAGCCCCCGACGTTTATCAACACAGGTTTACCCGCCGCCAGCGCATCAAACATCTTGTTCGGCGACCATGTGTGCTCCTTCGCGGCACGATATATAGTCATGCAGACATCGCATCCCGCCACAATCCTGGCGACCTCAGTTTTATCAGGCACCAAATTACTGAAGATAATATTGGAAAGTCGATATTCTCGTGCCATTTTTTCCAGTTCAACTTTTTTGCCGCCGTCACCGTGGAGCACTAGAACAATATCATTTCTGCCACGGTTCGCCAGAATCCGTGCGGCTTCGATAACGTACTCAAGACCGTTGGCCATACCCATCGCCCCGAAATAAATAGCGGCAAAGCGGTTACCTAATCCCAGCCGCCGACGAGCGGCTGAACCATCGAGGTCTGGGCGGAAAAGATCGATGTCACTGCCGTTCGGAATAACCGTGACTTTCTCGGCTGGTACACCAGCACGCACAATCCCATCTTTCATGCCGGGCGATAGTGCAACAATGTGAGTTGCCTGCGCGTATATCTTTTTCGCCATGCGCCGCAACCACCATATAGCAAAAGGATTTTGCAGTGCTCCGACGTTGACAAGGGCCTCGGGCCAAAGGTCACGGACCTCAAAAACAAAAGGAACATTGAAGTGCCGCCCTAATTTCATGCCGGCCAAGCCGACCGTCAGAGGTGTATGCGTGGCAAAGACAACATCAGGCTTGGCCAGTTTCTTCCCCACTTTGGCAGCCAGCCCCGCAAACTGGTAGAACTTGTGCATCCGCTTACAGCCGCTCATCCCGGTACCAATCTGTGGATCATTATATCCCGCACCAACCGAGACAACCTTAATCCCATCAACCTCATACTCCGCATATCTCCCGCCCGCAGGAACCGGAAATTCACTGTTGGCAATCCCCGAAGTTATCATCGCCACGTGGTGACCTTTCGCCACGAGGTGCCTGGAGAACTCGTATGATCGTGTGCCGGTTGTGCCTTTGCGCGTGGCGAAATACTGATGAAAATAAAGTACGTGCACGACCACCTCACCAATACATGCCTTCATAACCTTTTATTTGCGGGTCGATGCCTTTAACGTTGGCTAAGTCAATCACTCGGATGCCCTTATCGAGCCAGGCACGAACATAATCGGCATCAACTATCGGATGACCAATTACAATCACATCCGCCTCCGAGAGTTCTTTTGCGGACCCAACCAACAACTCCTCCAAATGGCGCAACGCTTTTTGAACCTGTTCCTTGTTGCTGCCAATCAATTTCTCCGGCTGCACAACAGGATCATAAATTCGTAGTTTCACTCCTTCGCCAATCAGGGCTTTGGCAAACTTCACGTAAGGACTGCCACGCATATCATCGGTGTTGGGCTTGAAAGCCAGGCCCACCATGCCGACTATCCGAGGCCGATACGCGAGCACACGCTGGATTAGGTAATCAATCTGTACATCGTTGCTCTCGAGCATGCCTTGAAGCATCGGAACCCGCAACGATTTAAGCGAGGCATATCTCAAGATTGCACGCAGGTCCTTCGGCAAACATGAACCTCCAAATGCAGGGCCGGGCCTAAGATATCGCGGGCTGATATTCAGTTTTGTATCTGAGCAAAAAACATCCGCTACCTTGCGTGCATCAACGCCTGCAGCTTTGGCCAGTACACCCACTTCATTGGCAAAGGTAATTTTAAGCGCATGAAAGAGGTTGTCACAATATTTGACCATTTCGGCCTCACTCAGGTCCATGCGAAAAACCGGCGCAGTGTAATTCTTATACACGCTCAAAAGCAGGTCTCCTGCTCCTGGGTGGGTCTGCCCAACCACGATTTTTGGTGGATTAAAAAAGTCCTCGACTGCTGTGCCTTCGCGCAGAAACTCCGGGTGAAATACCACGTCAATATCCTTCCCCACAGTCAGCCCCGATTCTTTTTGCAGAAGAGGTATGACATGATTAACTGTTGTCCCGGGAAGGCACGTACTACGAAGAACAATAAGGGGCCTGTCCTGGGACTGCTGCAGTATCTTCCCAATCTGTCTGACGACCGTCTCTACAGATGAAAGGTTGATGCCGCCATCTGGCTCAGAGGGCGTGCCCACGCATATCCAGACCATGTCGCTGCCGGTCAGCCCTTGCGATGCGTCGGTTGTAGCCCTGAGCCGTCCCGCCTTGTGCCCGGCTGCAAGCAGTTCCGATACACGTGGCTCCTGAATGGGCGAGCGTCCTTGTGCAAGGTCGGCAACCTTGGCCGAGACCGGGTCTACACCGAATATCTCATGGCCATCCCGAAGCAGACAAGCTCCGCTGACTACCCCGACATAACCCATCCCAAATATGCTTATTCTCATCCTCTGCACCAGAATATAATCGGATAAATTAGTTCAGTCGGAAATTAACACTATGCGCAGAATTCCACGGGGCCTATAATGCAAAAGAACGGATTCCTAAAAGCGTAGTCTGATAAGAAACGCTGTGAGTGTCGAGAACAATTCCGTCGACCTTGCTGAGTTTATTGACTTGACCAGCTCTCAGCAAGGTATCCAAAGTCCCTCACATCAACAGTGCCATTCATGTCTATATCTGCGTATTCGCACCATTCAGGTGAGTTGCACCTTTCAAGCCAATGTGACGCAAACACCGCCAAATCCTCAAACGTGGCAGCCGGCGGTGGCGCATTAACCATGTGCTGAATGATGTTGCGTGTTATCTTGCGCATCGTCTCATATCCCGCCGACCAGTCACCAATAGCATCTCCCCAGCCGGCCTCACTGCCCGCTGAAAACACCTGACCACCGCGACCGTTAGGAAAACCGTACTCAGGACTGTCTTCGTAATAGATTGCAGCAGCATCAACATGGTCGACCTTCACGAGAGATTCACTCCCCGCGCGGACTCGACAGCGACGAGCCGAGAATATGATGTCCATAATAGGCGGCGAGCTTGGTCCAATATAGTCTGTTTCGCTCGCAGCCACCGGACTCGCCGTGGAATCACCATTCAGCAGACCAGTTCCCTCGAGCGCAAAGTGATTACAGTCCTGCACAACAAATGGCTCCGCTTCGAACAAATATGAATACGGGACAAAACTGATGCCTTGCAGAGCTTCAGCGGGACGGTTAACCGGCTTGCCACTCCACAGTGTTGTCACCAAACTATCGTCAACGCCTCTCATCGGGTCTTCCGATAAGGCGTAGTCTTTATAGCCGATCATTTTATTACCGCCGTCCTCAAACCGAACCTGCCAGTAAATATCGTTCGCAGAAAAGAAAGCCAGATGACCCCCTCGATGATGGTGGGCCTCGAGCGCATCATACGTGTTTCTGGATATGTATTCGTGATGCCCGGCAAAAACCACTACTTCGTATGCCCTCAAAATAGCTGGGTTAGAAGCAATATCCCATTCTGTAACAAATTCCGGATTGAATCCATCGGCCTGGAGTTGACTGCTCAATTCCCACTGACCCCAGTATCCCTTTCCTCTGCAATCAGAATCGATAAAGGGCCTCAAAAAAGATACGGCAACACCATGGCGGCTATCATCCGTCACCGCGCTCAGGTACAGGCTTTTGCCGCCCCAAATGTTGTAAGCGTTCCGATTGTTGTAATTCATAACAAAGGCCACCTTGCTGCGAGAACCGGGCACAAGAGTGCGGACAATAAACGGATGGTAGGTATATACGTAACCGCCGCTGGTGGTTTGCAGAAGTGCAATATAGTTCCCGTTTTCCCACTCTTTTGGAATAACCCAACTGTAGCTAATGGGCCAATTGGCTCCATTTTCCCAAGCCCGTTCTTGGTAAGCTGGAGTAGCATAATAGGCGCCGCTGATTCCGGTGACTTTGCCTACAGATTTTCTCTGCCATTCTTCTTTAAGAATCTCGATACTGTAGGTTGCCGCTCTGGTTGAGACGTGAAAACGAATGGTTTCTCCCGGCAAGTAACTCTTCTTGTCGGTATATGCCGCAATATATGGTGTTGGGGTGGGGACACCTAACAATGTAGACGTGTTATCCTCTCGATATATCGGCGGTTCATCCGGCCAATTACTGACGTTCCCTTCAGAATCCTCCGGCATTATGGGCGTTGCATAAAGTATGCTGCGCGCACCATCCTCACGCAGATAGCGACCCGTGCCGAGTAATGGAATACACAGAAAAACCAAAAATGTCCTTTTCATCCCTTTATCCTCACTTCTCAACTTAACATCGCATATTCACGAAGCCCAGAACGTGGAATGGTCTCTTTTCCTGCTCCTCCATGAATGAAAATCTGCTGTAGCTTATGGTACCCGTTATGTATTGTAAAAAATTTGACAGAATCTGTCAACAATAATAGAATTCATTTGCCGCTTATAGCTACTTGCCCGTGGAGTTGTCGATTTTTGAAGTTGCAGTCCAAACAGCTAAAAACTAGGATGATGATTGCAGACACAATCCTTATCGCATCTTATCTTCAGTCCTTGACCAATTTGGTGTAAATCTTCTCTAATAGCTTCATATTGGTCCTCCTGTCGCCTGATTCGACGACTTTTTTGCGATTGATTTTTGAGGCATTGATCATAAGTTGTGGGCTGTAGTGCAATTTCAGAATGTAGCGCGCCAAATCATCCGATTCGGAGACTTTATGCAGGAAACCAGTCACCCCATGCTCAATCCATGAAGAATTTGCTTTTATATCGGAGACGATGGGAAACAGCCCGGTCGCCATTGCCTCTAATAGACAAAGGCTTGTGCCATCCCATAAAGAGGCAGAAAGATACACGTCATGCTCAGATAGTATTTGAGGCAATTCGTCATTGTCGATTGCTCCTGCAAAGGTTACGTGTTCCCGTAGTCCGCAATGTCCCGTCAGCTCCTCAAGGTCGTTCCGCAGGCTTCCATCTCCTACAAAAGTCATGTGGAATTTGACGCCTTTCTCTTTCAGAATTGCCAAGGCTTTTATGATCGTGGGATGATCGTACACATGTTCTGGGCGCCTAGTGCAGACCAATCTTAATCGTTTGGTCCGGTCGATCTCTGCTCTTTCAACATAGGCGAATTTCTCTGTGTCGACACCGAGCGTCAGAACCTCGACTTTGTCTGCGCAAATACCGAGGCTAAGAACCATATCTTTAAGATCCTCTGAGACCGTGTTGACATAATCAGCGTGATTGAATACGGTTCTTAGCATCGGCCTCCATATTCGGGATTTTATTCCCATCGTCAGATCACTACCATGCACAGTCACAATTGTGGGATGAAAACCACAAACCATTCCTGTAAGACCACCGCTGGTGGCATAATGTGTATGAACAATGTCCGGCCTTAATTTCTTTATCAACCATCTTGCGGCAAGCATGCTGAGTGGATATTTCCACTTTCCCTCGGTCGCGGAATATCTCTTACCATATCCTACATTGTAAGTTGGCACGTCCCGCTCTGGACCAGGCGATAGTGACACAAAATGCACATCATGCCCGGCCTGTTTGAAGTACTCAATATAAGGCCCCACATGAGTAAATGTGCCGAGGGATATGAAGCAAATTCGCATCTGCGGTAGGACCTGTTTACAAGGTTTCCTTTAGTATTTCGTGGTATGCCTGCAGGGTTTTTTCGCAAACCGACGAAGCCATATATCTTCTTTTCGCAATTTCCTTGGCGTGATATCCCATACTTCGAGCCAGAGTCTCATTCGAGAGAATTTTGCAGAGAGCATCGGCGATGTCTTTTGTGTCGTGTGGATTGACTAAAAATCCTGTTTTCCCATCTTCCACCATTTCGGGAATTCCGCCCACTCTCGCACCAACAACAGGCACGCCCACGGCCATTGCTTCTGCAATAGACAGTGGTGCATTTTCTTGGAAAGAAGGTATTGCAAAGCAATTCGCCTTTGACAATTCGTATTGCACATCTTTGATGCTGAGATTTCCCAATAAATGAACATTGGTACGCAGCTTGTTCGCCTCGATTTCCCGCTCGCATAACTGCAGATAAGCAGCTTCTGGACTTCCCGCAATTTCAAGCTGTGCCTGCGGAAACCGCCGAACAACATCAGAAAAAGCCCTTATTAGTCCCACAATGTTCTTCAATGGTCTAACTCTGCTGCAGCAGAATATCCTGCCCGGCTCAAACTGACGGTCGATATCGAAGTAAAAATCCGCAATCGGGTTCTCAATACTCCAGGTTTTCGTAATTTTGTTCTTTGGAGGCAGAAACTGTCTGATATATTCGCTTATTAAAATAACATTCTTTACTCGGCGACGCCCGTACTCTTCGGTCAACTTCAGCAGCACGCATTTGAGCCACCGAAGGGCACCCCACTGCCTGTCCCACATCGCATCTCTCTCGGCAATCCCGTGTATCGTGAGAACATTTGGATATCTGCAATTGGCCGCCAGAAATGTAACGCCTTGAAAATGTACAACGTCGGGATTTATTTGCTTCAGCAGACGGTTAATCTGCCGCCTGCCGGCAAGAATGTCGTAAACAGTACCAGGCAAACAACCCAACAGCCCTTTCTTGCCAAGCCTATAGATGTTGACGTTCCTCCATTCCTCCCGAATAGTTTTTCCGTCGCTGTCTTTCGGAACTACTACAGTCAATTTGACGTTCGGGTGCTTTACAAGTTCATCGACAAGATATTTCGCCACGCCCGCAACCCCCCCGGCAATACAGTGAGGGTCTTTGGGAAAAGGTGTCACCATTGCAATATGCACCTACGAATCCAGGTCCCTATTCTTGCCGACTTGTGAGAGAATGTGTGACATTGGAAGCAGACTAACTTCCTAAGTGTGTTTTGTAAGACGGTTTTCGAAACTTCTTCTTGCTCAAGTTAATTGATGTTGTGCCGACAAGTCTTCTTCATATTCCGCATGGGGCGACAATTCATCCGTTGCAGTAACCAGGGATTTATGTATCCTCTCTATAGCTATTATGAATGCAAGAAATATCCAAAAATGTTTCTGAAATAGCTGCCCTATGTTCAATCCCATCACTAATAAAAATGTCAAAACCGCTCTGGTATACAGTTTCTCCAATCCGAACGGGATGCGTTTGACAGTGAACATCATCATAATCATAAAAATGGTAAATAACGCAGCGCCCGGTATCCCATACATTCCCAAGGCAAGGAAGAAATCATTATGGGGCACATTGATCATGCCGGTTCTCTCCAACCAACCGGAATAGGTCGTTCCAGCCGGTCTTATTGTTACAGCATGGGCTGCTGCTTTGATAACCGACATCCTGACATCAAAGGCCTCTTGGGCAAGACTGATGTCGGTCAATCGCCGCGCAACGGGTGCTTCCAGCCCCCTTTCTCGCACGAGCAATCCGGCAGATAATGAGGCTATGAGAATAGCCATAAACAACAACGCTACTATGGCCGGCCTGCGCATGACTTGTCTGATAAACAGGAACGGTGAAAACATTGTGAAAGCCAACGCGATCAAGCCGCCACGAGAACCCATTTTCAACATCATTACCGGCAGAGCCAGTATTGTACTGATATAGACTATGCGCCACAGCAGGTTCCTGTCACGAGCAAATAAGTAAATTGCCGCCAAAAACGCCATCGCTGTCAGCGCAGCCAACATGTTTGCGTCGGCTGTCTGCCCAAGTGTTGCTGCATACCTTCCCTCAGCTCCTGCCTCTTCGACAGACCTCATTGCTGCCCCGGTTATAAATGTCAACGCGATCATACCCACTGTCCCAATTATGTATGACCTAAGTGCCCAATGGAAACTCTTCACACCGTTCGTTTCCAGTATCCAATACACAATGAAAACAAGTGCCAGTTGCTGAATTTGTGTAAAACCGCGCTGCAATTCCAAGCTAAGGGAAGGTCCTGTCAGCGAGACCAAGGAGAACCAAATCGTATATATCACCAATACCCACAATGCCTTGTTGCCGACTTGTAGTCGCGGACGAGTTATAAGCAAATTCAGTACAAAGCTGACCGCAACAGCTATACCAACGCCTCTGTCGAGACTAAATACCTCTCCGAGACCAAGACCAGATCCTGTCGGCAACACCAGCATCATAACACAGAGTGCGAAGGTCGGCTTTATAACCATCCCGATAAAGGTCGGCACGGCTATAATAACAGCGCCAACCACTGGTTGTCTCAATAAAAAGATGACGGCGAAGCCGACCGCGCAAATCACAGCCCAGGTGGCAAATAGCAGACCATTCATTGCCGGCGGAAGTCGAATGTCGGAAGTCCGTTCAGGTTCTTCGTAAGACATATCCGTGTCAGTTATTTGATTCTCATATTCGTTATACATATACAGCTCCGGTCTTATAGCTCAAACTTATTCATGAACCTGCAAAAACGAGCGTACATCAGAATCTGACAAGAAAGGTATGCTATCGCCTTCATGGTGGATCTTCGATGGGCAAGGTACAATATGTTTTTTCTGTGCAAACGGCATATCTTAGGCAGATAGTTTTTAATCCTATTGAGCTTATCTGGGGGACAGTTTACAGCGTAGCTCTGAAAGAATGTTTCAGCCATTCTTTCAGGGTGCTGGCGAAATACTTCTTTTCCCGGCACACCGTGGAAAAGACAGCTGGTGAACCATAAAACATCAAAATAGCGACTTCCGAACGTGGCAGTCCTACCCATGAGTGGGGCCCCAGACCAGTCCAAAATCACAAGCTGCCCCGATGGCTCATGAGAACATACGTTGATAGAGGCGAAATCGCCATGTATAAAAACGTTCTCATCTGGAGGCCCTACCCACTCCGCCGGAAGTTCATGCTTCATCTCTTCAGGCAGAACCAACTTCTCATGAATGACCGCCAGTGCTTGACCCGCCTTCTTCAAAAGCTCAAACAAACGGTCGTCTCCACAAACTCCCAAGTTGAGCAGGGTAACCAACCCTTCCAGCCGTTCGAACTCAAGCACGCCCGCCTGAGCATCGAAACTTAACACCTTCGGCACATAAAACAGCCCGCTTTTCTCGCCTATCTCACGTGCTAGGCGTGTTTTGATTGATTCCACCGCAAGCAGCGAAGGTTCTCCGGTTTTGCGAGCTATATTGCCGATAAACTCCATCTACGCTGACCCAAACACGCTACAACTTTTTATGTGTCCCGCCGGCGACATACAGCAATAGGGCTTTCAGAAAATCCTTTAAGACAACCGAACATGCAGCCTACCTTCTCAATCGCGTCCCTTAGAATCTCCGGCACAGGAATTTTAGGCGGATTGAAAAAACCAATAGGATAGAGCCGCACCATTTTCAATCCAACCCCTTCCGCAAGCTCCTTCATTTCATCAATCGTCATAACATTGAATATACCGTCCGGATCCTTCCAGCGATGACGCATGTATCGCAATTTCATCAAGGGCGACCCGTAGCTTTGGTGATTGTTGAACACCAGATAGCCGTCTTCGGATAGCTGCCCCACCAGAGCTTTCATCGCCCCAGAACGCAGCTCCGACTCCGCATTAACAAAAAACCTAAATGCAGTGATCAGATTGAACTTCCTGTCCTTCAAGATATTCCCAACCGTTATATCCGCCTCTATTATTTCGGTCCGCTTAAGTTTCTCCCTGGCTACTGTCAACATGGAAGCCGACACATCCACTCCTGTAGAGGACTTCACACGATTCTCCAACAGGCTCGCTATTCGCCCGGTCCCGCAAGCAAAATCCAGCAGATGAACGTCTTTACCCTTGAAATATTTGTCTAAGATCTTTAGCAGCACCTCTTGCTCACGTGACCAAAGGAACCTTTGCCATGGCCGGTTCTCGTAGTAAGCCTCATACTCGGCTCCCTTGCTTTCGTATTTATGCGAGTCCCTGTAGCTATAGCCTGCCTTCATACTCGGCCATCCGGATACTTAGCCCGGTTTTACCGGGGTCATTTAGCTTCGCGTCAGAATACTGGCGAATCGTCGACGCTCAATCCGTTCTAAACTGAGAAACCAGCTGCCTGCAACGGTTACTGCCATTGTTGCAATCACCACAGCGAATATCTCGGCCCACGAGTCGGGCGGCGCCACGCATTTCCAGATGCCGATTAAAAGCACACTCGGCAGACACCCAAGTATCGCAGGCCGCCAGACGCGGGCAATAACCTCCTGCATAGATACCTTCATCTTCCAATTGAAGTATATCGGCAAGAAAACGCCCGATATTAACGCAATAGGTACGAGATTCGACCAAGCTATGCCAAGCATTCCCCAGTCGGCCAATCTTACGGAAACGACAGAACCCACCACACACAGTATCGCGGTCAGGGCGGTAAGAATGCCAAAGACCTTGTGTTCTCCTCGACCTACAAGCACGAGGAAGTTGCTGTGCTGGGCGAGCCTGATACAGTGTCCCACCGTCAGAATAGCGAGTATGGCAGCCATGCTGTTGATCAATCGCGGGTCTTGAAACTTCTCGCCCACCCATATCTGCAGAAATTCCCTGCCCATTATTACAAGGAAACAAGCCCCAGGTATTATCAACAGGAGGCTGTATTTCTGAGTCAGAAAAGACAGCTCCTTAACACGCTTCTGGTCGTTTCTGGCATCAAGGTCACTAATGGCCGGTTTTATTGCGGCGGTAAAGGTCTGGAGAAATTGCGCCAAAAGCAAAACCCCTACGGCTGCTGTATAAAACTGGGTTATCTGCTCTGTCCCAATGAAAATAGCTATTATTATAGTGCTGGCCTTGTAGATTATCAGCGCACCGGTAGTGTACAGAAATGTATTTACTCCATAGCCAAGCATGTCTCTCAGAAGCCTAAAATCTATATCCCAGGGTGACAAAAACGCCTTTGGCAGCAGCCTAACGACACAAATGGAATATATAACCCTCACTGCAACTTCGCTTATTCCAAAAACCAGTCCCAGCGTAAGTAGGCCGTAGCCATGTAACAGCAACACAACCAGCAGTACAGTCCGCGGCACCAAGGTCACAAGCATCGCCAAATTGATCAGGTCGTATCGCTGCAACCCGCTCAAAACAGCACTTGCCAAATCGAGAGGCATTGCTAAAACAAAACAAAATCCCACTAACAATACTAAAAGCTGGGCTGTCCTGACTAACTCGGGCTGTATCGCAAACCATGACCCGATGTTCCAGTAAACCACCAGGCTTATCACCGCAATCAAAACTGCAAGAGCCGAGAGAAAGAATAGTGACGTGCTTATAACCCGTCGAATTCCTTCATAGTCGTTTTTTGCCAGGCACACCGGTATATGCCTGTTTATTGCGCTGTTGAGCCCGAGGGTGAACAACGGTGCACTGAAAATTATGCCGCCGACAAGCAGCCAAACTCCATATCGGGCCTGGCCAAGATGCCCAAGAAAGAACGGCACAAGAAAAAAATTGACCGCGCCGTTCACAAAAGGCGTAATAACATTGAAGAGAGTATTGTATATTAGCCTTTTAGATGTTGTGATCGCTTGCTCAGCCATTTTTACTTCCTATGCTCGCTTCCTGGCTACGCAGAATAGATTTGCAGATTCAAAAGCCTTTGCATCAAGTCGCTCCAGCTTATTCACACATCGCTGTAGCACCTTGATACTGCCGCAGAGAAAGCCAATGCACTTAAGCAGCCGCGCAAATAGGCCCGCGCCGTCAAATTCCTCAACTACGTAACCGCACCGTTCAAGCAGAATCGCGAGTTCCTTGCGGGAAAAATGCTGATGCCAGCGTTTGCAGACAGATATGTCACCCACCAGGCCGTCCGGATTGGACAGGTACCTGTGTTTGTATTCCGCCTCTGAGTGTATTTTGCAGTAGTACCACCGGTGCAGCCGTGGAAAGCGAAACTTCAAATTGCCGACATCCAGAAATGAGAATATATGCCGCCCCGGCACTGTGACAATGAGCATCCCATCATCGTGCAGCAGGCGATTCAATTCACTGAGCACAGCCGTTTGCTGATCGACATGTTCGATCACATCCAGCATGGTGACCGATGAGAATTCGCCGTCCGCAAACGGCAGCGGCAAAGAGCCGGAAATATGTATAAACTCCAGTTCGGGAAATTGTTGTCGGCCCTTCTCAATCGCTTCGCTGCTGACGTCAACACCCACATTCCGCGAAATACCCTTGCTTCTTAACGCCGCCGTAAATTGCCCATCGCCGCATCCGAAATCTAAATGCGCCGCTACGCCCTGCGGCACATAATGCCATGCAAACCCGTAGCGATTATGTCCATAAGGATTGTCTACTTTCAATTTCGTGTGCATAAACTACATTTAGCCCCCGGTTTTACCGGGGGTTATGCTCTTTTAAACATGTAACGCGTTTTACGCGGGGGTTTTTCCTCTATTACCGCCCAACCACCCGCCACAGAACCCCTGCCTGGATTAGGTCATAGTTTTTCAAAATAAACTCAGGGCAGTATCCAGGTTTTCGCGAGACAACATAGACCGGCCTTTCCTTGAGAATCTGACCGACCGTTTGCTCGTTAAACTCCGGCGCATCCACGCTGCTGACGACACTCACTATCTTGACATCCGGCCGCTTGCTCTTGACTTCTTGCATGTACATAAGCGGCGCAACCGTAGTCGTATCCGCCCATATCACAGCGTCATCTCCCGCTATTTCAAGGGCCTCGCCGGCAAACCGCTCCGCCCCATGGTCACACGTCTTCCAGGGCTTCAAGAAATATTCGTAATCATCTCTATACGGTATGTCACTCCGCGTGCCTATATTGAGCTGCCACTTTTTCGCTAATCTCGGTGCCGCAGCATAAACACAAATCGGAAGAAAAGTAAAGAGTAAGACCACACTCACCATTACTCTACTGTTCCAGCGAGTTTGCAGCAGATATGCACCAGCTCCTATGAATACCGAAGCCAGGCAATAAAAAGGTATGAAGAATGAGTATCTATCGGCTATTGTGTACCGAAAGGCAAATCCCAAAAACAGAATAGTCAAAACCGGCAAAACATTTCTGAAACCTGCGGTTGTGCCGACCTTGAATAACCCGAAGAATCCAATAAAAAATAGCAGCAAGGTGGGTGTCGGAAAATTGAGCATAATCAGCAGGAAGTTTTCCTTCACAATCCTCGTTGTCAAAGTTGCGTTTAGCACCGCCCCGCGCCAGCGAGCTCCGAAGGCCGCGGATGCTAACGTCCCTGCAATATCTCCGCTTTGCAGAATGTTCTTGATTATTAAATACTCGTAAGGTAGCGCACCTAACACCCATAATAGAATGAACAAGGCTAAGTCCCTGATACTGATTTTTTTGCGGGTTAGTAGTAACAGGAGAAACACCGCATAACAAACAAGCGATATCGAAGCAAGCATGTGAACCGAAATCGCAAGACCATTGAATAGACCAAGCAGATACAAATAACGCTTCCGGCCGGTCCTGACGTATTGCAGCAGCATGAGTAGCTCGGCGGTAAAAAACGCGGCCCATGTCGTGTACGTCTCAATCACGCTCGCGTGCCACCAGAATGTATGACATACGGCAAAGCTGACCGCAGCAACCAATGCAGGAAAGTCTTTACCAAGCCACAGCCTCACAAGCAAAAACAGGTTCGCAACGGCAACCGCCGCAGCCAGTGCTGAAATAAGATTGACTCGGTGCCCAAACTCGCCCAACGGTATATACTTGGCGGCAATGCCGATTATGTAAAAAAGTGGATGCGAAATAGCCAGACCCAGAAATCCCTCAATGTCGTTGTGCCATATTCGATACTGGATTAGGCCGCTGTCCTGCCATAAAGGCCCCGATGCACAACTAACTGCGTACAGCGCACTTGACCCGAATAAAACTGACATATACCAGCGTGTCAAGTTCGACTTTGCCGGCTCCTGGCGCGGTATATCAATATCTCGATCCCACCACATTGGAAATTTTTGGAGTAAGGTATTCTGTTTGAGTTGTATTTAGCCCGCCGTTTTACGGCGGGTCGCTTTATACCCAACGTTTTAACGTAGGTTATTCAGCCTCTCATAATCAATCACTTTCTGTAGCGCCCCGGTCAGCCCGGTCTTAGGCTCCCATCCGATGGTCTGCTTTATCAGCTCCAGGCTTGGTACACGCCGCATCATGTCATCAATCTCTCTACCGTATGCCACTTCGTAGGAGACGTATTTCTTTTTGCTTTTGCTCCCTGTCATCCGAATGATTCTATCCGCTAATTCCTCGATGGTAATTTCCTCGACCGACCCTACATTGAAGACCTTACCCGGTGCTTCTTTACAATCCATAAGCCTGATCACGCCCTCAACTAAGTCATCTACATAACAGAAGCACCGGCTTTGCTTACCGGTCCCACATATCATCAACGGCTCATTCCTCAATGCCCAGCGGACGAATCGCGGCACCACCATACCGTATCTGCCGGTCTGCCTCGGCCCAATCGTGTTGAAGAACCTGCCGATCACAACCTCCAGACCATACTGTCGATGAAAAGCTATACCAAGGAACTCGTCAATCGCTTTACTGCACGCGTATGCCCAGCGTGAAAGACTTGTACTGCCGAGTACAATGTCGGCTTCTTCACGAAATGGTATATCCTCGCTTTTGCCATAGATTTCGCTGCTTGAAGCAATCAGAATCCTTCTGCCGAACTTATTGGCGGCTTCAAGCACGGTTTGAGTGCCTGCGATATTCGTCTCAATCGTTCGAACGGGGTCATCGGCTATCAATTGTACGCCGACCGCCGCCGCCAAATGAAAGATGACATCGGTCCTGTCGGCCAGTACCAGCATTAGCTCACGGTCTCGTATGTCTCCCTCAACGAACCTGAACCTTGGGTGTTCTCTGACGCTGCTTATGTTCTCCAGCCGCCCAGTGCTAAGGTTGTCTAAAACAACAACCTCATCGCCATCCTTGAGCAATCGCTCCGATAGATGCGAGCCAATAAACCCCGCCCCACCTGTCACTAATGACTTCATTTAGAATCTTCGGTTAAATTTAACCGCAAAGATGTTAATCAACGCCTGACGGTTAGGTGTATAATTCCTGTTTTAGGAATCTTAAATAATCAATCATCAATAATCAATTATCAGTTTTCATAGACTCTGTCCCCGTCGGCTGCGCAAAACAAATGCAGCCTTCCCGCTGTAATTGCTTTCTGAAACCATCGTTATTACATACGAGCAGTTATCAGGCGGTTCATATAATAGACCTATATCGGCGTTAAGCAACCTCTTATTGTAACCATAAGTATCGGAAAATAAAGAACATAGCTTTAGTAAAGAAAATGGTCTTTTGAATATGTTGTCGCATGTTCTACCCTGCCCAACTTACGTTCTTTAAGTCCTATAAGTTCACTGTCCGCCACTTTCTACGCCGACTCTTGAGGCCGTTGGCCCCCACCTGATTCAATTACCGTCTAAAACAGCTATGCAGAATTTCAGTGACCCCCAGCAGTATTATAAGACTCATCAGTATAGGACTAAAAACCAAGTATTACATTGCCCTTACCCGCTATAGGCTTCAAAGTGACCGATGAGCAGAGTAATGGTGAAATCAGTTTGGTCTGCTGCCCGATAAAGGTAGAATATATAGTCGAGGAGGTTTCTATCGGCATGGCTCGATTGCAGAGTAATAGACCGCAAAAAAGTACAACCGTCCGTTTGCGGTCCAGCAGTCGCTGGCATATATCGGTTTTCGATGCCGTTCTCCTTGTTCTTTTGATAGTGCTGGCGTTCTCACGACCGTTACTTGCGGCGGACAGAACAATTACAGCTTATCATCTCTACGATAAGGTGCACGGTATGTGGCTGGGGCAACTAATTGGAAACGCTGCTGGCAGACCGACTGAAGGCAAGTATAGTGGGCCAAACCCAAATCCTAACTCTACTGTTGACTGGCAGATAAAGCAGATTTGGGACGCCGATGATGATACCGATATTGAGTATATCGCACTGCACGTGCTCGAGACTTATGGTCCTGACTGCAATTCTTATGAAATCGCTCAGCAGTGGCTTACACACATAAACGGTTCGGGCATCTACATCGCCAACAGACAGGCATGGTATCTGCTGCGCGATGGCCTCCTGCCACCCGACACAGGAAGTCGCTCCTATAACCAGCATTGGTACTCCATTGACGCTCAGATTTGTACCGAGACGCTGGGAGCGGTGTGTCCGGGTCTGCCTCAGGTAGCAACCGAGCTTGCCTGCAAGTTCGCCCACGTTACCAACACAGGCTTTCCCATACACGCCGCCCAATTCTACGCGGCAATGTATGCCGATGCCTTTTTCGAGCCTAATATAATTGCACTCATACAACATGGCCTGCAAGCTGTGCCAAAGACAAGTCGAACACACCAGGTTATTGAAGACGTCTTCAATTGGTACATAGAGGATGTCAATGACGGCCTGCTCGATTGGCGAGCCACCCGGGAAAAACTCTATGACAAATATCAAGGCTCCGCCAGCTTCGGGCGATACTATGACTGGGTAGAGTCAACGATAAATACGGGGTCAACCGTGCTCGCCTTATTGTACGGGCAGGGCGCTTTCAAAAACACAATCCAAATTGCGGTACTCGCCGGCTGGGACAGCGACTGCAACCCCGCAACTGCGGGGGGGCTCCTCGGAATCATCTATGGTTTTAGAGGACTACCTCCAGACCTGACCGACCCGCGTATTTGTGGCGATACCTACGAGAATGTCTATAGACCATATCTGCCCGATCCGAACTTGTACCTGCCTCAATATGACACTATAACCGCCGTTTCACGGCGTCTGTTAGCCTTAGCCGAACAGAACATTATACTTCATGGCGGATACTCATCCGGCAACGGCCCAGCAAGACTCTACTATATCCCCGAAAACGATACCACCACAGGCGAACCTGAAAAACCGGACCCACAGGGTCCCGCGGGCCTGGTGGGCCAAGCACTCGCAGCACAAATTGCCGTTGTCCCGACCGCCGCCGTACAGCACTACGACTCCGCCAATGATAGAAACAACCTCTATTCAATCATCGATGGCATAACCGACAATTCTTACAACGGACGTAAACCATACTATAGCTATGTCGCTGACCCTGAGGTGCGTCCTGCACGCGACTGGTATCAGCTGAATTTCTCTAAACCCGTCAGGTTCGACCAGCTCACGTTTTATCAGGGCGACGTCCTATGGAATCATATAAACGACTACTACAAAAATGATGACGCACAAGGGGGGTTTTTTGAAAACCTCACAGTCGAGATTCTGCGAGACGGCAAATATATTCAGCCCGCAGAACTGCAAATGTCGCCTGCCCTCGACCGATACGAAATGTATCAGACCATTACTTTTACTTTCGCACCGACTGTCGGTAATGCCATCCGCATTATAGGTACGCCCGGCGCAGTCCAGGGCTTTACCACCATCCTCGAACTCGAAGCCCAGGGCGATATTGACCCTGGACTTTACGTCTCGGCAGTGCAGATTGCAGATGGTCAACCGCAGCGTTCTCGCGTCGGCTCTATCGAGATTGAATTCAGCAGAGTCGTAACAATCACGAAAAATGATGTTGAAATAATCGGTGCGAAGGACCGAAAGCCTCTTGAACCGAATACGATCGATCTTTCTTATAATGATTTGGCAGCACGGCTGACACTGCCCTCTTCTTTACCTGACGATGTGTATGAGCTTCGGCTTAATTGTAACTCTATAATTGATATCGCAACCGGTTGGCCTTTACTTGATGACGATCAAAATCCGCACGATGGTTTCTACACGATAAAATTCCTCAAGCTCTTCGGCGACGCTGACGGCTCTGGAACCGTTGATTTTTCAGACCTGGCACTACTGACAATGCACTGGCTCGGTAATCCCGACGGTACAGGTTTGGATTCAAACGCAGATGATACTCTCAATTTCATTGATCTATCCGCCCTCGCCCAAAACTGGCTCACCCACCTTTAATCAATAGCTTAAATGCCCTGTTAAAAACACTATGGTTGTCATTTCGAGCGAGCCGAAAGGCGAGTCGAGAAATCTGGTTAAGAATAGGACTCTTTATCGCCTTGGTCGGGATTACAGTGGGTCTTTTCTACATATCAAACCGGTAGAAAGACCACAATCAAACCTTTGAATTTCGGTCATTCATGCTTGTTTCGGATTTCGTTATTCGGATTTCGAATTTGATGATACGGTATCTCTACTTATATACTACGCACAACGAGATACGAGTCACGAGCCACGAGTCACGGACCATAATACGAGCAGTACGTTCTTTCCGACTCCCAGACTGTAACGCAGTGCAGCATCCCTTGCTCAAATTTGCCCGTAAGCTTTCGCCACGCAAAGACCGCAATATTCTCAATAGTCGGGTTGGCCTTGCGAAATTCGCCGACATCCTCGTTGAGATTTTTATGGTCCACTAACTGGATGAATTCGCAGTCAATTACTTTCTGAAAATCAGTTACACTGAACCGCTCCAGGTCTGACGGCTTCTTTATCGTAACCTCAACGAGATAATTGTGTCCGTGACCGGATGGATTTGCGCATTTGCCGAACAGCTCGAAATTACGCTCCTTCGAGAAATCCTCGTTCCAGAGCTTGTGCATTGCGGCAAACTCAAACTTCTCGCTGAAATAGACCATGTTTGGTTCTTTAGTATCCATAGTTATTTTCCTGAAAGGATTCAGTTTTAGACTCAATCTTCGTACCCGACATGACCCGAATTTGTCTGACAGTATCTCGGCCACGGATTTTAGGATTCCATTCACATCGCTAAAACTGATGTGTCGGCCTTGTAGAAATGCGTCTTTTATTTGCTCTGCAAAAACCGGCACAGCAAATTGCCGCACATTCCTGTCAATCTGCGAAACGTTTACTACGAATCCCGTCGCAGCTTCCACTTCCCCCTCCACCTCTACCATAAGCTCCAGGAATATCGACAATCCTTCCCCCGCCGGCTTGGATGCAAATGCATTAAATCCCGTTTTCTGTTTTGCCAAAAACGGGTCTATCGAAAACCGAACATATCTACCCAGCGTGTGCATCGGAACAGACTTTTCCCTTCCGCAATTTTGATTTTAACTTTTTGATACTCGATTTTACTTATGCATTAGGCTCAGGACTTCGTTTCGGCTCCTGGGGTCCTTTTTGAATATACCGCGAAGAGAGGACGTAACCATTGTCGAGCCTGGTTTTTTGATGCCGCGAATCGTCATGCAGCTATGCGAAGCCTCCAGCACCACAGCGACGCCCAATGGCTTGAGGTTCTCCATTAAAAAATCCGCTATCTGGTCGGTGAGTCTTTCCTGAGCCTGCAATCGCCGGGCAAAACAATCTACAATCCGTGCAAGTTTGCTTACCCCCAGGACGCGGCCTGTGGGCAAATACGCAACGTGAGCCATCCCAATAAAGGGTAATAGGTGATGCTCGCAGATACTATAGAAAGGTATGTTACGAAGTAAGACAATCTCATCGTACTTCTCAGTAAAGATGCTTCGAAGGTGCTCTTTTGGGTCTTCGTACATGCCTCCAAGAAGCTCGGCGTACATGCTTGCAACTCTCTGGGGTGTTTTCTTGATTCCTTCCCGTTGCATGTCCTCGCCGACCGCCTGCAGTATCTCTTCGACCGCCCTGCGTATTCTTTCACTATCTATTGCTTTACTTTTTCTGGCCATATTATCAAAGCAACCTTAATGACGATATTTTGCACCGCCCCCGTCTTTTTTGCTCAGCCTTTCTGTGTCAGATTCATAAGATAAGTTGTAAGCAACCTCACGCCGAAGCCGGTCGAGCCAGGCCCTGCATATTCGGTTGGCTTCTCGATCATGTCCATGCCTGCGATATCGAGATGCGCCCACTTTGCCTGACCGATAAACTGTCTCAAGAATGCAGCCGCCGTGCACGCCCCGCCCCATCTGCTGCCCGTGTTTTTCAGATCTGCGATTTTGCTTTTCATCTCATCGGCATACTCATCGCCGCTGGGCATGGGCCAGACCCTCTCGCCGCTTTGTTCTGCCGCCTCTTTTATCTGTTCAACGAGCCTGTCATCGTTGCCCATCAGCCCCGCCATATAATTGCCCAGCGCGACCATGCACGCTCCCGTCAACGTTGCTATGTCAACGATAATATCGCACTTCTGCTCAACCGCATACGCAAGCGCATCGCAAAGTATCATCCTGCCCTCGGCATCAGTGTTTAGAATCTCAACGGTTTTTCCACTGTAAGTCGTAACAATGTCACCGGGCCTGTAGCTCGATCCGCTTGGCAGATTCTCCGCAGATGGAATCAGCCCCATAACGTTTACCGGCAGCCCAAGCTCCGCCGCCGCCTTCAACGTGCTGAGCACTGCAATGCCGCCGCTCTTATCTAATTTCATCTGGTCCATTTCCGCCGAGGTCTTGATGCTTATCCCGCCCGAATCAAAGGTAATTGCCTTACCTACAAGGGCAACCTTCGGCAACCTCGCAGCAGCTTTGCCTGCAGGGGTATATTTAAGGATAATCAGCCTCGGCTTATTCTGTGAGCCTCCCCCTACCGCCAGAATACCCCCCATCTTCTTGGCAACCAACTGTTTTTCATCGAAGACAGTGCACGCAAGCCCTTTAACCTCGCGTGCCAGCCGGCTCGCCGCCTCGGCTAACGTCGGCGGGTTTATCACATTGCCTGGACGGTTCGCAAGTGTTCTCCCGTAACTTTGCGCCTTACCGATAATGACCCCGGTGGCAATTCCCTTATTCAATTTTTCTATTTGCCTTGAATCAGGGTCAACAATTTCTACTTTCAGTGACGCCTGCCTGCCGTTCTCGTCGGTAGTGATGTATTCGTCGTATCTATAGCTGCCGAAATAAGCTCCCTCGGTCATAGCCTTACCTATTGCTCGCAAATCGTACCTTCTGTCAAATGCCCGATGCAGTGTCAGTGCGGCAGTTCCTGCTTTCATCGATACCGCCTTGTTCGCTGCGTGCATAGCCGCTTTGCGAACCGTATCGACCGTAGCCTTGTTCTTCTCACCCAACCCGACAAGCATTACCCGGCTTGCGCCTATCTTGTTGTCGCCATAAACAACCGCGCTCGTGCCGGGCTTACCCTCAAAATCTCCCAGCTTGATTACTCGCCCGATTGCCCCATCGAGCTTGTCATCCAATTCTTTGGCGAGCTTGTCGAGCTCCTTGACATCGGAAAATCGCCCGAGCACAAGCATATCCGTTTTGCATGTGACAAAATCAGCCTTCCGTGCCTTTAATTCCACTTCAATAATCTGCTTCATCTATTTACTCCTTCTCGCCGTTTTTTAATTCTTCTGCCGATCCTTGGCCCTGTACTGCAAATAACTATCGATAAACTCCTCAATCTCACCGTCCAGCACCGCATCCACGTTACCCGTCTGAAGGTCGGTTCGATGATCCTTGACCATCTGATAAGGCTGCAAAACGTAACTGCGTATCTGGTTACCCCAGGCAATTTCGCCCTTCTCTCCGTACAGTTTCGCCACCTCCGCATCGCGTTTTTTCTGCTCGAGCATGTACAGCTTTGCCTTGAGCATCTTCATCGCTGCAGAACGGTTCTTATGCTGGCTCCTCTCGCTCTGACAGCGTACGACTATCCCTGTGGGTATATGAGTGAGCCGCACCACGGAGCTGACTTTATTCACGTGCTGCCCGCCGGGCCCGCCCGCCCTGCAGAATTCAATCTTCAAGTCTTCCTCTTTTATTTCAATCTCGACGTCCTCGTCGAATTCGGGAGCACAATCCACCGCGGCAAAGCTCGTGTGCCGCCGTTTAGCCGCGTCAAACGGACTTATTCGTACAAGACGATGCACCCCAACCTCGCATGATAGCTTCCCGAACGCAAAAGGTCCCATTACCCGCAGCGTCACTGACCTTATGCCTGCCTCCTCGCCGGCTGTTATATCAAGCTCCTCATACTTAAACTTGCTTGCATCAAAGTACCTGGTGTACATCCTCAGCAGCATACTTGCCCAGTCGCAGCTTTCGGTTCCACCCGCCCCGGCGTGGATACTGAAGAAGCAGTTCCTCGCATCCTCCGGCCGGGACAGCAGTCCTTGCAGCTCTATCTGCTCGCAACGCTTGGTAATCGCTGCCCAGTCATTTTCCAGTTGCCGAAGCTCGTCTTTGTCCGACTGTATCGCCAGTTCGAATAGTTCCTGGAGGTCCTTTGCCTCTCGCTGCAGCTCTTCTGCAGGCCCAACAATGGCCTTCAACGTGCTTAGTTGCGAGACCAACGACTGTGCCCGCTCCTGATTATCCCAGAAGCCGGGCTGAGACATTTCATTTTCCAGCTTCTGTAGTTGGGATTTCTTGCCGGGTAAGTCAAAGCCAGTCCCGGATATGATCAACCCGGGCCGACAGGTCTCTTATTGCTGTTCTTAGTTCCGTTGCTTCCATAAAACCTTACTCTACCCTCGCAGCCTTCTGCGATCTATCTTTTATGTTTCGTGTTCTATCTTTGATTTTTGATATTTTTATATCATACTCCCTAACGATATGCAATCGCAGAAACAGCCGTACCGTTGACCTTCTACCTCGCCATTGCGGGTCAGCGACTTGGGATTTCGTTCTTTCCTTGCCGTGCGTTGTAGATGATACCACCGTCTTGGCGGTATTTCAAAAGCACCGCCCGCGCCTCCTCTCGCAGCACATCCCTTACAACTTTTATGCCGCGTCTTTCAAAACCGCCCACCCAATCGGCCGGCTTTTCACCCTCATCAAATCCTATTTCAACCGCATCTTCGCCTCGCGCCCCGCATACAACTCGCCGAACACCCGACCACGGAATCGCCCCCAGGCACATCGCGCAAGGCTCAGTGCTCGTAACAAGCTCGTACGCAGGCAATCCTTCTGCCCCCAAATCATAGTTTCCGATAGTCTGTTGCGCCAGACCTATTGCTACTATTTCCGCGTGTGCCGCCGAGCACTTTGAATCCGCGACCAAATTCACACCCACTGCAACCAACTTGCCGTTATCTTGCTCAAAGACCCCTGCTCCGAACGGCCCGCCGGTCTTGTGTTCCGTATTTAATCGTGATAGCTCAATCACCAATCGCATCCGTTCTTCGACACTGGTGAGACATCGCCCTCGCTTCTCCAGAATCTCCCCCACCCATACAGGACGCCGCACAATCAACTCTGACCCCATACTCAGTCCCTTTGTCATGCCGAGTCCGCCGCGTCTCGGTTGAGCTTGCCGAAGTCAGGCGGACCCATGTACCTGTCCATCAAACAGATAATATCACCATCGCTTCGCCCCATCTATGGGATTGCGTCGCGCCTTCCTTTTTGTATTTTTGATATGTGGTTTTGATTTTCTTGTTCTCCGTAGCCCGCTGCTACGGGCGAAGGATGAATGCTCTTTGATTTTTGATATTGCTTTTGCTGTCATGCCGAGTCCCGATGTCGGAGCGCAGCGCAGATCCCGATGTTTTCTATCTGGGTCGTTTATCGGGATCGAGGCATCTGGCCCCGAACAAGGTGTCGCTCACATACTGCCCCGTTCCTATACCTCTTTACATTTTGCGTTGCACTTTTGATTTTTGATATTCTTTCCGCACCTATGTCGGTTGGTTTTTTGGGGTGCCATGCCCCACGCTCGCGTGGGCATGTATTTTTCGCACAACCGTCACTCCCGAACATCATGGCTCCACGCGGCTATTCTGTTGAGTATCGATCATCAAGCATCAAAAACGTCATTCCCGCGAAGCCATACCTTGCCTATCAGCCCACCGGACAAGGGTCTTCCAGGCAATACATTCCTGCCTGACCCCAGTATCCCCACTCAATCGTGCCCATTGCCCTGTTGACGTTTGAAATCCGCGTATGCCTTGCAGTCCAGACGCAGGTTGTTCCTGAATGACAGATTGCCCACCAAGCTGATCAGCGGCCTGCGACGTTGCCACAAGTTGCTGCACAGCCTGCGCAGAATGCGCGGCATGGAATAGAAGTCCCGGTTGCAGGAGATCATCTCTTGGATGATGCCGTTCAGAGAGAAATGCTTGTAGCGGGCCACCGGGAAGGTCAGCGTGTAGTATTTCCAGTCGTCCGGGAACTCATCCAGGGCGATGCGGCCCTCCGCTTTCATCTGGTCCCACAGACGCGTGCCGGGCAAGGGCGTCAGGAACAACACGTTGAGATTGTCCACACCGTACTGGCCGGCCGCCTCGGCGATGCGTTTGCCGATGCCCGGTTCGTCTATGTCTAGACCCATGATAAAGGAACCCGCGACCAGGATATTGTGCCGCTGGATGCGCCGCACGGAGGCGCGGAAGTCCCGGCCTTTAAGAAGGTTGAATTTCTTGCCAATCTCCTGCAGCCCTTCCGGCGTGGGGGATTCAAAGCCGATGAAGACGCCTCTGCACCCGGCCTTCGCGGCCAATGCCAGGAGTTCTTCGTCATCGGCGAAGTTAATGGTGGCTTGGGCAATCCATTCCTTTCGCAGGTCCGCCTGCGCCACGGCACGGAACAGGTCCTTGGCGCGGGCGATGTGTTCAGGCCGCGTGCCGATGAGATTGTCGTCTACCACCAGAACACGTTTCTCACGGACCAACTGCAATTCCCGCACGACATCCGGAATGGGTCTCTGCCGGTACTTGGCCCCATTGAAGGCCGTCACACTGCAAAAGGTGCAGTTCAATGGACAGCCGCGTGTAGTCTGAATGGCTCCGAGGGCGTATCCCGAAGGCAGCAAATCATGACGAGCGAACGTGACATCGCTTATCTCGGCCAGCCCTCCGTCATACCGGCGCTTCAGGCTGCCATGACGGGCGTCCTCCAGGACCTGCGGCCAGATGCCCTCGGCTTCCCCCGTGACGACCGAGTCCACACGCTCCATGACCTCGTCCACGCACATGGTGGCGTGAATGCCGCCCATGACCACGGGCACGCCCAGACGCCGGAAGTGACTGGCCGCCTCGTATGCGCGGGGCGCCTGCGAGGTGAAAGCGGTAATGCCTACTATGTCCGGCCGAGGCATAGCCGGATAGTCCGGCGCACCGAGGTTCTCGTCCACGATCGAGATTTCCCACTCCCGCGGGGTCAGGCCCGCCAGAACCATAAGGCCCAGCGGTTTCCAGACGCGGTAACGGTTCCATCGGCTCTCCTTGATTTTGGCAACGCTGACAATCGGGTTGCAGGGATTAATCAGACATAGTCGCATTCCGTGCATTCACTCCTTACTATTGATTTGCTTTTCTCCTCCTTTTACTCACTGCTGCTTGACATTATTGTGGACATTACCGTTTTCTGTGCACTGTCCCCAGCCATTCATGGCTGTCCCTATTATCTAAAAATATACTTCTATTGTCGGTTATCCTCTCGTAAACACTGGATCAGTTTTTGAGGAGCAGACCGATCACCTTTTTGCTCTCTCAATACTCCAAGTATACTCATAATTCTTGGCCCCAGCTCAGCTCCTTCGAAGGGCTTTGGGATATAGTCATCGGCACCGTTGGCAAGCGCTGTTTCTACGTCATCCATCATGTTTTTAGCTGTTAACATGAGTACAATTATATCCTTTGTCCTTTCATCATGTCTAATCTTAGAGAGAACTTTCAGCCCATCCATTTTAGGCATTACCCAATCCAACAGAATCACATCGGGCTTTTTCTCCGTAGCTATCTTTAGCCCTTCTTGCCCATTACTTGCCGAATACACATTAAATCCATACATTTTCAACTCATATTCCAATATTCTCCTAATATCTTTTTCATCGTCAATTATTAGAACGGTAATGTTCTTATTCATCGGTCGAACTCCTTTTTAGCTTTTTTTGACTTATGCTTTTGCAGCAGGAGCAGACAGAGGCTCTTCAATTACAGTTATTAACTATAAAATGTCGTATGGTTTGTCAAGCCATCGGTCGCCGGCTGCAATACGGTCCCCCTCAGTATCCTCTCGCGGCAGCCAAATCCGGCATCTTCACTTATCTTCTTCCACTTCTTCTGATTGAAATTATCCTTGAATAATGTTTCTTGTTCAATAAGCGTAATTTGGAAAATATGCAATCAAAAACAGCAGCGAATACGCTTACGAGGTCGTCGCATTACATAGAAGCCCTTCTATTTGAGCCAGTAATCCTTCTGTATCAATGGGTTTTGCGAAAGTGATATTGCTTTTAATTATGTGGTTTTCTTGGTATTCCTCTGTTTTTGTGAGTAGAGCTGTCAAGAATATCACGGGAATACTTCTGGTTAAGGGATGCTCCTTCAACTTTGCCGACACTTCCCCGCCGTCCATCCCCGGCATTACTATATCAAGTATAATAAGGTCAGGGTGTTGCGATTTTGCTAAAGCTATAGCGTTCGTGCCATTAGTTGTGGTGATAACGGAGTATCCCTTGGCTGTTAATACTTTCTTAAGTATGAACAGCACATCTTTTTCATCATCGACAACTAATATTTTCTTCATAAATTTGCTCCTTGAGCTAAAATCTTTTCAACCTTGGCCCTAAACTCTTCCGGCTCAAATGGCTTGATTATGTAGTCGTCGGCCCCAAACTTTTTGATTTTCTCATCGGTTATAGCAGCACTGCCACTGGCAGTGAACAAAATAATCGGTGTGTGTTTTAACACTTTGTCATTTTTAATTTGTTCACAAACTTCAGCCCCATTCATAACCGGCATGACTAAGTCAAGCAGAACCAAATCGGGTTTTTCCCTGCGTATTGTATCAAGTCCTTGTTTCCCATTAACCGCCGTTAGAACATTGTAACCGAGTTTCTTTAACCTGATTGATGTAACCCTGAGAATATCGGGCTCATCATCAATAACTAATATTTTTTTCTTATCCATTTTTCCGTTTCCGTCTTGAATAGCACTTTAACATTACACGGATAACGCCGTTGAAACTACAGGATGTAATTCCTCTGCTTTTTCAATCAGCTCCTCGCTCGTTGCCGCATCATCTGGATATGTAACGCATCCAAAAAACAATCTGATCTTATCCGCCAAGTTTTTGCCGGCCAGATAATCATTCAATTTTTGCTCTAATCTTTCTTTTACCACTTGGACATTTTCTTTGCCGCAGCTAGTCAGAACGATGAAAAATTCATTAGAGAATCTAAAAACAGTGTCAGTTACTTGGTTCGGTCTGCCACTGCTTCGATGCAGATCATTTTCTAAAATGGCTTCCATATCTTTCAGTGTTGAAGTGATTTCCTCATGCGATAACTTCTGCTTTAATTTATCAAAGTCACCTATAGATATGAGGACAAGAGACATTCTCGTATTGTTCGTTGATGCTTCCTTTATACCATCGTTAATATATTTTCTAAAGAGCTCTTTGATGTTGTAGATGGGCAGGGTAAATGTAAACTTTGAGCCTTTGCCAAAAACTGAGTCAACCCAGATTTTCCCATCGTGCCGTTCGATGATCCCTTTGCAAATTGCAAGTCCAAGACCCGTGCCGCCTGTTTTTCTCTCACCACCGGTGGATAGTTGTTCGAACCTGCCGAATAATCTTGATAAATCTTTTTTCTTTATGCCACAGCCGGTATCGGATACCGAAACGTGAATCATTCCGTCCTTTTCACTCGTCTTAATTACGATATTGCCCTTCTCGGTAAACTTCACAGCATTATCAACCAGGTTTGTTAGGACCTGTGTAATTTTATTATGATCAAATCCAACTATGGGCAATCTGTCATCAAGTTCAAGCAAAAGGTCTACTCTAATATCCTTTGCCGCAAAGGTCATCGTTTCATAAACGTCCCTGACGATTTCGTTTATATCGTTAGGCCGTGCATCAATTTTCATTCTGCCCGCTTCGAGCTTCTGGAAATCAAGAACGTCATTGATGAATTTGGCAAGCCTGTCCACGTTTTTCTTTGAGAGGTTCAGCAGCTCTTCTTGTTCCTCATTAATTTCGCCCGTTGACCCATTTGTAACAAGGGCGATTCCTTCTTTTATCACCGTCAAAGGTGTCCGCAGCTCATGCGAAACCATAGAGATAAAATCTAACTTCATTTTTATCGTTTCCCTTTGTTTTTCTTCTATCTCTTTTTCCGCCCGTTTGCGCTCGGTGACGTCCCGGATGTTGCACTGGACCACCTTCTGGTGGTCCACTGTATAGACGTTGCTGACGAACTCCACCTCAATCTTCCGCCCATCGTCTGTTTTAAGCGGCAAATCCTCGTAGCGGGCGTATCCCTGCTGTTGTAATTCCATGAATTTGTCTTTGTTGGAGGCGATATCATTGAAAAACCCTATTTCCCAGATTGCCTTTCCCACAAACTGTTCGTGCGAGAAACCCAACAGCTCTATCAAGAACGGATTCACATCTATGATCATCCCTGTCTCGGCATCGAGGATCAAAATTCCGTCTTTTGCCGTCTCAAAGAGCCGACGATACCGGACCTCCGAATCTCTCAGCATCTCCTCCACCAGCTTGTCGGTGATGTCGCGCATAATCATAGACCCCCTTTTTCTACACAAAATGGCACGTATTAGCGAGACTGATCAACAAGCACAATCCCACTTAGCTCTACGAAAACTGAAAGAAGCAATCTCACTGCTGTTTGAACTATCCACCCCAATTTTGTAGCGTACTGCGAGCCATCTTTGCTTTGACGCACTTTCTTAGTTTAGTCGGCTGTTATCTTATGAACCTTTAGCCCTTTGCGTTTTTTTACCTTATATTGTGTGTTTAAGCTCTTCAACTTCCTGTGCCGCCCAAATCAAATCGGACAACCCTATAATTCCGGTAATTCCAGGCGGTAATTCCGCAATTCCGGGGACATCATGCTCGTATTTTCATCCAGTGAGTACCGAAGCCCCAGAATGTCAGACGGCTGAGTAGTCCGGCGTTCTGTCACGCTCTGTTTGAGCGAATGCCGCATCGCTTCGCCCCATCTATGGGATTGCGTCGCGTCTTCCTTTTTGCATTTTATTTTGTGATTTTGATATTTGATTTTTGCCTTTTGATTTTTGAATTCCCTATCCCCTATCCCCCGTTTTCTGAATTGCCCCCAGACAGATTTGTGCATTACGCTTCAGACGGTCAAGGCCCAACCGTGTAATAGGCGAATCACTGAACTTCACGGCGAAGGATTCGGCTGTCATAGTGAGCACCTCGTTGAGATCAAGCTCAGCCCGGTCGCTGTAGAATTTTAGCTTTCTATTTCTGCAAGGCGGTGCATTTTGCTGATATGGGCAGGCAAGGACACACTCATCGCAGCCAAAGAGCCGGTTGCCGATTTTGCCCGTCAGGTCCGGCGGAATTTCGCTCTTGTGTTCGATCGTAAGATAGCTAATGCACCGCGTGGCATCAAATTGACCATCCCGTCGCAAAGCACCTGTGGGGCAGGCCTCGAGGCACCTTTCGCAGTCGAGGCAACTTTGCTTGCTAGGCTTGTCTGTCGCTAATTTCAGGGTTGTTACTATCTCGCCCAGAAAAACCTGCGGCCCCAGGATTTCTTTGATAAGCAGATGGTTCTTACCGATGAATCCCAAACCGGCCCTTGTCGCCAAAGCTCGCTCCGCTAATGGGACCGAATCGACACAGGTTTTGAATGTATGTTCTTTTCCTGTTGCGGAATCAATGAAACGCGCAAGCTCGCGGAGATGTTTCTTAATGAATGGATGATAGTCTTCGTATTGTGCATAGATGCAGACCTTCCCTGTTGGGCGAGCGGGATTAGTGGGCACGCGTTTCGGCTCTGCGGGTTTGTAACTCAAGCCCACGACAATGACTGATTGGGCGCCCGGCAGCACTTTTGCCGGATTAATCCTTTTGTCGAGATTCCTGTGCATATACTGCATCTGACCTGCATAGCCGGCATCAAGCCAGTCCTCAAGGTGCTTCACATGCTCGGCGGCAATGGGCGAGGCGTCGGTTATGCCCACAAGGTCAAAGCCCATTTCCAGGGCCGCCGCCTTTATTTCTTGAGTCAGACTCATGGTGCTGATTATACTAAAACTCGCTGCCGGTTTTGAGGTTTTGTTTGATGGTACCTTATCGGCGAACTGAACTACAGTCTTTGTAACACAGGAAAAAAGGAGCCTGCTATGCCCGTAATCGCAGTCTTTCGCAACATCCGAACCGCTTTGTGTAACTGTCATTTTTACAGATTATTCCCGGCGATTTTAGTTTCGGCTCTCGGCTTTTCAATCGTTACAGTTCATGCCAAACCGGTCGCGCAGTGGGACTTCACCAAAGGCACCCTCGCCTGGGTCGGCAACAAGCAGGTTGAAGCTCTCACATCTTCAAGCGAAGGACTTGGCTTTAGCTCGACTGGTATAGACCCGTGGATTGAAGGGCCAGTTGTTGATTTATCGGCGGAAGGGCCAACGCGGGTTGAAATCCGCATGAAATCCACCGCCGACACAAACGGCGAGCTTTTCTACGGTCCAACATTCACCGCAGGGCGCAGCATTCAATTCACAGTGCAAAACGACGGGCAGTGGCATGACTATAATCTCATAGTGCGGGAGAGCTTGGGTCCAGGGACGCGTTTTCGGCTTGACCCTTGCTCAAGCGCGGGCAAAGTTACAGTTGCTACTATCAAGGTCGAGACTCTACCAAAAGCACAGGCTCCGCTCCTCGAAAAACCGAGCCTTCCTGACAAAAGCGGCGAAGTGGCGGGTTCCGTTCGATCCGGACTGCTTGTTCTTGAACACTACAAGGATAGATGGGGCGACTTTGTAGTCAAGATTGACGATGCCGTGATGGCTGCTGGCTATCAGAGCGAGTTGATCGGCATACTATCCGGGGAGCAAACCCAATGGCTCAGCCTCAAGAATGCCACGGTCACGATTAGCAGTGTCGAGCAAGGCCGTCTCAACGTCAGAGCGACCATTCAGGATGCAGGTGGTGGAAACTGGCAAGTGCAGAGACACATATCGTCCAGCCGGCCCGACGGCACAATCATGGTGCAGACGGAATTTGTGGTTGATAAACAGAGAGAAGTTATTCTCCTACCCTGGCTGACACTTTTCCCAGGTCTCGGCACATTCGGCGAGGCTAAATACCAGGGTCTGTTCGCAGGCATGGAATACCTCGGCAACGAGCCAAGCAGCAGCCAGGCGGACATAACAACCCCTGAGCACGTTCGTAGGGTGCCCGATCCCGTCAAGGTTACATTTCCACTTATGGCCATCGCCAATGACGGCAAATTTGTCGGTGTAATCTGGGAGCCTGCCGATAATGTCGCTGCTGCTTTCGATTCGCCTGACAGAATCTACAATTCAGGCGCTCATCTTTTTGGACTGTCAGGTCCGGCTGTGGGCGAGCTGCGATTTGAAAATGACCTTGTCGCGCATAGTCCCATGAAATTTCAGGCAAACAAACCCGTGATGAGCCGCATGTTCATAGTTGGTGGTAAAGGCAAGACCGTTGTCCCAGCCGTTGAACATTATATGAAGCTCAAAGGTTTGCCGGATGTGCCCGTCTTTGAGGGAGGATTTGAATCGGCAACCGTTTTACTCTCTCGCGGCTGGCTTCAGAGCCGGATAACCGACGGCCGGGGCCTTTTCCGTCATGCTGTCTGGGGTGAAAGTTTCCGGCCAACTCCCGCTGCGGATGCTGCGGCGTTCATAGACTGGCTCGCCGGCAGTCTGCCCTCTGAGTACAACGAATATATTTCACGTCTTCGCAAGGCTGGAGACGAAGCCCTCGCTAAAGCAGGTCAGGTCTTCGTAAGCTCCGTTTCGCATACCTCGCCGCCGACAGCACCACTGGTTTTCGGTGGCATCTACCCCTATGTTCAGTACAGGCGAACCCAGGCACTTGGCCTGTTAAGTAATTTCGACCAACAGGGTATAAAACTCTATAAGCCTGGGACTGTCGATTATTCCAAGACCCATTTTGAGAAGCACGCAAACGGTTTGGCTGGTGCTGACCTCGTCAGGATATTTGAAGCTGCGACATTGTCAGCAGACAAGGAGCTTATAGACAAGGCGTTAGAGCTGCTGGATAGGCACACGCGTCTTTACGCCGATAGTGTACCTCGCGGCGCACAGACCTGGGAGGTGCCCTTGCACACACCGGACGTGCTTGCATCGGCCAACATGGTCAAGGCATATAGCCTGGCTTACATGCTTTCCGGCAAAGAAGAATACCTCCAGCAGGCACGCTATTGGGCCTGGACGGGCGTTCCCTTTGTTTACCTGTACAATCCAACCGATGGCCGAGTGGGGCCTTATGCCACTATAGCCGTCTTCGGAGCGACCAACTGGGAATCGCCGGTGTGGTTCGGCAAACCCGTACAGTGGTGCGGATTGGTTTACAGTTCGGCATTGCACCTGCTTAGTCAGTTCGATAAGCAGGGTCCTTGGGAGCAGCTCGCTAAGGGAATCACCGCGGCGGGCCTGCAAATGTCCTGGCCGGTGACGGATGTTGAGCGCCAGGGGTTACTGCCGGATGTATTTGACCTAAAGGCACAGGTTGGTGCTGGGCCTGCCATAAATCCCGGTACAGTGCAGACGCACGTGCCGGAACTTTTCGGCAAAGGCAAAATCTACGATGTCAAGAAACTTATGAACAAGAGCTGGTTCATTCATGCACCATGTCAGATAAGGGATGTTCGCCAGAGTGAAGATTCGGTCACATTGATTGCCGATGGTTGGGCCGACAGTAGCAAATCCTATTACGTCTTGGTATCGGGTGTGGAAACGCAGCCCTCGCAGACGAAGGTACGCAAGATCAACGCAGACAAGCCCCAATCCGACTTCCGGCTGGCATCCGTCAGCTTCGATACGCAACAACACCTCATGGTAATTACGTTGGAAGGACATTCAGAGATACAAATCAAATACTAAGTCGTCCGGCAGTTTCCCCAGTGGTTAATAACATAGATTCGCTCTATCAAACGAGCTCCACATGCTTACAATTGTAATGCTCTCAACCCCATCTTAGCCATGCCGGTTGTTGCTTTCTGTCAACTTCGTCATGTTGCTTAGCAGTTTCAGCAAAGTATTAGATTCTCTTTGATTAAGATAGAGGATATGGCGATGGAGGGTGTTGCATAAATACAACGTGCAGTCAAAATAGGAAATGTAGGCCGCAAAGCGAAAGTTGCTCCCGTCATACTACAACTAATTGAGATACAGGTCTTTAGAGTCTGATGCTTTTCAGGAGTCCGATATCTCTGCAATCCTGGCATGTTCTTTGCTGTATTCAATTTATTGTACTTGACTTGGACTACTGGGCGGCGCACCCTAAAACCGACACCAACTCAAGTTGCAAGGAGGAGGAGTGGCCCGCCCTTTGAAATACAAAATCGTTCAAGTCGGCAAGGGCTGGCAGGGCGGTTTTGATTCATATATTTGTTGAGTGGAGTCGTACCGGAGGAGGGCGACTCCCTCTTTTTTTGCGCAAATAAACAAGGGTTTCATGCCTTACCGAGAACAACTCCCTAAACGCTGATTAACGACCCATTGTGCTGCATAGACGTTATCTAATCCTGAAAGGCCATTGTATCTGGCTTTCAGTTGTGGTAACATTAATTCATGTAAATCTGGAGAAGATTGGGCCCCCACACCAATAATACAGGTGCCTTTATGTTTCTAAAAGATAACACACAAGACCGCCGGATCTGCCCGAAGACCGGCAGGCAAATGGAGACGGCGGGGAGCAGATATGCAATGAGGTTACGCGTATCGTGAATGCGATTGAAGGGGGAGACGCTGGGGCCATCGACGCGTTGCTGAGGTCCGACAGCGAAGGGCAAGAGAACCAGACGTGCAGTGTAATACACTATTCGCGAAAGGAGTAAGAAATGAAGGTTAGAGCAACGGTGATAGCAGTCGTTGTGATGGTGACGGCTGGCAGCAGTCTGGCCGCGGATTGGCCGCAATGGCAGGGGCCCAATCGAGACGGTAAGTCTACGGACACGGGCCTCCTCAAGCAATGGCCTGAGAATGGTCCCCCGCTTGCCTGGAAGATCGACAAACTCGGTGGGGGTGACGGCGGTCCGGCCATTGCCGCCGGGCGGATCTTCGTCATGAGCAATCGCGGCGATAAGGAAGTCGTCTGGGCCCTGTCCGAGAAGGATGGAAGTGAAATCTGGGTAGCGCCCCTTGGGCCAGCCTTTCAGCAGCAGCCATCGCAGGGAAAAGAGGGGCCGTCGTGCACACCGACGGTCGATGGCGAACGCCTCTATGTCGAGGGTATGGGGGGGAATGTGGCTTGTCTGCAGGTCCAAGACGGCAAGATTATCTGGCAGCGTAGCCTGACAGAGGATTTTGGCGGGCGCAGACCGATGTGGAGCTACCGCGAATCGCCGCTGGTTAATGGCGACAAAGTAATCGTCACCCCCGGCGTGGCAGATGCGATCCTGGTGGCCCTGAACAAGCTGACCGGCGAGACGATCTGGAAGGCCAAGATGCCCGACAGCCCGGCCGGCGCTTCTGGAGCCCCCGGAGGTTCTGGCGGTGGTCGAGGGGGTGTCGGCGGTCCGGGTACTGCCGGCGGACCCGGTGGTGGCCGAGGCGGTTCCGGCGGTTCCGGCGGTGGTTCGGCTACGGGGGTCACCGGAACCAAGGATCCTGGCTTGTTCTCGAGCGAGCATTTTTCGATGACCGCTTTCTCCTGCAAGATTCCCAACGGCAAGTATCTCGCTAAGCTCTACTTTGCGGAGACGTACGAAGGCATTACCGCCCCCGGCCAGCGCGTTTTTTCCTTCAATGTCCAGGGGCAGGAATTCAAGGACTTTGACATTTGGGTAAAGGCTGGCGGTCCCAAACGCGCCTATGTCGAGACTGTGCCCGTGGAAGTGACCAATGGAGAGTTTCGCATTGTCTTCACGCCCAAGGTCGAAAACCCGGCGATTAACGCAATTGAAATCCTTCCGCAGTCAGAGGGTGCGGCGTCTGGTGCAACGACAGTCCGGATCAAGGCCGGTTCGGCTGCGACATTTACGGATTCGAGCGGCAATGTCTGGCAACCGGATCAGGGATTTGAGGGAGGCATGACGAACCCGATGACCGGCGGTTCAGGCGGTTTTGGCGGCGGTGCTCCTGGCAGTTTTAACGGCGGTCCTGGTGGTGCCGGTGGCTTTGGTGGCGGTCGAGGGGGTCCGGGCGGTTTCGGCGGGTCCGGAGGCGCTGGAGCGGCCTATGCCTCGCCGATCGCCATTGACTTCGACGGGCAGCGCCAGTACGTGCAACTGACCGCAAGAGCACTCATCGGAGTCGCGGCCTCGGACGGCAAGTTTCTCTGGAGGTATGACAAGCCCGCCAACGGCATGGGACTCAACTGTTCGACGCCGCTGTACCACGATGGGATGGTGTTCGCCTCCTCGGCTTACGGCGCAGGCGGGGGGGTGGTCAAGCTGAGCAAGGATGCCGATGGTGTCGTCAAGGCCGAGGAAGTCTATGCCACCACGGACATGCAGAACCATCACGGCGGCATGATCCTTCTCGATGGTTACCTCTACGGCGCCAGCGGCGGCAATGAGGGCGGCGCACTGGTCTGTCTCGACTTCAAGACCGGCAAAGTAATGTGGGATCAGCGCCAAAATGGCCAACGCCGTGCGAAAGGCTCGCTGGCTTTCGCCGACGGCTTGCTGTACTATCGCATGGAGGACGGCGCCATCGTCCTGATCGAGCCTGACCCGAAGCAATACACCGAACGCAGCCGTTTCCAACAGCCCGACCGCACCCGCCTACCGGCCTGGTCTCACCCGGTCATTGCCAACGGAAGACTATACATACGCGATCAGGATGTGCTGTTTTGCTACAACGTCAAGGCCAAGTGAAAGTCAGTCAATAATCATGGTCATGTCTGTTGTGAATTTGCCTTCAAAGGGTGGCCGACGCGGTCATACTTCCGGTCGGTGCAATAGGAAACACCGCGTCGGCACAATTCTTGATTGTGTCAGGAGTAAGCACGGCGCGGCAAGGAGCCATTGAAAGACGGAAGTTATCAAAGAGCTGTCGTGAGTTTCTGTCGTCACCTGAGAACCTGTGTAGGGGCTCAGTTGGGATCAGTACAGTGAATGCCATTTTTGGAGGATTCGGTCATGTCATGGGGAAACGATGAAAATGCTGAGAGGATTTGTCCGAAGACCGGGCGTCGTGTCAAACGGGCAAGGGAACACCGCTGGGCGTCTTGGGCGCTGCCCTTCGTGGGGCTGGCGTCACTGCTGTGGTTCCTGATACGTGTGATACCCAAGCCATCTCGCGCAACCTACCCCTGCCAGCGGGTGGCAATGCCTCTGGCCAGCGGCTTCGTCATCTGGCTCGCAGGGCTGATCGGCTCGGCACTCGCCTATCGTAGGGCGAAAGTCCTCTTTCAACGTTCGCAATACATCCTTGCCGGGGTGCTTCTTGTATCCTCGGTGCTGGCAATATGGCTGGCCCTGAACACAACCGCCGACCGCGGCGCCGCAGCGGCTTTCACGCCGAGCGACCCGCCGAACAGCCCTATGGGCGTGGCAAAAGGCATCCATCCGGGGCGAGTTGTGTGGATATATGACGCTAATTCGACAAGCTGGAATGGCTCTACCGGTAGCTGGTGGAGCGACACTAATACCAATCAAGCTGTAGTTAATTCTATGGTGTCTAAAGCCGTCCAGTATTTGACGGGTGATATAACCGATGCGAAGGCGTGGGATGCGCTTTTCAGGCACTTCAACAAGACACATGGCTTTGGGGATGTTGGCTACCAGAGCGGCGAAAAGATCGCAATCAAGATCAACCTGAACGAGGAGGGATACGGCCCCGCTTATGGCGGCAACGGCCGCATGCCAAGCCCGCAGATGATTCATTCCCTCCTTGCCCAACTCTTCGATAAGGTGCATGTCTCCGGATCAAACGTCACCATTTATGATGCCTCGCGGGCCATTGCCGATCCGCTCTACAACCGGATCCACGGCGATGCGGACCCGAATTTCCAGAACGTGAGGTTCGTTGCCAATACCACGGTCAACGGCCGCATCGGTGCGGTCTATGACCCCGCTTATCCCGTCCACTTCGCCAATTCGAGCGTGAGCCCCGCGAACAATGCCACGGCTTATCTGCCAACCTGCGTGACCGAAGCCAAATATCTGATCGATATGGCCCTGCTCTCGGCGCATAGCATGTTCGGTGTGACCGCGTGCGGCAAAAACTGGTTTGGCTCGGTCTGTTGGCGGAACGGTGGCTGGACGCCCTCGCCCCTGCACAACTTCGGTCTTCGCAATAATCCCATGGGATCCTACAACTGTATTGTCGATCTCATTGGCCACCCGCAACTCGGCGGTAAGACGCTGCTGTTCCTGGTGGATGGTCTCTATGGTTCCGACAACGCGATCACCAGGGTGCTCCGCTACAGATCCTTTGGCAACAATTGGACCGCCAGCGTGTTTGCGTCGCAGGACCCCGTCGCGATCGATTCGGTCATGGTGGACTTCCTGCGGAATGAACCCCTGCTGAACGACATCTGCACCGGCCAAGGCGTGGACAATTACCTCCACGAGGCAGCCCAGGCGGGCAATCCGCCCTCGGGCAGCTTCTACGATCCGGGCATTACCGGATCTCGTCTGGCCAGTCTCGGCGTCCACGAGCACTGGAACAACGTAGCAGCCAAGCAATACAGCCGAAACCTCGACCCTGTCAACGGAACCGGCATCGAACTTGTGACTGAACCGGGCCTTATCGGCAACTTTGACTATGACAATGATGTGGACCTTAAAGACTTTGCTATTTTCGCTGCTGCGTGGCTAAGTCAGCCCGGAGATCCCAGTTGGAATGCTGCCTGTGATATCTCGCTACCCAGCGACGGTGTTATAGATGAGCTCGACCTTGCCATCTTCTGCGACAACTGGCTCAGGTAAGCAAGGGTATAACAGAAGCGAGACTTGAAACACACCAGCCTGCTGTAACCTACAGCGATGTGCAGGGCGGCTGGTGTAGTCCATAAGCTCCATCCGCGTGACAACCATGTCTGTTCCGGGTAACCTGTCCTAAGACCCGCTGTATGGGCCAAAGCGTCAGCAATGTCAGCATGGAAATCTGAGCATTATAGGAAATATAAAATGCTAATGCCGAAGTTACTACGTAGTGCTCTGTCAAATATGATTCGATGGGTTGTCATGCTGAGGCGAAGCCGAAGCATCTGGGCATAGTATTTAGAAACACTCTAAATCGATAGCCGGATTCTTCGCTGCACTCAGGATGACATCCATCATGTCACGCTTGTCAGAGCAGTAGTTTCAGTGAGATTGTTTCGTATGAGATGATATCAAAGTGCGTAGCTTTTCAAGACCCTCGCTAAACTGGTCTTTAGCCTTTTCGAGATAGGCGTTGACCTCATCAATATAGCCGTCGGCTGAGGCGCACCAAACGCGGTTGAGATAGCGTTCCCCGGCACCTAAGGTGCTCATCACATCGGCGTATGCCCTCAGGCCATACAAATGAGCAATGCTCTCGCGGGCATTAACGAAGCAGGCCAGGTCCTCGGTAAAGAGCTGGTCTATCTTCTGATGAACATCATACGTATCGATAGATTTCTTTTGTGCGTCAAGCCCAGTTATATTACCCACAATCCTAACAAGGCACGCTTCTGCCGTCTCGATGTTTGTAGATAGATGATCCGCCGACCTTGTCCGCCGTCTGTGTGATAAACGGATGAGCACCACTCCGGCGATTCCAATCATTAAAGCCGGTACGAAGTACTCCCATTGGATATGGATTTCATCCAGCACAGTTATAATCGCCGCCGTCAGAAAACCGACGATTAGTAGTATGTATCCGAAACACTTCACAGGTTTTTCCCTTTATCCCGACATACCGGCAAATATGTGATAGACCGCAAAGCCTACACCCATCAGAGCCTCACCCACGATAAAGCCTGCCGCCACGGGTATGCCGACTTCCTCGCTGAATTTTACTCCCTTTTTCCAGTCCACTAACAGCCTCAGCACCGTGCCGATACTGTAAGTCAGAACGACGTTGAAGGGCAGATAGAAACCGAGGCCGACAAGGATGCCCAGCCCGCCTATACCGCTTGAGCTAAGTAGCGCGCCGAGGCCCGCACCCGCGATATATTTTTCAAGCGGAACATCCCCGCCCAAAATAGCCTGCATCGTCTGAGCAAGTGCATTAGCCTGAGGGGCCGGCAGCTTGGCGCTGCCGAGTCCGTAAGCCTCATGCAGAATAAATATCAGCGGCATTATCACGATTGGGCCCAGCCATGTGGCGAGGAGCTGCCCCGTCTGCTGCTTTCGGGGAGTCGAGCCTACCATATAGCCCGCCTTGAGGTCGTACATTAAGTCGGTGGCCTGAGCCATTGCCACGCACGCAGCCGCACCAACCATAACGGATGAGATAATTGCTGCACTATGAGAAAGGCCGCTGGTAGTAAAAATCAGAATTGTTACCGCGATGAGTGTCATGCCGCTCATGGGCGACCAGTTGGTCCTCCCAAGGCACTCAGACAAAATGACTCCCGACACCCAAATCCATGCCGTGCCGAGAATCGCCATCACGATCCCCCTGACAATACCCACCTCTTTGGCGGACAAAACTGCAACCACGCACAGCACCACCGCTGCCCCGACGATGCCGAAATACAACAGCTTGATAGGCATCTCATCTTTCGATATCGCAGTCTTGGATTTTGCGGCGTTATGCATACTACCGATGGCGCTGACAATCAAAGGTAACGCAAGGACAATGCCCGTGATTGCCCCGCCGATGAGCATCCCTATACCAACTGGCCGAAATAGCGTCGTTCGCAGATAATCCGGCATAGACAATTTGAGTGTCTCAAGCATCTGGCCGGTCGGCAACATACCCATCCCCGCCAGTATCGGCGCCAGAATCCAGTAGCAGACAAATCCTCCGATGATGAATGAAAACCCGCCTTTGCCGGAGATAAAGCCAACACCCACCGTCATTAGAGAGAGGTACCATATCCCGTTCATGTAATCGGGCATTCCAATCGACCTGCCAAGATTGTAGTCTGTAACGCCGGCCAACTGACTTGCTAAATGAACACCCCCGCTCAATGCCATACCGGATAGCAGTAGTATCGCCTTATGAACCCCTGCACCGGGCGATTTGAGGATAGTCGCAACGGCTACGCCCCCGGGGAACGTCAGACGTTCAAATTCTATCATTTGTTTACGCAGGGGAATGATAAACGCGATGCCCAGAACACCGCCGGCGATGCACCCAAAGACCATCAAAACAGGATTGAAGTCGGTCTGTCCGAGAATAAATAGGGCCGGAACTGTGAACATCATCCCGGCTGATGCCCCGTTGACGGCGGTCGCCATGCTCTGGTTAATATTGTTTTCGACAATGCTGCTTCGGCCGAGCAGCCCTCGGAGAATTCCGAAACCCAGAATTGCCGCCAGTTCCGATCCTTCAATGGAAAACCCAAGGATCAGGCACGCATAGCCGATACTAATTGCTATCAAAATGCCCAGTCCGTAACCTACCAGCACCGCCGTCAATGTCAGTTCCGGATAGGGACCTCTGCGGATCACTCTTGAGGCCGAGCTGGTCTTAGTTGTCGCGTCTTCCATATCAGTTGCGCTAGGCTATGGCCTTGTCCCATGCCGGTGGTGCGAGGTGCCTCACATACATCGGTGGCCCCGCTGTGCTACCGAACTGCCGAGTTCCATACCGGAGAGGGCGGGATTCGAACCCGCGGTAGGATAAATCCTACACGGCCTTTCCAAGACCGCTCGATAAGCCACTCTGACACCTCTCCGATGCCATTGCCAATTGATTATTGATGATTGATGATTTATTATCAAGGTAGAACCTGAAATTTATGCGTGTGAAGACAAGTAATGTGCAGTGACAATGAATTGAGGAGAAAAAATGGGCGTTCTTTGGGAAATCGTGCAGACCGGCCTGATGTACGGCCAACACCGAAAATCCAATTCAGTAGAAGACCGCGTTGAATCTTTGGAGAATCGACTTACTGCGACGCAGGACACATTGCGTTCTCTGGTTAAAAAGCTCGAGGAGCTTCATGGCATCGATATCGACAAAGACGGCAAGATCGGTTAGTTATCAGCATAGGCAGAAGTCTGACTATTCTACTTGACTGCGGAACTATCCGAGGTCATGGATCCGGTCACTGGTAAGATTGACGCACATAGGAAGCAATTGTAGTGAATCGTGTTCCGAATAAGCCAAAGATATACCACATAACCCATGTGGACAATCTATCTCAAATTGCGAGGTCAGGGTGCCTTTGGTCGGATGCCCGGCGTCATTCCGAGAACTGTCAATGCAGAATTGTAGGCATGTCCGAGATCAAGAGGCGCCGTCTGAAAGAGATCGAGGTGACGTGTCATTCTGGAACGAAGGTCGGCCAGTATGTACCATTCTACTTCTGCCCTCGGTCCATAATGCTCTATCTGCTGCATAGGGGTAATCATCAAGATATGGATTACCATGAGGGACAAGGTCCTATTGTGCACCTAAAGGCTGACCTTATCCGGTCTGTGGAATGGGCCAAGCAAAGTGGTCGAAAGTGGGCCTTCACGGATCGTAATGCTGGGTCCTACCTTACGTCCTTTTATAATTTCCTCGATCAACTCGATAAGATAAATTGGGAGGCAGTGTTCGCAACAAATTGGTCTGACGCCTTGATTAAGGAAGGCAAGCAGGCCGAGTTCCTTATGTTGGATTCCTTTCCATGGGAACTTGTGGATAAGATAGGGGTGATTGATCAAAAGGTCCAAGTTCAGGTCCAACAAATCATCCGGAACTCGCCCCACAAACCTCTCGTAACAGTTGAGCAAAAATGGTATTATTAGAGCATTCAAAGGTGCAGAAATGATTGAACGGACACGTGGGGACATCTTAAAAGCAGATACCGAGGCCGTCGTCAATACCGTCAACTGCGTTGGGGTGATGGGCCGCGGTATTGCGCTGCAATTCAAGAAAGCCTTCCCTGACAACTTTAAGGCATACAAGCGAGTGTGTGATCGCAAACAATTACATCCAGGGCATGTATTTGTATTTGAACTGGGGCGCCTGGAGGCACCCAGATATGTGATAAACTTCCCGACCAAACGGCACTGGAAAGGCAGGAGCAAGTTGGAGGATATCCAGGCTGGGCTGAAAGCCCTTGTACAGGAAATCCGGACCCGCGGCATTCGTTCGGTGGCCATACCTCCGTTGGGTTGTGGGCTTGGCGGCTTAGATTGGAGTAAGGTCAGGTCGTCTGTCGAGGAGGCATTTGCATCCTCACCGGAAGTTCTTGTGGAACTCTATGAACCCCAGGGAGTACCTGAGGCGGAAGCTATGGTCAATCGGACTGAAGTGCCAAAGATGACGCTTGGACGGGCGTCCCTGCTATGCCTTATCCGCCGTTACTTGGCCGGACTCATGGATACATCTGTTACTTTGCTGGAAATCCATAAGCTGATGTACTTCCTTCAAGAAACAGGAGAACCCTTGAAACTGAGATATACCAAGGCCGTCTATGGCCCCTATGCGGAGAACCTACGACATGTTCTTAATCGTATCGAAGGGCATTTCATCACCGGCTACGGCGACGCGGAAGATACCCCAGAGAGGCAAATTGAGATCAATCGCGAATCCAGCGACCGCGCGGAGAGATTCCTAAGGAAACATACGGAAACTCGTTCAAGACTGGATCGTGTCGGAGATCTGATCGAAGGCTTCGAAACACCTTATGGTATGGAACTGTTGTCCACTGTTCATTGGGTGGCAACACGAGAAGGAGCTCTGACCTATGAACAAGCTCTTGACTTGACGTACAAATGGGGCGAACGCAAGAGGATGTTTAAGCCGGAACATATCCAAGCTGCATGGAGGGTGCTTGGCCATAAGGGTTGGCTGCTCGTGCAGCAAGAACCGCACGGGTAGTCCGTCTAAAGCCGGATGCCCATGTTGTCTGTTGAAATCTCACCCTGCGATTAAATACCATGCTGGGTATTCAAAGATGACAAGACAAGACGGTCTCTTCAAATTATTCCTTCGAGTAGTCGGCACTGTCGCGATGCTTGCCCTCATAGCAGTTGTTATGCCGTATTCCTGGATGAATGCAATCCACAACCGGCTGGGCATGGGTGAGCTACCACCGGAACCGATAGTAGGGTACCTTGCCCGCTCAACATCGGCATTTTATGCAATGTTCGGCGGGTTGCTATGGGTAGTCTCTTTTGACCTTAGCCGACATCGTCTTGTCCTATTTTATCTCGGTGTCGCGGTGTTTCTGTTCGGTCTAATACTCTTTGCCGTTGACCTGCTCGAAGGTATGCCGCGATGGTGGAGCCTCACAGAAGGTCCAATTAACATATCTTTCGGCTTACTCATCTTGTTTTTGAGCCGTCGCATGGGCAGTGAGTAACAAGTGATAATTGGCGATGGACGAAAGAAGATGTCCGCTACTGATTTTCTTTGACTCTGCGATGCTGAAAGAAATCCTGCAACAATCTGCTACAATCTTCCGCAAGGATACCTGCCGTTACTTCAAGCCTGTGGTTTAGTCTTTCGTCCCGAACAATATCATACAGACTGCCGCAGGCCCCGGTTTTTGGGTCGGCACAGCCATAGACTAAACTATCCAGTCGCGCCAGGACAAGCGCACCCGCGCACATCGGGCATGGTTCAAGGGTTACATACATTGTGCAGCCGGTCAGTCGCCAGGTTCCTAATGCTGATGCCGCCTGTGTAAGTGCGATTATCTCTGCATGGGCCGTTGGGTCTTTGAGCTGTTCTCTTTGATTGTAGGCCTTGCCGATTATCTGGTTCTCGAATATGATGACCGCCCCAATCGGCACGTCGCCGTTTTCTTTGGCGATTTTCGCCGCCTCAATAGCGGCCTGCATACATCGCTCATCTGCTTCGACAGTTTGGTTGTTTACGCTCGCTGGTTTAATCATCTGATTGAGTTTGAACGCTCGTGACAATTGAGGATCCGCGGACTTGCATAGGCGGCGAAACTCGTCCTCAACAATCGCGTCAGTTATACCGGCCAGTCTTCCGGTGGCTTGAGCTATAACGGTTGCCAATGCACTAACATCCCTGAATACATCGCATATGCCCTGAAGCTCGCTTATTATTTTGGCTCGGCCATCATGAGACAACATGTCGACAGCGTGCTCACGAAAATAGTGGTGTGTAAGGTAATTACGCTTCAAAAGAGCGGTTTCCAGCAATGTTTCGGCCGCGGGGTTGAAGCTGACAACTTTCCGGACAGCAGATAGAACAGTACCGAGGGTCTTTCTGATCAGGGACTTCTCAAGGTTGAGAAGGTCGTCCAGCGTTACCATAGAATGAGTCAGGCCATGGTGGATTAGGAGAATGTTTCCCAAATCCATCTCGAAGCACTGCGATAGGTACGATGCAAGGCCGAAGTAGGCGTATACGTCTTTATGGTTTGATTCAAGCACAGTAATCCTTTAAGTAATCTGCTTTAGTATTACCCCAATCGCAAATCGGCAATCGTAAATCGAAAATAAGAACTACCCCCAAGGGGAGTCGAACCCCTGTTACCGGGTTGAGAACCCGGCGTCCTAGGCCACTAGACGATGGGGGCGGGTGAAAATCAAATATCAAAATGTAAAAATCAAAAATGGCGGCGGTCGGGATTGAACCGACGACCCTGGGCTTATGAATCCCATGCTCTACCAACTGAGCTACGCCGCCGTTAATACAAAGCGTTGAATTACGACCCTGCATCTTTAATATAGCACGCCGGCGAGCGAACTGTCAACGCCCGGCGGGCAAAATAGCTACAGTGCTCCGGTCCGGTCCCGCTTTATGCCGGTCTAAAATAAGGATGAATAAGCCAGCATTGGACAATCAGACTATCTCTGGTATCATTCTTGTCGATATACTATTTTCTCGGCTGTGCTTACTTAGGAGAATACGTAGATGAGCATCCTGTCGACGATTGGCAATACTCCGTTGGTAGAGTTAAAACGCATAGTTCCGAATCATAGAGTCAGAATCTTGGCCAAACTCGAAGGCAATAATCCCGGCGGCTCCGTCAAAGACCGCCCGGCACTTTACATGATCGCTAAGGCCGAGGAATCAGGCGAGCTGACCAGGGACAAGACCATTCTTGAGCCCACATCAGGCAACACAGGAATCGCTCTTGCGATGATAGGCGCCTCAAAAGGCTATAAGGTTAAGCTCACCCTGCCTGAGTGTGTGAGCACCGAAAGACGGCACATCCTTGAGGCCTTCGGGGCCGAGGTAGTCCTTACGCCCGCTGCCCAGGGTACTGATGGTGCAATAATGGCTGCACATCGGATTCTTGAGGAGAATCCGGACAAATATTTCATGCCCAACCAATTCGACAACCCAAATAATCCCCTGGCTCACTACGAAACTACCGCCCCGGAAGTATTTGAGCAGACCAAAGGTGATATGGACGTTTTTGTCGCAGGCATGGGCACAACGGGAACGCTGATGGGTATGTCGCAATACTTCAAGGAGAAGTCTGAGAAGATCAGGATTGTTGGTGTTGAGCCGCCGCCCGGCCACACTATTCAGGGCCTCAAGAACATGACGGAGTCGATTGTTCCCCAAATCTATTGCAGGTCGCAGCTTGATGAGGTTGTTACTGTCGGTGATGGCGAGGCCTTCGAAATGACACGTCGGCTGGCGACGGAAGAAGGTATATTTGTTGGTATTTCCAGCGGGGCGGCTGTTGCAGGTGCGATGCACATCGCCCGGCAGATGAATTCCGGCACGATTGTCACACTCTTACCCGACCGCGGCGACCGCTATCTTAGCACGATGCTCTTCCGCTCCGTATGCGCTAAATGTCCGCCGTAATCCGTTTCTTGTGATTCGTCGTTTGTATCTTGTATCTCACCCTGTGTACAGGCGGTGATCCGAAAGAATTGGTGCTCATTGGAAGGGCTACAGTTGTTCTTCCAAAAAGGTATCTACTGCCCGCAATAACTCTGGCACCCTGTTGCAGACAACGTCCCAGAGGATATTGTTGTCGATGCCGAAATATGCATGAGCGAGCATGTCTCTTAGACCCGCAACCTTGCGCCAGTTAATGTGAGGTATTTGTTCTCTGATTGTGGGCGATATGTGCTTGGCCGCCTCGCCTATGATCTCCAGATTGCGGACAACCGCATCATAGAGTTCGTACGTCCTGAATTAGTTCAGACCGGGTCAGCCCTTCTGTAAATTGCAGTATCTTCCTGCAGCTTTCAGCTATATCCTGGAGATATATGATTTCGTCACGCGACATCGATCAACTCCGACTCGATGGCTCGGCGAATCTGTGGACGCAGCGCACTGTCGGTAACAAGATCAACATTGGTCCCCAACAAATCCTCAAGATAGAACTTTAAATCCATGAAAAGGTCGAATGTAGCCTCTTGCTTGAATGATACCAGCACATCCACATCGCTCTTATCGCTCACCTGGTTGCGACAAACTGATCCGAAAACGGAGAGTTTTTTTACCGCGAAACGTTGTCGGATATGATCGGCAGAGTTACCAAGTCGCGTAAGAATTACCTGCTTATCCACTAATAGATTCTCCTAAAAGTCAGAACTCGACCGCATTATAGTTAATGAGCACAAAGCGTCAAGTTCATCATTTGCGTCTAACCGAGTCCAACGCAGGCAGAAAGGATTAATTGAGACAGATTCCTCACTAACGTTTGGTGGACTCCGCTCGAAATGACGTTGTTTTGTATTCATTGAAAAGGCTCACAGTTACCGCTGTTGCTCTTTGAGATTATCAGGGTCTGGTCCTAAAATCTACCAGCCGTATCAGGCTATTTCTTGACAACCACTGTGCGGTAGCTTAACTTAATTACTTTCTGACGGACGAGGAATCGTAAGTTATGTCGCAGAAAGTAGTAACACGCTTTGCGCCGTCGCCGACAGGCTATCTGCATGTGGGCGGGGCAAGGACCGCGCTATTTAACTGGCTCTGGGCCCGGCGAACCGGCGGAACATTCTTGCTCCGCATCGAAGACACAGACCTCAAACGCAATACCCCCACAGCCATGCAGCAGGTGATTGCAGACCTGCGCTGGCTCGGTATCGAATGGGATGAGGGGCCGGAAGTGGGTGGCCCGCATGGGCCATACCTTCAGTCGCAGCGAGTAGATATTTACGATAGGTATGTCAAGAAGCTGCTTGAGCAGCAGAAGGCTTACTATTGCTTCGAGTCTCCGGAGGAGCTTGACGCCCTTCGCCATGAGGCTGAAGAACAAAAAAAGGGTTTTGTCTATCGTCGGCCCGAACGGCTACCAAGTGCGCAGGAGGCCGAGAAATCGCGTGCAGAAGGTCAGCCCGTGGCGGTGCGTTTTGCATTGCCGCAGGATAAGACCATCATAGTGTCGGACTTAGTCCGCGGCGAAGTGAAGTTTGCTCCAACCGAAATCGGGGATTTTATAATCCAAAAAAGCGATGGTTTTCCAACATACAATTTCGCCTGCGTGGTGGATGACTACCTAATGGAGATTACGCATATCATACGGGGCCAGGAGCACCTGATGAACACGCCCGGCCAGCAGGCCCTCTGGCAGGCGTTATTCCCTGATGCGCCGCTACCCAAGTATGCGCACATGTCCGTAACCGTCAGTGACACCGGCGGAAAACTATCCAAGCGAGAACGGCCAGAGGCCCTCCGTAAAGCTATTCAAGGCACGCCAAATATCGACCTAAAGGTACTTGCGCAAGCGGGCGGAATCACCACCGAAGAGCTTGACTCATTCATTAAAGGTAAGACCACGCCGGACATGCCGAGCATTGGTGCGATGGCGGAACATCTTGGCGTGCACATGCCGGAAATAAACATCGTCGATTTCTTCAGAAGCGGATACTTGCCGCAGACTATGGTCAACTTTCTTGCCCTTTTAGGTTGGAACCCAGGCGATGGGCGAGAGGTTATGTCGGTCGAGGAGCTGATTGAGTCATTTGACTTATCGCGTCTGACCAAATCGAATAGTCTCTTTGACCGGCAAAAACTTGTTGCCTTTAACACAGAGCATATTCGCATGTTGCCGAAGGATAAGCTCCTGCGGCATTTGCGGGAGTATTTGAAAGTCATCGACTCGCCGGTTATGCGTGCCGATGATGATATGCTATTGAGGATAATCGCGTTGTGTGAGGGGGCGAGAACGCTTGCGGATATTGAACGAAAGAGCAGGTTTCTGTTCATGGCGGATGACGAAATCCAGTACGATGAAAAGGCCATAAACAAAGTCCTGCTTAAAGACGGCGGCATTGAGATTCTGCGGATCGAGCGGGAGAGACTGGCCGCGATGGACAGACTCGATGTCAAGAATGTCGAATCGACATTGCATTCGCTGGCCGAGGAGCGCCAGATTGGTCTTGGCAAGGTCGCTCAGCCTTTGCGTGTAGCTCTGTGCGGTAGCACTATCAGCATATCCATTTTCGATGCTGTCGAGATTCTGGGTAAAGAGAGGATTTTGGCCAGGTTGGACCGTACACTCAAGGATTTCGGAGGAAATTAAGTGGTTAGCCGGCAGGAGGAAGAAAGACTCAAAGAGGAATTCAGAAGCAAGTTACTCGAACAAATCGAGTTATTGAATTCTGTGGTTTCTACGCCTGGTGGAGACTGGGTTGTGAAGGGATTTATTGATATTGCGAAGAACATCTATACAATTTCGATAGACACAAAAGTCGTATCAAAAATAATGGAATTGCTGCTTTTCCCTAAAATATGTGAGTTTGCCCAAAAGAGCTCTTTCAAAATGGTTCTGTCCAAAGAACAGAACTTCTACCCTGATGTTACGTTTGTGGATAAGAAGAGCCGTAAATTTGCCCTCGACCTGAAGAGCACCTACAGAAAGAGTGCGAAAGAGGTCAATGGGATGACCTTAGGTGCGTTTACAGGATATTTTCGTAACAGGTCGAGCACTAAGAACATTACATTCCCTTATGAAGATTATGTAGGCCACTTCGTCTTGGGTATAATCTATTCACGAGTCGAAGGGGCCGCCGATGAAAGAAAAGTGTATAAGTTGGAAGACCTGCAGAAAATTACCTCCGTCGTGAAGGACTTCCGCTTTTTCGTTCAGGAAAAATACAAAATTGCGCAGAGTCGACCAGGCAGCGGCAACACAAAGAACATAGGTTCAGTCACCAAAATCAACGAGTTAATACAAGGCGAAGGACCGTTCTCCGCTCTCGGAGAAGATGTCTTTGATGACTATTGGATGTACTACCTGACTGCCGACATGGCGCGGGCGGTTGACCTGAAGAACGCACCTTATAAAAACCTTGAGGGGTATCTGCAATATAAAAAACTAACGAGGTAACCTGTGCGAGCAAAAGCAGCCACAATTGACAAATTCCAGATGTCCTTTATAGGGGACGATGCCGTGTTTCCTTCAACCCGCTTCCAGGGCAGCAAACTCAAAATAGCGGACTGGATTTGGGACGGCATTAAGGACCTCGATTTTGATACAGCTCTCGATGCTTTTGGAGGCACTGGGAGCGTTGGGTACATGCTAAAATCCAAGTGCAAACAAGTCGTCTATAACGACACACTCAAGTTCAACTGGTGCATCGGCACGGCATTGATTGAAAACGACGATGCGAAACTCTCGGAAACAGACGTTGATTTACTGCTAGAAAGGCACAGGTCAGTCGAGTACCCCACCTTTGTTCACGACACCTTCAAAGACATTTACTTTACGGATGAGGAGAACCGATGGATCGATATGGTCGCCACGAACATAGGTCTGCTCGACGACTCCTATAAGAAAGCCATCGCGTACTTTGCCCTTTTTCAGGCGTGTATTGTCAAACGGCCTTTTAACCTCTTTCATCGCAAGAACCTCTACATAAGGTTCTCCGATGTTGAAAGGAGTTTCGGCAATAAGACTACGTGGGATACGCCATTCGAAACGCACTTTCGGCAATTCGTCCACGAGGCTAATCAGGCCGTATTCTGTAACGGACGACAGAATAAGGCTCTGAATCTGGACGCCATGGATATAGAGGGCGACTTTGACCTGGTGTACATTGATACACCATATATTTCCCGCAAAGGAACCGGCGTTGATTATTTGGGCTTTTACCATTTCCTGGAGGGGCTTGTGAACTATTCACAATGGCCCTCGATGATCGACTACAGAACAAAGCATAAGAGGCTGAGAAGTGCTGCGTCTGTCTGGACAGATAAGAGGAAAATATCGCAGGCTTTTGACCGGCTCTTTGACAAATTTGCTCAGAGCATTCTGGTAGTTTCTTACCGCGCCGATGGAATCCCATCTATCGAGGAGCTTGCAACTTTACTGAAGAAGTACAAGCATAATGTGGAGGAATTAAGGCGTAGAGACTATAAATATGTTTTGAGTACGAACAACTCCGAGGAAGTTCTGTTGATAGGGCGGTGAACGAGTGTCGCTTTTGGTAACGGGTTCGATAGGGATTGATACCATCAAGACGCCGCATGGTATGAGCAAAGATTGCTTAGGCGGTTCGGCGGTTTATTTTGCGATGGCGGCGAGCTTCTTCGGGCCGGTAAGATTCGTGGGTGTTGTGGGTTGCGACTGTCCGTTTAATCTGCCGGAGCTTTTTGCCGGCAGAAACATTGATTTTGCAGGTCTGGAGATAAGAAAAAGCAGCAAGACCTTTCGCTGGCACGGAACCTACCACGAAAATATGGACGACAGGACAACCGACTACCTTGAATTGAATGTCCTGGCTGAGCATCCACCGAAAATCCCGGAGTCATTCAGAGATAGTAAGTTCGTGTTCCTCGCCAACACGGCACCGAGACTCCAGCTCGAACTGCTTGAGCAACTGACTAAGCCGAAGTTCGTGGCCGCTGATACTATGAACCATTGGATAGAAGGACACATCGGCGACCTGAGTAGTCTGCTGAAGAAAATCAACTGCCTAATCATAAATGAAGATGAGGCCAAACTGCTGGCTAAAGAGTATAATCTGATAGCAGCCGCACAGAAGATTGTGGATATGGGTTTGGCGGTGGTGATAATCAAAAAAGGAGAGTCAGGCTCAATAACCTACAATAGAAAAAAGGAGATATTTGTTTTGCCCGCTTATCCAGCCACCGATGTTAAGGACCCCACAGGGGCTGGTGACAGTTTTGCCGGCGGGTTTATGGGCTACCTGGCCCAGGCGGGTAAGAGCAGCTTTGGTATTATCAGGAAAGCCATTGCGTACGGCACAGTGGTTGCCTCTTTTACAATCGCTGATTTTTCATTACAAAGCCTGACTCGTACGAGCCGAGACGACATTGATAAAAGGTTTGAGACCCTACGTAAACTGACAAAGTTTTAATTTGGGTTTTTTATGCGATGCTTTATAGCGATAGATATTGATAATGAAATCAGAAAGGGCTTGGCCGATCTGCAGGATGAACTACAGGCTGAAGCCGATTCTGGCAGAGGCGATGTCAAATGGGTCGAGCCGCAGTCTGTACATCTGACTCTGAAGTTCCTCGGCGAAATAAAAGATAATCAGCTTGTCGAGATTAGTAATATAGTAAAAGATGTCGCATCTCGGCATAAGGATTTTAGTTTGGATGTCAAACATGTCGGCAGTTTCGGCGGCAGCAGCGCAAGGGTTCTTTGGGTCGGCGCAGGTGAGGACTGCCCGCAGTTGTTACAGTTGCAGGCCGAGTTGGAGGAGCAATTGGAGGTTGCCGGCTGGCCCAAAGAGGCAAGGCAGTTCGCTGCACATTTAACGCTTTGCCGGATAAAGAATGCAAAGGCCGGCTTTAAGATGTCGCAGTTAGCCGAGCAGTACAAAGACTCTGACCTTGGCAGCCTGGCGGTCGATTCGGTTTGTGTTTACGAGAGTCAGCTCAGGCCCGAAGGCCCGGTTTATACTTTGCTTGGCAGATACCGTTTACAGGTAGGTTAAACAAAAGGATTAGCGTCAAAAGGATTTGGAGGCTGGAAAATGGCAAAAGCAAAAAAAGAGGATACAGAGGCAAAAGCCTCGCCGAGAGTGGCGGCCCTGCAGCGTGTTATCGCTGAGATTGAAAAGCAGTACGGCCAAGGCGCCATAATGCAGATGGATGAGCACAACTACGCCAAGGTAGAGGGCATCGGTACGGGTTCTTTGTCTTTGGATATTGCTCTCGGCGGGGTTGGAATACCTCGCGGCAGAGTTACTGAACTATTTGGACCGGAATCGTCCGGCAAAACAACTCTTGCCCTGCATGTGATTGCAGAAGCGCAACAAGCCGGCGGTGTAGCCGCATTTATAGATGCCGAACATGCCCTTGATACTACCTGGGCCAAGAGACTCGGCGTAGATGTGAGCAGCCTCTTGGTCAGCCAGCCCGACACCGGCGAGCAGGCCCTTGATATAACTGAGATGCTGATAGCCTCGAACTCTATTGATGTGATAGTTATTGACTCCGTGGCGGCACTTACTCCTAAAGCAGAAATAGAAGGTGATATGGGCGACATACACGTCGGCTTGCAGGCCAGGCTCATGAGCCAGGCTATGCGCAAGCTGACCGCCATAATCGGTAAAAGCAAAACCGCCCTTATATTCATAAACCAGATACGTATGAAAATCGGCGTGATGTTCGGCAATCCCGAGACAACTCCAGGCGGCCAGGCCCTTAAATTCTACAGTTCAGTCCGCATTGATTTGCGCCGGATTACTACCCTGAAGGATGCCCAGGGTGCTGTCGGTTCGAGAGTCCGCGCAAGGGTTGTGAAAAACAAAATCGCGCCGCCTTTCCGCGAGACCGAATTTGACGTAATGTTTGACAGTGGAATCAGTTACGAGGGTGATCTAATCGACCTGGCGACCGCCTGTCAGATTATTCAAAAAAGCGGCACCTGGCTGACTTATGGCGACATCCGCCTCGGCCAGGGCAGGGACAACGCCAAGAAATATCTTGTGGAGAATGAGGCTCTAAGTGACGAAATAAGACAGAAAATCCTCGTCGCTAAAGGGCTGGTATAAAAGATAGAAGACAGACGAAATACGATATACGAACTACGAAAATAGTATGCTGAATGCCAAGGAAATCAGAAAGAGCTTTATAGAATTTTTTGTAGATAAAAAGCACACGTTCGTCTCAAGCTCACCCATAGTACCGACAGACGATGAAACCTTGCTTTTTGCCAACGCAGGGATGAACCAGTTCAAAAATATCTTCCTTGGCTTGGTTGCACCACAGTATCCGCGAGCGGTCAACAGTCAGAAATGCCTTCGGGTAAGCGGCAAGCACAATGACCTCGAAGAAGTCGGCAAGGACACATATCACCACACATTTTTCGAGATGCTGGGCAACTGGTCGTTCGGAGACTACTTCAAGGCTGAAGCCATCGCATGGGCCTGGGAGTTGTTCACAAAAGTCTGGGGCATCGCCCCCGACCGGCTGTGGGTAACGGTTTTTGCAGGTGAGCAGGCCGACAATGTGCCGGAAGACGAAGAGGCCGCCCAATTGTGGACGAAGGTAACACCAATCGCAGCGGAACGGGTGCTGGCTTTTGGTAGAGACGACAACTTCTGGGAAATGGGAGACACCGGTCCTTGCGGCCCGTGCAGTGAGATTCATATTGACCTCGGCCCTGATGCTTGTGATAAGAAAGGCATCCCCGGACACTACTGCCGAGTCAACGGCGACTGCGTCCGATTTATCGAGTTGTGGAATCTCGTGTTCATACAGTTCAATCGTCAGCCCGACGGCCGGCTTATACCGCTTTCTGCAAAGTATGTTGACACAGGGGCAGGCCTCGAAAGGGTTGTAGCGGTTCTGCAGAACAAAAAGAGTAACTACGACACCGACCTGTTTATGCCCGTCATTGACTGCGTCGGTGACATTTCCGGCCACAAATACACATCAAAGTTAGGTAACCGGACGGATAATGCCTTCAGGGTCATAGCCGACCATATACGCGCGATTGTCTTTGCGATAACAGATGGAGCTACGCCCTCCAACGATGGCCGAGGCTACGTGATCCGCAGGATACTGCGCAGAGCCTCGCGGTTCGGCAGGGAGCTTGGAATGCACGAGCCGTTCATGTATAGGCTTGTGCCGGTGGTTGTGGATTGCCTCGGTGAAGCTTTCCCAGAAATAAAGGAGCGAGCCGATTACGTTTCGACAGTAATAGAATCAGAAGAGGCCAGTTTCGGCAGGACCCTCGACCGAGGTATCGAGATATTCTCCGCCGCAGCCGAACGCGCAGCCCGCAACCCGCGAAAAACCATTACGGGTGACGATGCCTTTCGGCTTTATGACACCTTTGGCTTCCCGCTCGACCTTACCCAGCTGATGGCCCAGGAGCGCAGCCTGAAGGTCGATACTGCTAAGTTTGAGGAGTTAATGGAGCAACAAAGGCAGCGAGCCAGAGCGGCACAGAAGACCGACACCCTTATGGCTGCCCTTACCGATACGGAACTTCCGGCTACGGATGACTCCCACAAATACTACTCGGACAGCTACCACGGCACTATCATCGGCTGGATCGACAACGAGGGATTTAAGAGCAAAGGTCGGCTCGAGACCGGCGCAGAGGCTGGCATTGTACTCGACAGGACGTGTTTCTACGCAGAGTCTGGCGGCCAGGTCGGTGACCGCGGTGCCATAGCTACCAACGTCAGCCAATTCGTCGTAGAGAGCACAGCCAGGATAGCTGATTGCGTCATACACCGCGGCAAAGTCACAAAAGGCTCATTCACTGTAGGTCAGAAAGTCGAAGCTGCCGTCAGCAAAGATAGAAACTCAACAAAGAAAAATCACACCGCGACTCACCTTTTGCAATGGGCGCTTCAGCAGGTCCTGGGAAAATCGGTCGTCCAGCAGGGTAGCTTCGTTGGGCCTGATTACCTGCGCTTCGATTTTACTTACCCCAAGGCCCCGACCGCAGAACAGCTCAAGGAAGTTGAAGGCCTCGTTAGGGAAAAGATCGCGGCTGATTTGCCCGTCAGTTGGCTGGTAATGCCCAAAGAAAAAGCTCAGTCTCTCGGAGCGATGGCACTATTCGGCGAAAAATATGGCGACAAGGTCCGTGTAGTGGGTCTTGGAATCGAGACCGAAGACAACGTCGCCCAAGCCTTCAGCAGGGAGTTTTGCGGCGGCACCCATGTCGATAGACTCGGCTCCATCGGTGGTTTCAAGATAATCAAGGAAGAAAGCGTCTCAGCCGGCGTTCGCAGAATCACGGCCTTTACAGGAGGGGCTTTAGTGGCTCATCTGGAAAAAGCAAGCAACATCATTGATGAATTGGTGACTGTGCTGAAAGTCCCGCCTGAGCAACTGACAGAAAGAGTCTCAGCACTGGTTGCAGAAAACAAAAGGCTGACCAAAGAGCTCAGGTCCGCATCCAAGACATCCGCTACTGATTGTTTCGCTGAGGCAAAGCAGCTTCTTGATAATTGCCATAAAATCGGTGAATCGTGCATTGTCGTAGGGCGGCTCTCACCTGCCTCGGTTGAACGCGCCCGCGAAGCCATCGACATGCTAAAAAAGAAGGCCCCCTCGGCAGCTATTGTCTTTGGTCTTGAAGAGCAGGGCAAAGTAACTCTTCTTGCCGGCGTCACCGATGACTTGGTCAAAAAAGGCCTCAGTGCCGGCGATATAGTCAAAACAATTGCACCTATAGTCGATGGGGGCGGCGGCGGCCGACCCCAAATGGCCCAGGCCGGCGGCAAGAATCCCGCAAAAATCGACGACGCCCTTGCCAAAGCCCTTGATCTAATAAAAGAAAAACTGCAGACCACTTAGCAATGCTGATGGTTTTTGGGGAGGGGCAAGACATCGTGATAAAGTTTCGCTGTCCCAGCTGCTCTCAGAAACTTACTGCTCCGCAGCAGCAAGCCGGCAAAATAAGCAAATGTCCTAAATGCAAAAGCGAAATAACCATTCCGCAAATCTCTCCTGAAACATCAACTACTCAAAAAGAGACTGAGGTTGCAGCAACCGAGCAACCGAAGCTGCTTGATAAGAAGATGTTTGATCTGCCCCAGACGCAAAATCGGTCGGATGCCGGTTCCGAGCCTCGTCGGCAAGGTAAGGAGCTGCTTGAGTCACTTGGCTTCAAACCAGCCCCGCAGTACACCGGCGAGCGCAAATTGCCTTGGCCTATCGACATATTATTGTATCCCTGTAGCGTACCGGGCCTGACGGCTCTGGCTGTCATAGTCGGGATTCCGTTTATGCTAAGTCTCATACAGAGGTTTCTTGGTGTCATTGGAGCGGTTCTTGCCTCGCCGCTTTTTGTGGTCAACATCCTAATTGGTATCTACGCCGGCTGGTATCTTGCCGAATGCGTCCAGGATAGTGCTAAAGGCGGCACCAGGGCGCCGAAGGCCTTGGCCGCCGCCGCAGGTCTGAGTGAAATGTGGTCCCGTGTTCTTTATCTGTTGGTGGTCTATTTAGTTTTCGTCTTGCCGGCGGTCCTCTATCGTATATACACCGATCGGACGAATGTGATTTTCTGGATGCTCGTGGCCTGGGCTATTGTCTTTTTCCCGATGGGCCTGCTGGCTATGGTGATGTTCGACTCGACATACGCCCTCAATCCTCTGTTTCTAATCGGCTCGATCTCACGTGTGTTTTTTCAGTATGCCGGTCTATTGGTTCTTTTTGGAATATTGGCTGGGTTGCTTTGGTTTATACCCGGAGGACCCAGAGTCATAGCTCCTGCAATCTGGCTCGAAATTGTCGGGGCAGTAACTTCAGGGTATGGGGTGTTTGTCGCGGCACACTTATTGGGCCGATTCTACTGGCGATACAAAGACAGACTCGACTGGGGGATTTGACCTGAGCGAATTCTATTACCTTTTTTGCCTTATCGAGATGCTTTTAGCGTGAGCATCGAGGCCTTCGATTTGAGCTAAGCGAATAATATCATTTGAGCTTGCAGCCAGTTTCTTTTGGTCATAGTCGATAATGCTTGTCGATTTAATAAAGTCGTTGGCGCTTAAAGGGCTGAAGAACCTGGCGGTCATGCCCGTCGGAAGAGTATGGCTCGGCCCGGCCCAGTAGTCGCCAACCGCAACAGGCGAGTAGTCACCTATGAATATCGCCCCGGCATTTACTATCTTGTCGGCAATCTTTTTGCTGTCGCTGCCGCACTGAATCTCCAGGTGTTCGGTGGCAAAATCATTCGCCTCATGAATCACATCGTCTATGTTCTGGAAAACGGCGATTGCAGCATATTTCATCAGGCATTCAAATGTTCGCTCAGCACGCTTTAGTTGACGGATCTGAATATGCATTTCATTGAGAACTTGCTTTGCCAGCTTCGGAGAATCTGTGAATACAAATGCACTGCCGGGGTCATGTTCCGCCTGACTCAACATATCCGCCGCCACCCAGGCTGGATTGGCGTTCTTATCCGCGATTATCAATACTTCACTTGGCCCGGCTATCGAGTCGATGCCGACAATTCCAAACACCTCTCGTTTAGCCGTTTGTACCCATTGGTTGCCGGGACCAACGATTTTGTCAACTTTGAGGATGATGTCATCTACACCAAACGCCAACGCCGCTACAGCCTGAGCACCACCGATCCTGAAAACTTCGTCGAGCTCAAGTTCCCGACAAACAGCCAGGATAACCGGATGGATACTACCATTGTATCTGGGTGGCGAAACGACCGAGATATACTTCACTCCGGCCGCTTTGGCCGGCACCGCCGTCATTATCACAGTGGACGGCAAGGGTGCTGATGCGCCGGGCACGCATATCCCGACTCTTTCGATTGGTGTGTATTTTATTCCAGGTTGCCTGAGATTACCTGTAAAAACTTCTTGCTGATATTTTCTAACGTTGTCAATCGCCTTTCGTATCGCGGTCAGAAGGTCCTTGTCGATTTCTTTATGGGCCTTTTCGAGATCCTGCTCGGTCACCCGAAACTGTTCGGGCCGCAGCTTAACACCGTCAAATTTCTCCGTGAAGTTCGATACCGCTTCGCCCCCTTTTTGCTGGACTTCACGAAGTATCTCAATTACCTGTTCACGCCGTTTGTCGCCGGCCAGGAACCATGCCTCGCGAATTATCGCGTTACGCACATCCGACAGACGTGTCTCGAAATCTGGCTGTTCGTACGAAATCAGGATTGTGTTTAGTTCATCGTACATAAATACTCGTTGGTTGCTATTGCTGTGTCTTTTCTTGAAGTCTGATAGTCAATAATAGATTGTTAATAGAGACCTCTGAAAAACGCAGTATTTGTTGTTGAAGATTTTCTCTTCACCCTCGGCAAACAATCTTAACATATCTGACTTAGTTCACTACCCCTCCAATAGACTTTTAATGCCTCTTTCTGCGT
>Ga0315274_10000231_pt1 | contig 85947 bp, 68 predicted proteins | sample YL17G02_20_MG_FD_203700 | JGI IMG/M metagenome (GOLD analysis project Ga0315274, IMG submission 203700) | Sediment microbial communities from Yellowstone Lake, YNP, Wyoming, USA - YL17G02_20 | ecosystem: Environmental > Aquatic > Freshwater > Lake > Sediment | place: USA: Wyoming | collected...
CCACGGGGGCCCCGCCTCCCCTTTCACATCTGGATGATCTCGCGCGCCGGCGGGGCCCCCGTGGCCGCCACCTCGCGCGCCCGGTTGAGGTTGCGCCACTTGTCCTTGAGGTCCACCTGCGTGCGCGCCGCAAACGCGGGCCCGCCCGCGTCGCGAATCTGCTTCCACTTGCCCGCGCCGTGCACGGCGACGAGGTGGATGAGGGTATCGACTTCTTCGGTGCCCCACCGCTTGTTGACGCGGCGAGCTTCGCCGGTGGAGGTGAGGTGGATCGAGAGCGGGGGGGCGTTGAGGGGGGGGCGCGCGCGCCGCGACCGCACGCGGCGCGCCTCGCCGTCCTCGACTTCGCAGTCGTCCGACGACCAGACGGCGACGTCACCGCCGGACGGCGGCGCCCGCTTGCGCGCGCGCAGCGCGGCGCCGGGGCCGACGCGCGCGGGGGGCGCGGGGCGCGAGGGGGGCCGGGCCACGGACGCGCCGCCGGCCGACCGAACGGTCGCCGCACTGCCACCGCCGCCCCCGGTCAGCGCCGTGTCGCGCAGGCCGAGCAGGAAGTCGAGCTGCGGCGCGCCGAGCGCCGACCCGACGCCCGCCGCGACGTCGGCCGCGGCGCGCGCGGCGGCGGCGGACGAGTCGGGGGTCGGCGTGCCCTTGGCGAGCGCGGTGAGCTAGGAGGGGGGAGGAGGGCGTCGGCCGCGCCCCCCCCGCATCGCGCGGTCTCCTCCCGCCCGCCCTCTCTTCATACCCGGTCCCTCAAATCGTCCATCGCCCCCTTCCACGTGTCCGCCACGCCGGGCGCCACCTCGCGCAGCTCGGCGTGCACGGCGTCGAGGCGGTCTGCCGCATCGGCGTGCGCGCCCGCGCCCGCGCACGCGGCCACCAAGCGCAGGGACACGCGCAGCGACGCCGTGGGGGGGAGAGCATTGTCGGGGCCGATCTGGGAGCAAGGGAGGCGGGGATTGGTGGGCGGCGGCCGCGCCCTCCCCCCCCCGCCCATCGCGCGCGTCTGCGGCGCGTGCCCACCTGCGCCTCGTGCAGCAGCGCCGTCAGCACGCCCACGGGCACGCTGGCCAGGGACGCCAGAAAGTCGAGCACGACGTGCAGCTGCTCGCCGCGGTCGGCCATGGTGGTGGGGAGAGTGAGAGTGAGGGGGGTTGCCGCGCCGTCGCACAGAGGCCGGCAGCCGGCCGCGCCCGCCCAGCGCCGAGCCAGCGGTCGCTGCTCGAGCGAGCAATTCCGCGATGGCAGGGACGGGCCGGGCGCGCCCGCATGCGCGGTGCAGTGGCGGCGCCGCGGGGGATGGCGCGCAGGTGGGGCTCACGCGGGGCTCGGCCGCGGCATGGCGCGACGCAAGGCGCGTGTCGCGACCCACTACGGGCGACGAGGAGGGCGCCGACAGCCTAATCGCCCTCCTCCAGCCCTACGCGCCACCGCCGGCCGCCGCCGCGGAAGCCGCCACCGCCCTGCGCGCCGCTCTGGCCGCCAACGAGGCCCTGCAGGCCCGCCTGAGGGATGGCCTGCGGGAACTGGACGACCTGCTGGCGTCGTCGGCGTCGCTCGCGGCGCGCGTCGAAGCCGCGCCGGCGCCACAGCCGCCCGCCCCCGCCGGCTCCATTCCGGCCGCCTCCCCGACCCCCACCCGCCACGCGGGCCCCTTTCGCACGGCCAACGCGGCGGGCGTCGATGTCTCCCGCTTTTGGCGCGCGCGCGGGCGCGCGCCCGCCCCTAACGCCGACGCCCTGCGCCTGGCCCCCGCGTTTGGGCTGGCGCCGCACGCGTTTGCGCGGCCGGCGTGGGGGGACGCGGACGATGCCGCGCTGGCGGCGGCGGTGGTGGCGGCGGCGCGGTCGGCGTGGTTTGCGGAGCTGGTGCGCGGCCCTGGCGCCGCCGGCGAGGCCGCCGCCGACGATTTTGACGCCGCAGGCGGCGACGGCGCACGCGTGGCGCCCCCAGCTCCCCGCCTCTCGCTCGCCGCCGCGAGCGCGGCTGCCGCCGCGCTCGCGCCCGACTCGCCCGAGATCCGGGCCGCCGTCGCGGCTCTCACCCCCACCGACTGGGCGCGCCTCGTGGCGAGCACCCTGCCTGGGCGGTCGCCAGCCGACGCGGCCGCGCGGTGGGCGCAGACGCTCGCGCCGGCCGTCAACTCCGGCCCCTGGTCGCCCGCTGAGGACGCCGCGCTGCGGGCCGCGGTGGCGCGCCACGGCGAAAGCGACTGGGACGCGGTGGCCGCGGCGATTGGTGGCGGCCGGCGCACGCCTTTTGCCGCCTTTGCGCGCTGGCGCCGGTCGCTGGACCCCGGCGCCACCCCGTCCGCCTGGACGCCCGCCGACGACGCCGCCCTGGCGGCCGCGGTCGCTGCCCACGGCGCCAGCGCGTGGACCGACGTGGCGGCCGCGCTGGGCGGCGTGCGCACCGCCAAACAGTGCGCGCACCGCTGGCGCGCGAACGTCGGCGTCGCCGGCCGCAAGGCCGGCCCCTGGACGCCCGCCGACGATGCGACGCTGCGGGAAGCCCTCGCGGTCGAAGGTGAGACCTGGGCCGCGGTCGCGCGGCGGGTGCCGGGGCGGAACGAGGTGCAGGCGCGCGCGCGCGCGCGCGTGCTCCAAACCGCCGACCGCGCGTCGTCCCGGCCGCGCCGCCCCGGCGCAAAGGACGGGCACACGCTCGGGCGGGGTGACGTGGGCGCGCTGCGGGCGGCGGTCGCGCGGGAGCAGGCAGCGACGACCGCCGCCGGTCGCGCGCGCCTGCGCTGGGACCGCGTCGCGGCCGACCTCGCCTGGCCGGGGTGGCCGGGCGACGACCTGCGGCGCGCGTTTGAAAAGAAAGGGGGGCGGCGCGCGGCGGCGCAGCGCGGGCGAGGGAGGGGGCGAGGGCGAGGGCACGGCGGTGGCGCCGGCGCGGACGGCGACGTGTGAGAGGGTCTGTATTGCATGCATTGATGGCGCGCACAGTGCGGAAGAAACCAAAGGCCGGCGGCTCCTCCCTCACGCTCTCTCTCTCTCTCTCGCTTCCTCGAGTTGCCGCGCCGCCTCGCCCGCCGCCAGCTGGGCCGACAGCAGGGCAACCTCGCCCGGCGGCACCGCGGCGGCAGCCGCGTCCGCGCGCGACACGGCGGCGGCCGCGGCCGCGGCCGCCGCGTCGGCGGCGGTGACGGCGGCGGCCGCGCGCGCAGCGGCGACCTCTGCATACGCGTCCCGCCGCGATAGGAGCAGGCGGGAGGAGGTCTGCGCCGCCTCGTCCGCGTCCGCCGCCTCGGGCTCCTCCTGGGCCAGGAGCTGAAGGCGAGACGGAGGTCGGGGTGCCGCACGCCTGCCCGCCTTGCCCCCCATCCCGCCTCCCTCCCCCCCCACAACACTCACATGGTAAGGCAATAGGCGCGCCACCGCGTCCCGCAGGTCGGCAAATGGTGTTTGCACGTCGGGCGCGGCGAGCGCGGCGAGGTCGGCCGCGACCGCGGCCGCCTGGGGGCGGCCGTCGAGGGGTGCGGGGTCGGCAGTCATTATGAGAAGGGGGCGGGCGGGCCCCCGATGCGGCGTCGCGGCGCGGCGAGTGGCGGCGGCGCGGTCGTCGCGCCGCCTCTTCCCGCCCCGTTCCGACCGCCTCTCTCGTGCCTGACATTTTCTGCATCGCACCCACACCTCACCATCACGCCTCGACGTTGGCCCAGCCGGCGCCGGCGGGCGCGGCCTTGCCGCCCCCCTCCTCTCCCTCCTCCTCTTCCACCTCCTCCACGCTACCCGCCCCCTCCAAAAACAGCGTCGCCGCGTGCTCCAGCGCGGTGCACACGTCGGGGTCCTCCTCGTCCTCGTACGCGAGGCGGAGGAGCTCCGGCGCTTGCACAGACCAAAGAGCGGCCCGCCCTTCCTCTGTCGCGGCCAGCGCCAGCACCGCTTCCGCCAGCGCTGTCCGCACGTCGCAATCGTCGTCTTTGACCGGGGAGGCCTTGGCACGGTCGTCGGGGTGGGCGAGGCCGGCGACAGGTTTCAGCACGGAGCGCAAAAGGGCCTGGTCCGCCAACAGCTCCCCCAGCGTGCCATCCGAGCCCGCCGCCAGGCAACAGTTGCGGATGGCGGCCGCCGCCGCGGCGCGCGCCTTGGCGGGCCGCGCGGGCACGAGCGCGGCGGCCGCCGCGGTCAGCCCGCCCGCGGGGCTGGACGCGAGCAGCCGCCGCCCGTCGGACAGCCGCGTCACGTTGGCTAGCAGCGGGCCGGCGCCGTCGGCGGCGCCGGCCAGGAAGCGGGCCACGAGGACGGCCAGGTGGAACCCTTCCGCCGCGCCGGCGCCCAGCTGGAGCAGCGCTTCGGCGCCGGCGTCGGCGGCCGTGAGGTTGGTGAGCAGGGCGAGCAGGAGCGAGGCAATGGTGTCGGCGCCGGCCTCGGTGCCGGCCGCGCCCGCACCCTCCTCCCCCTCGTCGGCCGCGCGCAGCGCGTCCATCGCGCGCGGCACCGCCCGCATCTCCAGGAGCCTGTCCCGAAACCCTGCATCCGCAGAGAGATTGACCAGGGCCGCGAGCGCGGGCGGCGCGTCGGGCCCGCCGCCGCCGCTGCGGCGCAGCAGCGCGGGCAGCAGCGACGCGTCCGCGGGGCGCAGACGGGCCAGGCCGTCGGGCGCGCCCGTCAGGGAGCTCACGATGTCTAGAGCGGCGAGGCGGACCTAGAGAAGGAGGAAGAGGGAAGAGAGGGGGGGGTCGTCGGGCGCCTCGAGTCGTCGCCGCTCTCTTCACCCGACCACCACTCTCTCTCGTTTTCTCTCACATCGGGCCGGTGCGAGTCCAGGAACTCGACGAGCTCCAGAAGCTCGGCGTCGGGCGCAGCAGGTGCCATTCGGGCGCGAGGGGCAGGCTTGTGGTCTCAAAGAGGCACGGTACACGCTTATAAGACCCAGCTAGCGAGCGGTGGTGGCGGGCGGCGGCTGAATGGGGGCGGCCGCCGGCTCGGAGTGTCGACGGCCCGCCGCCGTCGGTGCTGGCGGCCACTCCCCCTCTCTTCTCCCCCAACCATGCTCTTGCGCACGGGCCCGACTGCGCGCCCCGCCGCCCGCGGCGGACGCCCCGTGGCCCGCCGCGCGCCCGCTGCGCCGCGCGCCGAGGCGGCGGAAGCGACCACCCTGGACGCTCTGCCCGACGACATCAAGATGGTCACCTTGGAGGCGGTCGGCGGCGTCAAGCTGGAGAAGAAGCGGTCCAAGCGGTTCCAGGAGGCGCGGGCCAAGGTAGGAAGCGCGTGGCGGCGGCCGGCGCGTGGGGTGGGAGGGGGTGCGGGGCCTCCGCTTCCCACGGCGGAGGCCGCATTGGACGTCAAGCGGTCTCCGGGCGGGCGCATTGGGGCGCGCGCCGCCGCGGCGCGCCCCGGCGCGGCGCGCCGCGAGCCGGCGGCCGGCGCGCGCCGCCCGCACGGCGCGGGCACCCGCCGCCGCCCCTCCCACCTCCCGCGGTCGCCCTTGGACCCAGCGGCCACCCCACCGCGGCACTCACACCCCTCCCCCTCCCTTCAGGTCCCCGGCAAGGAGGTCGCGCTCGACCCCGAGGCCGCCATCGCGGCCGTGCTCGCCACCTCGTCCGCCAAGTTCACGGAGACGGTCGAGTTCCATGCGCGGTGAGAGGAGAGGGAGGAGGTGGTGGTGGGATGGTGGCGGGAGGGCGCGCGCGCTCGACCCGCGCCCTCTCACATCCCCCTCCCTTTCTCTCTCCCCAGCCTGAACATCGACCCCAAGTACACCGACCAGCAGCTGCGCGCCACCGTGCGCCTGCCCGCCGGCACGGGCAAGGAGCTGCGCGTCGCGGTGCTCTGCAAAGCGGACGACGCGGCGGCGGCCAAGGAGGCGGGCGCCGACTTTGTGGGAGAGGACGACCTCATCGACGAGATCGCCAAGGGCATGATGGTGAGAGAATGAGAGAGGGAGGGAGGGAGGGGAGGGAAGAGAGCGGGACCGACGCCGCCCGCACCCTTCCTACCCCGTGCCCTCTCCTTCCCTCCCTCCACCACCCCAGGATTTTGACAAGCTCGTCGCCACGCCCGACCTCATGCCCAAAGTGGCCCGCCTCGGGCGCGCGCTCGGCCCCCGCGGGCTGATGCCCAACCCGAAAGCCGGCACCGTGACTCCCGACGTCGCCGCCGCGGTGCGCGACTTCAAAGGCGGCAAGGTTGAGTACCGCGCGGACAAGGCGGGCAACGTGCACGTGGCCATGGGGCGGTCGAACTTCAAAGCGGCCGACCTGCTGGCCAACCTCAAGGCCGTCCAAGACTCGATTGACGGCAACCGCCCGCCGGGCGCGAAAGGGACCTACTGGAAGACGGCGTCCCTGTGCTCGACGATGGGGCCGGGGGTGCGGATCAACTACTTTGCGCTGCGCGACTCCAAGGAGGGCGCCGAGGCGTGAGGCGCGAGGGGGCGGCTGTGTGGCCGCGCGGCGCTGCGGCCGCGCCGTTCTTTTTGTGGGGGCGTGTTGGACTTGTTTGGGGCGGCGTGCAAAACACTTGCGCGCGGCGTGAGGCAAGAAAGGGCGGGCCGCGAAGCGCGGCGGTGACAGGCAGACCCCCTCGATCACTCCACCCCCAAAAGATCCCTGCCTCCCTCCCTCCTTGCGTCATCACGTCAAGTCCACGTCATCCAGCGGCGCGGCCGCGTCCGGCGGCGGCGCCGGCGCGGGCGTGCGGCCGAGGGGCAGGCGCCGCGGCGGCCGCGGCGGCGGGGCGGCGTCCGCGACGGCCGCGACGCGCGGTGACCCGTCGCCGCCGCCGCTGGCACGCCCGCCGGCAGCGTAATAGTCATCGTCGTCGTCCACGGCGAAGGGGTTGGCGGGGCGCGGGGCGGCGGCAAGGGCGGCTTCAGGGTCGTCGCTGCGCGGCGCGCGCGCTGCCGTTCCCCCCATCTCCAGCAGCCCCGCGCCCGACCGCGCCGCCGTTTCACGCCCCACGCGCAAAAAGGTGTGGCCCCGCGCGACGCGCGGGGCGGGCGGGGCGCCCTTTTTGTTGGGGCCACCGCCGCCGCCGCCCGGCGCGCCGTCTCCACCCCCTCCTCCTCCACCCCCGCCGCCGTCGTACAGCACGTAGTCGTGGTACGCGGGCGCAAATTGGTGCACGGTGTCGGTGACGACGTCCCGGATGGAGACGGCGTGCCGCACGGCGGACGCGTCGAGGCGGGCCGCCGTCGCGCCGCCGCCATACTCGGCCGCCGGAAACGCAAACGCCATCGCGACCGCGGCCGGCAGCATCTCCACGCATAGCACCAGGGCGTTGAGCGCTTTGCCGTCGGCGGGGGAGGCCACGACGCGGGCGCCGACGAGGGCGGCGATCAGCAGCGACTGCCAGAACGTCGCGAACACGACGGCTTTCACAGCCGCGAATTTCAGCAGCGGCTTGTGCGGCGCCAGCAGGTCGGCCGTCCCGACGTAGAAGAGGAGCAGGGAGTAGAGGGCGACGGTGTAGGTGGCGTTGTAGGCGAGCGTCACCCAGATCAGCGGTTTGGCGGGCGACCAGTCGCCGTCGGTCCACAGGCCCTTGGCGTGCAGCGCGATCGTCACGCCGGCGAGCAACGGTTTGACAAAGACAAACTGGAGGGCGCCCCGCTTGCAGCGCCGGACGAAGGCGCCGTCGACGGGCGTGGGGGCCAGGCAGCACGTGCAGCGCGCCCACGAAGGGGCCAGGACCACGCCCGACTGCGCCACCTCCACCCGCCCGGGGCCGCCCACGTAGGCGAGGCAGAGGGCCAGGAAGTTGTAGATGACCCAAGCCTCGTAGCTGGGAGGGGAGAGACGGGGTGGGGCGGTGGGAAGGGTGGTGCGCGCGCGCGCCCCGCGCTCTCGGAACGCGCGCCCACGCCCCTCCCGCCCCCAACGCAACCCCGCCCCTCTCCTCTCGTCACTCACCAATCGCGCACGGTGTCGAAGTAGAGGGCGGTGCGCTCAAAGATGAGGGAGAAGAAGGAGGCGACCGCGTAAAATGGGACCATGAACACGATGCGCACGATGTAGCGCTGGTACGTGGGCTGAGTGTAGGAACGCAGGTGAGACAGGATCTGGGGAGGAGAGCCAGGGTGGTGGGCGGGGCCGATGCGCGCCCGCGCCTTCCGTCGCCCCGTTTCCGCCTCCCTTGATTCCCAATCTCGCACCTGCCACAGCGAAATGAGGACGGCCGACCAGGCGGCCACGCCGGCGAGCGCGGCGAGGCCGGGCGCGGCGTAGCGCGACGCAGGCATCGCGGGGGGCGCGCCCAGCGCGAGCCGGCCGCGGGAGGGCAGCAGGCGCGGTGTCGGCGACCGCGGGCGGCGCTGGCGGCCCCGCCGGGGCGGAGCGTTTAGTGCGGGGGGGAGCGGCGCTGCTCCACATCTCGCACCGGCGGCTGCGTCGAACACCGCCCGCGCCCGGCGACGCGCCGCAGCCCCAGCGCCGCCTGGCGACCGCCGCCAGCGATGCCGGCCGCCGCGGCGCCGCCGTCGCGCGCTGTGCTGCTGGCCACGGTCAAGGCTAGCCAGCAGGACACCAAGCTGGGCAAGCAGTGGGCGGAGTTTGTCAAGGTGCGGGCGGGCGGGCGGCAATGCGCGTCGGGGGAGGTGAGGCGGGCGCCCGCCGCCGACGCCCGTCCCCCTCCTCTAGACGGCCGGCCTCAAGCACGCCGACCCCGCGCGCGCCTCCGTGGAGGCACTCACCACATTCGCGGGCGGCCTGGCGGCGAGCGGGAGCCGCGGGGCGAGGCTGGTGGCGACGGTGGCTGAACGCGCGGGCGCGGCGGCGGCCGCCGCCGAGCCCGAAAAAACCTCACTCCCCTCCCGCCCCGCGCCCGGCGCCGTCGACGCCGCGGCCATCGCGCGCCTTGTGGCCATGACGGCCGCCCATCCCCGGTTTGGCGAGCTGTACCGGCTGCCGCCGCCCGGCGAGCGCTGGACGCGCGCGGGGCCCGCGACAGCGGCGCCCGCGCCTCCGCCCCCGCCCGGCACCCACCCGCCACCCCTGCTGGCCATCGATTGCGAGATGGTGGGCGCGGGCGGGCCGGGCGGGGAGGGGGCGCTCGTCCGCGTCGCGCTGGTCGCCGCGCGCTGGGGGGTTGGTGGTGGGAGCGAGCCTGCCCCCTCTCCGCCCACCACCGTCCCCGCCGTACTTGCCGCCGCCGGCGCGGCCGCGGTCGACACCGTGCTCGCCGCGGCGGTGCGCCCCGCGGCGCCCGTCTCAGACTGGCGCGCGGCGGTCACAGGGCTGGGGCCGGGCGCCCTCGACGGCGCGCCATTTGATCGACGTGGTGCCGCCTGCGCGGTGGCCGCGGCCCTGACGGCGGCGGCGGCCGCTGCCGCGGCTGCTGGCGCCCCCCCCCCGGTCCTCGTCGGCCACGCCCTCCACCACGACCTCGCCGCCCTCCGCCTCGACACCGCGGGCACCTCCATCATCGACACCGGCCTCGTGCACGGCTGGGTCGGGCTGCCGCGCGCCGCGCCGGGCTTGGGCGATTTGCACGGAGCGGCGTTGCCCGCCGCCCCTCCTTTGCGCGCCGCGGGCGCCCCGCACAACTGCGAGGCGGACGCGGGCGCGTCGCTGGTGCTGGCGCTGCGGGCAGCGGTCGAAGTGGTCGGCGTGGTGGCGCCTCCTCCACGCCTCCTCCTTCCGCCACCGACGACCCCCGTCCCGCGCGACGCCCTCTGCCGCCTGCTCGTGCACGGCCTGCCGCCCGACGCGGAGCCGGCGAGTGTGCTGGCAGCCGCGGCCGCGGCGGCGGCGGCGGCGGCGGGGGCGGCGGCGGAAGCGCCGGCCGACGGCGCGCCTGGCAAAGTGTTTCTCGTCTTCCCTTCCCCGGCCGCCGCCGACGCCGCGTTCGCCGCCTTGGCCGCCGCTTCCGGCGCGCCGCGCGGCGCCGATTCGCTGGGCCGCCCCCAGACGAGCCTGGCGCTGCCGGGCGCGGCGCGGCCCGCGCGCGTCCGCAAGGCCGCCGCGCACGGCGGCCTCTCCCACGGCCGCGCGCCCAAGCGGGATCGAACGGCGGCCGAGGTGGCGCGCGGCAAGCGGGCGCGGGCCGGGGCGGCGGCGGTGTAGCTCGAGGTCACACGCGCCGCGAACCGCGCGCGCCCGAGTCTGCCCACCCTTCTCTCCCCACCCCCTCCCTCCCCCCGCTCTCAGTACCGCAGCCAGAACGTGCGCCGGCGGAAGTAGGTGTAATCGGGCAGCCCCTGGGTGTCGCCCAGGGCCGCGATCGCGAGGTCTTGGTCGAAAATGACGCGCTCGGCCGCCGCCTTGACCGCCGCCGGCGTCACCGCGTCGACCCGCGCACACATCTCCGCGAGCGGCACCCGGCGCCCGTACACCAGCAGCTGGCGCCCGATCTCCTCGGCCGCGCCGGCGGGGCCGTCGGCGGCAAAGAGGAGCGAGGCCTTGAGCGCGGCTTGGCCGCGCGCGACGTCGGCGGCGGACGGGTTGTACGCGAGCGAGGTCAGCTCCCGCATCATGGCCCACGCCAGGTCGTCCACGGGGCCGGCGGGATCCGCGACGGCGTAGAGGCCAAAGAGGCCGGCGTCGGCGTAGTTTGTGTTGAACGCGGTGAACGAGTCGGCGAGGCCGTTCGACGCGCAGAGGGACCCGAGCCTCGTCCCGGTCGCGTCGCCCACGCCGGACGCGGCGTCCCACGAGCCCAGCATGGCCTGCATGACCATCAGGGGAATCGATTGCGGGTCCGCCCACGACGCGCCTTTAAACGCGAGCGCGACGTGCAGCTTGTCCATGTCGGGGTCGCGCACGCGCACCTCCGACCCGGTGAAGTGGGCCGGGTCGGCGGCGACGAGGGCGGCGGTGGAGACGCCGGTCGACGGGAGGGCGCCGAACGCCTTCTTGGACAGTTCGACGAGCGCGCCGTGGTCGACACCGCCCGCGGCCGCGACCACCATGCGCGGCGCGGTGTAGTTGGTGCCGATGTAGGACGCGAGGTCGTCGCGCGTCAGGGAGCGCACGTTGGCGGCGGGCCCGAGGATGGTGCGGCCGAGCGGCGTGCGCTGAAACGCGGTCGCGTGGAGGTGGTCGAACACGACCTCTTCCGGCACCCCCTCCACCTCCTGCATCTCGCGCAGGATGACGTCCCGCTCCCGCTCCACGGCGGCGGCGTCGAGGCGGGAGCGTTGGAGAATGTCGGCGAGGATGTCGACGGCGGCGCCCACCTTCGCAGCGGGCACCCTCGCGTAGTACGCCGTCTGCTCGCGCGACGTGTACGCGTTGAGGTGGCCGCCCATGTTCTCGATCTCTTGCTCGAGGGCGCGCGCATCCCGGGTCTGTGGAAAGGGGGGAGCGGACGGGGCGCGTTGGACGGTGCCGCGTTGCGCGCCTCCCTGATCCCCCTTCCGACCTCCCCACCCTCTCTCCTCCCTCTCCTACCGTCGTGCCCTTGAACGCCATGTGCTCCAGGAAGTGGGCCGCCCCGTTGGTAGCCGCCGTCTCGTAGCGCGAGCCGGCGTCGATCCACACGCCCACCGTGGCGGTGGCGGCGTGGGGGTTGGTCTCGGACGCCACGCGCAGGCCGTTGGGCAGGACGGTGACCTGGGGTGGCGGGGTGGAGGGGATCGGCGCGCGCGCGGCGGCCGCGGCGCGAGCACGAGCAAGCTCGCGGGCGTGCGACCCTCCGCGCTGTGTGGGGCGCGGCGCGCGGCCGCAGCGACCGCCCGGAGAGGGAGGCGGCGGCCGTCGCGCGCCCCCGCACGCGCCGCCGCCGCCGAGGGCGGCGCGCATCGTCGCACCCACCCCTCCCCCCTCCTTTTCTGCCTCACCTTGGTCTCCGGCAGCCCCGCCAGCGCCCCGCTCAAGTCCGCGTTGGCCGGCGCGGGGGTCGCAAAGCGCAGAAAGGGCGACTCGTCCGCGACCGCGGGCAGCGCGGCAAACGCGCGCGCGCCGCCGCGGCCGGCGGCGGCGGCCGCGACCAGGGAGGACGCGGCGCGCGAGAGCATGATGATGCGTGGGAAGGGGGCGCGCTGCGGCGGTGGTTGTGGCCAATTCGCGCGCTCCACGGAGAGCACACACCTTTCGCCGCCTCCACGCCTCACCATGGCGTTTGGCCCGCCCCTCGTGGGCTCCATCGTCCCCCCTGAAGTCACCGCCGCGGGCGCCGCCTTTGGCGCGGCCCACTTGTTTGCCGGCGAACCGCTCGCCGCGCAGACCGGCCCGTCCGGCGTCGCCCGCCCTTTTTGGCCGTCCGGCACGCCGGGCAAAGGTCTGCGCCTGGCATCGTACGCGTGGCCCGCGCCGGGAGGGGGGGATGGCGCCAAGGGCGTCATCCTCTTTGTGCACGGCCACGGGTCCTACCAGATGCACGAAGTGTTGAGCATCGAGGTGAGAGGAGGATGGGGTGGGGGTAGGGGGTCGTCGGCGGGCGCGATGGGGCACGCGGGCGTCGGCTGGCCGGCGACCCGACGCCCCCCCTCCCCTCCCACCCCTACTCTCCCAGGCCGCCGGCGCCCCACCCCGCTACCCCGCCTCCTGGGCCGCCGCCTGGGCCGCCGCCGGCTTCTCCGTCGCCGGCCTTGACAACCGCGGGTGCGGCCTCTCGGACGGCCCCCGCGGCCTGCGCTGCTTCGTGGAGCGGTTCGAGGATTACGTGGACGACGTGATATCGTTTGCCAAGGCGATTCAGACCCAGGGCGGCCCCGGGTTTGCCGGCCTGCCCGTCTTCGTCGTCGGCGTGTCCCTAGGCGGCTGCATCGCCGTCCACGCGGCTGAGCGCGACCCCTCCCTCTTCCGGGGCGTCATCCTCCTCGCGCCCATGCTGTCCATCGACGCCATGGCCAAGCGCGGGGTGAACCGCCTCCTGGTCGCGGTCGCGGGCGCGCTCTCCGCGCTCGTCCCCACGCTGCCCGTCGCCCGCATGCCCGGCAACAACCTGCACCCCGAGCTGCAATGCCTGTGCGTGAGCGTGCGGTGGGGAGGCGGCGGGAGAGAGGGGGGAAGGGAGCAACCAACCCCCACGCCTCGCCCTTCTATTCTTCAGGTGGGACGAGGACCCGCTCTGCGCCCACTTTCCCACGCGCGCCCGCAACGCGGTCGAGTACCTGCGCGCGACCCAAGCGCTGGGGAAAAGGCTGGCGTCCGTCACGTTTCCTTTCCTGGCCTTTCACGGCGACGAGGACACCCTGACCGAGCTCGCCGGCACGGTGGCGCTCGGGGAGCAGGCGGCGTCAGCGGACAAGGCTGTGCACGTGCGCAAGGGGAGGTGGCACGTGTTGACGCGCGAGCCGGGCAACGAGGAGATTCGTTCAATGATCGTGGACTGGTGCGCCGCGCGCCTGGCGTGAGCGAGGGAGGGAGAGGAGGAGGGCCGCGACGCCCACGTGCGGAAACGAGGACAGCATCGGTGACAGTGAAACGCGCAAACCCAACCCCACCCCCCCACTCCCGCTTTGCTTCACGCGCGGTCTGTGTTGAACGTCGCCGACATGACCATCGCCTTGGTCGCCTCGTCGTCCTTTGCCAGCACTTTGTCGATGACGCCGTATTCGACCGCTTGGTAGGGGTTTAAATAGAGCGGCCGCGACAGGTCGTCGTGCAGTTGGAGCGGCTTCTGCCCCGTGTGGATGGCCAGCAACCGGAACAGCTCGTTCTTCGTTTTCCGCATCTCCTTGCGGTAGATGTCGACGTCGGTCGCCTGCATCTGCTGGAAACGCTGCATGGGTTGGCGCAGCATGATCGACGCGGACGGCAGCGCGGCGCGCGCCCCTTTCTCGCCCGCCGCCAGCAGCAGCCCCGCCTCGCCAAACGCGGTGCCCACGCACAGCGTGCGCACGGGCGGCTTGACGTGGCGCATCGTGTCGTAGATGGACAGCGCTTCCGTCTCGTAGCCGAGCCGCGAGCCCTGCCGCCCGCCGACGACGCCGGCAGAGTTGATGTAGAGGTAGATCGGTTTTGTCGCGTCGTCGTACTGAAGGTAGAGGAGCTCGGCGACGAGGAGCTCGGTGACGGACGGGACGAGGGCCATGCCCTTCAGAAAAGAGGAGGAAAGTGGGGGGATGGGGTCGGCGGCCGCGTGCCCCCTTTTTCCACCTCGCGCCGCCCCATACGCACGCCACCGCCACTCGTCTGCTCACCAGGTACACGATGCGCTCCTTGAGCAGGAAGGAGGGCAGGTCGGGCGGCGCCTTGCGCCCGTCGGCGCCCAGCTGGGGGATGACCTGGAGTGGAGGAGGGAGAAATGGCGTGCGTGAGCGCTGGGGGTGGTGGCGGGGCGAAGCGGGCCGGGACGGCCCCGCGGCGAGGGCGGCGAGCCGGCCGCCGCGGCGCGCGCCGCCGCGGAGGGCCGCATCCGCGGGCGGCCTCCTGCGCGACCCCGCATTGGCACCCCACGGGCTGCCCTGAGCTGGCGCGGGGCTCGCGCGGCAGAGCGGCAGCCGCCCCTCTCCTCTCTCACCCGGGCGACGCCGCGGTCGCCGCGGCGGGCGCCGCGCGCCGGGGCGCGCAGCGCCGGCCGCGGGGCGGAAGTGCGAAGCATCGCGCGCGGAGGGCGGGTTCCGCGGAGAGTGGAGAGAGAACGAGGGGCGGCGGGGCGGCACTCTCTGCGGCGAGCCGCCCGCCGCGGTGCGGCCCGCCATGGACGGGTGCGTGTGGTTGTGTGTGAGAGCCCGTGGGACCGGCAGGGCCTGCGAGAGCCCCACGACCGGCCGACCAATCCCCGCTCCCCAGCCCTCCGCCACCTCCTTTCTTCCCGCCGGCCGCCCAGCCCGACCTGGTGCGCGCGTCCCAAAAGGACGACACCTACGCCCAAGCCCTGGCCGACGCGGTCGCCGACGCGGCGCGCCGAGTCGCCGGGCCGGCGGCCGCGGCGGCGTGGGCGCCCGAGGCGAGGCTTGCGTCAGACGCGCTCTACCACGGATTGACGACGGGGGTGACGGGAGCGAGCCTCGGGGAGGAGTACTGCGACCTGGTGCAGGTCGCGGGTCGGGGCGGTCCGTCGGGGCGCCCTGCGCCCCCGCCCGGCCCCCTGCGCCGCGCGCTGTACGTCGCGCTCGCGGCGGGCGGCCCCTACCTGGCCCGCGGCGGCGGCCCCGGCCTGCCGCCGGCTCTCGCGGCGTCCGCCGCGCGCTTTCGCGCGTGGGCGACCGCGCACGGCGCCACCGCGGCCAAAGCCCACCTCGCCCTCTTTTACGTGTACGGCGCCTACTACGCCCTGCCCAAACGGGTGGCGGGCATCCGGCACGTGTCGGCGGGGCGGGCGGTCGGGCCGCCGGCGCGCTACACGGCGCTCGGCGCGTTTCTCGCGGCCCAACTGGCGATTGCCGGCTTTGCCGCTGCCGTGCGGTGGGTGGGCGATGACGAATCAGCGAGGGACGCGGCTGCGGCGGCGCCGGCGCGGCGGGGGCGCTGCGCCGCCGTGCTCGCCGACGACGGTTCGGTGGCCACGCCCACGCCTCCACCCCCGCCGCCCGCCGACGGCGACGTCCCGGCCTCCCGTCGGTGCGCCCTCTGCCTCGGCCCTCGCACCGACCCCACGTCCACACCGTGCGGGCACGTGTTCTGCTGGGCGTGCGTCGCGGGCTGGGCCGCGCGCAAGCCCGAGTGCCCGTTGTGCAGGACGCCGTTTGCGGCGGGGGAGCTGGTGCCCCTGGTGGCGAGCGACTTTTGATTTGGGGAGGGCGGGGCGATTGATGTGAGCGAGGGAGGGAGGGAGCGGCGCCGGCACACACCTCCCCGCCTCCCGCCCGCCTCCCTCTTCCCCCCGCCATGCCCGCCATTCCTTCGCCCCCTCGTTCCGCGCCGCTCTCGCCCGGCAAGGCGGCGGCGGCCGACGCCGCCGCCGAGGCCGCGGAAGCGTTTGCCCAAGGCTTGCTCGCGACGCCGCCCGACGCCGAGCCGGCGCCGCCCGCGCCCGGTGCGCGTGGCGGGGGGGCAGATGAAGCTGTGGAGAAGGTGAGGGCGCGGGGTGGGGGGCGGTCGGTCGGTCGTGCGTGCGCGCGGGCGCCCGCGCGCGCGGCGCCGGGGGCGCCCCGACCGCCGCGCGCAGGCGCGAGGCCGGCGGACAGTCCCCGAGCGCCTCGATCGCGGTCGCGGCGGCGGCGCGCGGCCGCCCGCGGCGGCCGTTTTCGGCTCCCAACAAAACCGACGCGCTGCGCCCCTACCCCAGTCTGTTGACGGGTCCAACCTCGACGGCGACGACAGTGACGAGTTGGCGGCTGAGGGCGAGACGGCGGCCGAAGGCGAGGGCGAGGCGGAGGGCGCGGGTGAGGAGGCGCCGGCGGCCGCGGTAGAGGGCGGCGCCGAGGAGCCTGCCGCTCCCGCCGACGAGGCTGCGGCGGAGGCGGACGAGCCGCCCGCCAAGAAAGCCCGCGCCGCCCCGAAAGCGGCCAAAGCGAAGAAGCCGCCTGCCCCGACCCGCGCGCTGCCGAAGCGCGCGGCGCGCGACGCCGCCAACCTGGCGCTGGAGGAGGAGGCGGCCCCGAAACCGGAGGCGAAAAAGGTGCGAGGGGGGAGGCGAGAGGGGTTCGACGCGCGCGCGCTCGGACGCGTGCGTGCTCACGCCCGCCACCTCCCCAGGCCGCCACCACCAAGGCCAAGCCGGCCAAGAAGCAGGCTGCCCCCCAAAAGGTCGACGCGTCTGGCAAGCCGGCCGCTGGCGGGAAGAAGAAGGTAGGGGGGAGAAAATGGGGGAGAGAGGGAGGGGGGCGGGGGGTCGAGGCGGGCGCCCGCGGCGCCACTCTCCCACGCCCCTCCCCCGCCCCCGCACCTCCTCAGGCCGCCCCGAAGGCCAAGCCCGCCGCCAAAAAGGCGCCCCCCAAGGGCAAGGGCAAGAAGTGACGCGCGCGCTGCCCGCCGCACCCTGCCTGCTCTCCCGCCGCGCGCTCGACCCCGCCCCCGCCCCTCCGCCCCCCACGGCGCACGCACCCCCCAGTCCAGCGTGTGTCAATGCTCACAACACGGTGCGGCGCCCCCGGCCAAAACGGCAGCCTCTCTCCCTACCCCGCGCCGCCGCAAAACAGCCGCCGCGCGGTCGAGGTCGCTGCCGCCGCCAGCTCCGCCTCCCCCACCCCGGTCGCCGCCGCCGCCGCCGCCAGCACGAGGGGCAGGTTGGCAGGCACATTGACCGGCCGCCCGAGCGGGCCTGGGGGCGGCGCCGGCGCGAGCGCGCCCGCGAGCGCGGCCGCGGAGTGCGGGGACAGCCCGTCCGGGGCGTCGGTCTCCAGCATCATGCGATCCAACGGAATCCAGGAGAGCGACCCGGGCGCTGCGTCCAGGACCGAGCGCAGGCCGAGGGAGAGGCACACGCCCTCCATTCCCAGCAGCAGCTCGCCCGCGGCGCGCGCGCCATGCCACCCGTGCACGACGACGCCGGCCGGAAAGGAGGGGGAAATGGAGGATAGCGCTTCGCGGAGGGTGCCCGCGCCGCGGACGCAGTGCACGGTGAGCGGGCGGTTTAGTTCCACCGCCAGCGCCGCGTGCGCCTGCAGGGCGTGAACTTGGACGTCTAGTGACACCGTGGAGCCGTCCTCAAAGCGGGTGCCGGCCCTCGCCGCCTTGTCGACGCCCGACTCGCCAACGCCGGCGCACGGGTGACGGACGAGCACCTCCTTCAGCCTTCCTTCCCACCCTTCCTCCGCCTCGCCCAACCACCAGGGGTGCAGGCCGAACGAGGGGGCCACGAAAGAGGGGTGGGCGGCCGCGAGGGCGGCGACCGCTGGCCAGTCGGCCTCGCGCGTCGCGCAGACTGCCGCGCCGGTTACGCCGCGCTCGATTGCGGTGGCCACCATAGCTTCTGCATCATCAGGCCTGAACTGGAGGTGGCAGTGGGCGTCGAAGAGGGGCATTCACAGAGTGGTGGGCGCGGCGCCGGCCTCCTCTCCCCACTACCGCCCCGATGCGGGCCCTGGTGGGACGCGTCCGGCCCTGCCTGCCCGCCAGGCGCGGCGGCGTCGCCCCGCGCCCCCGCCACCCGCCTCCCTTGCGCGCCCGCGATGACGGCGTCGACATCGACGCCCTCGCGGCCGCCCTGGCGGCCGCGGCGGCGGCGCGGACGGCGGCGGGTGAGCTGGAAGAGCTGGAAGTGGAGGAGGTGGGGGCCATTGAGCCGCCTCCACCCTCTCTCGCCCCGTTTGACGCCGCGTCGGCGTCGGCGCGTGCGGAAGAGGTCTTTGCCGAGCTCGGCGACGGCGGCTTCGACCCGGCCTCCGTCGAACTCCTGTCCAAGCTGGGCAGCATGGCGTGGTCGTCCGACGGGGGCAGGAGCGCGCCGTCCGTCGCGGGCGCCGTCTTCGCCGCGCGCTTCTCCCCCGGCGCCCCGCTCCAAGCCCCCGTCCTCGTCCTCGTCAAAGAGTACGCGCCCGCCGCGACGGCATTCGCGTGCAACGACTTGCAGGCCTGCGCGCTCCTGGCCGGCGGCCGCCTCCCGCTCTCAAAATGGCACGCGGCCAACGGGCTCGGCCCGCCCGCGCCGCGGGCGCCGACCTACCCACTGCTCGGCTACTTTCGGGCGGCGCCGAGTACAGGGGAAGGGGGGATCGCCACCTATTTGGTTTTCAAGTGGGAGCGCGCAGAGCGGGGAGGGGTCCCCCTCGACGTCTACCCCGGCACGCGCCAACCGCCTCCCTCTGGCCTGGCCGCTTTGTTCGGCTCCTGGGGCGCGTCCCGCCGCGCCGAAGCAGCGCTCGCCGACCGCGCGTGCATGGTGCGGACCGTCGCCGCGCGGTCTGCTCGCGCCCTGGCCGCTGTGCACGCCGCCGGCGTCGCGCACGGGTCCCTGGGCGCGGGTTGCGTCATGGTGTCGACGGCGCGGGACGATGCGTGGAGGGGGGTGAGGGTGACTGTCGTTAATTTTATGTTTTCTTCTTTGCGCCGCCGAGGGAGCGCCGCCGCCGCCGCCGTCGCCTCCTCGGACGGCGACGACCCGGTGTCCGTCGCGCAAGCCGTCGACGGCGTCGCCCTGGCCAAGCTGCTGCTGGAAACCGCGCTGCGCGCGCTGGGCGGCGGCGGCGGCGGCGACGCGGCCGCGCCCACCCTCGCGCGCCGCGCGCTCGCTGCCGCGGCAGATGCCGGCGGAGGCGACGCAGGCGCGGCCGCCGCGCGGGAGGTCGTGGCAGCCGCCCCCGGTTTTGAGAGCGCCGTCGCCTGTTTCGACGCCGACGCCGGCTGGGCCTTCCTCGCCGCCCTCGCCGCCGGCGCCCGCCTGGACGACGTGGCGGCGTCCCCGTTTGTGGTTGAATGGGGGTGAGAGAGGGGAGAGGCGTGCAGGGAGCGTGCAGACTTGTTGGCGGGGTCGTGCGGCGGCGACGACGGCCTTCTCCACTCCGCGCGATGCTCGCGGCGGCTTCCCGCCGCCTGGCGTCGCCCGCCGCGCGTGCAGGCTACCGCGCGGTCGCCTCCGTTCCTCCCGGCGGCGGCGATGCGGCCCCCACTGACGACGGCGGCCTCGCCGCCGCGCTCGCGTCCCTCGCGACCGCCACCGCGCCCCAGAAAGCAACCCTGGGCACCCACCACGCCGGCCTGGGCGACCTGGTGCGGGACGGCCTGCGCTGGGCGCGCGCGCGGGCGGCCACCATTCTGACGGCGGCGCACGTCGAGACCTCGTTCGACGCGGGCGAGTTTGTCGAGGGCGCCAAAGACGCGTACTACATGTGCGGGCGAGGGAGGCGGGGGGAGGGCGGGAGGCGGGCGCGGCGGGAGGAGGGCGGGCGGGGGGGCGCGCGCCGACGCGCCGCCCCCCCCTCCGCCCCCCCCCCCAGGGTCAATGCCGCCTTTGGCGAGGGCGACTGGGCGTCCCTGCGCCCCGGTCTGGCCCCCTCGCTGCTCACCGCGCTCCAGGGCGTGCACCGCGCGTACGCCGACGCGGGGCTCGCGCTCGCGCTGGCGGTGGACCCAACCTCCCTCCACGCCGGCATCGCCGACATGGCCGTCCTGGGCGGCACGGCGGCGGCTGACGGCGACGGAGCAGGGGACGCCGGTGAAGCGGACGACCAGCGCACCCCCACCCACGCCTTTGCCGGCGGCCACCAGGTCCTCGCCGTCCGCTTCACCGGCGTCATCACCGTCGCCGTCCACTCCCTGGCGTCGGGAACGCTGGTGCAGGAGCTGACCGACGCGAGGCCGCACGTGTGGCGGTTTGCGCGCGGGCCGCTGCCCAGCGCGCTGCCGGCGCGCGACTTGGGGTTGCCCTGGACGCTCATGGCCATCGATTGATGAGAGAGGGAGGGCGAGGGGTGGTCTCAGGGGATGGGCGCGCACACACTTGCAACACTGGTGAAGAGAGCGAGCGGCGCGCGCGGCGCCCCCACCAGAAAACAAAACGGCCGCCCCCGCGCCATGCCGCCCGAGCCCGACCTCGCTGCCGCGCTCGCCTCGTTCGAAGCGCGCGCCGACCCGGCCGACGCGGAGCAGCGGGCGGTGGGGAGAGGGGGAGGAGACGGGTGGAGGTTGCCGGCGCTTGCCCGCCGCCTCGCCGCCCGCCCACACTACCCCTCTCCTCCACCCTAGATGCTGGACACCATGCGCCGATACACCAACCGCCTGGCGTCCGCCCCCCCTCCTCCCCGCTGGCGCACGGCTAACCCCGCCCCCCCCTTGGGCGCGCCGCCGCCAGGCGCGGCGGCCGACCTGGCCGCTTACGTGGCGCACGTGGCCCAGGAAGCGGCGGACGGGCGGTTGGATGGGGTGGGGGTGGCCGTGCTCGATGAAGGGCGCGCGGCGCTCGACGCCGCGGCGGCCGCGCCCGCGCTGCCGGCGCCGGCGCCGCCCCGGAGGGGAGGGTGATGTGAGTGTGTGCTGCGCCGCTGCAATGTCCGTCGCACGAAAGAATGGCGCCCGCTGCCCCACTCGTCTCTTCCTCTCTCGCCTCCTCACTCCATCCGCCCCAGCTCGCGCCCGCCGAGCACGACGCCGACGCCCACCGCCCGCCCGTCGCGGGACACGTCCACCTGGATCTTGTCCCCGGGGCGGCGTTCATCCAGCGCTTCAAAGAGGTCGCGCTGCGTGCGCACGCGGTGGCCGTCGACCCCCTTGATCACGTCGCCGAGCACGACGCGCCCGCCCGCGTCGCGGTACGTGCCGCGCAGGCCGGCCTTGAAGGCGGGCGTGCCCTTGGGGACGTCGAGGATCAAGACGCCTTCCTCCCCCAACTGCCTGAGCGTCTGCGGGGGCGCAATCGTGATCCCGAGCACCGGCCTGACAACGCGCCCGTACGTCAGAATCTGCTCCACCAGGCCGCGCACGGTGTCGATCGGAATCGCAAACCCGACGCCGGACGACGAGCCGCGCCCGGTCGGGTCGGCGATCGCGGTGTTGATGCCGATGACGCGGCCTTTGCTGTCGAGCAGGGGGCCGCCCGAGTTGCCGGCTGGGAAGGGAGGGGGTGGGTGGGCGTGGGGTGGGTGTTGAGCGTGCGCGCGGCGCCTCCACGACCCCACCCCGCTCTCTTGTTCTCTCTCACGGTTGACCGCCGCGTCGCACTGGATGACGCCCTTGATGGGCACGCCCCGCATGCCGGGCGAGGCGAGCTCGCGGCCGAGGCCGGAGACGACGCCTTGGGAGAGCGAGTGGTCGAGGCCGAAGCTGCGAGGGGGGCGCGGGGGGGTCGGCCAAGTGCGCAAGGGCGGCCACCGCCGCCCTCCACGCTCGACCCTCCGCCACCCCCAAACGCACGGGTTGCCGATGGCAAACACTTTCTGTCCGACGAGCAGGTTGGCCGACGCGCCCAGGGACGCGGGGGTCAGGCGCGCGATGACGTCCGGGGGCGCCTCGAGTTTCAGGACCGCCACATCTTTGTCCGCGTCGCCCGCGATGAAGGTGGCGGGGTAGACGGACGCGTCGATGAGGGCGACCTTGATGGAGGACGCGCCGCGCACGACGTGAAAATTGGTGACGATGTGCCCCTCCGCGTCCCACACAAAACCCGACCCCGTCCCCACGGGCACGCTTTGGGCGTCGAGCGAGGAGTAGGAGGAGACTTGTTGGAGGTTGGCGATGTTGACGACCGAGGGGGTGGCGCCCTGGAAGAGGCGCACGGTCGCGAGTTCGTCCGGCGCCAAATCCGCTTCCGCCGCCGCGGGGCCGCGCACCGCGGTCAGGGACGCGGACGTGGTGGGGGCCGCGCGAAAGCCGGGAAAGGTGGCCGCGTCGGCGAGGGCGGGCGCGGGCGCGAGGAGCGCGGCCGCGAGGAGCGCGGCGGAGCCGACTGCCGTGGCGGCGGTTGCGAGCCAGGAGCGGGAAGGAGGGGTGGGCGGTGGCTCAGGGCGGCCGCCGTTGGCCGCGGCGACGGTGAGCGGGCGGGACAGCGCTGAGGGAGGGAGGAGGGAGGCGGAACGCACGCGTCGGCCGGAAGGTCGGGTGCGCTGTCCCCCGCGCCGCGACGCCTGGGCTCTTTCCAACCGCAGCACGCCCAGCAGCCTTGTCCCCTCCCCTCCCCTCCTCACGCACCAACCGCCCGCCGCCCGCTCCGGGCCAGGGCGAGCATTGGGCGCCGCGCCGCGGCCCGGCGCGCCGCCGCGGGACGCGCGGCCGCCGTCGCGGCCCGAATCGTGGTAGACGTGTGCGGGCCGGTGGCAGGTGACGCCGGCGTCCGAAGAGGCGAGGAGAGAGGAGCGGAGAGTGTTGCCGCCCGCGCCTCTCTCCCTCCTTCACTCTCTTGCCCCCGAGATGCAGGCCGTCCGCGTGCAGCCGGCCTCCCTGCGCGGCACGCGCTCCGCGTTCGCCGCGGGCGCGCCTGCCGTGGCGGCGCGGCCCCTCGTCGCGCGCGCGCCGCCGCGCGCCGGGGCGCTGTTGTGCGAGGGTGCGTGGTGGTTGAGGGGGGTCAGGACAACGCTGGTGTTACCCGCGCCGGCGCGCTTGGGCGCCGGCGGCCGCCCGCGCCTGCGCCGCGCCCGGCGGCCGGCGCGCCGCGCCGCGGCCGCTCCCGCCCGCGCTCATGCCGCCCCTCCCCCCCCGGGACTCGTGCATTGCGCGGCACCGCGTGTCGGGCGGGGGGCAATGCCGCGATCGAGGGCCGCGCGAGAGAGCAGGGCGGGCCGTGGACGAGCGCGGCCCACCGACGCGCATTCCCCGTCTCCTCAGCCTCTGGCCGCGTCTGCCAGCTGACCGGGGTCAAGGCCAACAACGGCTACGTTGGTGCGTGGAGGGAGGGGAGAGGGAGGGGTGCTGGAGAGGGGGCGGCGGCGCGGCGGCGGCCGGCACGGCGCGCGTCCCCGCGGCGTGCGCCGGCACGCTCGTTCCCGCATTGGCCCGCCGCGGCACGCGGGGGCGTGCTACGCGCCACCTGGACGGCGCCCAGGACCCGGGCGAGCCGGCTCCCGCCCGCGGAACGGCCGCGAGCCGCGCCGGCAGCCACGCCCACCCAAACCCCCCTCTCCCCGCTCACAGTCACCTTCTCCCACAAGCGCAACAAGAAGCTGCAGCAGCCCAACCTGCAGTGGAAGCGCATATACTGGCCCGAGGAGCAGCGGTGGGTGCGCCTGCGCGTGTGCGCGCGCGCGCTCAAAACGGTGGAAAAAAACGGGCTCGCCGCCGTCGCCAAGGAGCACGGCGTCGACCTGCGCGCCCTGCCGTACGTGGACGCGCGGCCGGCGCGCGTCGACTGGCTGGCGGCGCAGGACGTCGTGCCGCCGCAGTCGAAGAAGGTGGTGGGCTCGTCGCGCAAGATGAAGAACGAGGCCAAACTGGCGGCCTCGGCCAAGGCGCCCCTCGTCGCGCGGTACGTGCTGGGCGGGCCGCGCGTCATGCTGACGCGCGACCCGGCGCTGGTGGCGGACGTGAAAGTGCGCGGGGCTGTCGCGCCGTGAGGAGACAAAAGAGGGGGTGTTCATTTTTGGGGCGCGCGTGTTTTGTGGGGGCGGCCGCCGCCGTGTGTGACGCGTCGCGCGCGCGGGTGGGTCGCTACAAGCCATCGCGTGGGCCTCCTTTCCCGTCTCTTCCCTCACCCGAGCGGCGCCGCCGCGCCCGCGCCCACCGCCGCGCGCTCGGCCGCCAGGCTCTCGGCCAGCGCCGCGCGCGCCACATTCAGCGCGGCGGGGTCGTCGCCCGGCGCGCAGCGGGACGCGATGGTGGCGAGGGCTTCTTTGAGCGCGAGCGGGACGGCGTCGGCGACGCGCACGCCCGCGACAACGTCGCTTTGGCACGCGCAACCCATGTCAAAGAAAGTGTTGGCGGCTTTGGTGCAGTCCTTGCTCGCCTGCGGGCTGGCGACCGCGGTTCGCGCGAGCGCAGCGCGCGACGCGCGCGAGCCGAGCACGCCGGCGCCTTTCATCGCGCCATATAACGGGGCGCACGCACCCGCCATGGCCACCGATGCCTTGAGGCAGGGCACGAGCGCGCCTGGTGAGGGAGGAGAGGGGTGGGCGCGCGCACGGGACGCGCGCGCGCCCGCGCCCGCCGCCCGCGCTCCGCGCCCCCCCACACGCCGCCGAGACGACGCACCACCCCAGATTGCTCCACCCGCACACACCTTGGCCGGGCGCGGCGGGGTAGGGCCGGACAAACGCGGGCAGCGGCGACAGAACCACCGTGGCGCCCGCGGTCGCCGCGGCGGCCGCCAGGGCGAGGGCGGAGAGGATCAGGGAGGTCGTGACGCGCATGTGAGGGAGTGGAGGGGTCGGCGAGGGCGGGCGGCGGGTCTGGAGAGAGTCCGCAGCGGCGCCCGCCTTCGGCCAACGCCACAACGACGAATCGCCCCCGCCCGCCGAGGCCGGCGCCCGCGCCGCGCCGGCGACCGCGTCGTCTCCCACCCGCGGGCGCGGCGCCCGCCGCGCCCGCCGCGCGCTGGCGCGCGGCGCAATGTCGTCCTCCTCCGGCGACGCCGCCGCCGCCCGCGCCCGTGGCAGCGACGACGACGCGTGGGACTGCGGCGAGTTCAACTCGCGCGGCGGCCTGGGCAGCAGCGCGCCGCGCGGCGGCCGCTCGCGCGCAGACGAGGCGCTCTACGGGTACGAGTCGTCGGGGGAAGATGAGAGGAGGGGTGGGGAACGGTCCAAACGGGCGCGGCGGGATGGAGATGACAGGGGCGCGCCCGAGCCGGTCGGCTTCGTCTCGGCGGCGGCGACCCGCGCGCCCGACCCCGCCGCGTCTCCACCCCGACGCGTCGGCCTGGGCGCCCGGCCGACGGCGGCCATCCCGCCGCCGCCGCCGGCGGCGGGCGGCGACGACGGCGTGCTGCCCGGCGCGTTTGGCGCGCGCGTCAAGCGCGCGGCGGCGGCGCGCGCGGCGGCCGCGCCGCCGCCGGCCAGCCGGGCGCCTCCAGTCCCACCCCCACACGCTGGCCCCCCTGCTGCCGACATCGGCGTGTTTGAGCGGCACACCAAGGGCATCGGCGCCAAACTGCTCTCCAAAATGGGGTACGTTCCCGGCCGTGGCCTGGGCGCGGGCGGGCAGGGCATTGCGCGTCCCATTGAGGCGGTGCAGCGGCCGCGGGGAGCGGGGCTCGGCGTGGGCAAGACGCGCGCGCCGGCCGAGTTGGCGGCGCCGACGGCGCCCGGCGCCGGCCGCAAGGCCGCCGCCGCGGCCGCCGCGGGCGCGTCGACCCAAGCCGAGATCGACGCCGCCACCAAAAAGCTGTGGAAGAAGCGGGACGCCCCCGCGCGCGCCAAGCGCGCGTTTCGGTCGGCGGCCGAAGTCGCGGCCGACGCGGCCCGCCGCCCCGCGCCCGGCGCCCCCATCCTGGACATGCGGGGCGCGGTGCCGGTGCTGGTGGCGGACGCGGGGGCGCTGGGCGGCGACGGGCGGGGGGGCGGCGGGTTTGATGAGAGCGTGCCGTTGCCGGAATTCCAGCACAACCTCCGCCTCCTCGCCGACATGGCCGCCGCCGACGTGGCTAAACACGACGCTGCGGCGGCATGCGAGGGGGACACGGTGGCGGCGCTCGAGGCTGAAGCCGCGCGCGGGCGGGCGGGGGCCGAGCGCGCGAGCGTGGCGGCGGCGCGCCTGCGCTCGTTGGCGGCGCAGGCGCGCGCTGCGGTAGCTGATCCGTCTCCAGACGCATTCGCTGCTCTCAAAGCCGACGCCGGGGCCGAGTACGGCTCGCACGGCCTCGCCGCGGCCGCCGGCGCGGCCGCGCTCGCGGCGCTCGACTCGGCGCTCGCGGCCTGGGACCCGCTCGCCGACCCCACGCGCGGCGCGGCCGACGCCCTGGCCTGGCGCCCCCTCGCAGAAGCCCCGGCCCACTCCAGCGAGGGCCTGCAGGGCTGCCCGTTCGAGGCCGCGGTCGGCGCGTCAGTCGCGCGCCGCGCCGCCGCCGCGCTCGCCACGCGCTGGGCGCCCACCGACTCCGAGCCCGCGCTAGCGCTGGTCGAGGCATGGGAGGCCGCGTTGCCGCCGCGGTGCCTGGCGTCGTTGCTGGAAGGCTCGGTCCTCCCGCGGCTCGCCGCCGCCGTCGCGTCCTGGCGCCCCGCGGCCGACCCCACCCCCCCCCACGCCTGGCTCCACCCCTGGCTCCCCTGGCTCCCCCACCGCCTGCCCGACCTGTGGCCTCCCGTGCGACACAAGCTGGCGTCCGCGCTGGGGGCGTGGCACCCGCGCGACGCGTCCGCGCTCGCGCTGCTCCGCCCGTGGCGCGCCGTGTTTGCGGACAGCGACTGGGACCGGCTGATCGAAGGCGCGATCCTCCCCCGCCTCGGCTGGGCCCTGGGCGAGGCACTCGAGATCAACCCCGCGGCGCAAGACCTCGGCGCCTGGCACTGGGCTGCGCGGTGGGCGCCCGACCTCCGCCCGCGCACCCTCGCCCGCCTGCTCGCCACCGCCTTCTTCCCCAAGTGGCACTCGGCTCTTAGGGCGTGGTTGGCGTCTCCCGGCGTCGACTATGGCGAGGTGGCGGCCTGGTACGAAGGGTGGAAGGCGCTCCTCCCCCCCTCGGTTGCCGACGCTGCCCCGGTGCGCGCCCAGCTCGCGGCGGGGCTGGACGCCATGAACGCGGTGCTGGGCGGGGTGGCGGTCGCCGACCTGCCCCCGCCGCCGGGGGCGGACGAGGGTGCTGGTGGAGAGGCGGCGGCCGCGCCGCCGCCTCTGCGCGCCGCCCCCCCTCCTTCCTCCACCGACCCCGGCTTCCGCGCCCTGGTCGAAGCCTTTGCCGACGCCGCCGGCCTCGCCCTCGTCCCCGCGCCCGCGGCCGCGCGCGCGGCGGTCGGCGGGCTGCCCGTGTTCGCGCTCGGCCGCGTCCGGGTCGCGCTGGACGCCGCGCGCGGGACGTTGCTGGCCCAAGTGGGGGGCGAGTGGGGTCCGGCGTCGCTTGAAGACGTGCTGAAAGAGCATGGACGGCGCGAGGCAAGCGCGGGAGGGGGGGGGTGAGTCGGTGTTTTCTTGGGCCAGTCTCTCCTCTCTGTATGAATTGCAAGCGCGTCCCCACCACCCCTTCTCACGCCGGCACCCGCTCGCGCTTGCCCGCGGGCGACGCCGCCGCGGCCGCGGCGGCGGCCGGTTTCGCGGGCGACGCGACCGCCGCTTTCGCGAGCGACGCGGCCGCCGCGTCGAGCGCCGACCCGTGCTCCCCGAGGTAGTGCTCCGCCGACAGCGCGGCCATGCAGCCCGTGCCGGCCGCGGTGACCGCTTGGCGCCACTTCTTGTCTTGGACGTCGCCCGCCGCGAAAACGCCCGGCACCGACGTCTCCACCGTGCCCGGCTTGGTCACGATGTAGCCGTCCGAGTCCGTCGCCAGCTGCCCCTCCAGAAAAGACGACGCGGGCTCGTGGCCGATGGCGAAAAAGAGGCCGCCGACGGCCAGGTCCGACACTTTGCCCGTCGCCACGTTTTTCACCTTGACCCCCCCCAGCTTGCCCGCCTCGTTGCCGTACGCTTCCACGATGGACGACGACCACACCATCTCAATCTTGGGGTGCTCGAGCGCGCGGCGCTGCATCACCTTGGACGCGCGCAGTTCGTCCCGCCGGTGGATGATGTAGACCTTGGACCCGTACTTGGTGAGGAACAGGGCCTCCTCCATGGCGGTGTCGCCCCCGCCCACCACCGCGAGCGGCACCCCGCGGAAGAGGGGCGACGCGCCGTCGCACACCGCGCACGCGGAGATGCCCTTGTTCCAGAAGCCGGCGCCCTCGCCCGCCCCGGGAAAGTCGAGGCGCTTGGCGACGGCGCCGGTGGCGATGATGACGGTGTCGGCCAGGACCTGGGCGTGGAGGGGTGGTGGTGGTGGGGTCGGCGCGCGCGTGTGGGGTTGCTCTTTTCTCCCTCTCCCCTCCCTCTCCCCTCCCTCTCCTCCCCCTCACCGTGCGGTCGTCCGTCACCACGGTGAACGGGCGCTTGGACAGGTCGACCCGGGTGACGGTCTCGGAGAAGATGCGCGTGCCGAACTTTGCCGACTGCGCGCTGAGGAACGATGGGTTGGGGAGGGGTGCGCGCATCGGCGGCGCCCGCGTCGGGGTCCACGCATTGCGTGCGAGTGATGGGCAGGAGGGCGGACCACGCCGCCGCCGCGCGAGGCCGCGGCCGGCGCCCGCCGATTGGTTCGAGCCGGCGCGCGCGCGCGGTCGCCCGCGCCCGGGCGCCTCCGCGCGCCGCTCACGCCAGAAAGGCGCGCGCGAGCAAGAGCCACCACCCTGGCCACCGCCCCTCTCCCACCGAAACTTGTCGCACAGCTCGCCGCCCATGATCCCGTCGGGGAAACCAGGAAAGTTCTCCACGTCGGTCGTCGTCGTCAGCTGCCCCCCCGCCGCGATGCCGTTGGCCATCCAGCCTTCCAGGAGGATGGGGGCCAGCTCAGCGCGGGCGGCGTACACCGCGGCGGTGTGCGCGGCGGGGCCCGAGCCGACGATGCACACGGGCGTGCGCATCGGGTCCTTGGTCGCGGTGGCGGAGCACATGGTGGTCAGGTGGCGGGCGAGGGCGGGGAGGGCGCGGCGCGATGCGGCCATGCACCGGTGGGGAGGAGTGGAAGGGCGTGTCGGCGCGAGCGCGCTGCTTCGCTGGGAGGCGGTGCGCCGGCCAGAGCGACGCGGGTGACCCAGGCGCGCGAGAGACGCCGCCGCCCCACGATGGAAAGAGGCGGAGACAGGGGACGCGTCGGCGGCGCAGCCCCTTCTTCTTCTTTCACTCGCCGCCGCGCGCCCGCGGCTCCGCCGCCCCCGCTGGCGCCTTGAAGAACGCGGCTACCGACCGCTCGCCCGGCGCCAGCGCTTTCTTGCCCTTGGCGTCGGCGGCCGCAGCTTTGGGCGGCGCCGCGTCGGGCGCCGCCGCGGCGACGACTGCCGCGGCGGCGGCCGGCACGCACGCGTCCGCCAGGCGGCCGTCTCGGCGACTGGCAGCGAGCACGTCGGACCCGCGCACGGTGCGGCGCCGCTCCTCGGCCGCGACGCCGGCGCCGGCTTCGGCAAGCAACGCGACGAACCCTTCCGCCGCCGCGACCACCGCGCGCGCTGCGCCGGACGAGACGCGCCCCACGTCCGGGTCGAGCATCATAAGGCGGCGCACGACGGAGAGCGGGAGGCCCGGCGCAGCGGCCGGCTTGGGCGGCGTCGGCGGCGCGCCACCCGCGGCGCGCGCCGCGTCGGCGGCGGCGCCCGCGGCGGCGGCTTTTGCCTTCCACTCGGCGCGCCCTTCATCGGTCAACGCCTTCCACTGCACGCCAATCGCTTTGGCCACCGTTGCGACGCCCGGGTTGGGCGCGTCGGGGTCGGCGCCCGCCACGAGCGCGGCCTTGACGGCCGCGCGCACGCTGTCGGCGTACATAAAGTAGGCGGTGGGGCCGCGGCCCATGGTGGTGGTTTGTGGCTGGTGGGAGGGGAAGGGGAGAGGGCGTCGGCGGGCATCGCGCGGTCCGGCAGCGCGGGCGCGCAAATACGGGGAGGGCGGCGCCCGCGTCGGCCCGCCCGATGCACGAGTGAACGCGTGGGCACCACGCAGACGTGACGCCGGGTGCAACGGCGCCGGTGAGGGCTGCGGCCGCCGCGCGCTTTGGGCGCCCGCACCCTCGGCACCCACCCCGGCGGGCGGCCGAGCGCCGGCGAGAGAGAGGGTGCGCGCTCGCGGCCGCGCGCGGGCGACGGTCGCGGTGTCAGGGCGGGGCTGCCTCTGCCTGCCGCCACCGCCCGCCCTCTCTCTCCTCTCTCGGTCGCAGAGTCGGTTATGCGTCACACACTCCACCATTCTTCTCCTCTAGTCTCGCGTGTGCTGCAGGATCCAGGGGTGGGCCAGCACCCCGCTCAGCGGCAGCCTGTCCCCCGGGTGCCGCGCGAGCAGGCGCGTGATCAGGTCTTTGGCCCCCGCCGACAGCGCGGGCTCGTCCGGAAACCGGAGGTCGACCCGCAGGATGCGGGCGTAGGTTTCGGAGTGGCCGGCGGCTTCAAAAGGAGGGGACCCCGTGAGAAACTCGAAACACAACACCCCCAGGCACCACACGTCGACGCCCGCGTCGTGGTCGGCGCCCGCCACCATTTCGGGCGGGAGGTAGTCGAGCGTGCCGCACAGCGTCGTGCGCCGCGAGTGCCGCGCGTGCACCGACCACCCGAAATCCGCGATTTTCAGCGCGCCGTCCGCGCCGATGAGCAGGTTCTCCGGTTTGATGTCGCGGTGGATGACGTGCTTGCCGTGGCAGTAGGCGAGGGCGGCGGCGAGGGAGGCGACGTAGCGCGCCGCGCGGCGCTCGTCAAACCGGCGGACGGCCGTCAGCTCCCGGTACAGTTCCCCCCTGGCCGCATACTCTAGGATGAGGTAGACGCGGTCGGCGTCGTAGAAGTAGCCGTAGAGGCGCAGGATATTGGGGTGGCGCAGGTGGGACTGGATTTCGACCTCGCGCCGCAACTGGTGCTCGACAGAGGCGCTGCGGAGTTGGCTCTTGAACAGAACCTTGAGCGCCACCACGTAGCGAGTGGCCTTCTCGCGCGCGAGGTAGACGTTGCCAAACTTGCCGCGGCCGAGGGGGCGGCCGACGTCGAAGTCGGCCAGGGTCCAGCGGCGGGTGGGGGTGGGGGGGGTGGCGGTCGCGCCCGGGGTGTGGGCGGCGGGCTGGGGAGGGAGGGGTGGGGTCGGCGCGGTCGCCGGCGCGCGCCGCGCGCGCGGCTCTTTTGGGGCCTGCCAACGCCTTGACGCCCAAACCAACCCCTCCAACCACTCTCTCTCCCTTCTCTCACCAGACCGTGGTGCGGCGGCGTCGCCCGGGGTCTCGGCGGGGGCGGCGGCATGGCCCGCGGGCGGTGCGGCGCGCCGTTGTCCACAGCGCCCAGCGGCGCGCGCGCCGGCGAGGGCGCGACAATCGTCATCTTCGTCCCGGGCCGGGCCGGGGCGGCGGCCGCGTTCTCCTGGGGGCGGGGCGCGCGGGATGGCTGCGTCAACCGTCGCGCGAGGGGTGGGGGGGAGGGGAGGGGGCGTGCGCCGTCCACTCCCGCCCCGTCGGAAGCACAACATCACGGCGGCTCATTCGAGGCGGTCGCCACCCCTCCCCGCCCCCCAACCGCCCACCTTTTCAGCGAGCGGCTCCATTGCGCGCGCGGCGGACGGCGCGGCGGGCGCGCCGACGCTGGAAGACGACGGCGGAGCGACCGGCCTGGCGCGGGCGGGCGGCGCGTGGGAGCGCGCGCGTTGGGGTGTGTGGGCGTGGCGAGGAGCGGCGCCGGCGCCGTCTCCTCTTCTCTCCTCCTCCACTCTCGCCGGCGCTCCCGCCTGCGCCCGATCCGGCCGCGCCCCGGCGCCTGTACGACCGCGTCCTCGGCGCGCGCGCGCGCGAGGCCGCGCTGCGCCGCCGCCGCTGCGCCGCCGCCGCGCCCCCGGCCTCCCAATGGCCGGCCAGGCCGCCCGTCTGCGCGAAGCGCTGGCCGGGTCCGCGTCCACGGGCAAGGACAAGGCGACCGCCGACGGCGTGCTCACCCCGACGCCTGACACGCCCGACGCGTCGTCCGCGCGGCCGTCCCCGATGGACGCTGCCGTCGCCCGGTCCGCCTACCTGGCGGAGGATGATGGTAGGAAGGAATTTGGGGGGGCATGCGGGGGGGAGACGGCGCGGCGGCGCCGCGGCGTCGCGCGACGCGTGCCGCCGCGCCGGCCCAGGGCGGCCACGGCCGCCGCCGCAGCCGCCCTCACCCCCAAATGTCGCCCACACCTCCCTCCTCCCCGCGCTCAGCCGGCCCGTCCCCGTCGTCTCTGTACGGCAAGTACAGCTGGCGGATCGAGTCTTTTGCTGACTGCACCAAGCGCGAGCTGCGGTCGTCCGTGTTTGAAGTGGGGGGGTACCGCTGGTAGGCGTGGTTGGGTGGTAGAAGGAGGGTGGCTGGGGGGGGGGGGGCGGCGCGGCGGCGTGGCGGCCGGCGACCCTCCTCCAATCCCCGCCACGGCGCCCGCGCGCCCCGCCAACACGCCCCACCCCTCCCCTCCTCTTTCAGGTATATCCTGGTCTACCCCCAAGGCTGCGACGTGGCCGCCCACCTGTCCCTCTTCCTGTGCGTCGCCGACCACGACGCGCTCCTCCCCGGGTGGGCCCACTTTGCCCAGTTTACGATCGCCGTCGTCAACGCCGACCCCAAGAAGAGCAAATATTCTGGTGGGTGGAGTGGAGAGGAGGAGGGGAGGGGGCGTGGGGATGGTGGTGGTTCGGCCAGCGCGCCGACGACGTCTCTCACCACCTCGCCTCCCACCCCACGCCCTCCCCACCCCCTTTCCTCCAGACACCCTGCACCGCTTCTGCAAAAAAGAGCACGACTGGGGTTGGAAGAAGTTCATGGAGCTCGGCAAAGTGTCCGACGGTTTTGCGTCCGCCGACGGCGCGCTCACCATCAAGGCCCAGGTGCAGGTCGTGCGCGAGAGAGGGGGGGCGCCCACGCTGACCCTGGACCCGGCGTACAGGAGGGAGCTCGTGCGGGTCTACCTCGCCAACGTCGAAGCGATCGCGCGCAAACACTCGGACGACGCGCGCGCCGCCCTAGCCTCCCTGGCTGCCGCCGCCGGGCCGGGCTTTGCCGAGTGGTGGGCCGGGCTGGGCGACAAAGGGCGGGACGCGCTGGCCAGCGCGCCGGGGGAGCCTCTCCTCGCTGCCCTGGCCCGCCGCCTCTTCAACGACAAGGAGGTCACCTCCACCCTCGTCATGGACGCCCTGGCCGTGGGGCTGGCCACGATCGAGGCGGGCGAGGAGGAGGGGCGGGGTGGCGGGTCGGCCGCGCCGTCGACCCCCGCCGCGCGCGCGCTCGTCCGGTTTGACGCGGCCACCGGCCTCTTCACCCTGGCCGACGCGCCGCCCGCGTCCCTGCAGCGTGCGCTTGAAGCAGCGCCGCCAGCGCCATCCGCGGACGACAAATCGACCACTGACGGCGCGCGCGGCGACGGCGACGACGCGCACGGCGGCGCCGACGCGGACGAGGCCCGCCTCGCCGCCCTCGGACGGGCGGCTGTCGACCTGGGCGCGGCGGCCGCCATCCTGGCGCGCGTTGGGGACGCGCGGCGCGAGGCGGTGGCGTTGGAGAGGGCTGACGAACTCATTGCTGAAGAAGAGCGCGCCGCCGCGGCGGCGGAAGAGAACGCCGCGTCCCGGTCGGCCGCCGAGCGCGAGCGGCGCGCCCGAAAGAAGGAGCGGCAGCGGGCTAAGAAGGAGGCGGAAGCCGCGAAAAAGGCGGAAGAGGCGGCGGTCAAGGCCGCGGCCGACGCTGCCAAAAAGGCCGAGGCCGACCGGCGCGCGCGCGAGGCTGACGAGAAGCGGCGCGCGGCTGAAGCGGTGCGCGAGGCGGAGCGGGTGGCGGAAGCGGAGCGGCGGGCGGCGGAAAAGGCGGCGCGCGCCGAGCGCGCGGCGGCGGCCAAGGCGGCCGAGCGCGCGGCGGCGGCGGCCGCGGCCGCGGCCGCGCCGCCGCCGGCGTCGCCGCCGGCGTCGCCCGCGCCCGCGCCACCGCCGTCGGGGGGGTCGACGCCCGAGCGCGGTGGTGGGCGGGCGGCGGGCGACGCCGGCCGAGCGCGCCCCCCGCCCTCGCCCGCGGCCGCCCCGGCCGCCCCGCGCACCGCTTCCTCGGACGCCTCCACCGCGTCCGGCCCGCCCCCCGCCCCTGGCGGCGCGGGCGCGGCCGCCGCGCTCGAGGACGCACGCTCCGCGCTCGCCGACGCGCGCGGCGAAGCCGCCTCCCTGCGTGCCGCCCTGGCGGCCGCCCAGGCGGCGCTGGGCGAGGCGCGCGCGGCGGCGGCGGACAAGGAGAGCGAGCTGGCGTCGCTGCGCGCGTCGTCGGCGGGTTCGGCGGGAGCGGGGGGGGCGGCGCGGTCGCCGGGCGGTGGCGCGCCCCGGCCGGCCCCTGGCGGCTCTCAAGTCGCGTCGCCGCCCGCAAAGGCGGCGCCGGCCGCCGCGCCGCGCGCCAACGGCGGCCCCGCTGCATACGCGCCGAACGGCGGCGCCCTCCCTGGCGCCCCTTCCCCCGGCCCCTACCGCCCGCCCGGCGCGGCCGGCGTCGCCGCCTACGCGGCCGCGCGCGGCGCCCCCCGCCCGGGCGGCCCCGGCTTTGCCACCCCCGGCGCCAAGCCGGCCGGCCCGCCCGGCGCGCCCGCCGAGTCGCCGGGGCTCGACGATTTCGCGCACATGAGCCTGATCTCGGACCTGCTCGAGTAGTAGGGGTGTGTGGGGAGTGGGGTGTGCGGCGCGGTGGGGTGCGTGAGGAGGGTGGGCGCGGCGCGGTCGATCGTTTTGGGTGGCGGGCGGCCTCGCGCCGGCCGCCGCCCCCTCTTGTTGGCTGCGGCGCCAGATACGAAGATGGGAGAGAGGTGGGCGGCGGCGGTGCTCTCGCCTGCTAACCGCGCTCGCTGTCTCTCCTCACTTTTTTCTCGGTTGTCTGCTCTCCCCACCACCCCCACCGCCCGGCGCTGGCCCCCTCCGGCCTTCCCTTCCATGTCGGCTGACAGCGGCGGCGGCGTCGGCCCCCAATCCGCGCTGCGCGCGAGGCGCGCGACGTCGCCTGACCCCGCGTCCCGGGCGCGCGCCCTGTTTCGGAATCCTTTTCGGGTGAGTGAGGGCGTGGGCTGGCCAGCTGCGAGTGGGGCGCCGCCAACAAATAAACCGATGCCCCACCCCCCTCTTTTGCAGCGCGCCACCGCCCCCCCCGCGCTCCCCGATTTCGATGCCGAGGAGTTGACCGCGAATAAGCGCGAGTGGGTGGACCGGCACCGGGCGCAGGGGCAGGGTCGTGGCGGCAACAGCGCCGGGCCGGGTGGTGAGGGCGGCCGGCTGCCGCTCGCCGACCACTTTCTCGTCATTGTGCGTGAAAGCGGGGTAGTGGGTCGCGTGGCGGGTGGGGTGAGGCGAATCCGACCGCCCCCTTTCCTCTCCCCTCTCAGGGCCTCGCGCCGGGCGACGTGGCCGCCGCGGACGCCGCGCTCCTCGCGCCCTCGCGGCCGCCCTCGCCGTCGCCACCCGGGTCGGGGGAGGCTGCGCCGCGGCGGTCGTCGGGCTCAGGGGCGCTGCGCGCGTCGGGCGGCGACAGGCTGGTCGACCGGCGTGCGTCGAAAGCGGGGGCGGTGGCGCCCGCCCTGCCCGCGCGCGTCCTATTTGCGCACTCTAATGAGGGCGTCGGCCCCGTGCCCGCCGGTGTCGCCGGGTTTGCGTTCCCGCACGGCGTCCCTCTGGCGAGAGCGAGTGAGCGAGCGGGCGGCGCTGCGCGCGCCGCGGGCGCGCCGCCGCGCGAGACGGCCGTCTTCTTGATGCAGACGCCGGACGGCGCCCCCCTGCACGGTGTCACGCTGTATGCAGAGGACGGGGCCTGCGCCGACGCCTGGCCCGCGCTCGGCACCGACACCGGCGTCGCGGCGCCTCTTGCTCTCGTCCTCCTCTCCCGCGTGCCCATCTACGACGCGCACGTGCGCATACTGGACATGGTGGCCGATCTGGGAGCGGCGAGGGAAGAGGAGAACGAGGACAACGACGGCGCCGCCGCCGGCACGCCGTCGCCGCCGCTGGCCGCCACGCCCGATTTCGCCACGCCCGCGAGCGACGACGGCCTACACTCATCACCATTGACCCGCCCGTCGCCCCTCGCTCGCGCGTCGGCGCGCGTGCTCGCTGCGGCGGCGTCCGCGCCGAGCCCCGCGCCGCCGTCGACCGGGCGCCCCGTCAAGGAGCTGCGTGCGTCCGCGTTCCGCATGGAGGAAGCGGCGGCCGACGCAGCGGAAGCGGCAGCCGCCGCTTCCGCGCCGCCGTCGCCCGCTGGCAGCGACGGCAGCTTCCACTCGGCCGACTCGGGGCGCGGGCGCTCCAAGCCCCGGCCGGCGTCGGTTGCGGCTGCTTACATGGCTCTGGAAGCGCCCGATCCAGGCGCTGCGCTCACGTTTGCGCCGGCGCCGGGGCTGGCGGCCGTCCGCGTCGCGCGCCCACCCCTGGGCTCCGACACCGGCCTCGCCTGGGCGTTGGCCACCCTGTGCGGCTGTCTGTCCCTGGACAACGTGCTCACCCTCGTGACCGCGGCCCTCCTCGAGCGCGGCCTGGCCTTTTTCGATGCCTCCCCTGCCCGCGCCTCGGCCGCCGTCCTCGCCCTGCCCGCCCTGCTCCGCCCCCTCGCCTGGCAAGGCCCGCTCCTCCCCCTGCTCCCCGACGCGGGCGACGGTGGGTCCGGCCTCGCCCTGCTCGATTCGCCCGTCCCGCTCGCCGCCGGCCTCGTCCGCAAGACGGCCGCCGGCGCGGCCGCTGCGGCGGCTTGCGTGCGCGCCAACCTGTACAAGGACGCGGTGGCGGTGCCGGGGGGGGGGCTGGCGGCGCTGCCGGGGCGGGCGGCGCTCGCGGCCGCGGCCGCGCCGCACCACGCCGCGCTGGCCGCGGCGGCCTGCCCGCCTCGCCCGTGGCCACCGCCGAGCGACACCGTGGTGGCCGCAGCGGCCGGCCTCGCCGCCACGGTCTCGGCCCACATCGAAACCTATCTCCTGCCCGGCCTTGCGACCGCGTCGCTCACCGAGGTCTCCCCCGACGGCCGCCGCGTCACCGTGCTGCTGACCGACGCGTGGTTGGCCTCGTTTCCGGCGGGCGAGGCGGCCCGGTTTGCTGGGGCGCTCGCGGAGACGCAAGCGTTTGCAGCGCTCGTCGAGGAGCGGCTCGCCGGGGGCGGGTGACGGGAGAGGGCGCGGTTGGGGCTGTTTTGTGTTGTTGTGACTGATACACGGACGCGTCGCGGCGCAGGACGGACTGGGGACCGGGACCAGGGGGCGGGCGTCGCCCGCCCTCTCTCTCTCTCCTCTTTTCAAATGGCCGCCTTCTTGACTGCCGCGCCATCTGCACAGCAGAGCGCGTCTTCGGAGGGGCGCTTTAGGCTGGGAGGTGGGGTGGGAAGACGGTCGACGTCGCGCGGCGCGCCCTCGGCGCGGCATTCCGACTCGCGCGACGCCTCGGCGGCTCAAGCCGCCCCCCATCAGGATTGAGTGGACCAGCACGCCGCGATTTGGGCAAACGCATGGGTCGCCGGCGGCGCGGCGCCCCCCTACCGCCCCCTCGCTGGGCCGCATGCGCCGGAAAAAAACGGCCGCCACACACCCCAATCGATCTGCCGGAGCCGCCAGCGCAAACTCGCGCCGGGACAGGCGGCAGACGGCGGTGCAGGCGTCGACCACGACGCGCGCGTCGCAGTTGGCGTCGCACACGTGCAGCTGGCCGCTGGAGACGCATCTGTACACGTTGCCAAACTCGTGGGCAAAGATGCAGCGCCTGGAGTGGGCGTGGAGGACGCCGCCGGGCGTCGCGGGCGCGATCACGTCCGGACTCTGCATGGCGGGGTTGGGAGAGGCCGGGCCACGCGGCCGGGAGTGAAGAGAGCGCGGCGCCCGCGCACCGTTTCACTCCCCGCGGCACCGCGGCCGCCCCGCCGCCGCCCCCCCCCCTACCACCCACCATGGCCAAAGACGCCGCCCCCAAGCCCGACCCCGACGACGACAAGGACGGCCCCGCCGGCCCCGCGCTCGACGCGGACGACATCGCGCTGCTCACCTCGTACGGCGCGGGGCCTTATGCCGCCAAACTGCGCGCCGCGGAGAAGGAGCTCAAGGAGCTGGCCAAAGCGGTGGACGAGGCGTGCGGCGTGAAAGAGTCGGACACGGGGCTCGCGCCGCCGTCGCGGTGGGACCTGGTGTCGGACAAGCAGGCCATGGGGGAGGAGCAGCCGCTGCAGGTGAGTTGTGTGGTGGGTGGGTGGGGCGGGCGGCGCTGGGGTGGGGGGGCGCGGCGCGCGGCCGCGCGCATCGGCCGCGCTGCGCGCCGGGCCGCGCGCCATCGCCCCGCCCCGATGCCCGGCGCGACCGCGGGCGCTCTCGCCATTGCGCCGGGATTGGCGGCCGACCCCCGCGCTCGCCCCGGGTGCCGCCCCACCATCCCCCTCTCCTCCTTCGCAGGTCGCGCGCTGCACCAAGATCATCAACCCCAACACGGACGACGCCAAGTACGTCATTAACGTCAAGCAAATCGCCAAGGTCGGAGAGGGGGGGGGGGGGGGGGGGGGGGTGAAGGAGCGACGGCGCTCGCGTGACGACCCCCCCTCCCCCCCCCCTCCCTCCCTCCCCAGTTCGTCGTCGGCCTGGGCGACAAGGTGGCGCCCACCGACATCGAGGAGGGCATGCGCGTCGGGTGCGAGAAAGGGGGGGCGGGGCGGGAGAAGGGAGCGCGCGCGCGCCGACCGCCGACCGCCCCCTCTCTTTTTCTTCTTCTTTTTCAGCGTCGACCGCAACAAGTACCAGATCCAGATCCCGCTCCCCCCGAAAATCGACCCGTCGGTGACCATGATGACGGTGGAGGAGAAGCCGGACATCACGTACGCGGGTAAGAAGAAAAGGGAAGAGGAGACGGGTGTCGGGGGGTGCGTTGACGTCGCCGCGTTCGCCTCGCGCCCGCCATCACACCCCCCCTTACCCCCCCCCACGCCCTCCCTCCCCCCTGTTCAGACATCGGCGGGTGCAAGGAGCAGATCGAAAAGATGCGGGAGGTCGTCGAGCTGCCGATGCTCCACCCCGAGAAATTCGTGGCGCTCGGCATCGATCCGCCCAAGGGCGTCCTCTGCTACGGGCCGCCCGGGACGGGGAAGACGCTGCTGGCGCGCGCGGTGGCCAACCGGACGGACGCGTGCTTCATCCGGGTCATCGGGTCGGAGCTCGTCCAGAAATACGTCGGCGAGGTGAGGGGGGGGAGCGGGAGGGGGAGGGAGGGGGAGGGAGGGAGGTTTGGGTGACGACTGGGGTCGCGGCGACGGTCCGACCGACCCCCCCTCGTCCCTCTCCCCCCCCCCCAGGGCGCGCGCATGGTCCGCGAGCTCTTCACCCTCGCCCGCTCCAAGAAGGCGTGCCTCGTCTTCTTCGACGAGGTCGACGCCATCGGGGGCGCCCGCTTCGACGACGGCGCGGGCGGCGACAACGAGGTGCAGCGCACGATGCTCGAAATCGTCAACCAACTCGACGGCTTCGACTCGCGCGGCAACGTCAAAGTGCTCATGGCCACCAACCGGCCCGACACGCTCGACCCGGCGCTGCTGCGGCCGGGGCGGCTGGACCGCAAGGTCGAGTTCGGGTTGCCCGACCTCGCGTCGCGCGCGCAGATCTTCCGCATCCACACCCGCACCATGTCGGTCGAGCGCGACATCCGGTTTGAGTTGCTGGCCCGCCTGTGCCCGTCGTCCACGGGGGCGGACATTCGGTCGGTGTGCACCGAGGCGGGGATGTACGCCATTCGCGCGCGCCGCAAAACCGTGACCGAGCAAGACTTTCTGGACGCCGTCAACAAGGTCATCAAAGGGTACCAAAAGTTTTCGGCGACGCCCACGTACCTGGTGTACAACTGACGAGGCGCGAGGGTTGGCGCGCGCGCGCCGGGGGGGGGGGGCGGGGTCTCTCTCTCTGCTTTCTGGTGGGTGTGCGGCCGGGGCGTGCAACCCGGCCCGCCGCCCCGCACCGAAACGAGGGAGAGCGAGAGCGAGAGCGAGGGTCGGGTGGACGCCGCGCCAACACGCCGCCGCCCGCGCTCGCCCCCGCGCCCGCCTCCCCGCCTCTCTCCTCTCTCATTCTCTCACTTGGTCATCTGGCGCACGCCGTCCGCGCCCGCCACGATGACGACGTCCGCCATGTCGAGGAAGAGGCCGTGCTCGACGACGCCCACGAGCGCGTTGAGCGCGGCGCCCGCCGCGCGCGCGTCCTTGATGGGGGTCGAGAAGTAGAGGTCGACGATGTAGTTGCCGTTGTCGGTGACGTAGGGCGAGCCGTCCTTGTTCATGCGCAGTTTGGCGTCGCACCCTTTGACTTCGGGGAGGTCCCGGATGCGGCGCAGGTTGAACTCCCAGCAGAATTGAGTGATCTCCACGGGCATGGCGTCTGCAGAGAGGGGGGGAGGGGCGTGTGGGTGGCGTGAAACGGGGTTTCCGCCGCCGCCGCCGCCCCCGCCTTTCTCCCTCCCTCCCAAACACCTTTGCTCCCGCCCAGACCCGCCACCAGCTTGGACTCGTCCACGATGCACACAAACTTGGCCGACTGGAGTTCCACCATCTTCTCGCGCAGCAGCGCGCCGCCGCGGCCTTTAACGAGATTGAGCTCCGGGTCCACCTCGTCCGCGCCGTCGATGGCGAGGTCCAGGGTGGGGACCTCGTCCAGGGTGGCGAGCGGGATGCCGAGGCCTGGCGAGGAGGGCGTGAAGTGTGTGGGCGAGTCGCCGCGGCGGCGGGTCGGGCGGAGGCGCTGCGCCGCCAGCCCCGCCCTATCCCGGCCGCATTCCGCCCCCACCTCTCCTCACTCACTCTTGGCTTGCTCGTATGTCGCGACCGAGGTGGGGACGGCGATGATGTCGGCCAGGTCGCCCTTTTTGAGGAGATCCCCGATCCGGGCGACGGCAAACGCGGCCGTCGACCCCGTGCCGAGCCCAACCTTCATGCCCGATTTGACATAGTCGACAGCCTGCCACGCGGCCTGCTGCTTGAGCTCGTCCTGGGAGAGCGCCATCGCGGCGACGCGGCACGGCCGCGCGGTGGGGGCGGCGCCGCGGCCCAGGGGGGTGGCGCGCAGGGTGGAGACAGTGCGCAGGGCGAACATGCAATGGGCAGAGAGGGCGTGGATAAGAAGGCAGCGGCACAGGGAGTGGTCGACGCGCGGCCGTCGGCGGCGCTTCGCGTCCCCCACACCTCCCCCCCTCCCGTCTCCCACCATGGTCAAGGGCATCGCCGTCGGCCTGGAGAAAGGCCACGTGGTGACCAAGCGCGAGAAGGCGGCCCGCCCTGCGTCGCGCAAGGGGGTGCGTGTTGGGGGAGGGGGGGCGAGGCGGTCGAGCCCGCCCTGCACGGGGCGTGCGCGCTTGATGTGGACCCGCCAGGCGGGCGCGAGGCGGGCCCGCCGCGTCCGCGCGGCGCGCGGGCCGGGATCGAGGCGGGCCGCCGACGCGGCGCCGCCGCCCGGGCTGCGTGCACGGAGGGGGTGTGGCGGTCGCCGGCTCCCTCCTGCGGCACGGCTGCTGCACACATCTGTCTGTCGGGCGCGGCGGGCGCCGGCCGCGCCGCCGCGGGCGCGTGCGGTGCGCGGCGGCGGCGATCGGCGCGCCGACGCGCCGTCGTGCGCCCGCGGCCGCCGCCCGCCGGCGCCGCTGCTACCGCGGGCACGTCAACCGTATTGAGGGCCGCCGTTGTGGCGACAGACCGACCCCCAACCGACCTTATCCCTCCCCTTTCCCTCAGCGCGCGTCGAAGCGCGTCAAGGTCGTGCGCGAGATCATCCGCGAAGTCGCCGGCCTGGCGCCGTACGAGAAGCGCATCGGCGAGCTGCTCAAGGTGGGGAGAGGAGAGGGAGAGAGAGAGAGAGAGGAGAGGCGGGCCCGCTGCCACGCACGCCGCCGACCCCCCCCCCCCGTCTCCTCTCCCTTCTCTCCAGACCGGCCGCGAGAAGCGCGCCCTCAAGTTCGCCAAGCGCAAGCTGGGCACCCACTCCCGGGGCAAGGCCAAGCGGGACGAGGTGACCGACATCCTCCGCAAGAAGAAGTGAGGAAGAGAAAGTAAAGGGGGTGGGGTGGGGGTTAGCGCCGTCGCCGCGTCCGCCGCCCCGCCGCCCCCATTCTCCCCACCGTGCAACCCGGAGACCCTGCGGCGAGGATGGAAGGAAGTCACAGGGCAGCCGCATCCCCCCCCCCCCGCCTTTCCCCTACCCCTTGCGCGCTTTGAGCACGCCGGACAACCAGTCCAACCCTTCAAACAGCCCCTCCCCCCGCACCGCGGACGCCTTGAAGATGGCCCAGTCCCGGGTCTTGATGGCGGGGAGGCCGAGCGCGGACGCGACCGCCGCGTCGTCGAGCGCGCCCGGCAAATCCTGTTTGTTTGCGTAGACCAGGATGGCCGCCCCTTTCAACTCGTCTTCGTCCAGCACCGCGTGAAACTCGGACGCCGCGGTGGCAACGCGGTCGGCGTCCGCCGCGTCGACGACGTAGATGATGGCCTGCGTGTTTGGGTAGTAACACCGCCAGTACGGCCTGATGGACGTCTGCCCGCCCAGGTCCCACACCTGGAACTTGATGTTCTTGTAGGTGACGGTTTCGACGTTGAAGCCGATGGCTGGAGAGGGGCGAGGGTGGGTGGGCGGGCGCCTGCCGCGGTCGGGTCGATTTGGGCGCCGTCTCGCTCACTCTCTCTTCCTTGTACGCACTGGGGATGGTGGAAACGACCTCGCCGACCTGCAGCCGGTCTGGGGAGGAGAGGAGGGTGGGTGGGGCGGGTCGGAGGCGCGAGGCGGGGGTTGCCCACCGCTCGCCGCCGCCTCTATCCCGCTCCAGATCGCGTCGCCACACGCACCACCCCCCCATCCGCCTCTTACATAGGATCGTCGTCTTCCCGGCGTTGTCCAGGCCAAGCACCAGGATGCGGGCCTCCTGGTCGCCGCCGAAGAGGGACGCGATGCGGGAGAGCCACAGGCCCATGGTGGCGGAGTCGGGAGGCGCGGGAGGGAGGCAGAGGCTCCGCTCCGGGCGCGCGACGATGCGCGCCGCGGCGGTCGGCGCCTGTCGGCGCGAGAGCGAACGGCGGGCGCGTGCGGCGGCCGCCAAGACGGGCCCTGGGCGAGCGGCCGGGGCGCGGCAGGGGAGGCGGGAGTGGCAGGAGGGCAGCGCACCATCTCACTCTCCCCGCACCGCTGCGCCCCGCCCTTATACCATGGCGGGCGCCGAAGCGGGCGGCGCGCTCGCCAAGCTGCTGGCCAAGCTGCCGTTCAAGTCGCCGTGGAAGGTAGGGGAGAGGAGAAGGGCGCGCGACCGCGCGCGGCCGCGCTCGTGGGCGGCGGCCTCAGGCGCCGCTGACCGGCGCACACATGCCTGGCGCACCCAGCGAGGCGCGCCGCCCGCGCACGCCCGCCCACGCCCCCCCTCTCCTCTTCATCTCAGGTCACCGGCGTCGCGTCGTCGCCCGAGTTTCAGACGTACCTGCACAAGACGACTGAGTACCGCAAGCACGCGCCCGGGTGAGAGAGGGAGAGGAAGAGGGGCGGTGGCCGCCCATCGGTGCGCCGCGGCGCCGCGATCGACGCCCTCGCCCCCCACTCTCTCCCCAGCTCCCCCCCTGTCCTCCCCATCGTCCCGCAAGCTCGCCCCGACCGCGTGTACGACATCAAGTACTGGCCGCGCGACGCGAGGAGGGCCGGGCAACTGGTCGGCGGCACCAACCAGCGCTTTGTGGACGTCGTGCAGTACGATGTGACGGCCAAAGACGACGCGTTGACGGTGCGAGAGGGAGTGGGGGTGGAGGCGGGGTTGACGGCGGTTCCGGCGACCCGTTGACCGACCACCCTCGTCTCGTTCCCTTAGACCGGCCCTCCTCCCGCGCTCGGCGCCCCGCACCGCTGGTCCAAGCGCGTGCCCCTGCTGGACAACCCGAACAACGGGTACACGGTGTAGGAGAAGGGGGTTGAGGGTGGGGTGGCGTGCGGCGCGTTGGTGTGAATCACTCTTTCGTTCTCCTCGCATGCCCCGCTTCTCCTCCCGCCGCAAGTGCCTTGCAGCGGTCGGCCCGCCCGCGATGCTCGCCCAGGCGAGCGCCACCGCGCGCCAACTGCCGCGCAGGCCGCGGTCCGCATGTGCTACCGCGCGCCTCACCCCTCCTCGAGCCGCCGCGCGCGAGCCTGAGCCATTCATTCCTCGCCGCGCCCTGCTGGCGGGCGCAGCAGGCCTGGCCATCGCCGCCGCGGCCCCTCCCCGCCGCGCCGCGGCCTTCATCGAGGCCCCGCCCGGCTTCCGCGTGCACGAGGACCGGCTGGACGGCTACTATTTCTTCTACCCGGACGACTGGCTGCCGGTGACGGTGCGAGGAGGAGGGTTGGGGGCGGAATGCTGGCACGCGGCGGCGGCTCGCCCCGAAAACGGCGCCATGCTCACCCTCTCGTCCCCATCGTCAGACCTCTGGCAACGACGTCTTCTACCGGTCGCCCCTGGATGTGGATGAGAACCTTTTCGTTAACGTCTCGTCCCCCTCGACGTCGCGTTTCGCGTCGGTCGCAGACCTCGGCCCGCCCGCCGCCGCCGCCTCCACCGTCCTCGCCCAGTTTCTGACCGAGCTCATGTCGACCCGCATCGGGGTCACGCGCGAGGGCGAGGTGACCGGCGCGGCGGAGAGGGTCGCCGACGACGGGCAGACGTATTACGACATCTCCCTCGTCCTCCGCTCCCGCGCCTCCCGCAACCAGCTGGCCGTGACCCAGGCTTCGATCAACGCCGGCCAGGAGATCGAGTGGGAGCGCGCGTATCGGACCGTGCTCGGCGTCGCGGGCGGGCGGCGCTATGAATTGAGGCTCCAGGCCGACGCGTCCCGCCTGGGCGACGCCACGCCCGCGATCGACGCGGTGGCGGCCTCGTTTCGGTGCCGGGAGGTGGCCTAGAGAAGAGGAGCTGAGGGGTGGAGGGCGTGTGAAAGACGGCTCGGCGCCGGCGTCCGCGGCGCTCGCCGCACTTCGGCGCGTGCCGCCGACCCCATCGGGGCCGCCCGCGCCGCCTCCGACCCACGAGCCGGCCGCCGGGCGCCCGGCGCCGCCCCGCCGCCGCCCGGCGCACCCCGCACCTCGCGTCGCCTCGGACCCGCGTCGCCGGCCGCCAATCCGGCGCCCGCGGCCGTCTCCCGCTGGCCACCATGCCCGCCGACGACGACCACTGCGCCATCTGCGCCGACGTACTGACCCACGTCGCGGTCCCCCGGTGCGGCCACGCCGAGTCGTGCGCGACGTGCGGCGTGCGCCTGCGCGTTGTCCTCCGCGATGCGCGCTGCGTCATTTGCCAGGTGGAGGCTGACTGCATCTTTGTGTGCCGGGTGGGGCAGGAGCCGCCGCCCGCGTCGGCGTATGACGGTTTTCCGGCCGCCGCACGCGCGGGCAAGCTCCACCGCCTGGCCGCCGCCGACGCGTATTTCGACGACGCGCACCATTACGCGTCCATGAAGGCGCTGACCGCGATCACACACCCGGCGCTGGCGGCGGGCGGGTCGCCCGCGCCGGTGTTCAATTCCATGAAACAACTGCGCGCCGCGCTGGCCGCCAAGGGCCTGCACCTGTGCCCCGTGTGCGTCGACGGCCGCAAACTGTTTGCGGCCGAGCAGCAGGTGTATTCAGAGGCGGCCCTGGCCCGCCACAGAACCACCGGCGACGCAGACGGCCCGCTCGCCGAGTCGGGGTTCAAAGGCCACCCGGCCTGCCGCTTCTGCCGGCGCCGCTTCTACGGCGACGGTGAACTCTTTGCCCACATGCGCGAGGCGCATGAGCACTGCTTCCTGTGCCGGCGGGCCGACCCGGACGATTGGACCTATTTCCAAGATTACGCATCCCTGGCCTCCCACTTCGCGTCTGCCCACCACGCGTGCGCCGTGCAGTCGTGCCTGGACGCCCGGTTTGTCGTCTTCGGGTCGGCCGCCGAGCTCGCCGCGCACGCCGCGCGCGAGCACGCGGGCGGCGGCGGGTCGCGCGCCGAGCGGCGCGCGGCGCTCACGATTCCCATCGACGTTCAGTACCGCCCGCACGCGGGCGTGGGGGCGGGAGGGGGTAGCTCCAGCGGCGTGGGCGCGGCCGGGCGGCGGCGCGAGGGCGGCGGCGGGGGCGGGAGGGACCGCGAGCGCGCGCGCGCGCCGCCGGCCGACGACCCGCCGCCCATGCCGGCGCCTCAGCCGCGCCCCACGTCGCCCGTGCTGCGGGACAGCGACTTTCCGGCCGCGCTGGGCGGGTCTTCGGGCGCCCTGGCCGGCGCGGGCCGTGGCCGTGGCCGTGGCCGCGGCGGCGGCCGCTGGAGCGCGGCCGCCGGCGGTTCGTCCGGCGCGTCGTCCGCGGCACCCACGCTGGACGATTTTCCCGCGCTGGGCCTTGTGGGTGGTGGTGGCGCTATGCGGCAGCCGGCGGCCCCCGTGGTCCGCCGGGTCGCGGCCGCCGCAGGCCCGCCCCCGTCGCGCGCCACGTTTCCCGCGCTCTCCAGCGCGCGGCCGCCGCCGCCCCGGCCGCCGCCACCCTCTATCGACGCGTTTCCCGCGCTGGGGCCCTCGGCCGCCGCGGTCCCCCGCCCGCCGCCGCCGCCCCCTCCCGCCGCGCGCCCGTCGGCCGCCGACTTTCCCGCGCTCGGTGGCGGCGGCAGCGGCCCCGCGCCGAGCCGCGCGTCGACGGGCAACGCGTCCACCGCCCTGAGAGACGCCAACCGCGCCCTGCTCGCCGCCGTCGTCGCCGCCGTCGGCGACGGCGGCGCCGCGCGCTTTCGCGCGGTCGCCGCCGACTACGCCAACGGCCGCCTCACCGCCCCCTCGTACGTGGAAGCGCTCACGGATGCCGGGTTGGAGCACCTGGTTGGCGCCATGGTGGCGACGATGCCCGCCGGCGCGCGGCGCGCCGCGCTGTTCGACGCGGCGGCGGCCGCGGGCGCGCCCCTCCCCGCGACCGGCGCGGCCTCGTGGACGTGCGCCGCGTGCACGCTGCACAACGCGGCGGGCAGCGTGCGCTGCGAGGCGTGCGGCAAGAGGGCGCCGCCAGGGGCGCGCGGAGGAGTGGGGCCGCCGCGCGGCGCCGCCTCTGGCGACCCGCCGCCGCACGGCGGGCGCAAGCCCAAATTCGAGCGCGTGCGCCTCACGTCGGGCGACGCGGCCGCGACGCGTGCCTTTCTCGAGGCGAGCGGCGCGGCGCCCGTGCGGCCGGGCAACGTGTGGACGCACCGGCGGGGGGGCGGGGCGAGGGGGGGCGGCCGGTGATGGCGGCTGTGTCACTTGCGCGCACTCTGCAGAAGGTGATGGTGGCTGTGTCACTTGCGCGCACTCTGCAGAAGGTGATGGTGGCTGTGTCACTTGCGCGCACTCTGCAGAAGGTGATGGCGGCTGTGTCACTTGCGCGCACTCTGCAGAAGGTGATGGCGGCTGTGTCACTTGCGCGCACTCTGCAGAAGGTCATGGCGGCTGTGTCACTTGCGCGCACTCTGCAGAAGGTGGGCGGGTGCGGGCAGTGGCGACGGCCGCGCTCGCCGCGCCCTCCGCACTCTCCCTTTCCGCCGGGCCCCCTCTTGCCCGCCCGCCCCACCACCCACTCACCCATGGAGCCTCCCGAGTACGCCACCGCCGCAGACGCGGAGACGCGCGGCCTGCACGCCGCGCTGACGCGCGCGTGCGCTCTGGAGGCGCGCCTGCGCTCGGCCGTGCAGGCGTCGCACCCCATCTCCTCCTCCCTGGAGCTCGACCCTAGCAGCGCCGACAGGGAGCGGGAGGCGCTGCTGGCGACGCGGTGAGGGAGAGGGGCGGGGCGGCGCGCGGCGCACGAATAGCGCGCGATGCGCGGGGCGCGGCGGGCGCGCAGGGGGCGTTTCGACCCCACGCCCACCACCACTCTCTCCACAGCGAGCAACTCGAGCTCTTGGAGGACAAGCTGCGCGAGCTCGCGTCCCTGCCGCCGCGCGAGTCGGACGACCGAGCGGTCGCGCTCTCTGCGGTCGACGCCCTGCGCCGGGAGCTGGCCCTGGTGACGCGGGCGGGGCTGGTCAGCGTCGTTTTTGGCAAGGTAGGAGAGAGGAGGAGGGAATCGGGGGCGCGCGCGCGCGCGTGCCCCGCGCGCCGCGCGACGCCGCACCGCGAGCCGCCCCGCCCACCGTTCTCCGCCCACTCTGTCCTCCATCTTATCTTTAGGACGTCATGCGGGACGTCATCGCGTTCTGCGAGCTCACCGGGTCGTCCGGGTCGACCCCGCGCTCGTCGCGCGTCGCGTCGCCCGACGGCGGCGGCGCGCGCGCGCCCACGGCGCGCGCTCCCTCGCCCGCGGGCGCCTGGTCGGTGTCGTCCGCGGGCGCGCGGTCGCCGCCCCGCTTCCGGGACGCGCGGCCGGGCCTGCGCGCGAGCCCGTCGCCCGCGGCGTCGCCCGCGGCGGCGGGGCCGTCCCGGTGGTCGCTGCGCGCGTCGCCCAGTCGGCGGCCGGCGTCGGCGGCGCGCGCCGACGAAAATGGGCGGTCGTCGCCCGGCGACCGCTTTGCGCGCGCGCGCGCCTCTGCTCGCGCCTCGCTCGCCTCGCTCGCCCGTCGCTCTGCCGACTACGCTGCCGCGCCTGCGCTGCACAGCGCGGCGGCCGCGGCGGGCGGGGATGCGAGCGTGCAAGGGTCGCGTTACTCGTTCGACCCCACGTTTGGGGGGGTTGTCTCCGTCGGCCGCTTCCGCACCAATGCCGACGGTGGTAGTGCTGGCGGTGACGTTGGCACCGCCAAGGGGCGCAAACCCTTTGCCTCGCGCCCGCCGCGCGCGCCGCCGTCGCCCGCGCGCGTTGCGCTCGACCCTCCCGCGCCGCCCGCCGCGCACCGCACGCCCGTCGTGCTGCCCGTGCTCAACCGGGCGCCATTCGCGGAGGATTCCCAGCCCCGCGGCCGCAGCCCGGTCGCCGCGCTCGCCGGCGTCGCCGGCCTCGCCGCCAAACTCGCCCTCGCCGCCGCGGTCGGCGCTGGCGCCGCCGCCGCGGGCCAAGCCGCTTGGGAAGCCTCCCGCGCCCCGTCTTCTCGGTCGACCGTGCGCGGGCGCCGCGCCCGTTCGCCGCGCGCCCCCACGCGCCGCCCGCCGCGCTCGCTGCCGGCCGAGCGGCCGCCGCCGCCCGCGTTTCCCAGCGAGCGGCCGCCGCCCATGGTCAGCGGGCGGGGGTGAGGGGAGAGGGGGGGGGTACCCCCCCCCCACCTCGGTGGCGGTGTCGAGTCGTTTGGGGTGGTGAGAGACGGGGGCGCGGGGGGGCTGGCCCCCCGCACACACCACAACACACTGCAACAACAGTCGCGCGACGGCGCAATCGAGCCGTGGACGGCGGCCGGCCGGGGGTCTCTGAGCGCCGAGTGAAGGCTCCGGTCGCTAAGCGCTGGCCGCGCCGCACACACCTCCCTCCTCTCGCCTCGTCCGGCCGCGCGCCCGCCGCGATGCGGGCGGCGCTGCACCGCCCCCTCCCGACACTCGCGCGCCCGCCCCGGCCCGCGGTGTGCGCGCCCGCGCGCCCGCGCCCGCGCCATCCCGCCGCGGCCGCCCCCTCCCCACTCGGCACCAGCGACAGCGACGACGACCGCACCGTCGCCCGCGTCCCCCTGGCCAAGCCGCGCCGGTCTCGCCGCGTCTCCTTCACCTGCAACGTGTGCGACGCTCGCACGGAAAAAAAAGTCAACCCCGTCGCCTGGGACCGGGGCGCCGTCTTTCTGCAGTGCGACGGGTGCGGCGCGTGGCACAAGCTGGCCGACGCGGCAGGGTTGATCGACGAAATTCGATTCGCCGAGAATTCGGCGGCCGCGCTCGCGCTGCGCGAGGGGGGGGCGGAGCTCGCGTTTGACGCCAGCGGCGACATTGCCCTCGCACCGCGCACGCCCGACCGGGAGGAGGAGGGAGAGGAGGGTGGAGGAAGAGGAGGAGGAACAGAGGGCGTGTGACCGGCGCGGCGCGCCCCCGACCACGCTCGATCGACCCCGCGCTCCGGTGTTACAGCGCGCCCACACGGTCTGCACCCCGCGGAACAATGCAACCCCACCCAAACGGTCGCCGCGCGGCGAGGGAGGGAGAGGGCTGCCGAGAGGGCAGCCTCACCTCCCCCGCGCCGCGCGCGCCCGCCCGCCGCCCGGCCGTATTGTGCGCGCACCCACCTGGAACCCCCTTCTCATCACCACTGGGGCGGCTTGCACTCGGCCTTGGTGCCCGACTGGATCGCGGCGAGGCCCGGCGCGTTGCAGAGCTGCGCGCCCGGGAACACCTCGGTCTGGCCCAGCGTGTTGACGGTCGAGTTGCCGGTCAGGTATACCGCTGACTGCAGCGTCTTGATGACGGACGAGGGCGAGACCGCGGTCGACTGCGGGAGCGACGCGTTTTTCCAGTCCTTGATCGACTTTTGCAGCTTGGCCACCGACGCCGCGTTGGCCTTGAACGCGGCCTCGTCCAGGCCGGGCACGGCGCCCGCGAGCGCGGCGTCGCGGTACGAGTAGAGGGTCGAGTTGTAGGCGCGCGTGGAAGCATTGACCATGTTGCCCAGCCCGTTCTTGTACGCCACGATTTGCGTGTTGGCCGCCTTGTTGGGCGTGTAGACGCCCTGCGCAAACAGGAGGCCGGTGATCCCGACGCACACCACCATGGTGGCGGCCCACGAGGCAACTTGCTGGCCAAAGAGTTTCCAATTCACGCCGCGCGCGCCCTCGCAAATGCCGACGCCCACGATGGCGCCGATGAGGCACTGGGAGGAGGAGGTGGGCAGGCCGAACTGGGAGGCAATAAGAATCACCATCGCAGTCGCGAGCTCGGCGCAGAAACCGCGCGTGGGCGACAGTTTGCAGAGTGAGGTGCCCATCGACCGCATGACGTGGTGTCCGAAAGTGGCCAGGCCGACGACGAGGCCGCCCGCGCCGATCGCCACAATCCAGAGCGGCGACGCGACATTGCCGAGCTTGCCGCCCGCGTGGGGCAGCGACCCGGTCTGCCACACCTCGTACACAGTGGCCAGAGGGCCCGCCATGTAACCTACTTCGCCGGCGCCGTGCGCAAAGATGACGCAGATCTAAATGAATGAGGGAGAAGGGGACTGTGTCGGCGAGGTGGCTAGAAAACAAAAACGCCCACCCGCCCACCCTTCTCCCGCCCCTTCCCCTCCTCTTTTCCTTACCGCGCTAAACACTTGGAGGTAGCCGAACGCGGTCTCGCAGCGCGGCGAAAACACTTCCGCGCGCGCGTGCATCGACGCGACGAGCGGGTCGTCTTTGATCTGGTCGTGGATGTCGGCCTTGACGCCCGCGGTCGACACGTCGACCACCTTGCGCCACATGCGCGCGTGCCAGGCCTGGTTGAGGACGACCTGTGCCTTGGCCGAGATGCGGGTGAGCACGTCGCCCGCGTCGCCGGTGCCGGGCGCGGCCGAGCCCGGCCCGCCCTCGACGTCCTTGCCGACGCCGGCCGCGTGCTCGGCGACCGAGTCGCCCGCGCGCCCGGCGCGGGGCCGGCGGTTGCCCTCCTTGTCATAGAGTTGGTTGAGGCGGACGTGGAGGATGGGGACGACCAAAAACACAGTGAACGCGGTTGTGCCTGCGGCCGACATCGCGGCCACGGTCGCCGCTTTCTTGCCCGACCAGTTGAGGGTCTTGCCGGCGCCTTTAGCAAACACAAAGAAGATGTTGATCCACGTCGTGAACGCGACGGCGAGCGGCAGCACGATCAGGGCCAAGGATGACGCATTCCTGCGGCGCAGCACCAGCGTACGCGCCGTCAAAAATAGGAGGGATGACGCGAAACCCGTGAGGATCGGAGAGAAGACCCACGAGAAGAAGATGGGGGCAACACCTTTAAACCTGGAGAGAAGAGGAGGGGAAGGGTTCAGGAAAAAAAGAAAAGAAAAAGGCGGCGCGCCGCTCCTCTCTCGACTCCTCCCTCTCTGCCTCTCTCCCCCAGCACTCACGGAGGGAACGCCTTGCGGTCGGGGGTCGCCCAGTTGACTCCATTCACCCCGTTCCACACGAGGGAGAAGCCCATGATGCCGGCGATGATCGAGTGGGTCGCCGACACGTTGAGGCCCTTCCACGACGCCCACCACTGCCAGAAAAAGCCGACGGAGAGGGCGATGACCATGCCATAGGCGTAGGCTTCCGGGTTGTTTTGGAAGTCTTTGACATTCTGACAAGGCGGGAGGGAGGGAGGGGTCGGGGCGCGCACGGCGCGCGGCGCGCGCTCCTTCGCCTCCCTCGCTCTCTCTCTTACCGCGATGCCGCCAGCAATGACGGACGTGGTGACGCGCCCGAGCAGCAGGGCGCCCGTGAACTCGAAAACGATCGCGAGCAGGACGGCGTGCCAGAGCTTAAGAGTTTTGGCGCCAACGGACGTGGCGAAAGCATTGGCGACATCGTTGGCACCTGAAAAAGGGGTGGGAAAGTGAGAAATCCGCGGCGGTGGGCGCGGCGGCGGGAGGGCGCGCCAGCCCTCTGGAGGTGGCCAGAGGCTCCGTCGTTTTTGCTCTATTCCCTCGCGTCGGCCCGGCGGCGCGGCAGGCCGCCGCGCGCCCGCCAGCCGCGCGGGGTGGCTGAGATTCGAGAATGCGTTGCCCGACGGGGCGGACGGGCGCGGCGGCAGCGCGGCGGCGGCGCGGCAGCGGGCTGGAGCCAGTGCCGGCAGAGCACATCCGGCTCTTGCGCCTCCCACCACGCACCCGTGCCGAAGCCGAAGCCAAAAGCGGCAAGGATACCCTGATGGGAGGAAGGAGAGGGCGTGGGCGGCGCCCGCCGGCGCCCACAGCAGCGCATGGCCCCCGCCGACGGTACGGACCACGCCGAACAGCCACGCGTATTCAGGCATCGCGGCCGGCATGGCGGCGATGCGTGCAGAGGCGATGCGCGCAGGGGCGATGCGTGCAGGGGCGAGAGAGGAGGGGCGCCGGTGGGCCAGAAACGGCCGGCCTTCGGTGGAGTGCGTCGATCGCGTCGCTCGGAGCTGTCGCCCGCGTGCCGCCGGGCGCCCCCGGCGCGCCCAGACGCTCCCACCACCGCTCGCCGGCGCCTGCGTTACATGGTGCGGGCTAGACCCTCGCCGGGCGGCGTGCATGGGGAGGCGGGGGGCGTTCAACAGGGGGAGGGACGTCGGGGTCGACTGCCAACGGACGAAATAAGGGCAAGGGGGTGGTGCGCGCGTGCGGGCGCCGCGCCCGGCCGCGTCCGCAATGTGCGGGCCGGCGGCCAAGGGCGGCGCAGGAGGCTGGCCCGCCGGCTCTTCACGCACCCGCGCTGTGCTTGCCGCCGTCGTCGCGCACCGGCGCCGAGTCGTGCGACCCGGACGTGTAGGACGACGCCTCCAGGTGATCCCGCAGGATCTCGATGTTGGTGCGGCGCACAAAGTCGGGGAAGCCGAGCGTGACCTGAAGAGGAAGAGAGAAAGTGGGTGGGTGGGTGGCGGCGCCCTATCGGCCTCACCCATCCCTCCCTCCTTCCTCCCCCCCCATCCCTCACCGAGCCGGCCATCATCTCGCGCGTGGCCAGGACGCGGTGCGCGAGCTGGGCGGGGGACACGAAATGCTCCACGCCGGTGCGCGGGTCAGCCTTGTACACGGCGCGCTCGCGGAAGAGCTTGGTGATGAAGGGGTCGCCTGCAGGGGAGAGGGCGGGCGGGTGGGCGAGGAGGGAGGAACGGGCGCAGCGCGCGCGCCGAACTCCACCCACACCACACCACGCCCTCTCCCCCCCTCCTCTCCTTTTACCTTCCAGCGGCGGGTTGTCGGCTGCAAAGTTTTGGAACCAGTTTTGGACAAAGAGGTCGGTATCGCCCAGCTGCATGAGCACTTTTTGGACGGAGCGCGCGGTCAGCACGCGCAGGACGACTCTCGACGTGTCGCTGAGGTGGTGGGGGTATGTGGGGGGTCGCGACAGGGCGCGCGGGGTGGCCTAACGTGCGGGCTGTCGACGGGCGTGTCGGCACGACGGCGACCGCGCGCGACCGCACGCGACCCGCGCCGGCCGCTACGAGCTTCCACCCGCCCAACTCCCGGTCGCCAACCGTCTCATCGATCATCCCTCGCATCGCGGGAGGGCGGAAGCGGTCGCATCCGAAGCAAACCGTGCCACACCGCCCCCCCCCCTCTCCCCCCCTCACCGGTCGAACGTGTAGTCCCCCTCGTTCTCGCCGTCGATATCGTCGTTGGCGTCGTGGTTGGCCCTGTTAGGATTTGAGGGAGGGGGGGCGTTCGGGGCGGGCGTTCAGGTGCGGCGCCCCGGCGGGCGGTCGAAACGCGGCGCACAATTTCGGGCCCTCCGGTCGCGCGCGCCCGCCCGAGGCGCGTCTCGTGACCGAACACATCCACCGACACGCGGGCGGCGCCCGTGCGCGCTCGTCGCGCCCGCCGCGGCGATTGCCCTCGCCCGCTTCGCACCATTTGTTCAGCTCGTTAGCCACCACTTGCAGCGCGCCCCGGCGGAGCGCGCTCGAGTGCTCGGCCACGCCCCGCGGGTGCGGTGCGGGCGCCGGGAGGCGGCCGAGGAGGGCGCGGCGGGCGGGCGCGCCGCGCGCGGCCGCGTGCGGCCGGAACCGGGTCGGCGCAAGCCGGAGCGTCATGAGGGCGTGTCTCGAGCGATGGCGGGCGGTGGGCGGGCGCGAGGAGGGAGAGAGGCGGGTGTGAGCGCGAACGCCCATCACTCTCCGCCCGGTAGCTGCTCGCCGCCCGCCGGCCGCCGCCACCGATGCCGCGAGCCATTGCGATGCGCGCCACGACTGCCGCCCCACGGCCCACGACGGCCGCCCCACGGTCGGCTGCCCGTTTGGCCGCCGGCCGCCGCATGCGCACCACGCCGCGCGAGCCAGGGGCACGCCTTTCGGGGGCCGCTGCCTCCCACAATGGCATGCGCACCACGGTGCACCCCTCGCGTGCGCCGGCGCGCCCCCTCCTCGTCCGCGCCATCGCGCGCGCCGACGACGACGCGGTCTGCGAGCTCTTCGAGACGCCCGCGGGCGACGTCGTCGAGGTGTGAAGGATGGAGGAGGGGGCGAGAAGGGCGTGGGCCGTCGGCCAGAGGCGGGCGGGCGCCCCCATCCCCGCGCCCTCGCACGCCGCGCCCTGGCCAACGCGACGCGCCCCCCCCCCCTCCTACAGGTCATGTGCGGCGACTACGGCTTCCGCTCCGGCGCGTCCCGCATGTACCAGGGCGAGGACGGCGAGGTGCCGGGGTCGGGCGTGAGCCTGGTGAGACGAGGGGGGAGGCGGGTTGGAGGGCGCGGTGTCGGAGCCCTGTCTTTCCGACCCTCCTCGTCTCTCCTCAGGCCATTGCCAACTTCCGCAAGGAGCTCACCGCGCTGCGCCAGTCGGTGCGCTTTGGCGCGCCCGGGCCCAAGGGCGCGCCGCCGGCGACGGGCGCCGGCCGCGCGCTGGCGGGCGCGCTCGACTCGGCGACCGACGCCTTTCGCAAAGCGGACGTCTACCTGGAGGACGCAGGCGTCCTGGCCAAGCTCGAGCCCGCGCCCGAGCCGGCGCCCGCGGGCCCTCCGGGCGCCAACGGCGTCTCGCGCGGCGTGTCCGACGTCCGCGCGCGCCTCCAGTCGCTCGCCCTCGACGACGACGCCGTCTGGGCGCGCGAGCGCGTCCGCCAGTCGTCCCCCGACGCCCCTCCAGCCCCCTGGCCGGTCAAGGTGGCCTACCTGTCCCTCTGCTGGGTCCTCGACGGTCTCTACGCGGGCCGCCCCATCCAACGCTTTTGGTTTCTGGAGACCGTCGCCCGCATGCCCTATTTCTCCTACATCTCCATGCTGCACCTCTACGAGTCCCTGGGGTGGTGGCGCGCGGGCGCGGGGCTGCGGCGGGTGCACTGGGCGGAAGAGTGGAACGAGGCGCACCACCTGGCGATCATGGAGGCGCTGGGGGGGGATGAACGCTGGTCCGACCGCGCGCTGGCCGCGCACGCGTCCCTGTTCTACTATTGGGTGTGCGTGGTGGCGTACCTGATCTCGCCTTCCCTGGCGTACTCCTTCTCCGAGCTCGTCGAGGGCCACGCGACCGACACGTACGCCCAGTTCCTGGACGACAACGAGGAGGCTCTGAAAGCCCTCGCGCCTCCGCGCGTCGCGCTGGAATACTATGCGGCCAGCGATCTGTACTATTTCGACGCGCTCGTCACGCGCGCGGGCGAGCCGGTGCGGCGCCCCGTCGTCCAAACCCTGTACGACGTGTTTGCGTGCGTGCGGGACGATGAGGGGGAGCACATTCGCACGATGGCGGCGTGCCGGGGGGACACGCTGGCGGCGGAACTCGCGGCGTTGAGGGCCGAGGGGGGGAGGCGCGAGCTGGGGTCGGGGGAGTGAGCCAGGGAGTGGCGGGTGCCTAGTTTGCTTGCTTTGGCGTGTGTGCGTGCGGCGAGTGTGGGGAGGCGGTCGGCCGGTCGACGACGCCGACGCTCTCCAGCCCCCCATCGCCACACCCCACGCCCCTCCCCCCCTGCCGGCCGGGCCCACCTTTCGCCGGCAGCCCCGCCGCCAGCCGCGCGCCGCCCCGGCGGCGCGCCCGAGCGCGCGTGCGACTGCCGCGCCCCATCCCCGCCGCCTGCCGCCCCCCGGGCCGCGCGGAGCCCGCCTCACTAAGCTTGCGAGGCGCCGCCGGCGCGCCTCGCAGCCCCGCCCCACCCCCAGGCCCCCCCTCCCCCCATCAACCATGCTCGAGCACCAACTTTCCTACGTCCTCCAGCGCCACCTGGGCGCGTATGTCACCGGCCTGGACGCTGCGTCCCTAGATGTGAGCGTGCTGCGGGGCGACGTGACCCTGACCAACCTGTCGTTGAAACCTGGCGCGCTCGACTTTCTCGAGCTGCCGCTCACCGTGCGCGCGGGGCTGCTGGGGAGGCTGTCGCTGCGCATTCCGTGGCACAATCTCAAAGGGTCGCCGGTTGTTGTGGAGGTGGACCGGCTCTATATAATTGCGGGGCCCGCCGACGCCGACGCGGCGGCGAGGGCCGGGCCGGCGACCGTCGCCGAGGCCGCGGCCGCCGATACCGCCCTGAAGCGGCGCCTGGTGGGCGCGGCTGAGCTCGAGTGGGCGACGTCGGGGCTGAAAGGCGCGAGGGCGGCGGCCAAAGGAGACGACGCCGACGACCCCGACGCCTCTCCCGACGACGACGACGAAAAGGTCGGCCTCTTGCGCGGCCTGGCCGACGTCGTGCTCGGCAACCTGCAGGTCTCCATCACCAACGTGCACGTTCGGTACGAAGACGACGGGGCGGCGACCGGCGCCCCCCCCCTCGCCGCTGGCCTCACCCTGGCCCGCGCAGACGCGCTCACCGTCGGCCCCGACGGCGCGCCCGCGTTTGTGACGCACGACCCGTTATCCGTGCTGCGCAAGGCGGCCACGCTGACGCGGCTGGCGCTCTATTTCGACGCGGGCGGAGAGCCGTGGCCGCCGCCGCGGGGGGCGGCGTCGTGGGCGGCGGTGCCGCCGGCTGCGTGGGATGCGCTGTTTGTGGATGGCGTGGCGGCCGTGCCCAGGGCGGACCGGCCGCCGCCGGGGCGGTCGCCGGGCGGTCTTGCGCTGCTCGCGCCGGGGCCGGCCGCGTCGCGCCAGTATATCCTGCGCCCGGTGGACGGCCGCGCTTTGTGGACCCGGTGCGGTCCCCGCGCCCGCGCCGCCGCCGCCAAGGCCGAAGGTTCGCCCGACTGCGCCGCCGCCCAAAACCTGGCCCTCGACCTCGGCGCCGTCTCCCTGCACCTTGGCCGACCCCAGTATTTGGGGGCGCGTGGCGTGCTCGAGGCGGTGGACGCGCACCGGGCGAGGGCGCCGGCGCGCCATTTGAGGCCGCGCGCGCGGCCGGGGAGAGCCGACCCTTCCATCACCGCCGCCTGGTGGTACTACGCCGCCGCCGCCGTGCGCAAGCAGGCCGCGGGCGCCAAAGGGTGCCGCTGGCACCGGCTGCTGCCCGCGCTGGCGGTGCGGCGGAGGTACGTGGATGCCTACGCGGCCGCCCTGGCGGCAGGGCGCCTCGGCGGCGACACGACCACCGCGTCCCTCGACAAGGCCCTGGACGAAGCCTCCATCCTCGCCTTTCGCCGCCTGGCCCACGTCCGCGTCGAGGCCGGCGCCCGGCGCGCGGCCGCGGCGGCGGCCGCGGCGGGCGGCGGCCGCCGGTCGTGGGGCGAGTGGTGGCGCGGCGAGGGCGGGGGCGCGGTGGCGGGGGCACCGACTGATGCTCCACCGCCGTCCCTGTCCGACCTGACCGACGCCGAGCGCACTGTTCTGGCCGAGGCCGAGGCGTCGCGCGCTGCGGCCGCCGCGGGCGGCGCGCGCACGCCCACCACCCTGCTCGCCCGCCTCGCCGTTTCCGTCGACGCTGCGTCGCTCTCGCTGGATGGCGACCCCGGTGAGGCGCACGTGCTGCACGCGGGCCTGCACGGGGCCTCGCTCGAGGTGGGCCTCTACCCGTCCACCACCCGCGTCCTCGTCCGCGTCTCGCGCGCGGGCGTCGTCGCGCCCGAAGGGCCGTTGTTCACGACCGCCGCCCCGGCCGGCGGCGCTGCCGTCGAATTCGAGTTTGTGCGGCGGCCGCAGGACGGGCGGGCGGAAGCCGCGCTGCGCGTCGCCGCCGCGCCCTCCTTCATAACCATTGCCCCCGCATCCGCCCGCCGCGCGCGCGCCTTCTTCGCGGCGGATCGCCCCCTTGCTCTGCCCACGCTGGGCGCGGCGGCGGGAGCGGCCGCGGAGCGCGCGCGCGCGGCGGCGGCGGCCGCGCTCGCCGCTGCGCTCGCCGACCGACCCTCGCTCGAGCTGTCCATCGACCTGGACGCGCCCGTGTTGACGTTGTCGATGCCTGGAGGGGTGAGAGATGTGCCGACCGCGCTCGTGGTCGACCTGGGCACGCTGCGCGCGCGCACCGACGCGGCTGCGTCGGCCGGCCGCCCGGGCGTCGAGTGCTTTGCCGTGGCCAGTAGCGACGTGAGCGCCTGGATTGAGGAAGGCGAAGGTGCGGGGAGTGGTGGAAGGGGCGTGGCGGCGGGCGGCGCCTCGCCTGCTGCCGCCTCCCCCTCCCCTCGCCGCATCCTCCTCCTGGAACGCTGCGGCGCGTCCGCCGCCGTCGACGTCCCCGTCGGCGGCGGTGGCGGCCCCATCTCCCTCGCCCTGCGCGTGCCCGCGCTGCGCTTCGCCGCGTCGCCCGGCCGCGCGGCGTGGCTCGGGTGCGCACTTGCGTCGCTGGCGCCGCCACCCGGGCCCGGAGGAGCGTCCCTGCCGCCCCCACCTCCATGGGGCTCTTCCGGCCCCGAACTGGAGGGCCAGCTGCGCGTGCTGGAGCGGGGCGCGCTGGGCGCGCGCTGGTCGCGCGCGCGCGCGGCCGCGCTCTTCCGCGGCCGCCTCTGGCTCTCGCCGTCCCCCTCGCCCGCCTCCCTCGCCGCCGCCGCCCCCCACGACGCGTGGGCGGGCCGTGTCGCGGTGCGCGTACCGCCCGCGGCGGTCGACGGCGCGGCCGCGTTTGCGCTGGTGCGCCCGGGGGCCGACCCGGCGCGCGCGCGGGCCGACCGCGACGCCCTGGTCCTGTCCGCCCCGTCCACCGCCGACGCGCGCGCCTGGCTCAAAGCCATCGACCGCTCCGCCGCCGTCATGCGCGACCTGGCGGGCGGCGGCGCGGACGCGGAGCGGGCGGCCGCACTGCTCGCGGCGGCCGACGGCGGCGACGGCGGCGGCGCTCCGCCGCGGCCACCGCCGCCACCTCTGGACCTCACCGCCGAACTCGGCGAGCTCTCGATAGTCATCTCGGGGCGCCCGCCGCTCCCCTGGTGGACGCCCGACGGGCCGGCGCCGGCTGCGGGCGGCGGCGAGGGCGAGTGCGCGGGCGAGGCGCGGCTCGCGGCCGTGCGCGCGCGCGCGGGGCGCGCGTCGGCGACGCTGGCGCCGGGGGGTGGAGTGACGGCGGCGGTTGCGATTGGGGCTTTCGACGTGGAGGACTTGCTGGTTGGTGGAGGAGGGCTGCACCTGGCGCGGTCGGCGCGCGGCGGCGACGGCGACAGAGGCGACGACCCCGCGACGCCGCTCTCGAGCCGCCCATCGACCGCCGCGCCCTCCATGGGTACGCCCTACGCCACGCCCGCGACCGCCCCCCGGCCGCCGCCCACGCCCGACGGCGACGGCGACACGTTCCTCGACGCGGCCGACGCCCCTCCTGCGACGCCCGACTCGCCCACCAGCCGCGCGGCGGCCGCTGCAGTCGGCCTGGACGTCGAACCCGCGGCATCTCTGGAGCTGACCGCGACGCCGCCGGGCGGCGCCGGCGAAGGGGCAGTTGCCCCGGTCTCGGTCGCCGTGCGCCTTGCGGGCCTCGACTTTTGGTGGCGCCGCCCCACCGTCGCCGCCCTCATCGCGGCCGGCACCGACCTGGTGGCCGCCATGGCGGGGCGGGCCGCGGCGGATGGAGACGTTGAAGGCGACGGCGCGGCGACCGTCGGCGCCGCCGTGACGGCCGCGCCCACTTTTGCCCTCGACCTCGCCGTCGCCCGCCTGCGCGTCACGTTTGCGTACGAGGACGCGATGGCGCACCCTCTGGGCGCTGCCACGGTGGACGCGCTTGCGGTGGGCGTGCGGGTGCGGCCGGGCGGGCGCGTCGCGATCACCGCCGCCCTGGGCAACCTGACCGCCACCGACGGCTCCCTCCCACCCGGCCACCGCTACCGCCAAGCCGTCGGCCTGCGCCCCGGCGCGGCCGATTCGCTGGTCACGCTCGCGCTCGACTGCCTGCCGGCGGCCGACGCCGACGGCGACGCGCGAGTGCCGGCGGGCGCGCCCTTTTTCGCAATCACCGCCCGCCTCCAGGCGCTGCGTGTCGTGTACCTGAACCGGCTCCTCCAGGAAGCGCTGGCCTACATAACGCTCACGTTCCGGCTGGCGCCGCCGCCGCTTGAGAGCGCGGCCGCCCTCCCCAACCTACCCCCAACCACCCGCCCTCCCACCATCGTCTGCGTCGACCTGGACGCCGATGCCCCCGTTGTCACCATGCCGCGAGCGACCGACAGCGAGGACGCGATCGAGGTCGACTTCGGGTCGCTCGCGGTCGCGACGCGCGTCGCTTGGCGCGGCGGCGTGCCAGGGGGGCGCGCGGCGGCACTCGTCGAGACGACCACCGTGCGCGGCGCCGCGCTGGCGGGCCGGGGCGTCGTGGCCGGTGTGCGAGGCGACAACGTGGTGACGAGGTACGACGGCGGGATGTCGGTCACGGTTTCCCGGCCGCTCATCGACGCGGGCGCGTCGCTCCCTGCTGTCCTCGCCGTCGCCGTCGACATCCCGTCCATCGCCGCCGCCCTGACCGACGCCGAGTATGCGCTCTGCGCCACGGTCGCCGCGGACAACGTGGCGGAAGCGTTGCGCGTGCCGGACGCGGGGCGGTGGATGGAGGCCGCGCACCCGGTGCCCGACCTGGAAGTCGTTTGGGTGGGTGGGGGAGCTTCCGAGCCCGCGTCGCCGCCGCCGATGGAGAGTGATGGGGCTGGCGCGTCCGCTCCCAACCCGCCTCTTGACGCCCGGACCGCAACGCGGTGCACCGTGCGCGTCGGCGCGGCCGAGCTGCGGCTCGCGCGCGCGGCGCGCGGCGCGCCCGTGCCGCTCGCGTCCCTCACCCTCTCCGAACTCGACGTCGAGTGGGCGAGCGACGGCGCGGGCGGGGCGCGGCTCGTGGCGTGCCTACCCGCCGCGGCGGCGACCGACGAGCGCCCCGGCGTGCCGCGCGCGCGCGCTGCCGCGCTCGCGCCCGGTCCGCCGCCCGCGCCCGGCGCGCCGCCGCCATCGCTGGCTACGTTGGCATGGCGCCGGACGCCGGATGGCGCGACGTCAACGAGATTGGCACTCGCGTCGCCGCGCGTCGCGGCTGAGCCCGGGTTTTTGCTCGCCGCCCTCGCTTTTGCCGCGCCCGCGTCCGCGTCCAGGCTGCGGGGGCAGCCGCCACCGTACGCGAGCCAGGACGTGTTGTTGTTGGATGGCGAGACGCTGGCGCTCGAGCGCGACCTCCACCTGTCCCCCTCTCGCCGCCTGCTTGCCGACGGCCCCGGCGTGCGCCGCGCCCGGGTCGACGGCTGCGGCCACGCCATTGTGCTGCCGCCGGGCGTGCCGCCGGGGGACGCGCTGCCGTTGATCCTGGTCGGGGCGGGGGCCGTGCTTGAAATCGCCAACGCGGCGCTCTTCGGCGCCGAGTCGCTGCCCGCCTGCTTGAGGCTCGGGCCAGGGGGGAGGCTGGTGGCGGACGCGGCAGCTGGCGTGACGCGGGTCGAGGGCGAGCGCTCGGTGGCGGTCATTGGGTCGCCCGAGCGCGCGCACACGTCGTCGGCGTCGCCCCTCGCGTCGCCGCGCCCCCCCGTCCCGCCGCCTGCCGCCCCCTCCATGGACATCTGCATGGATGTGCACGACGCCGAACTGTGCCTGGTGACCGTGCAGGCGCCCGCGGGCGACGGAGCGCGGTCGTCGCGCGCGAGCGAGGGCGGCGGCGCGAGCCGCCGCCCCTCGTCGGCAAGCTCTGCGGGCAGCTCTCTTGCCCTCCGCTTCGATTGTCTCATCACCGCGTCCACCGCCACCGACGGCGGCTGGTCGGCGTCTGCCGACGTGCGCGGCCTGCGCGCCGACGTGCGCGCGCTCGCCGATGAGGGGGCGCCGTCCCCCGTGGCCCGCCTGCTCGCTCCCATCGGTGTGTCGGCGCACGCGTCGGCGAGCCCCGGCGCTGCGTCCGGCTTGGCCTTGGACGCGCGTCTGGACGCGACGCCGCTCTCGGTCACCATCACCCCCGCGTCGCTCGCCCTGCTCGCCGCCCTGAACGACGCCGTGCTGCGCCCGCTGGCGCAGCCGCCGCCGGGGGAGCCGCTGGCTTCGTGCGCCCGGTTTGAGCTCGTGTGGGCGCCCGAGGAGGGCGGCGAGGGAGGCGCGGACGCCACTCCTTCAGGCCCCGCCCTGTGGCGCCCGCTGCCGCCCGTCGGCTATTTGTCCCTGGGCGACGCCGCCACGCGCGGCGTCGCCCGGCCCGCGTTTCAAGTGGCGGTCGTTGCCGCCAACTCGGGCCTCGCCGCGCCGCCGACGCGCTTCGACCGCGCGGGCGCCGGCCCTGCCGGCCTCGTCCTGTGGCGCCCGGTGCCCCCGCCCGGCTTTGTCGCGCTCGGCTGCGTGGCTTCTGTGGGCGACACGCCGCCGCCGCGGTCGGCGGTGGCCTGCGTCGCGGCGGGCGCGTGCGTCAGCGCCGCGCTCGGCTCCTGCTTGCCCCTGCCGCCCGATGAAAGCGCCGGGACGGCCGCTGACGGCGGCCACGTGGGCGATTTACCCCCTGTCGCGTCCCTGTGGTGCGTCGACAACGCGGCGGCCACGTTTGCTGCGGCGCCCGCGGGCGGCGCGCCTTGCTTGGCCGCGCTGGACCTGCGCTCGCCGATGGGCTCGTCGCCCGCGGTCCTGTTGTTGGCGCTGGAAGCGCGGGCGATGGCCCGTGTGGCGGCCGGGGTTGCGGGCGCCGCGCGCGCCGCCGTCGGCCTCCCGCCCGTGTTCACCGACTTTCTCGCCGCCCGCCGCCTCGCCCTGGCTGCCGCCGCCACCGCCGGCCTGCGGGCCACCGCGGCCGACTGGCGGCGCGTGTGGTGGGATGCGGGCGCGGGCGGCCGCGGCGGGCGGCCCGGCGGCGTGTCGGCGTGGCGCGCGGTGCCGCCGCCAGGGTATGCGGCCCTGGCCGATGCCATTGTGGCGGGGCGCGACCCGCCAGCGACGGCGGCTGTTTTGCTGGAGGGCGACGGGGCTGGCACCGCGGGGGGCGTGCCTTTGCTCGCCGCGCCGACCGCGTACGCGCTAACGTGGCGCGACGTCGGCGCGCGCCGCCCCGAGGCCGCCCTGGCCTTGTGGCGCCCGGTGCCGCCGCCCGGCTTTGTCGCTCTGGGCCTGGTGGCCGGCGTCGGCTCTGAACCTCCCCCGCGCGGCGCGGCGCGCTGCGTGCGCGCCGACGCGACCGCGCTGCCCCCCCCGCACGCCGCGCGCGTGGTGGTTCGCCTTCCCGCGTGCGGCTCCCGGCCCTCGCTCACGCTGTGGGGCGCGGACGCCGCGACGGGCGCGGTGGCGGTCGGGCCGGCGGGCGGCGGCCCGCCGCCCGCGCACGACCTGCCCGTCCTCGCCCTGGGCGCCCCACCGCCCGAGGCCGCCGGAGGCGCCTCCCTCGTCGTGCGCTGCGACGGCGTCTCGGTCGACCTGGACGACGGCGCCGGGCGCCCTCTGGCCGCGCTGCGCCTCGGCGCGATCGACGCCGGCGGCCGCCGCGCACCCGGCGGCGCGCTGCAGGCCTACGCCGGCGTCTCCGCCGAACTCTGGGCCTTCAACCCGGGCGCAGGGCCGGCGGGCGACTGGGAACCGGTGCTGGAGAGCGCGCCCCTGATCGTCAAAGCCGACGCGCTCGGCGGCGGGAGGGGGGGTGGGGCGGGGGCGTCGTCCTCGTCCGCAACCCCTCCCTCCTCCATCAACGTCACCGTCAAGGCTGCGGGAGACACCCTGCGCGCGACCGCGTCGTTCGCCGCGGCCGCGGGCGCGCTGCGCGCGCGCCGCGCGTGGGCGGCGGGCAGCGCAGCGGCGCTCAGGCGGCGCGGCGCGCCGTCCCTCGTCGTCAACGCGCTGGGCGCCCCCGCCGACCTGCTGGTGGTCGGGCCGGGCCAGAGGACGCTTCTGGCGCTGCCGGCTTCCGGCGACGCGGTGGCCGCCCCTGCGCCGCCCCTGCCCGCCCCGCCCCCCCTCCCGCGCGCCGCCTGTGCGCCCGCCGACGGCGCTGCTGCCGACGCCGCGCCCGCGCGCCTGGTGGCGATCGTTGTGGATGGAGTTGCGGTCGCGCCCGGCGCGTCCCCGCAGGACGCGGCGTGCGTTCCAGAGCTGGCGGTCGTCGCGGCGGCGGGCGCGCGCCGCGGCGCCGCGCGCTCGGCCACCCGCGCCGCGCCCCGTGACGACGCGGGCGGCGTCGTCTGGCGTGAGACGCTTGTGCTGCCGGTGGCTCCTGGTGGCGGTCAAGCAAGCGTGCGGCTCGTGCTGCGCGACGCGGCGGCGCGCGGCGGCGCTGGCGCCGACCTCGCGGCCGCCGACCTCGCCGCGGGCGACGCCGGGGCCGCGGTGGCCGACGTCGAGCTTGCGCCCATCCCTCCTCACACGACGCCGTACCTCCTGCGCGCCTCGGCCTGGCTGCTGCCGACCGCCACCGACCCCGCCGTGCCGTGCGCCGCACCTGGCGGCGGCCGCGCGCTGCGCGTGGGTGGCCCCCGGGGCGCCTGGATCGAGCTCCCCCCCCCATCCATGGGCCGCGCCGCGGCCGCGGGCGCGGGCGACGCCGACCGCCGGCGGCGCGCCGCGCCACAGCCCGGCGCGCGCGCTGCGCCGCCGCCCGCCGACGTCGTCGGCGTGCGCCTGCCCGCGGCCAGCGGGGACGATGGCGTCGCCCTGGAGACGGCGGAGCGGGACGACGGGCGCCTGGTGGAGACGCTGCGGTCGCTCGCGCGCGTCGAAAACTGTCTCCCGTATCCTGTTGAGGTCTGTTTGGAGCCCGGCGCCGCCGCTGCCGCCTCCGCGGCGGCGGCCGGCCCTGATGCGGCTATCGACGCCGTGTTCGAGCACCAGCGCCTCCTCCCGCTGCGCGGGTGGGGCGCGCGCGGCCACCTCCTCCCCGGCGAGCGCCGCCGCTACGCCGCCGACGCTGGCGGCCGCGGTTCCTCCTGGCATTTCCCGGTCGCCGCCCCGCCGCCCGGCTGGCGGTGGGACGGCGCGTGGGAGGTGGAGGGCGGGCCTGGGTGCGACGGCGACGGGTGGAGCTACGCGCCCGACTTTGGGTCGCTGCCCCACCCGGCGCCGCGCGCAGCGGCAGCCAAGGGGGCCGTAGACTTTGTGCGGCGGCGGCGGCTGGCGCGGAGGAGGGTGAGGCTGGTGGTGGGCGGTGGTGGCGAAGGCGCGGTCACCGCGCCGACCACCCGCACCCGCCTCGGCCTCATCCCCCCCGGCGGCACCCTGCCCCTACCCCTCGGCTGGCGCACCATGGATGCCCAGGTCGGCATCCGGTTCGCCGGCAGCGACGGCGACGGCGGGTGGGCGGTCGGCGCGTCCGACGGGCCGCACACGCTCCCGCTCGCGTCCGTCGACGACGGTGTGACCCGGCTGTTGACGCTGGACGCGCCTCCATCCGCCCCGTCCACCACACCTCGGGCCTGGATCGCGGTCGCGGTCGAGGGCGACCCGCTGCCCGCCGCTGGCGGCCGCCGCGGGCGCCCCCTCGTCGACTGGCGCCTGCGCCTGTGCCCTCCCCTGACCCTGGTGTTTGATTTGCCGATGCCCGTGGCGTGGGCGGTGTGGGAGTCGGGCGCTGACGGCGGGCGGCCGACGCGGGCCGCGGCGGGCCGCGCTCCGCGCGGCGGATCGACCCCTGTCCTCACCGCCGACCCGCGCGCCGAGCTCGGCCTCACGCTCGACCCCGACGGCTACGAGTGGGCGCAAGTCGCGCCCGTCACGCTGGCCGCCGGCGTCGCGGCAGACGACGCGGGCGTCGCGCGGCCGGCCGACCTGCCGAGCCGTTTGCGTGTGCGCCGGCCCGGGGCGGCACCCGTTGACCTGCTGCTCACCCGGGACATCGACGCCGACGCCTGGGCGCTGGATGACGACCCGGATGTCGGGGCGGCGGCGGCGGCAGGGGCGCCGCTAGTGGCGCGCGTTGCCGCGGCCGCGGCGCTCTTCAACGCCGGCCCGCTCCCCCTCGTCGCCGCCCTCGTCCCCCACCCGCGGCCTGGAGGTGGATCGTCCGCCCCCCCGCGGTCTTCCGCCGACCCCGGCGACAACACCGGCCCACTCGTGGTCGAGGTGGGCGCCGGCGGCCCCGCCGCGCGCGGGCCGCCGCCGACCGCGCCGCGGCGGCACGTTCCTGTCGGCGCCTTGGAACTGCTGTCCCTGCCCCCCTTGCCCGGTGGTGGCGACGCGTCCTGGGGTGCGCACGCCACTGCCGCCGTGCAGCTGCTGCTGGGCGACGCGGCGGGCGGGGAATGGACCCCCCCGCTCCCGCTCGCGCGCTCCGCCCCCGCGAGCGCCGCCGGCGCCGCCGACGCCGCCCCCCCTTCCGCCCTCGTCACCGCCCATGTACCCTCCTGGGGCGTGATCGCGGACGTCGTGCTGCACGTGGGCCCCGGCGGCGCGGGCGGGTGGCCCGCGGCGCGCGTCGCGCCACGCGCGGTCGCCATCAACGCGACCGGCGTCCCGCTGCAGCTCGCCCCCGCGTCGTCCACCGGCCCCGGCCCGGACGCGGGCGCGGACGTGGTGGAGCTGCCGCCGGGCGGGCCGCCCGCGCCGCTGCTGTGGAGGGCGCGCGGGGGGCGGAGGGCTGTTTGTGTGCGGCGGCCGGGCGGGCCCTGGTCGCCGCCGGTCGATGTGGGGCGGCCGTCGGATGGGCGGAGGGTGGTTGGTTTGCCCTTGGTGCCCGGTGGCGGCGGGGTCGAGCGGGCGGCGAGCCGCGGCGCGGCGGCGCAGCCGCTGCGAGCGGCCGCTGCCGCGCGCGCGGCAGCCACCCCGCCACCGCCCCTGCTTCCTCCCGCGCTCGAGGAAGCGCTCGCCGACTCCCCCTCGTGCGTCGACGTCGCCGGCGCGTCCCTGCCCGCGACCGCGCTGCGGCACGCGGTCGCGCCGCTCGGCGGCGGCCGCCTCGAGCTCGCCCTGCTGGCCGCCGCCGCGGCGCCCGCGGGCGCGCTGGCCAACTTGAGCCCGTCCCCGCTCAAGTGGAGGCCGAGAGGCGGCGGCGGGCCGTGGCGGGCGCTGCCGCCGCTCACGTCGGCCGCTGTGTTGCCTGCGGGCGACGGCGCGGTTGAAGTGGCTGATGGCCTGGTCGATGGAGGCCCCGAGGCGCACTACGCGCTAGCGGCGGGCGGCGGGAGGCCGGCCGCGAGCGCAGCCGCGCGCGGGCGGCTGCCGCCGCTGCGAACGGCGGCCGGAGGCGCGGTCGCCGTTGCCGTCGACGACCGCCGCCCCGCCGGCGTCGCCGCCAGCGGCGCCCCATCTCCTCTGGCCCCCGAGCCCGGCGTCGCCCCGGTCGGCCGCGCTGGCGCCCCTGACGCGCTGCGCCTAGTGCCTGCGCCGCGGTCCGGCCCCACGATGCCCCCGCCCCCCGCCGACGCCGCCACCGGCATCCCCATTTATGTGTTTGCGGAAGCGGGAGCGCTTGAGGTGTCGATGGTGGACCACAGGCCGGAGGAACTCGTCGCGGTGCGCGTGCTCGGCGCGCGCGCGGCCTATGCCGCCCGCCTCGGCCCTGGGGGCGCCTTTGAGCGCCTCGCCCTGGACGTGGGCGCGGTGGCGGTGGACGACATGGCGCCCGCGCCGCGGTACCCGGTGCTGCTGAGTGGGGAGCCGGCGGCTGTGGCCGACGGCGCGGCGTCGACCGCCGACGCCCCACCCCCTCTCCTCCACCTCTTTGCCGGCGGCCGCCGCGCCGCCGCCGGTGGTGGCGCCTACTTTTCCGTGCTCACCGCCTGGCTCGGTGCCCCGCTCACGCTCGCGGTCGGCGAAGCCTTTGCGTGGCGCGCGGCCGACGCGGGCGGCCGCCTCGCGTCCGCAGCGGCCGCGGCCGCGCCGCCCGCGGGGCGGACGGCGGCCACGGATCCTCCGGTGCGCGCGGCTTTGGTCGCTTTGGGCCCCGCGGCCGCGTCGGTCACCTTCCGCGCCGACCGCGCGGCGCGCCCGCGCTGGGCGCGCCGCCTCGGCCCCGCGGCCTGGGTCCTGGACATTGCGTCATTTGATGCGGCGCCCGTGCGCCTGCCCGGCTTTGAATTGGAAGCCCTGTCCATGCGCGCGTCCCAGTTTTGGGCGGCGGGCGCCGCACGCCTCAAGGCCCAGGTCGCGGGCGCCTGGCTCGCCCTGCTGGGCGCGGTCGGCGTCCTTTCCGGCGCGTCCGGCGTGCTGGGTGCGCTGTCCGACTCGGTGTCGGCGCTCGCGGCGGACGACGCGTATGCGGCCGACCGCGCGGCGGCGCGCGGAGGGCGCGCGATCGCAGGGGTCGGTGACGGGTTGGCCGAGGGAGGTGGGGCTCTGGCACGTTCCCTGCTACGCGGCGTGACGGGCGTCGTGGCGCGCCCGCTCGAGGGCGCGCTGCGCGGCGGCGTCGCCGGGTTTGTGCGCGGCGCGGCCGCGGGGCTGGTCGGCGCCGTCGCGCAACCGGTCTCTGGCGGCCTGGACCTGATATCTTCTGCGCTGGAGGGAGTGGACGCGACGGCCGCCACCGTGGGCGCCCGCCTGGGCGGGCGCGGCGCGGCGCCCGCGCGCGCGCGCCTGCCCCGCGTCGCGCGCACCCCGCGGCACGGCCTGCGCCCGCTCGGCGGCGATGGAGCCGGAGTGGCGCGCGCCGCTGAGCTGGGCCAGGAGATTGCGCGCCGGGTGGCGGCCGCGGTCGCTGCGGGCGACAGGTCTGCGCCCGGCGCGGCGTCGGTCTTTCTCACGGCCGCACCCGGCGCAGCCGGCCCGCCATCGTCCTCCGCGCCCGGCGACGGCGTCACATTTGACACTCTCCACGTCCTGCCGGACGACCGGGGGCTGCTGCTCACGGACGGCGGCGCTGCGCTGATTGTCGCTCCAGGCCTCGCCAAGGCCGTCCGTGCAGCCGAAAACGGCGACGTCTCCCTCCCCCCTTCCTCCATCGCCCTGCGCTGGGCCGTGCCCTGGCGCGACGTGCTGGCCGCGGAAGCGCGCCGGTCGTCCGCCGCCACCGCGGGCGGCGGCGCGGCCGCGGCGGCGGCAGTCGCCGACCGCGTCGCACTGCACCGCGTTGGCGCCGGTGCGGGCACCGACGCCATCCCTTTAGCCCTGGGCGTGCGATGTGCGCCGTCGTGGCGCCAGGCGGATGCGGTGGCGGCCGACCTGGAGCGTGCCGCGGCGGCCGCGCGCGTCGACCGCGGCGCGGGCGGCGGCGGCCGCTGGGAGGCGGCGGCCGCGGCGGCCGAGCGGGGCGACGGCGATGCTGCCTTGCCGCCCACGCTGCCGTGCCTCGACTGGGCGCCGGTGTGGTGTTCCGCGGGCGCGGGCGTGCCGGGCGCCGACTCCGCCCCCACCGCCACCATCTGGCGCCCCCTGCCCCCGCCCGGCTACGCCGCGGCGGGCGACGTGGTGGCGCCCGGGCGGGAACCGCCCCCGGTGCCGGTCACGGTGTACAGGGTGAATGGGGAGGATGATAGGGAGGGCGGGCGGGCGGCGGCCGCGCCTTCCCCGCCAACCGCCCCTCCGACCGGCTTCCGCCTCGTCTGGCGCCACGACGGCGACCGTCCTCTGGCCTTGTGGGCCCCCATCCCCGCCCCGGGCTATGTCGCGCTCGGCGCGTGCGCGCGTGGCACGCCGACCCCCGTTCGCGGCCTGCGCGCGCGCGCCAAAGCCCTCGCCCGCCCCGACGTCCGCTCCGTCGCCACCGTGCGCGCCGACCTGGCTGCGCCGGCCATGCTGTACGATTCCCCGCTGTGGGCGGCCGACCCCGCAGCGGCGGCGCGCGCTGCGGGCGCGCCGCCGCCGCACCCATACGATCCCGCCGGCCTCCCCGTCGCCTTGTGGCCCGTGGACGCGCCGGCGGGCGGCTTTGTGGTGGGGAGGTCGCCGCGTGAGGCGCCCGACGGCTTCGGCTGGCGCGCGGTGTTTGATTGAAAGAGGGAGGGGCTATTTCTCCTTTCCGGTTTCCGGTTTTAGTTTCTCGGGGTTGGCGGTGGTCTGCCTGGGGTGTGGGTGAAGCGGCGTGTGACTTGGGGTGGCGACAGGGAGAGAAGAAGAACGCCGGCCGCTCCACACCCCGCCGCCGGCGGCGCGCCGGCCATGGCGGCCCGCGCCGCCTCTTCTTCTCTAATCGGCCTCCTCCCTCCCTCCATCGACGTCCTCGTCGTCGGCGGCGGCCACGCCGGCGTGGAAGCGGCCGCGGCGGCCGCGCGGCGCGGCGCGGCGACGCTGCTCGTCACGCCGGCGCCGCGCGCGTCAATCGGGGAACTCTCCTGCAACCCGTCCATCGGCGGCGTGGGGAAAGGGGCGCTCGTGCGTGAAGTGGACGCGTTGGGCGGGTTGATGGGGGCCGCGGCCGACGCGGCGGGCATCAACTTTCGCGAGCTCAATGCGTCGCGCGGCGCCGCGGTGCGCGGGCCGCGCGCGCAGGTGGACCGGGCGCTGTACAAGCAGGCCTTGCAGCGCCTTCTCTACGCGGTGCCTGGCCTCACCATCGTCGACGGCGCCGTCGCCGACCTACGCGTCGACGCGCGCGGCCGCTGCGCGGGCGTCGTCCTGGCCGACGGCACGACCATCGCCGCCTCCGCCGTCGTCCTCACCACCGGCACCTTTCTCAACGGGCGCGTGCACGTGGGGCGGGACGTGCGGGCGGCGGGGCGGCTGCCGTCGCTCAACGCGGGGGCGCCCGCGGCGGCCGACGCGGCTGCGGCTGTTGCGGCAGCGGGCGTTGCTGCGCGGCTGGCTGGCGCGGGCGTGCGACTGGGCCGGCTCAAGACGGGCACTCCGCCGAGGCTCGATGGGGCAACTGTGAACTGGGAGGGCCTGCCGTCGCACGCGGGCGACACCGCCCCGACCCCGCTCTCGTTTGCCGCGCTCGACGACCCCGCCTGGGCGCCGCCCGCGCCCCAGGTGCCGGTGTTTTCGACGCGCACCACGGCTGCCACCGAGGCTTTAGTAGCTGCCTCGATCGCGGCCGGCCGCGTCGCCACTTTCGCCTCTGGCTCCGGCGTCGCGGCTGGCGGCGCGGTCGAGCCGCGCTACTGCCCCTCGCTCGAGACCAAGGTGACCCGCTTCCCCGGGAGGACGCACCATGTGTGGCTGGAGCCTGAAGGGGTGGACGGGACGGTCATTTACCCGGCGGGCCTCTCGTGCGGGCTCGACGTCGCGGATCAGGTGGAGCTGCTGAAAACAGTGCCCGGCCTGGAAGCCGCCACCATGCTCGCCCCGGCGTACGCGGTCGAGTACGACTACGTCGACCCGCGCCAGTTAGGGGCGGACTTGGAGTTGAAAGCGGTGCCGGGGCTCTATCTCGCCGGCCAGGTCAACGGCACGACCGGCTACGAGGAAGCCGCCGCCCAAGGCCTGCTCGCCGGGGCTTGCGCTGCCGCGCCCGGGGACCCCGTTATCCTGACCCGGTCCAACGCCTACGCGGGCGTGATGATCGACGACCTGACGCGGCGCGGCGCTCCCGAACCATATAGGATGTTGAGCGCGCGCGCCGAGTTCCGCGTCACCCTGCGCCCCGACGCCGCCGACGCCCGATTGCTGGAGGTGGGGGTCAAGGCCGGGTTGGTCGGTGAGGAGAAGGCGGCTGCGGTGCGCGCCAAGGCGGCGCGGGTTGCGGCCGCAGGCGACGCTCTCGCGCGCTCTTCAGCCCCAGCCTCTTTCTGGCGCCGCGGCGGCCTGCACACCGCGGACGACGGTGGCTCCGTGTCGGCCGCCACGCTGCTGGCGCGCGCGGACGTGACGCTGGAGGGAGTGGTGGAGGCGGCGAGGGCGGGAGGCGTGCCGGGGGCTGCAGAGCTCGCGGCGCTCGTGCCGCCCTCCTCCTCCCGCCTCCCGTCCTGCCTCGCCGTCGCCCTTGCCGACGTCGTCTATGCGCCCTACGTCGCCCGCCAAGCCGCCGACGTGGCCGCCCTCGCCGCGGCCGAAGCGTGGGAGGTGCCGGCGGGCGTCGACTGGTCTGCGCTCGCGCTCTCGTCGGGCGACCGCGACGCGCTGGCTGCGGGGGACCCGCCGACGCTGGGAGCCGCGGCGCGGTTGCCGGGCGTGACGCCGGCAGGGCTGCTGGCGCTGCTGGCGCACGTGAGGCGAAAGAGGCAGTGAGGTTTTTGGGGGGGTTCTGATTTCGTGTTTGCAATGCTCTTCCCTCTCAACCATCTCAGGCCCGCATCGCGGCGGCCAGGCTGCCGGGCGTCACGCAGGCGCACGTGGGCCGGCGGAGGCAGGCGTCAAGAGAAAGAAAAGAGAGGTTTCGTGTCTGCAATGCTTTCCTCGTTTCTCTCGCCGTCACAGTCCTACGTAGTATGACCGCCCGCCCGGGTTGTGAATGGGAGTCGTCACCCGGGGGGACGCTCCGCCACCGACTTCCGCCGCCCACTCGTACCAGACGCGGCCCGGCGCCGCGCAGCGCCACACGTGCACCGCCACCCCTTCCCCCGCGCCCACGTCGACGGGTGATACCAGAGGAAAGAAGATGGGAAACCAGGACGCCATGCCGGGCGTGTGGGTGGGGGGGTGGGTGGAGAGGGTGACGGGGGCGAAAAGGGTCGTCTCGAAAAAGCCGGCAAAGCCGTGCAGGGTTGCCGCTGGCTCGTTGGCGCGGTCAAAGGTCAGGGTGATGAAGCGCGCGTTGGCGGCGGCGGCGTCGTCGCCGGCCGCGCCCGCGCCGGGGCGCGGGTGGGCAAAGGAAAAGACGGGCGAGGTCGGCGCGAGCGGCGTCACGCGATGGAGCTTGACGACGTACGGCGTCTCCAGGGCTTTCAACGGCGGCGCGCCACCCTCGTCAAAGTCTTTGGCTTGCGCTTTCACGTCAGCCCACAGCTTGGCGGCGGCAACCGGCTGCAGGAACGAGGTGTAATCCGCGGGGATCGACACCGCCCCGTCCTTGCACAGCCGCGCCGCGCCGTCGAGGCACTCTGGCGACAGCTCGTTGTCGCCAAACGAGCCCAGCAGTTCCGACACGACGACATCGGCCAGCTCGGGCGGGGTCCAGGCCCGCATGTCGGCCGCGACGACGGTCACGCGGCCGAGCCACGCGCGCTCGCCCGCCGCCGCGTGCTGGAGCGTCACCACCGCGTTCGGGTTCTTCTCCACCGCGTACACCCGCACCGGCGCGCCCGCCGCATCGGCGGCGGCCAGGGAGGCGCGGACGAGGGGGCCGCGGCCGGCGCCGACGACCATCAAGACCGTGGTCGGCGGCGGCGCAGACGGGTCTGCAAGGCGCGCCGCCGCGACGCGCGCCGCCAGGCACGCCTCGACCGCGGCCCGGTACCCGTCGTACTTGGCGGCGTCGCGTTCGAAGGTCTCGTACGTGGCGGATTCCAAGTCGTCTTGCAGGGGTTGGAGCGGCGCTTGGAGGTAGTCGCGGTAGCCCAACTCGGCCGCCGCGTCCGCCCCCGGCTCGGGCGCGCGCCGGTACAGAAAGGCGAGATACTCCCACGCCGCTTTGGCGGCGGCCTCGGGGGTGGATTGAGTGGGGGCGCCGGCGTCGGCGGGCGGCGCGAGCGTCGGCTCGCCGGCGAGCACGACCTGCACGCAGGCGCTTAGGGCAGCCTCGATCGTAGCTTGGTGCCAGGCCGGCAGAACAGGATGTCCCTTGCGGTTGGGCACAAAGGCAGCGGCGGGCAGGGCGACGGCCTTCAAGGATTCGCCGAGCCAGCGGTCGAGGAGGGGTGGGGAGTTGGCGGGCGGTGCCGCCTCGGGCAGCTCCAGCATGACGCCCAACTTTGCTCCTCCATGCTCACAGAGCGTCCTCAAACGCGCCCAGTCCACCCAAGAATCCGTCGGCCCTTCCGCGGGCAGGCGGAGCCACACGGCGGTCGACGCGAGGCCGCGCACCGCCTGGTTAATGGCGCGCGCGGTGCGCGGACCCAAGCCGCTTGGGGGGATCGGCACAATGACCGCTTGCAGGGAGAGGTGGGCGGCCCAGGCGAGCTCTTGGGCGAGGGCGGCGACCGAGTCGGCGGCGAGCGGCGCGTCGGCCGCGTCGGGGTCGATCCAGGAGGACACGCGGCCCACGACCTGTTGTGAGAGTGTGCGTCGGTGTCTGCAGCCGCCGCGCGCCGCCGACCGCGCCCTCCTTCCTCTTCTCACCTGGCTGCTCCACTGGCCAGCCGTCAGCGCGAGGTCCGACCCCGCCCACGGCGCCGGCGCCGTGCCGTCGGCCCCCACGGCGCGTGCCGTCCTCCTTTCGTCCACCAGCCCCAGCGGGGCCAGCACAAAGTCGAAGCCGGCCCCGAGCGCAAAGTCGAGCGCCGCGACGGCGTCGCCGCCGGCCTCCACCTCGGCGCCCGCGTAGCGGGCGTCGTTATAGTCGGCTCGCTTGGTGCCCAGCGGCATCGTGTGGGTGGAGGGCGGGAGAAAGGCGGGAGCGCCAAGGGAGTGGGCGACAGCGCGGCGGCGGCGGCGCAATGCACTCACTCTTCACGGCCACGCCAAATGGCGACCGAGGCCGCCCACAACCCCACCCCGCGTCGCCGTTCTTTGGAGCTGGCGTCGGCCGCCGCTGCCGCGTTCCGGCGACGTGGCGATGCCGAGGCGGGTGCCGCGTCGGTGCGGCGCGTCGGGGAGGCGCAGGCTGCGCTGGCCGACGGCATGAACGTGGCGTGGAAGGTGGGGACGTGGATGCATCGGATGCGGGCTGTTGGGGGGGCGGGAGGCGGGGCGGGCGGGCGGCGGGCGTTAGTCGCGGGCGTCGCGGCCACAGCTCTCGCGGCAACACCCACCTTCCAACACCCGCCTTCCTTCCCAGGACCTCTCCTATTCCGTCCCGACGCGCCAGGGACCGCTCACGCTCCTGCACACCGTCACCGGCCGCCTGCTCCCCGGCCGCCTGGCCGCCTTGCTGGGCCCGTCGGGGTCGGGCAAGACCACGCTGCTCGACATCCTGGCCGGCCGCAAAACGGTCGGCACGATCTCTGGCGTCGTCAAGTACTCGGGCGCAACCGCCACGAGCGCGTTCATGCGGCGCTACACCGGCTATGTCGAACAGTTTGACACGCTGCTGCCCAATCTGACGGTGAAAGAAATGCTGGCCTACACGGCGGCCATGAAGTTGCCCCGCGGCACGACCGCGGCTGCGGCGCACGAGCGCGTCGACGCCGTCCTGCAGCAGCTCGCCCTCGAAAAATGCGCCGACGTGCGCATCGGGTCGACGCTCGCGCGCGGCGTGTCGGGCGGCCAGGCCAAGCGCGTCAACGTCGGGTGCGCCCTCGTCGCCAACCCACGCGTCCTCTTCCTGGACGAGCCGACGTCAGGCCTCGACTCGTACGCCGGCGCCCGCCTCGTCGCTGTTTTGCGCGGCTTGGCGAAAAGCGGTATCACTGTCGCCGCAACCATTCATTCGCCATCGGCGGCCGCTTTCGACATGTTTGATGATCTCACAATGCTCCTGGGAGGCCGCACCGCTTACGCCGGCGGCGCGGGCGCCGACGCGGTCGCCTTTTTCCGGCCGCTCGCTGTGCCCGCGGGCGACACGGTCGCTGACTCGAGCCATGCGGCCGAGTGGCTGGTCGAGCTCACGACGCGCGCCGACCGCGAAGGCAAGTCGGAAGCGCTGGCGGCCGCGTTTGCCGCGTCGCCCGAAGCGGCGGCTGAGCGCGCCGCGGTCGACGCCCTGATCGCCGCTGGCCCGCCCGACTCGGCCGTGCTGCGCAAGGAGTTGGCCGCGACGCGGTCGACCGCGACGTCGGCCTGGCACGGCTTTGTCACGCTCTTGCGCCACCGCGGGCGCCGCGACGTCGTCGACCCAGCGTTCATGGGGCCGCGCGTCGGCGACCGCTTGTTCAACAGCCTGCTCCTCATCCTCATTTTCTACCGGGTCGGCGCCAAGGAGACAGTCGGCAACGCGATCAACATCCCCTACCTATTACAGGTGACACTGGCGCGGGTGCCGCGCGACACGACGGAACGGTGGGGAGCGTCGTGCCTGAGGGCTATGACGGTCGGCACCGGCCGCGCGCGCGCGCACAGACCCAATCAACGCCTTTATTTTCCTTGGTAGGTCGCCCTCACTTTAACAGGCTTTACAGCGGCTGTGTACCTCCCTGCGCTCTTCCTGGAGCGCGGTGTGTACGTGAGGGAGCGTGCTGATGGACTCTACGCGCCAGGAACGTACATCTGCTACAAGCTGGCGGTGGAAATTTTTATCGCGGCGACGTCGGCCGCCATCACGACCGCCGCGCTCTTCTATGGCGTTGCCCTGCACGGTTCCTGGCTGTATTTCTACATTGTCTTCACCCTCTCAACGGCGACAGCCATCTCCCTGGGGTATCTGTTCAGCGCGGCGTCGCCGTCGCTCGACGTCGCCAACGCGGCGCTGCCCTCTTTTGTCGTCGTCCACTTTCTCCTGATGGGCGCCCTCATCCGCTTCCCCGATATGCCCGCAGCCTGGCGCTGGACGCGGTATGTGAACTGGCTGGCGTGGGGATGGGCTGGCTTGATGCAAAATGAGACAAATGAGGCCGCGGGCGGCAAGGCGCTCGAAATCGTGGGCATGCCCGCGGTCGAGTTTTACGATCTCGGCATTGCTACGAACAAGTGGGTGTGCGTAGCCGCGCTCTTGGGCTTTACCGCTGTTTACTCGGCAGGCGCGTGGGCGGTGCTGCGGTTCAAAAGGCTGACCAAGCGGTGACGGGGCGTGGAGACAGTAATGTGGGCGTGGCTGGCGTGTGACGCGAGGATGTGGGCGCGGCCGGGCGTGCGGAGAGAGGAGGTGGGCGCGGCCGGCGAGAGACGCGCACGTAGCTAGCAGCGCCCCCAGAGCCCCACACACCACACTCCCCCGCCCACACGATGCGGCCCGCCCCAGCCGTCCGCCCGCCGCCCGCCGGAGGGCGAGCGGCGGCGGCGCGGCGGCCAATCCGCCGCTGCGCCGTGCGGCCGCCCGCGCCGCCGCCGTCGGCGCTCGGAGGCGACGACCTAGAGTGCGTGACACAGGGGCGCGAGCGAGCCAGCGATGGACGGAGGGCGGTCGGCGGCCCCAACCCCCTCCCCTGCTGCTCCCTTAGCGTCTTCTCCCCTTCATTCGCCCGCTCCCTCCGCCTCGACGACCGCACCATGGCCTCCTTGGCCGACCTGCCCGGCACGACGGGGCCTGGGGCGTTGCGTGAGCGCGCGGTCGCGCTGGGTGAGTGGCGCGCGAGGTTGGGGCGGGGGGTGTTGCCAGAGGCCACCTCATCCCCCTGGCCCGACCCCGTGCTGGCGCAAGCGCTCATCACCGCCCTGGAGTCGCTCGACATGCCGCGCTTCTGCGCTCGGCACCCCGGGCTGCTCGACGCGCTGTTGAGGCAACTGCTGGAGCTGGTGAGGGAGTTCGAGCAACGGGCGGCCGATCAAGAGGATCGGGAGGATGAAGATGCTGGCACCGATGCGCAGGGCAACCCTGACGAGCCACCGCCGGCCGACGCGGCGGCGACCGGCGCTGGTGGTGCAGGCCAAGCCGGCGCCGAGCGCGAGGGCGATGGCGATGAAGCTGGAGAAGCATTTGGCGAGGGCGGCTCCGAGCCCGGCGACGCGCAAGCGGGCGGCACAGGGCGGCGGGTGGACGCCGGCGCGGCCGGCGCGCCGACCATATCGGCCGACGCCGCCGCCCAAGCCGACGCCGCCGCCGCCGCCGAATCCATCGCCACCGACCTCGCCAATAAACTGACCACCGACTGGCGCGACGTCGCCCGCCGGCTGGCCGCCGCCGAGCGCGCGTTTGACGCGTCCGACCTCTCCTCCCTCCTCGACGGCCCGTCCGGCTTTGACCGCTCCCACGCCGCCTGGGGTGATGATGGGTGGACGGAGGTGGCGGCGCTGACCACGGTCCTGGAGCGTTGCAGGGAACTCCGCGACCTCGTGCGCTCGCTCGGCCGCGCCGCCGGCCGCGGCCCGCTGAGGCGCGCGCCGGCTCAAGTCGAGGCCCGCCGGGGCGGCCCCGGCGTGCTGCGGTCGCCACTTTCGCCCGAGGAGACGTCAGGGTTGGCGCGGAGCGACGATTTGGGGAGGATGCTGCCGGCCGAAGCGGCGCTCATCGCGGCGGGTTGGCCTAAAGCTCGCCTCGACGGCGACCCCACCGCCGGCTCCCGCCCCGCCCGCATGCTCCACATGGCGCGCCGCGCCGAGCGGAACCTGCTCAGCTACGAGCGCAGCGGGTGGGTCGACGAATCGTCGACGCGCGCGACGCACCGGTCGGAAGTGCGGCCCGCGGCCGAGCTGGGGCCGATCATCCTGTGCCTGGACACGTCGGGGTCGATGTCGGGGGCGCGCGAGACGGTGGCCAAGGTAAAAGGGAAATAGAGTAGGGGGAAGAGGGAGCGAAGGGTCGAGCTTTGCTGTCCTGAGTTGATCACCCCGAAACAATTGTCGCGCCCATCCCGCACGCACGCCCACCACCCCTCCCTCCCCCCCGCACCTCCCCTCCTCCATCAGGCGGTCGCCCTGGAGTGCATGCGGTCGTCGCACCGCGCCCGGCGCCGCGCCCTGCTCTACGCGTTCTCCGGCCCCGGCGACGTGCGCGAGCTGGCCCTCGCGCCAACGCCCGACGGCCTCGCCGACCTACTCGCGTTCCTCCGTTGCTCCTTTGGGGGCGGCACCGACGCGGACGCGCCACTGGAGCTGGCCCTGGAGCGGATCGAGGCTGGCGGGTGGGGCGACGCGGACGTTCTTCTGGTGACCGACGGCGAGCTCCCGCCGCCGTCGCCGGCGGTCAAAGCCCGCCTGGAAGCCGCGACCACGGATCTGGGCTTGGAAGTGCACGCCCTGCTCGTCGGGCGCGCCGACGCCGCGAGCGACGGCGTGCGCGCGATCGCGACCGACGTCCACGTCTTCCGCTCCTGGTCGGCGGTTGGGGAAGGGTAGTGAGAGGCGGAGAGAGAGAGAGAGATGTGTGGTGCACTGCGCAGCGAGGCCGGTGTTGCACGCGCTGCCTGCCGTGCCAACCCTCTCCGCCTCCACTCTCTCTACCTCTCACAGCAGGGTCTTGTTGATGAAGTTGGCGAATTTGGTCGTCGCCGAGTGCGTGAAGGGGATGCCGCGCTCGGCCAGAAAGCCTTCCAGCTTGGCCTTGACCGCCTCCGGCTCCGCCGACTCGACCTCGATCTCATAGAGCGTGCCCCACGGGTAGCGCGTTTCGTCCAGCTCCAGCGTGTGGCCCTCGAAGGCGTAGTCGGAGCGCAGGTTTTCAAAGCCGCCGAGGCAGGCCAAAGATTTGACCCCATACTGCGCCTTGGCGCGCTGAATCGGGTCGCCATCCACCTCCAGCAGCTTGTCCGGGTGCGTCAAAAACGCGCGAGCCGCGACGGGGTCGGGCGCGTCGCACTCGTGCTCTGAGCCGCGGCCGACGCCGCCGGCGAGCACTTGCTGCCCCTTGAGCGTGATGAGCGCCCGCTTGTCCGTGTTGTAGAAGCGGACGCGCAGCACGGCGCGGGCGGCCGACAGCTCGCGGGACGGGCCGTCGAAGAAAAAGTTTTCCTGCGCGTGCGTCGCGGTGCGGGAAGAGGACAGGGCGGCCGCCACGGCCGCGTGCGCGGCCGCGTCGGGCAGGCGCAGCTTAACTTCGACCTAAGGAGAGAGGGGGGGGAGGTGGTGTGAGCGGGAACCAAGGAGGACGCGCGCCGACCACGTCCCCGTCTCTCGTCACCTCCACGCCTCGCCCCGCGGCCGCCGCCGCCACCGCCCGCCGCGGCGGCCTGCGGGCCATATGGCGCAAGCACGTCGCCACGCGGGGGCTGGCGGCGCGCAGCATCGCCTGCGAGGGGCGGGCGGCGTCGGGCGGCGGGTGCGGCGCCGGGGCCGACACCTTCTCGACCCCCTCCTCCCATACCTCCATGTCAGCCGTTGAGGCCGATGCGCTGCGCGGCGGTGGGTGCCAGCTGCTGGGGCGTGCCGTCCGAGGGCTGGAGGAGAGAAGAGGAGGCGGGGGGTGGGCGCCGGAGGGCGGGCGCTCACCCCCTCGCCTCCAACCCACCACCACCACCCACCAGCGTGGACGCCACGGAGAGAACAGCCCCCTGGGCGTGCTGGGAGGAGGCGACGGACGCGGCGCGGCGCGCGCGGACGGCGTCGAGCTGCGGGAGGGCGGGGTGAGCGCCCGCGCGCCCGGAGACCGCGCGGCGGCCACCACAACACTCTGGCACCCCACCTCGTCCTTGTCCTCGGGGCGGAGCTCGACGCGCGTCGGCGGGCGGCGCAGCATCGGGGTCTGCGCTGGCGCCGCGCCACACCACCACCCCCTCGCCATGCGAGCCTCCGCCCTCGCCCTGCTGCGCGCCGCCCGCACGTCCGCGCCTAGCGGCGCGCCCGCGCCGCCCGCGGCCGCGGGCGGCGCGTGCGCGCCGGCGCGCGCCTACCACAAAAACGTGCGTGCCCGGGCGCCGCGTCGCCATGCGCGGGGCCAGGGAGGCCGCTCGACGCACTGGCGGGGGGCGCAGGCGCCGGCGGCGCCGGGCGATGTCGCGCCGCGTGCGCCTCCGACACCCCCCTCCCTTTCTCCTCTCCTCCATAGGTCGTCGACCACTACGAACGCCCCCGCAACGTGGGCTCCTTCCCCAAGGACGACCCCGACGTCGGCACGGGGTTGGTGGGCGCGCCCGCGTGCGGGGACGTGATGAAGCTGCAGATCCGCGTCGACGCCGACGGCAACATCGTCGACTCCTGCTTCAAAACGTTTGGCTGCGGCTCCGCCATCGCGTCGTCGTCGGTGGCGACCGAGTGGGTCAAGGGGCGGTCGCTGGACGACGTGGGCACGATCAAAAACGCGGAAATCGCGAAACACCTCTCGCTGCCGCCCGTCAAGCTGCACTGCTCCATGCTCGCCGAGGACGCGATCAAGGCCGCTGTCAAGGACATCCAGGCCAAGAGAGCGAAGGCGGCGGGGGAGGCCGCGTGAGGGGGGGAGTTTTTTGGGGTGGCTGGTTTGACAGGGGCGCCGTGCGTGCAGAAAGAAAGCAGACAAACGGAAAACACGGAGAGTAGGCTCATCCACCACCCCCCTCACGGTTCTTGGGCTTGAGAAAGCGGGCGAGCGTGGCGGCGGGCGCGCGGCGCTTGCCGCGCGGCTTCGTGGCGGCCGCCGTGGCCGCCACCGCGTCCGGCTCGCGCGCGCCGCGCACGGTGTCGCACACAGAACAGCGCAGGGAAAAAGAGGGCGTGTCCGCGTACGTACACGCGAGGCAGGCCCACGTCTTGGCAGGCGGCGGCAGCAGCGCGCGTGGCGGCGGCCGCGGCGGGCTCGCCGGCCGCTCCTCGCCCCGGGCCGGGCTGCCCGCCGGCGTCGTCGTCGCCGCCGTACCCCCTGCCGCCTGGGCCAGCAGGTCGGCCACGCTCGCCTGGCCGGGCGGGCGGTCGCCGTCGAACGCCGACAACCGCACGCCCAGCAGCCGCACGCGCGCCCGGGGCTCGCCCAGGAACAGGCGCACCGCGGCAGCGGCGACGGCGGCCGCGGCGGGCGGGCCCGGCGGCAGGGACGCTTGGCGGGAGATGATTTCGAACGAGGCCAATTTAATCTTCAGCCCGACCGCGCGCGGGCGCAGGCCCTCGCTTGACGCACGGGCCGCGACGGCTGCGGCGAGTTCGGCGATTTTGGCCTCGAGAATGGCCGGGTCGTCGGTCGCGGCAAAGGTGCGCTCGGCCGAGAGCCCCTTGCGGCCACCGCCGCGGTCGTCGCCGCCGGCGCGCTCGGGCGACGCGCCGAGCGAGGCGGCCAGCAGAAAGTCGGACGTCGCCTTGCCAAACAGGCACCCAACGACGCCGCGCGCGGCGTGCAGCTGGCTGCACGTGGCGACGCCGAGCGCGGCGAGCGTCGCCTCGGTCACGCGCCCGATGCCCGGCACGCGCCGCGTGGGCAGCGCGGCGACGTAAGCCGCCAGAGCGGCGGGATCGCGCGGCACGACAAAGACGCCGTCCGGCTTGGCGGTGTCGGACGCGACCTTGGCGAGGAGCCGGTTTGGCGCGACGCCGCACGAGACGGCGAGCCCCGTCTCGGCCCGCACCGCGGCGCGCAACGCTTCTGCGGCGGTGGCGGGGGTCAGGGACGACGCGGCGCAATAGACGGTGAGGTCCAGGGCGGCTTCGTCGAGGCCCATCGGGTGAAAGTCGGGGTCGAACCGCGCAAAGACCGCGCGCACTTTCACGGCTTCCGCCTTGTACAGCTCGAAATCGGGGGCCACAAACTCGAGCCCCGGGCACAGCCGCATGGCGATGAAGCCCGGCATCGCCGACCGCACACCGTGCGCGCGCGCGGCGTAGGAGGCAGTGGAGATCATGTCTTTCGACCCGACGGCGACACACCGCGTCAGCAGCGACGGGTCGGCCAGCGCGTGGCACGCCAGAAAAAACTGGTCCATGTCGGCGACGACGCACGCGCGCCCGGTGTCGCGCGACGCGAGGAGGGTGGCCGAGCGCGAATCCGCGGCCCTCTGCGCGGCGGCGACCGCAGCGGGCGGCAAGGACGCCGCTTTCAGCTTGAGGGCGGCCAGGCGGGCTTCCAGCTCCTTTTCGCGGCGGCGCTCGTTCTCAAAGTGGGCCGAGCCTGGAGAGGAGAGGAGAAAAGAGGAAGGTCGGCAGGCGAAAAAACACCTTCCCGCCCCACACCCACCCCCTCTCTCTCTCTCACCAACGCTCGTCTCGTACACGACGCGGCGCACGTGGTCGGGATCCGACCCATCCATGCCGCTCTTGTGGCCGAGGAAGGCGCCGTACGTGGCGGGCACCGCGCGGCGCTCGTCGGGTGGCGGCGGTGGGCCGGCAGCGGCGTCGCCGGTGGCGCCCGCCATCGCGGCGGGCGCGAAAGGGGGGCGGGAGTGGCGAGAGCGCCGCGTCGATTGGGGCGCCGTCCCGCTCTCACACCGCCCGCGCCCGCGCGTCCGCGTGCGATGCGAGCCATGCGTGCCGTCGCCATCCACAGGGGCGCGCGGCCTCCCCGTCTCCGCGCCCTCGCACATCTGCGCGCCCCCCGTCCGCCCGCGCCGTGCGCGCTGCCGCCGACGCCCCAGGACGCGCCCACCGCCCCTCCTGGCGACGCCGAGTGCGTGGGCACGGGGCAGGACGTGACCTGCGCGGTGGACGTCGACCCGGCGCCGCTCGCCGACCCGCCGCCGACCGGCCTGGCCGCGCTCGGCGCCGCGCTCGTCCTCATCTCGCCCTTTTTCTTTTGGGGGAGCTCCATGGCGGCGATGAAGGTGCAGGGAGGGGTGGCAGGATTGTTGGGGGGGAGGCGGGCGCCGACACTCGCCGTCTCGCCGACGCTCGCCTGCACCTCCCTCTCCCTTCTCAGGTCATCGAGCCTCACACCACCCCTCTCTTCGTGGCCACCGTGCGTCTGCTCCCCGCCGGCGCCGCCCTCGTCGCGTGGGCGTCCGCCACGGGCCGCCCCCTCCCGCGCACCGCCGCCGCGTGGGGCGCGATCGCCCTCTTTGCCGCCGTCGACGGCGCCGCCTTCCAGGGCTGCCTCGCCGAAGGCCTGCGCCGCACGAGCGCGGGCCTGGGCTCCGTCATCATCGACTCCCAACCCCTGACCGTCGCCGCGCTGTCGGCGCTGCTGTACGGGGAGGCGCTCACCCCCGCCCGCGTCGCGGGCCTGGCCCTGGGCGTGGCGGGGTTGGCGCTGCTGGAGGCGCCGCCGGAAGCGATCGCGGGCGCGATCCCCGCGCTCGCGCCCGCGCTCGGCGTCGACCCCGCTGCGCTCGCCGCCGCCGCCGCCGCCGCCGCCGCCGCCGCCGCCGCGCCGTCCTCTTTATGGGACTCTGGCGCGTGGTGGATGCTGCTCGCCGCGCAGGCCATGGCGGTCGGCACCGTGCTCGTCCCGTGGGTGTGCGCGCGCGGCGTCGACCCGGTGCAGGCGACGGGGTGGCACATGATCATCGGCGGCGTGCCGCTGGCGGTGCTGACGGCGTCCCGGGAAGGAAGCGAGCTCGCCACCAGGCTGCCGGAGCTGACAGCGGGCGACGTGGGCCTCCTCGCGTACGTTTCCCTCCTCGGCTCGGCCGCCGCGTACGGCGTCTTCTTCTTCAACGCGTCCCGCGGCTCGCTGACCGCGCTCTCATCTTTGACGTTTCTCACGCCCGCGTTTGCGGCGGCGACGGGGTACGTGGCGCTCGGGGAGACGCTGACGCCGCTGCAGGCGGCAGGGGCGGCGGTCACACTCGCCGGCGTGGCGCTGATTTCCTCGAAAGAGGGCGGCAGCAGTGATGGGGAGAGCGCGGCGTGAAACGGGCTCGTGGCGCGTTGTTATTCTTTTTGCACCGGAGGGGTCGCGGCGAGAGGCCGGCGCCCGCCCCCTTCCTGTCTTGCTCCCAGTGCTCTCCCACCCCCCACCCTCCTCCCTACCCCTGCTTGACAAAGTCGACGCCCTTTTGAATCGACTCGTGCAACTCGGGCAGCAGCGCGTCGAGGCCCGCCTGCTCGTACGGCGTGAGCGCCCCGAGGCCGAGCACTTCGTCCACGCCGCCCGGCCCCAGGCGCACCTTGGACGCGAAGAACGGCGCCGCCGTCACGGTCGACTCGACGTACGTGCACTCGACGACGCCCGGCTCGCCGTTGAGCCCGCGCAGGCACGCGTCGGCAAAGAGCGCGCCCGCGTACGCCATGGACAGCGTCGCCGACCCCTTGCCCGCCTTGGCGGTCACGACTTCGGTGCCGCCGTCCTGGGTGCGCTTGGTGAGGGCGTCCAAGCGGTCGCCCAGGTCTTTGCCGGGGTTGGCCTGCGAGAAGAGGGGGAGGATCGTGACGCCCGCGTGGCCGCCCACGACCGGGACTTCGACCGATTTGACGTCGGCGCCGACGGCGCCCGCGTAGAACGTGCGCGCGCGCACGACGTCGAGCGTGGTCACGCCAAACAGTTTGCGCGGGTCGTACACGCCCTTTTGTTTGAGCACCTCGGCCGCGATGGGCACCGTGGAGTTGACCGGGTTGCTGATGACGTTGAGCAGGGCGCCGGGGCACGCCTCGGCGCACGCCGCCACCAGGTCGCGCACGATGCCCGCGTTGATCTTGAACAAGTCGTCCCGCGTCATGCCCGGCTTCCTCGGCACGCCCGCCGGGATGATGACGAGGTCGCACCCCTTGAGCGCGGCGTGCAGCTCGTCGGGGCCCGCGTAGCCGGTCACCTTGGCCTTGGTGTTGATGTGGGAGAGGTCGGCTGCGACGCCGGGCGTGCCTGCGATGTCGTACAAGGACAGCTCGGAGACGTAGGGGTTGATCTGAAAGGGTGGGGAGGGGGGAGTTGGCGCGCGCGTGGAGGTTCTTCGCGGCGGCGGCCGATCGGCGACCTCGATGGCGCGCGCTGTCCGCCCTCCGCCAGCCACGCGCGCACGCCCCCACTCCTTCAACCGTCTCCATCTACCTTCATCAACAACCCCAGGGGCTGGCCGATGCCGCCCGCCGCGCCCAGGACTGCGACCTTGCGCGGGGGGTGGCCGCCCGCCGCGGCGGCCGACGCAAAGGTGCGGGCGCCCGCGCGGAGCAGGGTGGACAGGCCGGATTGCAGCATGGTAGGGGAAGGGGCGTGGAGGGAGGCGCCGGAGAGTGAAGACGCGATGACGGGC